>Ga0307477_10003857_pt1 | contig 11032 bp, 5 predicted proteins | sample atmos_gasesECM2C_FD_203316 | JGI IMG/M metagenome (GOLD analysis project Ga0307477, IMG submission 203316) | Hardwood forest soil microbial communities from Morgan-Monroe State Forest, Indiana, United States - atmos_gasesECM2C_515 | ecosystem: Environmental > Terrestrial > Soil > Temperate... | reverse complement strand
TTTGCTCTTTTTGTGACGGCTACGGAATCTGGGGCGTTTGTGGTCTTTGCGCAGGGTGAGGTTGTTATGAAGCGCGAACTTGAGAGCATCGCGGGGAATGCGAAAGTGACTGCCTTGGCGGGCAGTTCGGACCAGACCCTCTTGCCGGGAAAGACGCGCAAGCGCCCGGATTTGCCTCCAGCGCCTCCCCCGGTTTGGACGCGCTACATCGACAGCCGTCTGAAACAGTTTTGCCTTCGCTGAAGACCACTTCGGCGGACGCGCGGGGTCCGCGAGGGGGTGGGCCCGCGGCGATCTGGTTCCGCCGACGCCTGATCCTCAGGCCGACTTTACAACTTCGGCAGTGACCCGTTTGAGAAGCGCCCCTGGCTTTGGAAGGAAGGAAGTACGCGCATGGCTGTAGCGACAACGCAGACGATACCCGCCACTCGACGGGAGACCGGACCCGAATCGGCACCAATCGAATCTTCGTCGATTGACGGACTACCGTTCACTGAATTCGTATTCGGATCGGGGGTCGAATGTTCCTTTCTGCCGCACCTCAACGTCGATCAGTTTCGCTGGACGCAGCACGACCGGTTCTGGCGGGAGGATTTGCGGCGGGCCCGCGAGGAAGTGGGCGTCACGTGGCTGCGCTACGCGTTTCCCTGGCACGTGCTGGAGCCGCGGCGCGGCGAATTCGACTGGTCTTACAGCGACGAGCGGATCGCCGAATTTGAAAAGTTGGGGATCAATCCGATTCTCGACGTGGCTCACTTCGGCACGCCGCTGTGGCTGAAGCAGGCGGTGGGGGATCCGGAGTTTCCCGAGGCGCTGGAGGATTTGGCCGCGCGCCTGGTCGGCCGATACCGCCAGAGCGTGCGCGTCTGGTGCCCGTTCAATGAGCCGCTGGTCAGCGCGCTGTTCAGCGGCGACTTCGGCTTCTGGCCGCCGCACGGCCGCAAGTGGCGCGGATACATGCCGGTGCTGAGCCGCATCGTCCAGGCGACGGCGCGAAGCATCCGCGCCATCCGCGACGCCGATCCCCAGGCAACCGTATTGCTCTGTGACGCCGCGGAGAACTTCAAGACCCGCAACCCGCGACTCGAGCTGGAGGTCCGGCGGCGCAACCTCCGCCGCTTCGTCGCCACGGACCTTCTTCTGGGCCGCGTGGATCACCACCACCCGCTTTACTCCTGGCTCACCAGCTACGGAATGAGCGAGCTGGACATCGAATGGTTCCGCGGCAATCCCCAGCGTCCCGATGTATTGGGCCTGGATTATTATCCGCACAGCGACTGGCAGCTCGACGTCGAGAATGAATCGGTGCGCCAGCGCCGCGCGGAAAACCCCCTCGGCCTGCACGGCGTCGCCACCGCCTACTACGACCGTTACGGCATTCCGCTGATGCTCACGGAAACCAGCGTCGAGGGAAAGCCGATCAACCGGGAGATCTGGCTCGACACCTCGCTGGACCACATCCGTCGCCTTCGCGAGGAAGGCATCCCGATGCTCGGCATGATCTGGTGGCCCCTGATCGACCAGGTCGATTGGGACGGCGCGCTGACGCATCGCATCGGCAAGATCCATCAGGTCGGCCTGTACAACCTTTGCCGCCAGAAGGACGGGACGCTGTCGCGCTCGGCGACGCCGCTGGTCAAGCAGTTCAAGGAGGCCATGGCCGCCGGCGAGAAGCGCGTGGGGACGCTCGAACGGTTGGCGATTCCGGCCCAGATCGATGACGAGCAACTCCCGCCGTTGGGAGAATGGGACACGCTGACCCGCTTTGAAGCGCGGCCGCTGAACGAGGCCGTGCAGGTGCAGAGCGCCGCGATCGGCGGCGTGGCGCCGCGCAACGGAAACGGCGCCGGCCCCAAATCCGCAACCGCGGCGCCGGCCCGCGCCGCGGCGTCAGTCGAGGTTGCTGAATGTTCCCGGACCGACAATTCCAAAGAAACCGATCGCTATGGCATCGTCGTCTTCAGCCACTTGCGCTGGGGCTTCGTCTGGCAGCGCCCGCAGCAGTTCCTCTCGCGCTTTGCCAAGCACCACCCGGTTCTCTTCATCGAGGAGCCGTTCTTCGACAGGCCGGTGGGCAGCGAGCCGGATGTGACGCTTCACCGCGTGATGCCCAACGTCACCGTCGCCACGCCGCACGTCGATCAGTCCTGGAACCGCCACCCCGGGCTGCCGCAGAAGCTCCGCGAGTTCACGCGGCAGGCGATCGACCACATGAACGACACGGGCGAATTCGACCGCCCGCTGCTGTGGTACTACAGCCCCATGGATTCATCCTGGTCGCTGGGGTGGATCGAGAATCGCGGCGTCATTTACGACGCGATGGACGAACTCTCGCAATTCAGCGGGGCGCCGCGGGCCCTGGTGGACAACGAATCACGGCTGATGGATCACGCCGATCTCGTCTTCACCGGCGGTTACGAACTGTCGCTGAAGAAAAAGAAACAGCACGCCAACGTCCACTTCTTCGGCTGCGGCGTGGAATTCGATCACTTTGCCCGTGCGCAGGAGCCTTCGACGATCGTTCCGCCGGACATCGATTTCATGGCGCGTCCCATCGTCGGGTGGTTCGGCGTGGTGGATGAGCGGGTGGACTACCACATGGTCGGCGAGATGGCGCGGATGAAGCCGGGGTGGTCATTCGCGCTGGTTGGGCCGGTGGTCAAGATCGATCCCAATCTACTGCCGCACTTCCCGAACCTGTATTTCATGGGACAGCGCGATTATTCGGTGCTGCCGAATTATTGCGCTGCGTTCGACCTCTGCATGATGCCGTTCGCGATTAACGCGGCGACCGAATACATCAACCCGACCAAAGCACTGGAATACCTGGCCACGGGCCGGCCGGTGATCAGCACGGCGATCAAGGATGTCGTGCGTCAGTACGAGGACCTGGTCGATATCGTCAAATCACCCGAGCAGTTTATTGAAGTTGCCCAGCACCTTCTCGATGACCCGCCGCGCGAGCGAATCCGCCGCGGCATCGAGAAGGCCAGACAGTGCAGTTGGGAGAGCACGGTCAATCAGATGCAAGCCCTGATTACGCGGGCGATCAATCGCAAGGACCGGCCCTCGGCGCGGAAAATCACGCCGCTAGCCGAAGCGGAACTCGAATACGTTTATCAGGCCACACAGGGATCGTAAGCGACGCCGTCGCAAATGATCCCCTCAAGTTTTTCCGGTGGCGCGGAATTTGCCCCTTATGGGGGCGACAGCCCGCTGTGTGTGCGCCATCGCGAAAACCATTGGAGGCATCTGAATGGCAGGAAAAATTGTCATCCTCGGCGGCGGCCCGACCGGCCTGGGGGCGGCATATCGTCTCAAGGAACTGGGATATACGAATTTTCAGCTTTACGAGCGATCGCCGTTTTTAGGCGGGCTGGCCAGCAGCTTCACCGACTCCGCCGGCTTCACCTGGGATATCGGCGGGCACGTCATGTTCAGCCATTACAAGTATTACGACCAGGTTTTCGACCGGCTGATGGGCAGCGACTATCAGCTCAACATGCGTGAGTGCTGGGTGCGGATGTTCGACAGTTGGGTGCCTTACCCGTTTCAGAACAACATTCGTTACCTGCCCAAGGAGGTCTGCTGCGAGTGCCTCGTCGGCCTCATCGAAGCGCAAACGAAGCGAGACCACAAAAGCGCCAAGAATTTCCGTGAATTCATGGATGCGGTGTTTGGTGACGGGATCGTCAAGCACTTCATGCGACCATACAACTTCAAGGTGTGGGCGCATCCCGCCGAGCTGATGAACAAGGAATGGATCGGCGAGCGGGTGGCGGTCGTCGACGTCAACCGCGCCATCCGCAACGTGGTCATCGGCGCCGACGACTTCGGTTGGGGCCCCAACAATCAGTTCAAGTTCCCCCTCTTCGGCGGTACTGGCGAGTTCTACCGCCGCTTCGCCAAGCCGCTGGAAGGACACGTGAACCTCAACAAGGCCGTCGATTTCATCAACATCCGCCGGAAGGAAATCCGCTTCAGGGACGGTCAGGTCATTGGGTACGACACGCTGATCGCTGCCATGCCGTTGGACAAGCTGTGCAACGACGTGCTGAACGGCGAAGTTCCGCGCGAGATCAAGAAGGCGACGGCCGGCCTTCGCCACAGCGGCGGATACATGGTCGGCGTCGGCCTCCGCCAGCCTTCTCCGAGCACCAAGAGCTGGATGTATTTCCCCGAGGACAATTGTCCGTTTTACCGGGCGACGTACCTGAGCAATTACTCGCCCCGGATGACCCCTGATAAGGATCGCCATTATTCGCTGCTATGCGAAACGAGCTACAGCGAATTCAAACCCGTTGATGGCAGGCGCATCGTGGACGACACGATCCGCGGCCTGATTAACGCCGGCCTGATTAACGAGCGGGACCAGGACGACATCGTCGATACCTGGGTCTATCACGCCGATTACAGCTACCCGACGCCAAGCGTCGAGCGCGACGCGATCCTTGCCCAGGCGATTCCGTTCCTCGAGCGGCACGGCGTGTTCAGCCGGGGGCGGTTCGGCATGTGGAAGTACGAAGTTTCCAACACCGATCACACACTGATGCAGGGCGTCGAGCTGGTCAATCGCCTTCTACTGGGCGAGCCCGAGGTAACCATCGGGATGAAATACAACAGCACGGCCGACGGCCGCAACGCCGCGACCCACGAGCTGCCCGCCGTGGCGGGCAGCGGACTGAAACAGGTCAAAGCACGCTCGCCCGATCCCGCGCCGGCGTCGGTCCATCCCGGTGGGACATCCCGCGACAGCGTCAAAGCTGTTTTGAGATCGCTGGAGAAGAAAGTCCGCGCCGGCGGGCCGGGCGATAGGATCGAGTCCCACGTATCCGAGGAAGAATTGGGCGTTGCCGCACGAGGGGAGGACGCCGCGTGATCGGCGTCGCTTTGCAATCTCGTGCTCCTTGCGGTAGTTAATCGGGATGCCGCATGATGAAGTCATCCCGATCCTTGATTTCGGATCGCAATACGCCCAGCTCATCGCCCGCCGCGTGCGCGAAAAGGGCGTCTACAGCGAGTTGGTCCGGCCTGATATCAGCGTCGAGGAACTTCAGCAGCTCAACGCCAAGGGCCTGATCCTCAGCGGCGGTCCGAGCAGCGTCTATGAGCCCAACGCGCCGCGCTGCGACCCGCGCATCTTCGACCTCAACGTGCCGATTCTGGGCATCTGTTACGGAATGCAACTGGGGGCCCAGATTCTGGGCGGCCAGGTCAAACCCGCCAAGGCGCGCGAGTACGGCAGGGCCAAGCTGACCGTCACCAAGGACGATCCGCTGGTGCACGGGCTTCCAAAAGACACCACAGTCTGGATGAGTCACGGCGATCAGGTCCACGAACTCCCTGGGCAGTTCGTCGCGCTTGCGACCACGCCCACGTGCCCCTACGCGGCGGCGCGGCATCGCACGCGGCCGTTCTACGGTGTGCAGTTCCATCCCGAGGTTACCCACACGCCGCGAGGCGAGCAGATTTTCCAGAACTTCCTCTATGAAATCTGCCGCTGCAAAGGCGACTGGACCATGGGCAGCTTCGTCGAGCAGGCGATCCGCGGCATTCGGGAACAGGCTCCCAACGGCAAGGTGATCTGCGGGCTATCGGGAGGCGTCGATTCCTCCGTCGTCGCCGCGCTGCTGCACAAGGCGATCGGCGAACGGCTGGTCTGCATCTTCGTCGATAACGGCCTGCTGCGTAAAAACGAACGCGAACTGGTCGAATCCACTTTTCGCGACCATTTCCACGTGGACTTGCGAACCAGCGACGCCGCCGAAAACTTTCTTCTCGAGCTGCGGGGCGTAACGGATCCGCAGCAGAAGCGAAAAATCATCGGCCGTGAATTCATCGAGGCATTCAAGCGCGAAGCCCAATCGATTTCAGGGGCGAAATATCTCGCCCAGGGCACGCTGTATCCCGACGTGATCGAAAGCGGTCATGGCTACTCCGGCGCCGCCGCCAACATCAAACTTCACCACAACGTGGGCGGCCTGCCGGAGGAGTTCGGCTTCGAGTTGATCGAGCCGCTGCGCGAACTATTCAAGGACGAAGTCCGCCAGGTCGGCGAGGTGCTGGGGCTGCCCGAGCAGATCGTCTGGCGGCATCCCTTTCCCGGTCCGGGGCTGGCCGTGCGGATCGTCGGCGAAGTCACGCCGCAGCGGCTTGGGGTCCTGCGCGACGCCGACGAGATCGTCCTCGAGGAGCTGATCGCCGCCAACCTCTACCGCAAGACCGCCCAGGTCTTCGCGGTGCTTCTTCCGATCGGAACGGTCGGCGTGATGGGGGATGCCCGCAGCTACGATTCCGTAATCGCCATCCGCGCCGTCGAAAGCCAGGACTTCATGACCGCCGACTGGGCGCGGATTCCGTTCGACGTTCTTGCGACGATGAGCAACCGCATCATCAACGAAGTGCGAGGCGTCAACCGCGTCGTCTACGACATTTCCTCCAAGCCGCCGGCGACGATTGAATGGGAATAGTATCAGACAGAGCCTAATGTGCGGGCCATGCCGCCGCGTTGGCAGCGCCGCCAAGGTCTCTGGGCGTTCTCACGTACAGCACGCCCATGAGTTGTTCGTCCCGGCCGAAATCGACCGGCCCGCACCAACTGGCGCTTTGACACGTGGCGTGCCGGTGCTGGCAGAAGTTGAATCGCAGGAGCACCGGCAGGCCGCGGTCGGCCGGGCCGATCAGCCGCCAGGGGATCGCCGCTTCGCCGTGCCAGCGGCCGTCGGCGGCGGTGGTTGTGGCGTATCGCACGCCGGCCCCTTCGATCGGCCGCCACTCGTCCGCCGAGGGTTTGTCCGGTTCCTTTCGTTCAACCCACTGCGCTCCGTTCGGTTTGAACGCGATGTGCGAAATAGGCCCCATCGAGTTGTCCGAGTAGACCGGCTGCACGAGGACCTCGCACAAATCCTCTCCCCACGCCCGGCGGGCTTGGTAGTGGATGTCGTTGTGTGCCTGATGCGGGTCGGGGGACAAGCCCTCGAGCGCGAACGCGAGATAGAACGTTTCGCGGCCCCAGCAACTGTAAATCCTGGAGTTAACCGGCGCAAACCGCAGTTGCTGGTTCTGAAGATCGGGCCGATCGAGCATGAGCACCAGCGGGCCGTTCTGGATCGCGTCGGCGTCGGTCCAGTCGTCGAGCTTTCCGTCCAGCGAAATCGGCCCCTCGCGGCGGTCGGTGGCCGCCACCGGCAACCGCACCTTCAGCCGGCTCTGTTGCTTGTTGTTGTAGCCGTCGACGAAGCCGATGCCCATAGGCCTGGCCGCCTCCGGCGAGAGTTGGTTCAAATCGAAGCTCGCCGGCATCGTCGCGGGTTGTACGTGATAGGTCTGTAGTGGGGGAACATCGATTGGCTGCGGCCGCACCTCCCATCCCGACCGCTCGGCCGGCGGCGTCCAGGCCAACTGGTTCTTCTCCTGCGGCTGATCGGATGCGTTGTAAATGTCGATGCCAAGATGCAGATCGATCCAATTGCCCTGCGGCTTGCCGAGTCTGTCGAGCCTCGGACCGCCCAACGCCCACGTCGCCGAGCGCGCCATTAACATCGGCCGCTCCTGCGGCTGCGCCCACTGGAGGGTCTGGATATTGAGTGATTCTTCCTTCTTCGGGTCGGACGTTTCGCCCGGACGGCGCAACAAAATCGTTCGAGCCATCAGCTCCTGAAGCTCATCCCAGGCCTTTTCGCTGGTGGTCCCGCTCATTAACGAGTAAGCAGGATCAGCAGATTGACCGGGAAGAATTTCCACCGGTTTGGTAATCAGCCGGGCCATGACTGTGGCGTTGATCACCTCGCCGCGTTGCTCCGCCAGCCACAGATATTCGTAATCCTGCTGGGCCCGGCGCAGCCATTTGAGCTGAATGGTCGGTACCGGCTGGTCCGTCCCAAACCAACTGCCGGGATAAAACCAGGTCATCGCGTTCGGGTCGGCGGGAATATCGGGCCGGTCTTCGGCCGGCAGCGGATGGTCCCACAGGATCAGGTCGGCGCCGCGCAGGAATGCCAGCCAGGCCCAGACGCGCACGTCGCGCTCGTCGCCGGCGCCGGCAAAGGGGAGGAGTCCGGGGAGATCGGTGCGAAGCCAGTGCCGGTGTAACCGCTCTTCGGCAACGATCGCCGGAGGCTGCGCGTCCGAGACCAGCGCCCGCGCCGCCGTCAACACGCGGTCCATGTCCTGCGGCTTGATCCGAGCCGCGGCGATAATCTGACGGTATTCCAACGGCAGCATCACCTTCACCTTTGGATTCGTCGCCAGAATCTGCGCGGCTTGGGTGCAAAGATCGCTTGCCGCATCGGCGCCAACCGCGTCGGTTGTCACCGGGCGGAGCAAAATGGCGGCTTCGTCGAGCCAGCCGAGCTGATCGAAGTGCGTCGATGCAAGCGACCAGTAATCGAGTCGTGATTTCGAGTCGAAGCGGTCCAGGCTCTGCGCCGCCGGCAGGGGCCAATAGCGGATTGGCATGTGGTCGGCGAATATCTGGCCGCTCATCCAGGGGGAGATCAACGGATCGAACTCGCTCCAGTCGATCTGCGGCGGTTCGCCGGCTGGCCATTTCACGGTCGGACGCAGGCCCGGCACCGCGATCCCCGCGCGATTTTGCTCGCTCTGCACCATCAATCGGTCGAGCGTCGCGACGGTCTGTTCGTATCGAGACTCGCGGCGATTAATCAGCGAAGGAGTGATCGTGTCGCCGAATTGTGCCGGATAGAGCGCCGCCAGTCGATCCCAGTTGAGCTGACCGACCATCTGAAGATGGCGCTGGTCAGGGAGGGCAAAATCGTAAACCGTCAGCTCGACGGGAACCGAGGCGCCGCTGGAGTGGCCGGTGGAATCGACCAAGTCGCACCATCCCGAATACTTGCCCGCCGCGGCGGAGGCGGGGATGTGCAGGTCGATCCAGATTGCAAGCGTGCTGTCGTTGGGATGGGCGGCGGGATTCGCCGGCTGCTTCGGATCGCGCACCGCTGCCAGATTGACCGTGCCGTTCTCCAGTGCAAGCGGCAGCAGGGCGCGAGCGATGGTTCGGTTGGCCCGATTCAGACCGGTATGGCGCACGTAGCCGGGGTTTATTTCCACCGGCATGGGCAGGACTTGGTAGGCCGTCAGGTTCGCCGGCCCAAGGGGATCGGCCGACGATGATGAGCCACTGACCCGCAGCCGCAGCGGATGCGACGCCGTCACGCGATCGACCGAAAGCGTGAAGCTCGTCCACTCATTACGGGCCGCCCGCAATTGAATTGTCGTCGGGGCAGAGGTCGGCAGATCGGCGCCGCTCAGGTCGAGCGGCCGCAACTGCGATGTGGGAAACGCATTGCGCGGCGTGGGCGGCACGTTCGGACAGCCGCTCAACAACAGCGCCGCCAGCGCCAGACAAAGAACCCCGCTCGTTTGCGCCAACTTAACGTTTGCTGCATCATTCATGGGCAAACCGGCTGCATAGTCGGTGGGCAATGAGGCGGCGGGTGCTACAACTTTCGCCGATCCGCGCGGCTCGCGATGCGGGGCGATCTCTGGAGCGGCGAGACTCCCTACGGTCCCAAAATCGCGATTCCCGTGCAAAAACAAGGAATCGCCGCAACATCCGCGCCAACCACGGCGCCGGTTTGATCGTCCTGATGCAAACTGGCATGAACTTTGATTAGGCAGTTTAACGAAGGGCATGGTGATATGACAAGCGTGACCAGGGATGGCGTCGTGAAGTTCCGGTTTTACCGGCCGGACGTGCGGCAAGTTTGGGTCGTCGGCGACTTCAACGGGTGGCGCAGGGACGCGCTTCCGATGGCCGCCGAGGGCGATGGGTGGTGGCGGGCGGAAACAACGTTGCACGGAGGTGACTACCGCTTCCGCTACTTGGCCGACGGCGCTTGGTTCACCGACTACGCTTCCCACGGCATCGAAGCCGGGAACATGGGCTGCGACAGTGTCTTGGTTGTTCCACGGAAGGCCGGACGCAAAACAATCTACGACGACGCCAGGCAGGTTGCCTGATCGTCTTCTCAATCCTCGTTTCCTCCTCCGCCAGGCTGCACGGACTCTACCCTCCACCGTGCAGCCTTTTTTTGCGCGCTATTTCTGATGTGCCAGTTGTTCGGCGACCTCTCGTACAACGCGGTCCCACGATTCCTCGGGGCGCTTGCGAAAAAATCGCATGGTTGGATACCAGGGCGAGTCCGGGCGGTCGAGTAGCCAGCGCCAGTCGGGCGCGAAGGGCAGAAGTGTCCAGACCGGGCGGCCGAGTGCCCCGACCAGATGGGCAACCGACGTGTCAACGGAAATCACCACGTCGAGATGCATGATGAGTGCGGCGGTATCGGCGAAATCGTGAATGAAGCTCGTGTGGTCGATGAGTTTCGGCGATGGCGTCAGGCGAGCCTGTGCCGCGGCATCGCCCAATTGCAGGCTGTAGTAGCGGATGCCCGGAACCTGCCCCAGGGGAGCGAGCATCGGCAGGGCGATCGATCGATTCACATCGTTGATATTCGCCCGATTGCCGCCCCAGCAGAGGCCGACTTTGAGGCCCTCGCCGTCCGCCTGCAAGCGCTCGTTCCAGGCGCTGACTCGTTGCGGGTCGGCGCGAAGGTACGGAATGTTCGATGGGATCGTGGCCAGGTTGGTCCCGAAGCGCAATGGGAGCGACGCCATCGGACACCAGACGTCGAAACTGCCAAGCTCGACGAGTCGATCCGCCGTGCTTGAAACGCCGGGGGCCGTGGCGATCAGCGGCACCAGGCTCTTTGGCGCCGTTACCAGCACACGCGCGCCGCGTGCTGCCAGCAGCGACGCGTATCGAACGAACTGAATGGTGTCGCCCAGCCCCTGCTCGGCGTGCAGCAGGATCGTGCGGCCGTTCAAATTCGAGCCGTCCCACAGCGGCTGCGGGATGTTCGGCCATTTGAATCCGGGACATTTCCAGCGCCATTCGTATTGCGGCCAACCGAGGGCGAAATTCCCGGTCAGCAGAAGCACCCACGCCAACACCATGTGCGCATCCGCAAGGTTCGGATCCAGCTCGACGGCCCGCCGCAACTCCGCCAAC
>Ga0307477_10003855_pt1 | contig 11033 bp, 7 predicted proteins | sample atmos_gasesECM2C_FD_203316 | JGI IMG/M metagenome (GOLD analysis project Ga0307477, IMG submission 203316) | Hardwood forest soil microbial communities from Morgan-Monroe State Forest, Indiana, United States - atmos_gasesECM2C_515 | ecosystem: Environmental > Terrestrial > Soil > Temperate... | reverse complement strand
CGGCTTTTTCTCTCCAAACGCGCGGCCCTGAAGCGCGAAAAAACTTTTTCGTTCACAGCAAATTGCGCGCGATAAATGCGTAGAACTTCAAGTCGCTCCAGTAGCGCAAGTGGGCCACTCCCCAGAAGGGATACCAGCGATGGAGCCTGTCGGCGTCTTTTAGCTCATAGAAATTGAGAGGCCCGCTGACAGGATCCATCCTGGACCACACGTTCAACCAACGAAAGTCGCTGCCCAGCAGCGGAAATTCGAATGGCTCGGTATCCAAACGCGGCGGGGGAGGGCCATAGGAGAATTTCATATCGCCATATTGGCGGCCGGAACGCCTGCGCTTGTAGGAATAAAGAAAAGAAAGTATCTGCGCGCGAATGGCCTGGCTGGAGGTGACGTGCTCGCGGAAAAAGTAGTAGATCTTATCGAGCGGGGAACCGAAGGTCACGAGTCCCTTCAACTTATCAAGTTGGTTCAATTCCAGAGGAGGATGCGGCGCTTGGCCAATCGGATCGGGCGTGGCCCAGACTTTCGAGAGCATCTTATTGATCGTGTCGTAGGCAATCACGCTGCCCAGAGAATGCCCAGCTACAATCACTTGATCAAAATTCCAGCTCATATTCATGAGCAGCTCGCCGAGGGCCCGCGTGGAAGATTTCAGGATGGCTTCCCGGGTGACGTAATACGCCGATTTGGCGTCCGCCGTGCAGTAGACGGCGATGTCCGCGACGTAATCCACGAGGACGCGACGCAACAATAACCCCAGGAGGACGGCAGCCACGGGATACAAAGTAGAAGGTTTCAGCAACGCAGTGGAGTATGGGTGAAAGTCAAATTTTGTCCAGCGTATGATGAGCCATGCCACAGCGGCGAAGCCTGCCGCGGTAAAGAAGGCTAGCACCGCCCAGATATTTTCCGCGGTTCGTTCGATGGTGTCTCCCATGCGGCGTGCCCAGCTCCACAACTCCACGAGAAAGAAACACAGCATCACCACGACCATGACGGCGCACATCGCCGAGACAATTACGGCGGCTTTGTGGTTTTCTGCGGCAAAGACCTTCCACAAGGAAGGGGAAATTCCGGTCAACGCCGCGGGACTTTTTCCCAGAAAATAGATGAGCCCGCCAACTCCAATCGGAATGGGCAGGTAGACAAAAAAGATGCGAAAGGCTTCGCGCAAAAATAAGTACACCACGCGCGACACCGGAATTTTCGGTTCCCCTTGCGTTTCGCCGCCGCGACGGTTGCGTTTCTCCAGTTCGAGCATCATCTGCAGGTTGTCGGTCAAGTAGCGCAGCGGGGTGAGCGACGTGCGCGCCAGCCATCCGAGCACCGACCGGTAGGTCATTTTTCCTTCGGTGTAGGGCGCCCAATAAAATTCGAAGAGACTGAGCTGGCGCAGGCCATTGGGCGTTGCATCCTGCTTGAATTTCAGATGGACCGCCGCCTGCGTCCAGTTCCTGTGCCGGATGCGCTCCGGGTGTAGCTGCGCTTTGTTGTTGGGGTTCAGCTTATTGAAATAGAGCGCGAATCCCTGGGCAAAACTGTCCAACGTTTCATAGGGATTCTGCTCGCCGATTCCGTGAATCACCAGGATGGCGGTCTTCCCCGCCTTGCGGGGCTGGCCAGGAGCGTGCGCTACGCTCGCGCTTGTGCCCCGCGGATTGGCTGGAGAACTGGAGGTGGTCATGAGCGGCCTCCCCGTGACGAGATAGAACTATCACGGAGCACGACTTTTGTCGGGCAGCCTAGCATAGATGTGACTTTCGGTATGAAATTCTGGATGGAGGGAGAGGGGACCCCCTCCCCCCCTGTTTTTTCATAAGTATTCATTCTACAGGGAGTTAAAGTCATTTGTTTTGATACACTTTTGCAAGTGTTGATTCTAAAAGAGTAAGTGACTCGTGACCCGTGGGCACTGAAGAAGGACAGAGGAGACGCTTCACTGGGTCGAATCTCCTGTCTCTGAGTGATTTCTGGAAAGAGGAGAAAGAGAGAGGCGCTCGGTGGAGATGAGGCGAGGGGGTACCCTATCCCGGGTATTTTGCAAAGTGTGCGAAACCGCCTGATTTCAAAAGAGTTGGAAGAAACATTTGTTTTCAAGTATGAGGCAAGTGTGCGCAAAGAGCAGGAACGAAAGGGGTTAGAGAAAATAAAAGAAGTAGAGGAAGCCGCAGGGGGGGCTTTTCGGCGAGGATGGGCTTCGGCAAACACAGGTAAGAATACCAGAAAAGTACACTGTCTTTCAATTACTTTATTGGTACCGTTCGAACGAGCTGTGGAAAATTGTCCGAAAGGAAGAGCAGATAAATCTGAGTCAACACCCGCGCCCTTGAAAATCCATAAGTGATGCGGCATCCAAACTTTCGCCTGAGCGCGTAGCGCCTGCGCCACCCGTCACCCGGGCCACCCGCTGAGTATGCAAATCGACCTCTACGGGATCGCCAAAAGTTCCAGGGTGGATCCTCTTAGGATAGCTAGACGCGTGCCATCGGGCGAGAGGGCCAATCGCGGAGTATTGAAAACCTGCCAGTCGTTTCCCGGGTGCTCACCTTCGCCGGATGAATCAATTTCGACGACTTTGTGCTTAACATCCGCGTCCAAAACAACGATGCGATTCGTGTCTCGCCAACCACGTAGGAACGAAGTCCTGAGGCTGCCACACAAGAGCGCTACACGATTTGTTGCCGAAGAGCCGCTAACCTGGAGAACGCGGTCCGCGCCGTGCCCTAGATTTGTTCTGTAGAATTCGGTCCCATCAATATCGACGATGATGTACGAAACTGAATGTTGTGCCAGGCCGAGCAATATAAGATCTTTGCCGAATGCCGTGAATACAGCTCCGCATGAAGAACAGAGTAGTTGCGGGGGGCCTTCGTGTTCCAGTTTCGAAGCGAATAGTCGATGGTGGGCATCTCCTGCAGTATTGAACACTATCGCGCCATTTTCCATAAGCAATGTTGAAGAGAGGGAGTTTGGTCCTACCAGCCTCTTATCATCGGCGAGATTTCTTGTTGAAATCCAATGATTTTCGCAGCACTCGTCTAGACCTTTGTGGATTAGCAAGGCGAAATTTCCTGCCGGACTCGCAACAAGGTTCCAATAGTCGTAATAGGTCAGTCCGTGTTTCTCTTGGGCGCTTCGCACAAGGGAACGTTGAGCAAGAACCTCCAGTTCTGGCGAAAGCCGCAACACGTCATTCCCGACTACGACGAGAAGCTCATTGGTGTTCGCGGGGCGCATGTCATAACCATCTATCACAGCAGGCTCGCCCTGAAAGTCATTCCAGCCGCGAAAGTGCAGCGTTTTTCCAGTCAAACCATCGACCATGAGAATCAGGGTGCGCGACCTCTGTGCAGGGGTTCGGCCAGGCAAAATACCGTTGACGCGCAACGGAAAGAAGAGACCGACTGCGAGATGAGAGTTATCTGTAAAGGTAAGGAAAAACCTAGTGTTGGCATCAACCGGTCCAGTGTTCTTGACCTCTGGCAATCGATTCAATTCGGTGGTCCAAATATGCTTTGGCTTATCGTCGGTGAATTCAACCCGGCGGAGCAGGTAAGAGTTAGTGTCAACAATTTCTTTCGGCTGTGGCCAATCGCTGTCTTCTGCAATGCCAAAGGACACCTGTTCTTGCGGTTTCGAAAAGGATGAGTTACCAAGCTTGTTTTCCAAAAGAAATAGAAGGGAGAGGCAAGAAATCCAGATTGCATAAAATATACGGCGCATAAAAACTCGGCCTCGATTGACAAATAACCTTCGCAAATCAGGGCCTACAGCACCAAGCATTGAGGCATGTACTGCTGCACCAATCGCGCGAGGTCCACATAGCCGTTCTCCCATAGATTTTCAGCCTTTTGATCTTCTTAGAGGCAGCGGACAGCCGGAGGATAGCACCGCTGGACTTAGCCGTGGAGTGAGAAAACGATGCGCAGGCAGATTCGTTTGAGCGCACCGCCCATGGCTACCCGCCGAGCTTCGTCCGGCGCAAAATCGAAGTCAAAATCCCCACCCTTCAAAACCAAGGGTGGGGCACCGGCCCGGCCTAAAGGCACGGCGCTACTTAAACCGAGGACGGGCACGATATATCGTGCCCCTACGGGGACGCGGGTGGGGCATGCGGCGAAACCAATTCCTCAGCGGCTAAAGCCGAATTGAACATGCCCGGCTTCTGGCACGGCTGAAGCCGTGCCCTGACGAGAAAATGGGGTTGCTGTGTCGTTCCAGTTTCGGCAACAAGGCCTGGCTCACGCGGCGGCCTGCGACGGAGTGTCAGGTTCCTGCGCCTGGATTGGGTGAAAAGTTGTCGTGAGCGACTTGAGCGGCCTTCTTTGCAAAGTTATAGGTGGCCCGGAGATTTGCGCCGAAGAACCTCACTTTGCCCTGAATATCGCGCTCGAGCAATAATTTGCCATCCTTATCCTTAAATTGGCAGTGGATATCGATGGATGTCGCGCCCGCGACCGTGGTTACCTGACGTAACTGCTCACTTCCCTTCTTGAAGCCGCGGACGGTGCTGTGCAAGACCACGAGATCCGGGGCATTCGCGGCGTTGCGGTCGCCTTCGCGGTAAACGTGCTCGAAGCCGCCCTTCTTCTGGAGTTGCTGTATGAGGTATTCATACAGGGCCACTTGAAAATCAGCCGGCAGCTTGATTTCGTCGGAATGAATCATGGCGACGCTGATGGACGATGCCTTCATTTTCACGGGCGGCTTGCCCTGCGCGCGCAGGCCGGGCGCCGCGAAGAGTGTCATACACAGAAGGAAGAATAGGATTCCGCGCTCGAAGATTCGGGTCATGGCTTGGGCTCCTTGGCATCCGGCGCTTTGGTGGATGTTTTGTCCGCGTCTTCCTGTATCGGAATACTGGTGTGCGCGCCGTGCGCGACCAGCTCCTTTTTGAGCGGCTCCGCTTTGCCGACCCCCATCGTAAAGATGGCGCCATGCAGACCTCCATCCGCATCCCGATACTTGATCGTAAGTGTCTCCAGCTTTGTGCGGAAGAGACTCAGGAAGCGGCCTGATCCGTAGGGGGCAACCATGGTGAGCGTACCCAAAGTCCCATGAATCATGCGCTGACTATCATTGCCCGTGACGACATCCTGCATGGAGGCCGCGGGCAAATCCACGTTAGTCTTGCCATGGGCAAAACGCAGGTTTCCGTTGTCGATGGTAATGCTTCCTTTCGTCTTGTTCTTTACGCCCGTCAGGCCGGTGATCTGGTCAACCTTGATGGGCGCCGAGGGTTGTTGCGCGTTGCACGGCAGGATGAAAGGACTCAAGACAAGCAACAGAACAGCAAACAATAGTCGTTTAATTCCACGAATCATTTCGATCTCCTTCGATGGTACTCCACGGCGTTCCCACGCCACATGGTGTTTCTGTAGTGCCCGGGGCTACCCGTCTGATCAATAGTTTTTGGCCACGTTGTTTTTCTTGACGGTTAGGGGCAGGGGGAGGATAGCACTACTGGAATGAACCCAGGAGCGAAAAACGAAGTTGGAGCACCTAAGTTCGGCTGAGGGTAACGCGCCTGCGCCACGCGCCCAAATAAAGTAAATAATCCAGATCAAACCGCTAGTGCTCAAGGCGGAAAGCGCGGGAGATGAGGTAGTCTAAACGGACGGCGATGGCAATCCGGCTGGGCGAGGATGTGCGGGAAAAGAAGAGAGCGGCGCTGCTGAGCGTGGGCTCGGCGGCGCTGCTGGTGTCGCTGAAGGCGTTCCTGGTGTTCCGGACGGGAAGCCTGGGCGTGCTGTCCGAGGCGCTGCATTCCGGGCTGGACCTGCTGGCGGCGATGATCACGTTTCTCTCCGTGCGCATGTCGGACCTGCCGGCGGACGAGAAACATCCCTACGGGCACGGGAAAGTTGAAAATTTTTCGGCGTTCGTCGAGACGGGGCTTTTGATTCTTACCGCGGTGTATATCGTTTACGAAGCGTTTGACCGATTGTTCTTCCGCACGGTGCACATCCAGCCGAGCGTGACGGCATTTGTCGTGCTGTTCTGCGCGCTGGGGATTGATCTGACGCGGGCGCGGGCGCTGGCAAACGTGGCGAAGAAACATTCGAGCGAAGCGCTGGAGGCGGACGCGCTGCATTTCTCGACCGACGTTTGGAGCACGACGGTGGTCATCGCGGGGATTGCGCTGGTGTGGGCGGGCGAGACTTGGAACGTGCCGTGGCTGGCGTACGCCGATGCGATGGCGGGGCTGGCGGTCGCGGCGGTGATTTTGTGGGTGGGGTCGCGGCTCGGGCGGCGGACTCTGGATGCGCTGCTGGATGCCGCGCCGGAGGGACTGCAACAGGAGATCGCGCGCGCGGTGGGGCGGATGGAAGGCGTGCTGGATGTGGACCGCGTGCGCGTGCGGCGCGCGGGGAACCGCCACTTCGTAGACGCGACGGTGAGCGTGGCGAGGACGGCGAGCCTCGAACAGGTGCACGCGCTGAGCGACGCGATCGAGAAGCGCATCGGCGAGATCGTTCCCGCCGACGTGATGGTGCACGCGGAGCCACGCGCGCCGCAGGGAGAACATTTATTCGAGGCGATCCGGGCGGTGGCGCAGCGCAAGGGCCTGGCGATCCATGACGTGACCGCGTTGCAGCAGGATGGAAAGCTGTTCATCGAGCTGCACCTGGAAGTGGACGAGAATCTGAGTTTGCGCGAGGCGCACCGGCAGGCGACAGAATTGGAAGAAGAGATTCTGAGAATTCGCGACGGCTCGGCGGAGGTGACTATCCACATCGAGCCGCTGGGGAGGCATATCGCCACGCCAGATGCGGGAATCGGGGAGATGGAGCAGCTCTCGCAACTGGTCGAGGATTTCATCAACACACTGCCTGCGGAATACCCCGAGCTGGTGAATTGCCACGACGTGCACGTGCGCCGAGTGGAGCACCGCACCCTGGCTTCCTGTCACTGCACGATGAAGGGCGGGCTGCCGATCACGCAGGTGCATGACGTTACGGCGGCGCTGGAAGTCCGCGTGAAAGAAAAATTTCCGCAGATTGCGCGGGTGACGATTCATCCGGAGCCGGCGGAGGAGCGATAGCGACACTGGCTTGTGCATGCGCTGGAGCGGGGAGAAGGGCACGGATGGAATCCCGTGCTACCGAGACTCGGAGGGACGAGCGAAAAGCTGGGCGGCGAGGGCGATCAGCGCGGGGAAACAGACAAGCATGTAGCGAGGCTCGGGCGCTTCGACGGTGGTGAGGAACGCCGTACGAAGCGCGATGAAGGCAGCAAATAACAGCACGGACGGACGGGCCGAGGGATGGCGGCGCCAAAAACGCAAAGCGCCCCAAAGAGCCAGCGAGAGGAAGAGAACATTCAGCAAAAATAAAGTGATGGTGACGAATTGATCGACGGGGTCGTCTTCCCAGGTTTGCGCGAGCGGGAAAACATGGCCGGAATAGGGCAAGCGCTCGATGCGAGGAGAAAACCATAAGGTGAAGGCGCGAGCGGCCGGCAACAAGAGGTAGGTGCGCAGCGGGTGGCGGGCGGTGCGTTCGCGTGCGAGCTGGGCGAAGGCGGCGTCTTCCTCCAGCGTGAGCGTGAAGTCATCGTTGTATTGTTCGAGGACGTCGGCGACGCGCTGCTTTTCTTCGGGCGTGTCGAATGCGCGAGCGGGAATGTCTTCGAGATTGATCGCGTCATCGTCCAGCTTCCAGGTCACGCGATAACAGTCGCTCATGCGGAAGAGCCAGGTTTTTTCCCAGTTCATGAAACCGCGGGGGACGAGCTCGCCGGGGAGATTCGAATACCTGGGCGCGAGAAACCGCAGTTCATTCAACGTAACCAGATTGCGAATGCCCCAGGGCACCAGCGGCAAGAAACAGCTTGCCGCGAGGACGGCGAACACACGGAGGCAGCGCAAGGTTTCTTTGCGACGAAGAAAAATCCAGAAATAAACCAGCGCGGCGGCAATCAAGAGCAGAGGAGTTTCGGGACGAAAAAGGGTTCCCATTCCAGCGAGAATCCCCGCGCCGATTGCGGTGTACTCCACGGAGCGGCGGGGGTCGGCATTCGGACTATTCAACCGAAAGAGAGGCTCGTCGATTCTTTTGAGCAGCAGGACGAGGTAGTACAGAGCGCCGGCAGTGAAAAGCATGGCCCAAACTTCGGTGAGGGGGATGGCGGTGTAGTTCGCGGTGAAAGGGCAGAGCACAGAAAGCCAAAGCGCGGCGGTGAAGACGCGGCTTGGCCGTGAGTTCGCGTTCGCGATGGAGGCGAGCGTGGCGGCGAGGCTGGCGATGACGAGGCAGGTGATTAAATCGACCGCGACTTGCGCGAGCATGACCGTCAGGCGGGCCGCTTCTCCGGTGCGACCGGTCAGAGCGTAGAGAATGGCGAGAAACGCGGGGTAGCCGGGCACGCGAATGTCCACGGGCGTGACCACGCCTCCCACGTTCATCGCATAGGCGCCATACTTCAGCCAGTTAGTGGCGATTTGTTCATAGAGAACGACGTCGCCGGAAGTGGTGGGGAACTTCAGGACGAAGAACAACCGGAGACAAAATCCCACTGCAATTGCGGCAAAGGTGCTGGAGAAAATTCGCTTCATTTACGGAACGCATCTTACAATAGGGCAGACGGATTCGAGCAGACGGACCCAGCCCCGGCTTGACATTGCAAGTGTGACCCTGTCCGAGGTCAGCAGGTGTCTGCCGTGCCGCCAGGTTAAAAGGACCCATGAAGGAACGCAGTCCAATATTTTATGACGCGGAGCGTGTGCGCTGGCGCCGCACGCGGCGGGTGATGGAAATCACAGGCGCGCTGCTGACGATGCTGCTGGCGTATTTCTTCGTGACGATCGCGGCGAGCGTGGACCTGCCGGCAGGTTTGTTGCCGGATGTGAAACCCGGATATCACGCGCTCAAACAGAAGAAGAACGGGAAAGCGGTGCAAGTGCGCGAAGGGCGGCACCGCCGGGTGGCGAATCTCGGAAAAGTACCTGCCAGCTACGATCCTCTTCGCGCGGCATTTTACGTGAGCTGGGATGCGAACAGCCTCGCCTCTTTGAAAAAGCACTACAAGGATATTGACCTGCTCATGCCAGAGGAGTTGCACACGGTCACGACGGACGGCGCATTGACGATCGTTGATTATGAGCGGTACCAGACGGTGCAGGCCGCGCCGATGGAAGCGGTAGCGTTGTTGAAAGACGACAAGCTGCACCAGTGGATGAAGTCCACAAACATTGAGCTGCCCATGATGGCGCAACTCAACAACTATGACGGCGTGACGTGGCATGTGAAAGAGCTCGCGGGGCTGCTCCGCAAACCGGACGCACGGAGAACGCTCGTCGCAAACACCGTCGAATACGCCGTGCAGGCCCATGAGGCGGGCATCGTGGTCGACATCGAGGAAATTCCGGATCAGAGCCAGGCAAATTTTAGAGCTTTCATCGGAGAGCTTGCGCCGGCGCTGCATGCGGTCGGGCTGAAACTGATGGTGGCATTGCCCGCGCGGGACGACGCATACGATTACGAATATTTTGGAAAACAATGCGATGCGATCGTGCTGATGAACTACGACCAGCACTGGCAGACTTCGCCCCCGGGGCCAATCGCGGCGCAAGACTGGTTTGTCGAAAACCTGCGACAGGTCATGGAGGTGGTGCCCGCACCGAAAATTGTCGTGGGCGTTGCCAATTATGCCTACGACTGGATCGAGGTTCCAAAGAAGGCCGCGAATTCCGCTCAGGAGTTCAGCGTGCAGACAGCGTTATTGCACGCGTACGAGTCCGAGACACAGGTGGAGTTCGACGCAGTTTCCCTGAATCCGCACTACTCGTATTCCGATGAACAGGACCACGTTCACCAGGTGTGGATGTTGGACGCCGTCACAGCCTATAACGAACTGAGAGCCAGCGACCGGCTGGGCGTCCAGGGAACGGCATTGTGGCGGCTGGGTTCATCGGATTCCTCTCTCTGGCCGATTTGGGACGCGTCGCGGCCCGACGATGCGACGCGGCAGAAAATCATGGATATCCCGCCAGGGCCGGACCTGATTCTCGAAGGCGCCGGGGACATCTGGCGCATCGTCGACACACCCAAAAGCGGGCGCCGCAGCTTCACCTACGATGCGGCCAGCGATCTTTTTACCGGCGAAAAATACGAAGCCTACCCTCTGTCGTATGACATCGAGCAAATCGGAGCGGCGAAAAACAAAATCGCGCTGTCTTTCGACGATGGCCCGGACCCGCAGTGGACGCCGAAGATTCTCGACGTTCTCAAAGAGAAAAATGTGAGCGGGACGTTTTTCGTGATCGGGGACGAAGCGAATCGCTACCCCGGAATCTTGAAGCGCGAGTACGCCGAAGGCCACGTAATTGGAAACCACACGTTTACGCATCCGCGGTTCGATGAAATCTCGCACACGCAGATCAAGTGGGAGCTGAACCTGACGCAGCGGCTCTTTGAAAGCACGCTGGGGATCAAGTCGGTGCTTTTCCGGCCGCCATACGGAATCGATCACCAGCCGGAATACGCCGAGGAAGTGGCGCAACTCCCCCTGCCCCAGGAGATGGGGTACCTGATTGTAGGCCAGCAGATCGACCCGAACGACTGGAGACAGCGCGACGGGAAACAGATTCCAGCCCAGGAAATCGTCGACAACGTGCTGCGGCAAGCATCGAAGGGCAACATCGTGCTTTTTCACGACGGCGGCGGGGACCGCAGCCAAACCGTCGCCGCGCTACCACAAGCGATCGACAAGCTACGCGAGAACGGCTACCAGATTATTGCTGTCCCGGAATTGATCGGGAAGACGCGCGCGGAAGTGATGCTGCCGTTGACGACGGAAGAACGATTCGAGGCACGCGCAGATGGATTTATTTTTGGGATCGTGCAATGGTTCCGCCTGGGCATCGCCACGATTTTCGTCGTCGGCATCGTGCTAGTGAGCGGGCGCGCGTTAATCATCGGGCTGCTTGCAATCATCGAGAAATTGAGGCCGGACCACGCGGTGCTGTCCGATCCGCCACCCAGCGTCACGGTCTTAATTCCTGCGCATAACGAAGAAAGCGTGATCGTGCAGAC
>Ga0307477_10003854_pt1 | contig 11033 bp, 6 predicted proteins | sample atmos_gasesECM2C_FD_203316 | JGI IMG/M metagenome (GOLD analysis project Ga0307477, IMG submission 203316) | Hardwood forest soil microbial communities from Morgan-Monroe State Forest, Indiana, United States - atmos_gasesECM2C_515 | ecosystem: Environmental > Terrestrial > Soil > Temperate... | reverse complement strand
TGATTCTGCCATTGCTGGTCGTTGACCTGCGCCGGCGCGTTGCCGCCGCCGTGCATCGAGATGTAAAGGCTCCAGCCTTTTTCTGGCTTGTCGCCAAACCGCCGCGATTTGAAACGAAGCGTGTGCTCGCCAATCGTGATCGCCTGATCGTTCCATTCCTTCTCGCGATCAGCGCGGATCGCGGCGACGTGATCGTCCCACAGAAGTCGCCGGGCTCGAGCGGCCTGGTCCCTGGTGAGCGATGCGCCGGCAAACGGCCGGTCCGTAAGCTGCGGACGATTCTCGCGCGGCTGGGCGAGCCAATCGCCCAGGCCCTTGAGCGGATCGGAACTGACTGCCGGAACGTCGGCCCGCGCAACTGGCGGCAAGAAGGCCGGTGCAAACAAAGCCGCCAGCGCGACCAGACAATAGAAGCGGACAGAAGTTGTGGGGGATTTCATGATGAGGGTTCCACTGCCGTATCAGCCCTTAGCGCGCCGCGGCAGGGGAATGATTGTCGGCCAATCGTAATTCGACGTTCATGTCGGCGTCGCGCGGAAGATGGGTTTCTTTGGTGATGGGCGGACCGTTGGCGACGGATGCTTCGATCGAATAACTGGAGTCCGCCGCCAACTCGAAAGAAGGAGTGGGGCCGACGGCCTGAGCGATCAGCTCTCCAGCGCGGCGAACTCGAACTGTCGCAGCCGCGGGCTTGCCGGATTCGTCCAGTACGCTCACCTTGAGCGTCTTGCGCTGGACGTAATAACCTGTCTGATCGTCGGCGCTGTAGTCGGTTGACCTGCGGTTCCACACCATCACAAACGGAAGAGGAGTCTGACGGAAAGAGGCCGCGTAGATTCGGTTCTCGGCTTTGTTGCCATCGGCCTTGGAGGCCAGATCGCCGAACCAGGTCTGGTTGTAAGGCCCCGGCTCGGCGGCGCCGAGGAACCGCCATTGCCCGTCCCAGACTTCCAGCCAGGTGTGATTGCCGCTGCCGTTGGACCATAACGGCGTCCCGACCACCCGCGCCGGCACGCCCACCGCCCGGCAGGCGTCGACGAGAATGATCGACAGCCCCGAGCAGGATGCGTAGCCGATCTTCATTGATTCATAGGGGCTCTGGTCGGGCTTGCGTCGCTTGGTAGCGTGGTACTTCACGTTGAGCTGCTTGAAGACCTCGCGATTGAGCACCTGAGCGACATCCCCGGCCGTCTTGCAGTCCTTCACCAGCGGCATGAATCGCTTCATGAAATCCGCCCGCCAGTCATCCCGTTGCTCGTTGAGGTTGGCGTAGGGGAGCACGTCGTTAAAGAAGATTTCCTGCGGCACCGCCGCGGCCCACGGGTTGGCCTCGCGGGCCTGGTAAGCCAGCTCGACGTTGTGCAACAGGAAATCTCCCTTGAGGGACTTGAGGTCGCGCTGTGGCATGTAGGCCAGCAGAAAAGCGACCGCCTCGCGATGCTCGGGGCGGGCACGGGCGATCGCGTCGAGCCATTGCTGGCTGTTGTCCTCGGCGAGGCTCAATTGCTGCACCAGTTGATGGCGATAATCCGCCGGCACGAGACTGACCCCCACGTTCAAACTGACCGGCTGGTCGGCCGCGCGGGCCGGGACATTCGCCGCGACGCAGCCAAGAAGAGCCGCGGCAAAAATGGCGATCGGGGGCGTCGGTTTCGTATTCATATGCTGACCATCGAGTTGAAAGGATCAAAATAGCATAACCGCCGGTGGCGTATTGCGGCAAGGAAATCCGCGTCTTGTGAACCAATGGTCGGCGCCGCGACCAGGTCCCCGCGACAGGCGATGAAAGAAGGTGAGGCGGAAGGGGTACTACAGCCCAAGGGGTCTTTGCGCGCGGATGGAAACGTAAGGGCGCAGCGATGAATAACGGGGCCGCCTCTGCAAAAACTGGAAAGGCGCGGTGAGGAATGAACAGGTTCAGTGCGATCGGAGGGTTTGTCGTCGCGGCGTTGTCGATCGTCGTTGCGGCCCAGACGCCTCCGCTGCCGCCCGCCCCAAAGGGATTCGATGTGCGGCAAGAAGCAATCCCACATGGAACGGTGGGAGGCTTTGTTTACCGGTCGAAAACGACCGGCGGCACGCGCCCTGCGGTGGTTTACACGCCGCCCGGCTATTCGAGCGATCAAAAATATCCGGTCCTGTACCTGTTGCACGGGGTGGGCGACGATGAAACCGGATGGCAGCAAAAGGGTTCGGCCGGCGTAATCCTCGACAACCTGTATTCCCGGAAGAAATTGGTCCCGATGATCGTGGTGATGCCCAACGGATTCGCCCGCCGGCCCGGCTCGACGGGCCCGGCCAGGCCGGCCGCAGGCGGGCGTCGAGGGCCGGGACTGGACAACTCCGCCTTCGAGAGCGATTTGCTGACCGACTTAATCCCCTTCGTCGAATCCCACTACCCGGCAATGGCCGACCGCGATCACCGCGGGCTGGCCGGCCTTTCGATGGGCGGCGGCCAGGCGCTGAGCATCGGTCTGCGGCATCTCGACGTTTTCGCTTTTGTCGGAGGATTCTCAGCCGCCGCCAACATGACCACGGTTCCGGCCAACCTCGCGGAAGCACAGGCAGCTCACCCGCTGAGCGTCCTGTGGCTTTCCTGCGGGGATAAGGACCGGTTGATGCAGCGCAATTCGGCTATTCACGACAAGCTCGACGACCTGAAAATCCCCCACCTCTGGCACATCGACTCGGGCGCGCATGAATGGCCGGTATGGAAGAATGATCTGTACCTTCTTTCGCAGCGGCTGTTTCAGTGATCGCAGCCCGCTACGTCAGAATCCCGTCGACCACTTTTCCCTCGACATCCGTCAGTCTGAACCGGCGGCCCTGGAACTTGAAGGTGAGTTGCTCGTGGTCGATTCCCAGCAGGTGCAGAAGGGTGGCCTGGAAGTCATGGACGTGAACGGGGTTCTCGGCGACGTTGTAGCAGAAGTCGTCAGAGGCGCCGTAGGTGAGGCCGGGCTTGATGCCGCCGCCGGCCAGCCAGATGGTGAAGCAATACGGATGATGATCGCGGCCGAACTTGCCGGAGGCGCGGTCGCCCTGTCCGAAGACGGTGCGGCCGAACTCGCCGCCCCAGATCACCAGCGTGTCGTCCAGCAATCCGCGCTGCTTGAGGTCTTTGACCAGCGCCGCTGAAGGCTGATCGGTGTCGGTGCATTGGATCTTGAATTGCGTCAACAAATTGCTGTGGTGGTCCCAGCCGGCGTGCATGAGTTGGACGTAGCGTACGCCGCGTTCGGCCAGCCGCCGGGCGCGAAGGCAGTTGCCCGCGAACGACCCTGGCCGCAGCACGTCAGGGCCGTACATGTCGAGAACCTCACGCGGCTCGGTGCTCAGATCCGAAAGCTCCGGCACCGACGCCTGCATGCGATAGGCCATCTCGTATTGTGCGATGCGAGTGGCGATTTCGGGATCGCCGCAGTCTGACAGCTTGATTTCGTCGAGCTTGTCGAGATCGTTCAGCAGGTCTCGCCGCATCAGGCGGCTGATCCCCGGCGGATTTGACAGGTAGAGCACCGGGTCGCCGCCCGAACGGAGCTTCACGCCCTGGTGTTTGCTGGGCAAGAAGCCGCTGCCCCAGTAGTGATCGTAGAAAAGCTGCCCGCAGGTGTTCTCGCGATCGCGCGAGGTCATCACGACGAACGTGGGGAGATTGTCGTTAGCGCTGCCCAGCCCGTAACTGAGCCAGGCACCGAAGCTCGGCCGGCCGGGCTGCTCGGCGCCGGTCATGAAATAGGTGACCGCAGGCGCGTGATTCACCTGCGTTGTGGTCATGGACTTGATGAAACAGACATCGTCCACAATTGAGCCGATATGCGGCAGGTAATCACTCACCCACGCGCCGCTCTTCCCATATTGCCTGAAGCCGGTGATGGACGGGAGAATGAGCTGCTGCTTCTGGTTGGCGGTCATGGTCGAAAGCCGCTGCCCCATCTGCACCGACGGCGGCAGTTCCTTGCCCGCAAAGTCCGCCAGGTGCGGCTTGTAATCGAATGTATCAACGTGGGGAGGCGCGCCGGACATGAGCAGATAAATCACTCGCCTGGCTTTGGGCGCGAAATTCGGGAACCCGGGAACGCCGCGGGATGAAGGAGATGTTTCGCCCAGGGTATCCTGGCGCAACAGCCCGGCCAAGGCGGCCGTGCCGACGCCCAGGGCCGTGCGGCCGAAAAACATTCGCCGGTTGATCGCCAGTTGACGGGTCGTGATCGGGTCCATCATTGGTTCCCTCATTCCTTGGTGATCGCCTCGTCCATGTTCATGACGGTGTTGACCAGCGCCGTCCACGCCGCCAGCTCGGGGGGATCGATGTTCGAACTCCGTGGCTTTTCGCCTGCGCTCACCAGCTTGAGCGCCGCCGCTTTGTCGGATCCGAATTGGGACCGCAGCCGATCCAGGGCGGCCAGCAGGATTTCTCGCTCGTCCGTGCGGCACGGCCGCGCCATCAGGCGGACAAATATCTGGTCGAGTTTCTGCCCGGTCATTGATGAAGCGTCTTCGAGCAGTGACTCGGACAGCACGCGGGCCGCTTCGATATAGGTCACGTCGTTGAGCAACGCCAACGCCTGGAGCGGAGTGTTGGTCCGCAGCGGGCGGACCATGCAAACCATGCGAGGCGAGACATCGAACATCGTGGTCGGCGCGACCGTCCGCCGCCAGAAGGTGTAGATGCTGCGGCGATAGAGACTGTCGCCGTGATCCTGAACGTATCTGATCTGCCCGAGGCTCATCTCTTCCCACACGCCCGGCGGCTGATAGGGTTTGACCGGCGGACCGCCGAGCTTCTCGACGAGCAGGCCGCTCGCCGCCAAGGCCTGGTCGCGCAGCACGAACGATGAGAGCCGGAACCTGGGACCCCGGGCAAGCAGCCGATTGGCGGGGTCGCGCTCGAGCATTTCCGCTGAAATCTTGGAGCTCTGGCGATAAGTGCTGGAGGTGACGATCAGGCGCTGGATCGCTTTAACGTTCCAGCCGTTCGCCACGAACCGGCTGGCCAGCCAGTCGAGTAACTCGGGATGCGAGGGTGGCTCGCCCTGGGTGCCGAAGTCCTCGGCGGTTTTGACGATCCCCGAGCCGAAGAAGGACTGCCAGTAACGGTTGACGATCACGCGGGCGGTCAGCGGGTTGGCGGGATCGACGATCCATCGCGCCAGGGCCAGTCGATTGTGTGGCGCTCCCGGCGGCAGCGCCGGGAGGAAGGCCGGTACGCCCGGCTCGACCTTATCGCCGGGCTTGTCGTACTGGCCGCGAAGCAGCACGTGCGTCTGCCGCGGCGTCGCGTCATCCATGACCATCACCTTGGTCAGCGACTTCTCGTAATTGTCGACGGCCCGGGTGGCTGTGACAACCGCTGCACTCAGGCTTCGGAATTGATTGGAAATCCGCATGCGATAGAACTCGGCGATCTGTTTCTTCTGCTCGCCGGTTCGCTTCTGCGGCGCCACCGCGAGAGCGGCGGCCACGGAACGCGTTAGAACCGGCCCGCTCGTCAGGGCCAGCCGGAAATGGCCCATCGTGTGCCGCTTATTGGTCTTCGATTCATAATGGAACCGCAGATGCAACTCGGTTCCCGACTCGAAGCCGACGGGCTGGGCGAACGTAAAAGTCGCGGAAATGTCGTGCTTGTCGGGGGCGTGATCAACGGCCCATCCGTTCGTCGGGTTGCCGCTGATGGCCGCGGCAACGGAGAATCCCTGTTGCGAGTACGTCGCGTCGGCGAAGGAGAACTTGATCTTTCGCGTCTGCTTCGGGTCGGCGCGGGAGATTGCTTCGGCTTCCAGGCTCGTCAGGACGAAGTTTCCGGTATCTTCCGAGCGTCCCGGCCCGCCGTGCGGCAAAGTGGGATCCGGCAGCGCTTCAAGCCGCAACCCGCTTACCCCCGTCAGATCGGTCGCAATCGTGACCTCCTGGACGTCGGTTTCCGGACTGGGGCCGCCGACGAGAATGGAACCGTCGCCCAGGCGTTGCATCGTCGCGCCATTCCTGGAAACCAGCTTGGCGGGATTCGCAATCGTCCAATACTCGCGTGGGTCCACCGAGTTTTCCCATTGCGACTGTGCCGCGTCGATCTCGGGGAGGGCGGCGGCCAGCTTCGCCTTGGCATCCCGCTCGTTTGTGCGAAGCGCCGCCAGCCGTTGTTCCTGCCGCGGCGTCAGGTAATCCATCACCGGCGGCGCGTTTCCGCTGCCTGATGGGATCGCGCCGCTTTCGGAACACTGGTTGAAATATGCGTAAAGCTGGTAGTACTCCTTCTGCGTGATCGGGTCGTATTTATGATCGTGGCACTTGGCGCAGCCGGCGGTGAGGCCCAGAAAGGTGGTGGCAGTGGTATCGACGCGATCCAGCACGTTGTCCGCCCGCGTCTCTTCGGAGATGCGGCCGCCTTCGCCGTTATAAGAATGATTCCGGTTGAATCCCGACGCCAGCCGTTGCTTCGCGGTGGCGTTGGGAAGCAGATCGCCGGCGATCTGATCGACCGTGAACTCGTCGAACGGCATATTCGCGTTGAGCGCGTCGATGATCCAATCGCGCCACGGCCACATGGTTCGCGTGGGATCCGCCTGGTAGCCGTTGCTGTCGGCGTAACGGGCCGCGTCAAGCCACTCGACGGCCATGCGCTCGCCATATCGGGGCGACGCCAAAAGCCGGTCAACCACCGTTTCGTAGGCGGTGGCGCTGTGGTCATCGAGAAAGTTGTCGATTTCGGTAGGCGTCGGCGGCAGCCCAGTTAAGTCGAGGGAAACCCGTCGAATCAGCGTGCGACGGTCGGCTTCAGACGAGGGTTGCAAGCCTTCCTGTTCGAGCCTTGCGAGAACAAAGTTGTCGATCGGGTTCCGTGGCCAGCGCGAGTCGCTTACCTGTGGGGGCGGCGGATCGACCGGCGCAATGAACGCCCAATGGACTTGGTATCGCGCGCCCTCGTCAATCCATCGCCGGATAATCTGGATTTGCGGGGCGGTCAGCTTTAGATGTGAATCGGGTGGCGGCATCGCCACGTCGGGGTCAGTCGACGTGAGCCGGCGATACGCTTCACTTGCATCTGCGTGGCCGGGGACGATTGGCGTGCCGTGCTTGCGGAGTTTGAAGGCTTCCGCTGGAAGGTCAAGCCGCAGGTTCGCCTTGCGAGTCTTGGCGTCGAAGCCGTGGCATTTGAAGCAGGTGTCGGCGAGGATCGGGCGGATATCGCGGTTGAACAGGAGCTGTTGTTCCGCCGACGCGGCGACGGACAGCGGCGCCAGCGCTAATCCGATGACGGCGCAGGCGCCAAAGATGATTTTGTTTCGCTTGCGGCTCAACACTGCTCATAAATCGTACCACGACTGGTGTTCGCGGGTTGACGGAATACCTCGGGACGCCGCGAGACCATGATACAATAGCCGCCATGGAGCTGGTGACCCGCGAAACGCTAATCCGGCGGATTCGCGACGGGAGCGACCGCGCGGCGTGGGACGAGTTCTGTCGTCTCTACCAGCCGTTGGTGCGGACGTATATCCGCCGGTTTCACGTTCAGGACCAGGACGCCGATGACCTGGTTCAGGACATCTTCGCCGGGCTCCAGACGCACATGGCGCGGTTCGAGCTGGACCACTCCCGGGGAAAGTTCCGGGGATGGCTGCGATCTTTCACGGACAACCGGGTGCGGGACTGGCTAAGAGCCAACCGCCGCGAGAAGCAACGAGTGGCCCGGATTGCGCCCGACCATCTGGCAGAGGCGTTTGCCGAGACTCAGGCCGACGATGATCGACGGCGGCTGGAATGGCAACGGTCGGTTTTGGACGTCGTGCTCCGCCGCGTGCGCCAGGAGTTCAAGAATCGGGCGAAAGTGCTGGCCTGCTTCGAGAAGACGACCTTGCAGAATCAGCCTGCCAAGCAAGTCGCCGCGGAGTTGGGGATCGACAGCGTGAATACGGTGTACGTTTACGCGCATCGAGTGCTCCAACGCGCCCGCGACCTGTGCCTGCATTACGACGAAGATCTTGGCCAGATCACCGAGGCGAGCCCGTAAGCGGCGCTCACCGGCGGAGAATACCCTGGATGGCGAGTGCCGCGGAGATTCGGACATGGTGATCCGTGTCCTCGGCGGCGCGCCGGAGGGCGGGGACCGCGTCACGGGCGGTAGGCCCGATCCGCGCCAGTGCGTCAGCCGACCACATTCGGACAAGCCAATCTGAATCGTCCATAGCCCGGGTCAAATCCTCAATCGCCACATCGGCGGGGGAAATCTGCCCAAGCAGCCGGGCGGCGGACTGGCGGATCGCGAGGACCGGCGAACGCAGTGCCCGAGCCAATGCCGGAACGGCGGCCGCTCCGACCTGTCTCACCGCCGCACAAACCGCCCGATGCGATTGCGGGTCGGTGTACCGCAGCGACGCAAGAAGCTGTTCCACTTCGCCGCCGCTCAGACTGACACGACCAAGGCCATCGTCTGAATCAAACCCAAGGTCACTGATTCGGTTTTTATTGAAGGCCCGCATGATTGCTCCTTTGTTTGCTTCCGCAGGGATTACGAGCCGTGGCTACGACCCTTACAGTCTCGCCGGAGGCAGCCGATGGTCATGTAAATCAATTGCTGGGAATGGGTTACAGGTCGCTAAACCAGCGCTTACAAGCTTCCCCGGGGATTCAACTCGCCTTGGAGTTGTTCACGGCCGTCGCGATAATGCCTGGCGCGAATCATGGGTGAACGGGAATCCGAGGAAACGATCCGATTGCCGCGGTCGCCACAGGCGGCGCCGGAGAGAAGCGGCGCCAGCTCAGCCAATGCGGCGGCGCTGTCGGCGGCGCTCAAATCCGCCAGCGCCCTCGATCACGGGCAGTTTCTGCCAGGGACGATGCTGGCCGATCGATATCGGATCGTCGCGCTGCTGGGCCGCGGCGGTATGGGCGAGGTTTATCGCGCCGACGATCTCACGCTTCAGCAGCCGGTGGCGCTGAAGTTCCTCCCGGAATCACTTGCGCTCAATCCGGTGGCGCTGGCGCGGTTCCACGGCGAGGTAAGAATCGCCCGGCAGATCACTCACCCCAACGTCTGCCGTGTTTACGACATCGGTGAATGGGAGGGGATGCACTTTCTGTCGATGGAGTACGTCCAGGGCGAAGACCTGGCGTCGCTGCTGCGGCGGATCGGCAAGCTGCCTCAGGAAAAGGCCGTGGAAATGGCCCGTCAACTGGCTGCTGGCCTGGCGGCGGCGCACAACGCGGGCGTCATCCACCAGGACCTCAAACCTGCCAACGTCCTCATCGACGCGCGGGGTCGCGTGCGGATCACGGATTTCGGTGTGGCCCAGGTGGCATCGCAGGCGCGCGACCCATCGGTCATCGCGGGAACACCCGCTTACATGGCGCCCGAGCGATTGAACGGCCGCGGCAGCTCAGTTCAAAGCGATATTTATTCGCTCGGGCTTGTGCTCTATGAGATTTTCACCGGAAAGGCGCTGACCAATCCCCGGGCGGATGCAAGACAACTGACGGACAGGCCGGCTGAGGAGGCGAGGCCCCGGCCTGCGGACCTGGAGAACCTCGATCCGGCAATCGAGCGGCTAATTCTAAGGTGTCTGGAAGAAGACCCGCAGCTAAGGCCGCGTTCTGCCATTGCAGTTTTGGCGGCGCTGCCGGGGGGCGATCCGCTCGAGGCGTCGGTTGCCGCGGGCCATACGCCCTCGCCCGAGATGGTAGCAGCCGCGGGGGGCGTGGGGGCGATTTCGCTTCGGCGAGGACTTGTCCTGCTGATCGCCACCCTGGCCGGGCTGGCAATCCTCGGCACTCTCAACGAATTCGCCACGGACGCCACAAGGCGAATTCCCGTGAGCATCCATCCGGCTATCCTGGCGGACCGGGCGTCGCAGTTCCTTCGTCAGTGGTACCTCAAGCCCGCCTACAGCGAGTACGGGTTGGACTGGGACCACGAATATGCCGACTGGCTGGCGCAAAACCAAGTGAAGTCGGGCGAAGGTGGAGGATACTTCTGGTATCGCGAGAGTCCGATGCCCATCCTCCCATACTTTCCGATTGCGGAGCCGACGCCGGCCGATCCGCCTCCGCTCACGCCGGGCATGATCAGCGTGATGCTGGATGCGCACGGGAATCTCCTTCGGTTCCTGGCTATTGGCCCGGCCCGGATCGAGGCGCCGGGTGCAGCAAAACCATTTGATTGGGTTCCTTTTTTCCTGAAGGCGGGGCTGTCAATCAAGGATTTCAATCCCGCCGATCCGATCCAGAATTCATCCACGGGTGCTGACCGGCGCTACGCGTGGACTGGAAAAGATCCAGAGCATCCACCGGTGGCGCTGCGCGTGGAAGCGGCGTCTTTAGAGGGCGAGCCGCTTTACTATGCCGTGTTGCGGCCCTGGGAATTGCATCCCGGGGAACCGGGTGCGGCGGGACCGCTGGCGGAACGGCTCCTTCAGGCGTCCGGTTTCCTGATTCGATGGTTGGCCCTGGCGGTCGCGGCGGTGATTACGATCGGCAATCTTCGGCGCCGGCGGGCCGACCGGCGGGGGGCCTTGCGCGTCGCAATGTACGTTGTCTTGATCGATTTCGTCGCGGTGATGCTTCGCGCGCGGCACGGCGGGCTGGTGGTGAGCGAGGTCTATCGGCTCAACGCGATGATCGGATACTGTCTTCAGGCGGGATTGTCATGCTGGGTGCTGTATATGGCGCTGGAGCCTTATCTGCGCCGGCAGTGGCCGCACCTTTTGATTTCGCTGAGCCGCCTGGTGGGTGGGCAGGTGCGCGATCCTCTGGTCGGGCGCGACGTTCTCGTGGGGATCCTGTGTGCCGTGACCGCGGCGATCCCCTTCACACTGGTCATGCTTACCGGGCAGCATTTTGGCATTACCTATCCGAGGGGCTTGCTTGATAAGCCGATGGCCAACGTCTCTCTGCGCGAGACACTGGGGATTTTGCTCTGGTATCCCTTTGCCGATTCCACGTTTACGTCGTTGCTGGACTTGTTTGTGCTCGTGGCGGCGCTATTGCTGACGCGCAATCGTCGAGGAGCGGCGATCGCCGTGTTTGTTGGCTTGGAATTT
>Ga0307477_10003853_pt1 | contig 11033 bp, 7 predicted proteins | sample atmos_gasesECM2C_FD_203316 | JGI IMG/M metagenome (GOLD analysis project Ga0307477, IMG submission 203316) | Hardwood forest soil microbial communities from Morgan-Monroe State Forest, Indiana, United States - atmos_gasesECM2C_515 | ecosystem: Environmental > Terrestrial > Soil > Temperate... | reverse complement strand
AAAAAATTGTGGTGATGGCGGACGCGCGGCAACGCTGGTTCGATGGCGGCGAGGCGCAGCGCGAACGCGGCGCGAATGTGGTGCTCACGTTGGATGAAAAAATTCAGTACATAGCGCAGCGCGAACTCCTTGCCGCTATCGAGAAGACGCGCGCGATGGCCGGCAGCGCTATCGTGATGAACCCGAACACGGGCGAAATTCTGGCCATGGCCAATTGGCCGCGCTTCAATCCCAATGTGGCGAGCGAGGCTCCCGCGGAATCGCGGATGAATCGCGCGGTCAGTGCGCTGTATGAGCCGGGTTCGACGTTCAAGCTGATCACGCTGGCGGCAGCCTTCGACGAAGACATTAGCTGGCCAAACGAAGTTTTCGACTGCGAGAATGGCGCGATTTACATCGCCGGGCATCGCATACGCGATCACAAACCGTTCGGGTTGCTGAGTGTCGCGGACATTCTGGCGCAATCGAGCGACGTCGGAGCGATCAAGATCGCTTTGCGGTTAGGTGCGCCGCGGTTTTACGAATATATTCGCGCATTTGGTTTTGGCGCGCCGACGGGCGTGGACTTGCCGGGCGAGAGCAAGGGACTATTGCACCGGCTGGAAAATTGGAATTCGATTTCCATTGGCTCGGTTTCGATGGGGCAGGAGATCGGCGTTACGCCGATACAGCTAATCACCGCGGTTTCAGCCATTGCGAATGGCGGCTTGCTGATCAAGCCGCATGTGGTGCAGCAGGTCAAGCGCGGCGAGCAAGTGCTCCCGACGCCGGCTTTGCTTTCCGCTGCTGAGCCCAGGCGCGTCATTCGCCCGGAAACGGCGGCGACATTGCGCCGGTTGATGGAAGGAGTGGTGCTGCACGGCACCGGTACGCTCGCGCGTCTGGATGGGTGGACCGCGGCGGGCAAGACCGGCTCGGCACAGAAAATCGATCCTGCGAGCGGTCGCTATTCGCCGACGCAACTGATTGCTTCCTTCACCGGCTTTGCGCCGATCAACAATCCGGCGGTGACCATTCTGATTTCGCTCGATTCGCCGGTTGGTTTGCACGAAGGCGGCCAGGTCGCCGCGCCCGTGTTCAAGCGCATCGCCGAGCAGGTGCTGTCGTATCTCGATGTGCCGCGCGACGTGCCGTTGAACCCGCGATTGATGCAGGCGGCATACAAGCGCCAAATCACCGGCGAAGCCGCGGCCCTGGAGGATTTCTCCCCTACGGATTTCTCCGGGCAGCCCGACGTGCCTCCCGTGGCGTCGAACCAAGCAGAGCCTGAACCCAAGTTTCACGCTCCCGAAGTGGCCATGGCCGCCGATGAGGGCGGCTACATCGGTATGCCTGATTTTTCCGGCAAGACGATGCGCGAGGTCACCGAGATATGCTTACACCTCGGGCTGGAGCCGCTGCTGGTTGGAAGCAATCTTGCTGTTGAACAACATCCGGAGGCTGGGACCCAGGTGCGGCGCGGCGCGAAGGTGACCGTGCAGTTCGGCACGCCGCCGCCGGCGAAGCCCGCCAAGGCGCACGCGAGGTCAAGACACTAGGATGAGTATCGGATTGACGCACACCGAAGAGAAAAAAAGTGACTCCACGTCGAAGCATGCGAATAATGAACGGGGCCATTCCATGCCGGGTCGCATTGCCGGTCAAAGCAGCAAGCTGAGCGCCTTGTTTGCCGGCGCTGAGGCCAGCGTGCCCGCTCCGGCGGGCGATCTGGATATTCGCCAGGTGGCTTGCGATTCGCGCAAGGTGCAGCCGCGCGCGCTCTTTTTCGCGCTGCATGGCGCCAAGGCGGACGGAAACGCTTTCATTCGCGACGCGGTCTCGCGCGGGGCAGTGGCTATCGCCAGCGAAGACGCGGCGCCGGGGACGATGCCGTCCAGCGTGGCGTGGATTCGCGTGGCGCACGCGCGCAAGGCGCTGGCCATCACAGCGGCTAATCTCTTCGGGCACCCTGCCGAGGCACTGCAGCTCGTGGCGGTGACCGGCACGAATGGCAAGACTACGACGACCTCGCTGGTTGACGCCATCATCAAAGCTTCTGGAGCGAAGACCGGCCTCTTCGGCACGATTGCGTACCACACGCCGCTTGGCGATTATCCTGCGCCGAACACCACGCCGGAATCGGTAGACTTGCAGGGATTTCTTGCGGAAATCCGTGATGCTGGCGGCCGCTACGGAGTGGTGGAAGCGAGCTCACATTCCCTGGCGATGGATCGTTTGTGGGGCTGCCATTTCGCCGCCGCTGTTTTCACGAACCTCACACGCGAGCACATGGATTATCACAAAACATTTGAGGATTATTTCGCGGCTAAGCTGAGGCTCTTTGAAGGCACAGGAGTGGGCGCGCCGGATACGGCGGTGCTCAACACCGACGACGAATATGGAAAACGCCTGGCGGGCGTGGCGAAAAATGCCGTCACTTTTGGCCTTAATTCCGGAGCGCAGCTCACCACCAAGAGATTTCACCTGACTTTTTCGGGATTGTCGTTTACGGCGCTGACGCCCAACGGCAAAATCGACATCGAGTCGTCGCTGGTGGGGCGCATCAACGTCTACAACATTCTCGCCGCGAGTGGCGCAGCGCAGGCGCTGGACCTCTCTAACGAAGTCATCGCTGCCGGTATTCGCAATCTCAAGAACGTTTCGGGCCGGTTTCAGCCGATCGTCATGGGCCAGCCGTTTCTGGTGGTTGTCGATTATGCGCACACCGATGATGCGCTGGAAAATCTGATTCGCACCGCGCGGGAGCTGAATCCGAAAGGGCGAATTATCACGCTCTTCGGCTGCGGTGGACTTAAGGACCGCACCAAACGTCCAGTGATGGGCGAAGTCGCGGGGCGCCTCAGTGATCTGACGATTTTGTCCAGCGACAATCCCAAGAGCGAGGATCCGCTGAAAATCATCAGCGACATCGTGGTCGGCCTGCAAAAGACGCACGGCAAATACATGATCGAGCCAGACCGCGAAAAAGCCATCGGCCTGGCAATCGACGAAGCGCGCGCCGGAGACATCCTGCTGCTGGCCGGGAAGGGCCACGAGAATTACCAGATTCTGGCCGACCGCACATTAGAGTTTGACGATCGCGAAGTGGCGCGCCGCGCGCTCCGCGAGCGCGGATACGACCGGCCGGAGAGCGGCCCAGGGTTTGGCACGTAGCGCGCTTTATCCATTGCGGGAGAGAGGCGCTTCGGACCGTAGTTACCCTTACTAAGGAGGAGCCCTCAAAACGGTGAAAACTGACCGACGTGCGCGGTATCTTCGTAACGCCAGCTCTTTGAGGAATTTATGCGGTGGACGCTTCTACAGATTTCTAAGCCGATGCTGGCTGGGCTTGGGGCGGGGCTCGACCCCATGGCCCGGGTGGCCGGCGTCTCGATTGATTCTCGCACGATACGTGCTGGAGAGCTGTTCTTCGCCATCCACGGACCGCGTCACGATGGACACGATCATGTGGCTGCGGCTGTCGAGCGCGGAGCGCTGGCCGCAGTGGTGGCGGAATCACGCGCGCGGCTCTTTCCGGATACGCTCCGCGGCTCCTGCCTTGTTGTGGACGACACCCTTCGCGCGCTACACCGGCTCGCGACCGCCGTGCGCTTCGCGTGGGGTAAGAAAATTGCCGGCGTCACGGGCAGCGTGGGTAAGACCACCACAAAAGAGATCCTGGCGGCGCTGCTGGGCGCGAAGCTACAGGTCTTGAAATCCGAGGGCAATTTCAACAACGCGTACGGGCTGCCGCTAACGCTGTTTCGGCTGGAAGACGAGCACGACGCCGCGGTGCTGGAGATGGGCATGTCGCGGCGGTATGAGCTGCAGGAGCTTGCCGCGATCGCTAAGCCGGATGTTGGCGTGGTCACGCGGGTTGCGCCAGCGCACCTGGAGTTTTTTGCATCGGTCGAGGAAATCGCGCTGGCCAAGCGCGAGCTGATTGAAGGATTGAACGGGCGCGACTCGGTTGCCGTGTTGAATGCTGACGATCCGCTGGTGGCGGCCTTTGCTTCGCACGCGCCGGGACGCGTGTTGAAGTACGGCATCGAGAATGCCGCGGATTACCACGCGGAAGGGATCGAAGATCGCGGTGCTCTGGGCTCAACGTTTGTTCTGGTGGAAAATGGAAAGCGCGCCCGACTGGAATTGGCGCTGCCAGGCCGCCACGTCATCTCCAACGCGCTGGCGGCTTTGGCGGCGGCCAGCGTGTGGGGAATTGGCGCGGCGGAAGCGCAAAGTGTTTTTTCAACCTTGCACGCGCCCGCGATGCGTGGCGAACTCTTGCGCTTTTCCAATGGAGCGGCGCTGATCAATGACAGTTACAACTCGAGTCCTGCGGCGCTGCACGCGATGATCAAGGTTCTTGCGGTGACTCCAAATTATCGCCGCCGGATTCTGGCGGCTGGAGAGATGCGTGAGCTTGGCGCGACGTCGCCGCAGCTTCATCGCGAAGCGGGCAAGCTTGCGGCGGAAACCGCGAAAATCGATTGGGTCGTAGGCGTCGAAGGCGAAGCCGCGCAGATCGTGGAAGGCGCCGTCGCCACGGGCATACCCCGCGCGCAGACGAAAATGTTCGCATCGTCAGAAGAGGCCGCGAAGTTTCTTGCTGATTTTATCGCTCCGGGAGATTTGCTGCTAGTGAAAGGCTCGCGCGGCGTGAAGATGGAGCGCATTGTCGAAAGCTTGCTCGCCGTCCACGCGCCAGAGCTCGCGAGCGCAGAGAAGGTGCGGCACTAAATGCTCTACTACCTTCTCTACCGCGTCCTGCAGAAGTATTTCAGCCCGTTCAACGTGTTCCGCTACATCACCGTTCGCACCGTCTACGCCAGCTTGACGGCCATGTTCCTGGCCTTCGTCTTTGGACCTTGGCTGATCCGCAAGCTACGCGAGCTGCAGATTGGTCAGTATATTCGTGAAGAAGGCCCGCAGAATCACCAGAAAAAGGCGGGCACTCCGACGATGGGCGGCGTGCTGATCGTTCTTTCCACCATGGTGCCCACGCTGCTGTGGGCCGATTTGACCAACGGCTTCGTGCTGTTGACGCTCTTCGCGCTGCTGGCGTTTGCGGCCATCGGGTTTGTCGACGATTACGCGAAAGTCGCGAAGCAGCACAACCTCGGCCTGACCAGCAAGAACAAATTTCTGCTACTGATCTTTGTAAGCTCGATTGTCGGGATAGGGCTGCTGGCTCTTGCCACACGCAGCGCGTATTCCACCGAACTGATGATTCCGTTCCTTAAGCGCGTTCATCCGGACCTGGTCATTCATTCACTGCTGAAATCGCCTCACCTGTGGCCGCTGGCGTTCGTGCCATTCCTGATTTTTGTTTCCGTGGTGATCGCCGGCGCGTCCAACGCGGTCAATCTTACCGACGGGCTGGATGGCTTGGCCATCGGATGCACGGTGATCGCCGCCGGCGCGCTGACAGTGCTGACCTACGTGAGCAGCAACTATCGCTGGGCGACGTATCTCGAGATTCAGTACATCCCGCGGGTCGGCGAGCTCACCGTGTTTTGCGGCGCGCTGGTGGGCGCCTCGCTCGGTTTTCTTTGGTACAACGCGCATCCCGCCGAAATCTTTATGGGCGACGTGGGTTCACTCTCGCTCGGAGGAACCCTTGGAGTCATCGCGGTGATCATCAAGCAAGAGATTCTGCTTTTCTTTGTGGGCGGAATTTTCGTGATCGAAGCGCTGTCCGTGATTTTGCAAGTCGGTTCGTTCAAGCTGCGCGGCAAGCGCATCTTCCGCATGGCGCCCATCCACCATCATTTTGAATTGCTGGGCTGGAGCGAATCGAAAGTGATCGTGCGCTTTTGGATTGTCGCGCTGGTGTTCGCGCTGTTTGCGTTGACAACTTTGAAACTGAGGTAAGTATGCCGGGCCCGGTGGAGTTGAAAAACAAGCGCGTGCTGGTTATAGGGCTGGCGCGCACAGGAGTGGCGACCGCGCTGTTCTGCGTCGCGCGCGGTGCCACCGTTACTGCAACCGACTCGCGCAGTGAGGCTGAGATTGGGGAAGAAACCGCGGCCAAACTGCGCGCGGCGAATGTGAGTTTGGAGCTTGGCGGCCATCAGGAGCAAACATTTTTGCAGCAAGACCTCATCATTCCCAGTCCCGGGGTGCCCGCGGATGCGCCGCTGCTGCAGGCCGCTCGGGCGAAAGGTGTCACGATCTGGAGCGAGATCGAACTCGCGTATCGTTTTCGGCAAGGCAAGCTCATCGGCATCACCGGCTCGAATGGAAAGACCACGACGAGTTCGCTGGTCGAGTACATCTTGCGGACTGCGTCATTTCCCACCATTCTCGCCGGCAACATCGGCACGCCGCTGATCTCCTGTGTCGAACGCATGACACCGGACACGGTGACCGTTGTGGAGCTGAGCAGTTTCCAGCTCGAGCTAATTCGGAAATTCCGCACGGACATCAGCGTGTTCCTCAATCTCACGCCCGATCACTTGGACCGGCATCACAGCATGGAACTCTACAGCAAGGCCAAGGCGCGCATTTTTGAGAATCAGCGCGAAGAAGATTTCGCGATCCTGAACGCCGATGATCCCGGCACCACGCCGCTCGCGCCAACGCGCCCGCAGGTGTATTGGTTCAGCCGCAAGCAGCGAGCGGCGCAAGGTGCGTTCCTGCACGGAGACGATATCGTCTTTCGCAATGAGGGCAAAGAAGAGGCGGTGCTCAAGCGGCAAGAGGTGCCGCTGCCCGGGACGCATAACCTGGAGAACGCGCTGGCGGCGATTGCCGCGGCGCGAATCACGGGCGCGAGCACCAAAGCGATCGCGGAAGGAGTGCGCTCGTTTGCCGGCGTCGAGCATCGTCTCGAATTCGTGCGCGAGATCAACGGCGTTCGCTACTACAACGATTCCAAAGCCACCAATGTCGATGCGACGCTGAAGGCGCTGGACGCCTTTCCTGGCCGCATTCTTGTGATTCTCGGCGGCAAGGATAAAGGAAGCGATTACACCGTTCTGCAGGCGCCATTGCGCGAAAGGGCGATTCTGGCGCTGCTGATTGGCGCGGCCGCTGACAAAATCGAGAGTCAGATTTCCGGCAGTGTGGCCATCGAGCGCGCGGGCGCTCTCGACCACGCTTTGGAAATCGCCTCGCAAGCCGCGCGCGCTGGAGATGTCGTCTTACTGGCTCCTGCGTGTGCGAGCTTCGACCAATTTCAGAATTACGAGCATCGCGGGCGCGTCTTCAAAGCGCTGGTGCACGAACTGGAACTGCGGGCAAACGAGCTGCCGAGCACGAATCGCGGCGCAACTTCGGCCCGTAGGTGAGCATATATGCCTAGACGCCTCGAAAATGATCGCTGGCTTTTTGGGGTGACGCTGGCGCTCTGTTTGCTGGGCGCGGTGATGATCTACAGCGCTTCCGCGGTCACCGCCGACCAACTGTATGGCCGCTCCTATATTTTTCTGCTGCGCCAATCTGCCTGGTTGCTTCTCGGACTGCTCGGGATGTTCGCCCTGATGTGCACCGATTATCGCCGGCTGCGCGAGCCCGCCGTCGTGTACCCAACCATCTTCCTCGTCTTGCTGATGCTGGTTGGCGCGTTTTTCCTGGATAAATCTCACGCGACGCACCGCTGGATCAAGTTTGGCCCGGTCAATATTCAGCCCTCCGAGTTGGCGAAACTCGCCGTAGTTCTCTACCTGGCGTGGTTTCTGGATTTGAAGCGCCGCGGCGCTTCCTCGATGGAATTCTGCAAAAAAGATTTCCTGCACACGATTCTTCCCGCCGCCGGACCGATTCTGGTTTGCGTCGTGCTCATTCTTCTGCAGCCTGATCTCGGGACCGCAATCGATATCGTGCTGGTCACAGCAGCCATCCTGTATGTTGCCGGGCTATCCTGGAAGTGGCTGGTGACCGGCGTCGCGGCGGCGTTGCCCATGCTCTATCTGCTGATTACCCAGGTTTCCTACCGGCAGGCAAGGCTTATGGCTTTTGTCGATCCTGGATCCGACCCGCAAGGCGCAGGTTTTCAGTTGCTGCAATCCCTGATTGCGGTGGGCTCTGGAGGGTTCACAGGGGTCGGCTTGATGGAAAGCAAGCAGAAGCTTTTTTATCTGCCGGAAGCGCACACAGATTTTATTTACGCGGTCATTTGCGAAGAGCTGGGCTTCCTCGGCGCGGTGATTGTAATCACACTGTTCGCTGTCTATGGCTGGCGGGGATTGCGAGCGGCATTCTCTGCACCCGACGGATTTGGACGGCTGCTCGCGCTCGGTATCACGGCGATGGTTTTGTTTCAGGCGCTGATTAATTTTGCGGTTGTGCTGGGCATGGTGCCGACGAAGGGGATTCCGCTGCCGTTTGTCAGCTACGGTGGCTCGAGTTTGCTGGTGATGCTGCTGGCCACCGGCGTGCTCCTGAATATTTCGCAACAAGCCCGAGAACCGGCATGGTGATCGATCTTGCTCGTAGAGGCGCAGCATGCTGCGCCCTTACTTGGCGGGAGCGTAACGCATGAAGCTGTTGATCGCCGGTGGTGGCACAGGGGGCCACGTCTTTCCGGCACTGGCCATTGCCCGCGAATGGATGTCGCGAGGGAGAGAACGAGACGTCGTGCTGGTTGGAACACAACGCGGAATCGAAATGAAGCTGGTGCCGCAGGCCGGACTGCCGCTAGAGACACTGCGCGTCGCAGGCCTAAAGGGCAAAGGCGGCGCTACCCTGGTGAAGAATCTCGCGATGCTTGGTCCAGGGATTGTCGATGCGTTCCGCGTGCTCCGCAAACACAAGCCCGTCGCGGCGTTCGGCGTAGGCGGCTACGCAGCAGGCCCGATGATGCTCGCTACCTGGCTCAGCGGCGTTCCCAATGTAATCTTCGAGCCCAATGCCGAGCCCGGGTTCACCAACCGCGTGCTGGCCAGAATTTCCAGGCGCATCGCCACCGGCTACGACATTTCCGCGCGCACGTGGGGCGCGAAAGCGGTGGTCACCGGCTGTCCCGTGCGCACCGAGTTTTTCTTGATTGCGCGGCGAAGTCCGCAAAAACCATTTCGTCTGCTCATAACCGGCGGCAGCCAGGGCGCGCTGGCGATCAATCGCACCGTTGTTGACGCCATGGACCGCCTCGCCGCCCGAAAAAACGAGCTGGCCATCGTGCATCAAACCGGCGAACGCGACTATAATGCGGTGCGCACCGCGTACGCCCGGCGCGAATATCCAGCGGAGGTCGTGCCGTTTCTCTCGAACATGGCGGAGCGCTTTGCCTGGGCGGATGTCATCGTCTGCCGGGCCGGCGCCATCACCGCGGCAGAAGTTGCCGCTTCCGGACGCGCCGCCATCTTCATTCCCTTTGGGCGCGCCACCGACAGCCACCAGTTGCGCAACGCCCAGGAGATGGCGCGCGCCGGTGCAGGCCGCGTGATTCCGGAGCCGGCGCTCACGCCCGAGCGCCTGAGCAGCGAAATTTTCTGTCTCCTCGACCAGCCTGAGGAAATCGAACGCCAGTCGTATGCCGCGCGAACCCTGGCCCGGCCGAACGCCGCGCGCGACATCGTCAACATGATTGAAGAGGTTGCCCGAGGATAAAGCGATGATGGTCTCGTTCCGCAATTTTCAGCGCATTCATTTGGTGGGCATCGGCGGCATCGGCATGAGCGGCATCGCCGAAGTGCTACTGACGCTCGGCTACTCCGTTTCCGGCTCGGACACCAAGCCGTCGAATATCACCGAACGCCTGCAGAATCTCGGCGCCACAATCCACGAAGGGCACAAAGCCGCGAACGTCGAAGGTGCGCACGTGGTGGTGACGTCTTCGGCAATCAAGGCCGACAATGCCGAGGTTGTCGAGGCGCACAAGAAAAAGATTCCGGTCATCCCGCGCGCGGAAATGCTGGCCGAGCTGATGCGCTTGAAATACGGCATTGCCGTGGCCGGAGCGCATGGCAAAACTACAACAACTTCCATCGTGGCTTCCGTGTTAGCCGCGGCGGATCTCGATCCCACATTTGTTATCGGTGGCCGGGTCAATCAGGCCGGCACCACCGCGCGCCTGGGAAAAGGTGAGTTCTTCGTGGTCGAAGCCGACGAAAGCGATCGCAGCTTTTTGCTGCTCGCGCCCGTGGTTGCCGTCGTCACCACCATCGACCGCGAGCATCTCGATCAATACTCCTCGCTGGAAGACATTCAGGATGCCTTCGTGCAATTCGTCAACCGCGTGCCTTTTTACGGCGCGGCGATTCTATGCCTCGATGAACCGAACGTGCAGGCGATCATCCCTAATGTAAAACGCCCCATCATCACTTACGGCACTTCTAGTCAGGCCGATCTCATCATCAGCGAGATCAAGCTCGAAGGCCTGGGCAGCGAGTTTCGTCTGATCTACAAAGACGACGATCTCGGCATTTTCCAGCTCTTCCATCCCCCGGGCATCCACAACGTGCGCAACGCCGCCGCCGCCGCTGCCGTGGCGCTCTATCTCAACGTGCCCGCGGAATTGATCCGCGAGGGCCTCGGCAAATTCGCAGGCGTAGCCCGCCGCTTCGACATCAAGGGCGCGGTCAACGACATTACGGTGATCGACGATTACGGCCATCACCCCGCCGAAATCCGCGTTACGCTGGAAGCCGCGCGCGTTTGCAAATTCAATCGCCTGCTCGTGCTCTTCCAGCCGCACCGTTACACGCGCACGCAGCATCTGTGGGACGAATTCTGCCGCGCCTTCAACCAAGCCGATGTGCTGGTGCTCACCGACATTTACGCCGCCAGCGAGCCGCCGATTGCGGGCGTCACCAGCGAAGCTCTGGCTACCGCGATTCGCGAAGCCGGGCACAAAAATGTCTTCTACTTCCGCTCCATGCAAGAAAGCATCGAGTACCTGCTGCGCGAAGCGCGCCCCCTCGACGCCGTCTTGACCATCGGCGCCGGCAACGTCAGCCGCGCCAGCAACGAACTCATGGTTCTGCTGGGGACCGAGCATCCCACCCCCCATGCGCATTGAAGACGCCAAAATCATCGCCGCTCTTCCGGAGCTTTGCGTCGAGCTTCGCCGCGACGCTTCGCTGGCGGAACTCACGTCCCTAGCCATTGGC
>Ga0307477_10003852_pt1 | contig 11033 bp, 7 predicted proteins | sample atmos_gasesECM2C_FD_203316 | JGI IMG/M metagenome (GOLD analysis project Ga0307477, IMG submission 203316) | Hardwood forest soil microbial communities from Morgan-Monroe State Forest, Indiana, United States - atmos_gasesECM2C_515 | ecosystem: Environmental > Terrestrial > Soil > Temperate... | reverse complement strand
GGCGGCGGCGGCGAAGCAAGCAGCGTATAGCCGTCGGGTTCGGACTTCGCCACGACTTCCGCGCCAATATTGCCGCCGGCGCCGGTATGGTTTTCGACGATCACCGTCTGGCCCCATTTGCGCGACAGCCACTCGGCGATCACGCGCGGCATGACGTCGGCGGTGCCGCCGGCAGGGAACGGCACTACGATTTTGGTCACGCGCGCCGGATAATCCTCCGCATGGGCGATCGCCGTGGCTAGAGCAGCCGTCAAGGAGAGCGCCAGCGCGGAGATCGCGGCAAATTTCTTGGTGGGCATATTCGATTCGCCGTTTAATCGTACGAGGCTCGCGTGGAGCCTGATGGCAACTTAGACAAACCGTTGTGCATCCGCCAGCGTTCGCCTTGCGCCAAGCTGTCGGGTTTGATCTTCTAAGCGGCGATGCGGGGTGGCTTCTCTGGGAGAATATGACAATGCGCGTGTCGCACTTGGCGCCGACATTGGCGCCGACATTGGCGTTGCTCGCCGGCCTGACCGCCTGCGGCAAAGGTCCGCAAGGCGATGCAGGCCCAGCCGGACCGCAGGGTCCCAAGGGCGATGCGGGTCCGGTCGGTCCGGCAGGGCCTGCTGGCCCTCCAGGTCCGCAGGGCGAAAAAGGGCCAACAGGTCCGCCCAGTCCGAGCATCAGGGTGGTCCGATCCGACTGTGTTTCGGGGTGCTCGGTGCAATGCGAGGACAATGAAGTGCTGATCGCCGCTTACTGTGGTGCGACACGCAATCAGGCGCAGTTCCTCAGCGAACGAGGTGCTTCCTGCGGCCCGGCGCCAAGTGTTTCAAACACGCCGCTCGTCGCGGTTTGTGTCGGCTCGCCACAATAGGCGTGCGTTGCGCTAAGCTTGATCGGCGCCGTGCGGTTTTTGCGGTCAATCGCCGCCACGGTGCGAAATTGCCGCGCTTGCACTCCCATTGCGGCCGTATTCGCGCCGTGATGTAACCGCGCGGGTGGCGCGATCGTAACACCCGCCCCGGCAAGCGAGATCGTCGGCCTTGGCTGACAGCCGTGGCAGACAAGCTGAGACGCTTTGCATAATGACACTTTGGATCGTTTTTGCCGTGATGACCGCCGCGGCAGTATTTGCGGTTCTTTGGCCGCTGGGCCGGACGCCAGGCGATAAAGGCGCGGGCAGCGATCGGCTTGTGTATCAGGACCAGCTCAGGGAGATCGACCGCGATCGCGCGGCTGGATTGATCGGCGATGCGGAAGCCGAATCTGCGCGCATTGAAATATCACGGCGATTGCTCGCTGCCGCAGACGCTGAAAGCGCCGTTCCTCAACAATCCGGGGCGAGTGCGCGGCGCCGCCGCGCCGCCGGCTTTGCCATTCTGATTGTGCCGCTTGTCGCACTCGCACTGTATTTGAAGCTCGGCTCGCCCGATATTCCGGGGCAATCGGCGTTCGCCCGGGCGAACGAGTCCGGGGAAGATCGCTCGATCGCAAGCCTCGTAAGCCAGGTCGAAAATCATCTGGCGCGCAATCCGAACGACGGCGCCGGTTGGGAAGTGATCGCGCCGGTCTATTTGCGGCTTGGCCGTTTTACCGAGGCGGTGATGGCGCGCAAGAAAGCGATCGCGCTTGGCGGCGACAGTCCGACACGCGAATCCGATCTCGGCGAGGCGCTCGTTGCCGCCGCTGACGGTGTCGTAACCGACGAGGCGAAGCTTGCCTTCCAGCACGCGGTGACGGGTGACGCGCGTAACGCGAAGGCCCGCTATTTTATTGGCCTTGCCGACGAGCAGGACGGCAATCGCGAAGACGCCGCCAAGGAATGGCGCGCGCTGCTCGACGACGCGCCGGCGGATGCGCCATGGAAAGACCTCGTTGGCGCCGCCCTGGCGCGTGTGACCAGCGGGCCGCCCGCTTCCGGTGGACCGAGCGCGGCCGATATGGCGGCGGCCAAGAATATGCCGGAAGCCCAGCGCACCGAAATGATCCGCGGCATGGTGCAACGTTTGGCCGATAGGCTGCACGCCGACGGCAAGGATGCCGACGGCTGGATGCGGCTGGTTCGCGCCTATGCAATCCTCGGCGATCGCGATAAAGCCAAAGGCGCCGCGGCGGACGCTCGCCGTGCGCTGTCCGACCAGCCCGACCAGATCAAGCGCATCGATGATCTCGTCAAGGGTCTCGGGCTCGAAGGATAAAAACGGAGCTACGATGACTCGCAAGCAGCGACGTCTGGTTTTGATCGGTAGTGGGATGGCCGTATTGGCCGTCGCGGTCGCGCTGATGCTCAACGCGTTTCGCGATTCGATCGTTTTTTTCAATTCGCCGAGCGATGTCGTCGAAAAGCACGTGCCGGCGGGAACGCGCATCAGGCTCGGCGGACTGGTCAAGAACGGCAGTGTGGTGCGCGACAGTAATCTGTCGGTGCGTTTCGAAGTGACCGACGGCAAGAACGGCATTGCGGTCAATTATCAGGGCGTGTTGCCGGACCTGTTCCGCGAAGGGCAGGGTGTGGTCGCGGAAGGCGCACTCGATCCAGCCGGCATGTTTAAGGCGGACTCGATACTCGCCAAGCACGATGAGACCTATATGCCCAAAGAGGTCGCGGACGCTTTGAAGCGCTCCGGACACTGGAAAGATGATTACGGCCGCCAGGCCGGAACACCCGCAGGCGCTGGCGCCAAATGAGGCACACGATCGCCATAGCGCCGGGGGCGGGCGGCGGTCCCGCTGGTCTGAAATGGCGTCCGAGGTGCAGCCGATGATCGCCGAATTGGGCCATTACGCGCTGATGCTCGCGCTGGGGCTTGCTCTCATTCAAGGCACGATGCCGATCGTCGGTACGCGCACCAACGATCCGGTCCTTATGAGCATCGCCGCGCCGACCGCGCTCGCGCAATTTGCCTTTGTGGCGATGGCGTTCACCGCGCTCGCCATTTGCTACGTGATTTCGGATTTTTCGGTTGAGAATGTCTACCAGAATTCCAATTCGCAAATGCCGTTGATTTATCGGCTCACAAGCATCTGGGGCAATCATGAAGGCTCGATGATGCTGTGGGTCTCGATCCTGACCTTTTTCGGCGCACTGGTCGCGGTCTTCGGCAACAATCTGCCCGTGGTGCTTAAAGCCCACGCGCTCGCCGTCCAAGCTTGGATTGCGGCGGCGTTCCATCTGTTCATTTTGATGACGTCCAATCCGTTCGTCCGCATTCCGCAAGCGCCATTTGAAGGTCAGGATCTTAATCCGATTTTGCAGGACCCTGGCCTCGCGTTTCATCCGCCGCTCCTGTACCTCGGCTATGTTGGATTCTCGATCGCATTCTCTTTTGCGATTGCCGCGTTGCTGGAGGGGCGCATCGACGCGGCTTGGGCGCGCTGGGTTCGTCCGTGGGTGCTCGGCGCCTGGATGTGTCTAACCGTCGGCATCGCCGGCGGTTCGTACTGGGCTTATTACACGCTCGGCTGGGGCGGTTTCTGGTTCTGGGATCCGGTCGAGAACGCTTCCCTGATGCCTTGGCTCGCTGGAACCGCGCTGCTGCACTCCGCCGTCGTGATGGAGAAGCGCGGCGCGCTGAAAATATGGACCATTCTGCTCGCTATTCTCACATTCTCGCTGTCGCTGATCGGAACCTTCCTGGTGCGCTCGGGCGTGCTCACATCGGTTCACACTTTCGCCAACGATCCCATGCGCGGCGTCTTCATCCTGGCGATCCTCGTGGTGTTTATCGGCGGCGCCCTGGCGCTCTACGGCTGGCGCGCGCCGCTGCTCAAGCAGGGCGGCCTATTCGCGCCGATTTCTCGCGAAGGTGCCCTGGTGTTCAACAATCTGTTCCTCACCACGGCATGCGCCAGTGTGTTTATCGGCACGCTCTATCCATTGGCGCTGGAAGCTCTCACCGGAGCAAAGATCTCCGTAGGCGCGCCGTTTTTTAACGCGACTTTCGGTCCCCTGTTCATCCCGCTGATGGTGGTGATGCCATTTGGCCCACTGATGGGCTGGAAACGCGGCGATCTTTTAGGTGCGGCGCAACGATTATTGGTGGCGGCCATACTCGCCGCATTCGCCATGGCGGCGGCATTCGCACTCGAGCAAGGCGGACCGGTGCTGGCGCCATTCGGCGCCGGTGTCGCCGTTTTCGTCATGGCCGGCGCGGTTACCGACATTGCGGAGCGGACACTCGTTTTGCGCCTGCCGTTCCGGGCGGCGTTGCAACGCGCTATCGGCCTGCCGCGCTCGGCCTGGGGCACGGCTTTTGCGCATTTCGGTCTCGGCGTAACTCTCCTCGGCATCGTCGCCGCGACAGCTTGGGGCAGTGAGCGTATCGCTGAAATGAAAGTCGGCGATAATCTGGACATCGCCCATTATCGGGTCACCTTTGCCGGCCTGTTCGGCCGGCAAGGTCCGAACTATCACGACGTGGTCGGCCGCTTCATCGTGCATCGCATGAACGGCGATCTGATCGGCGTCATGGAGCCTAGTCGGCGCAGCTTCCCGACCCGCAACATGACGACGACTGAAGCAGCGCTGATGACGCGCGGCGTCAGCCAACTCTACCTCTCGCTCGGCGATCCGATGCAAAACGGCAATGTAGCGGTCAGACTCTACTTCAAGCCACAGGTGCTGCTGATCTGGCTTGGCGCGGCGCTCATGTTCGCCGGCGGTGCGCTATCGCTGTCAGACCGCCGGCTTCGCGTCGGCGCGCCGCAGCCGGCCAAAGCGAAGGCGGCGTTACGTCCGGCAGGATAACAATGAAACGCGTTTTCTTGCTTGCGCTTGTTCTTCTTCTTTCCGCTCCAGCATTCTCATGGGCGGCGGTGCAGCCGAATGAGATGTTGCAGAACCCGGCGCTGGAAGCTCGGGCGCGCACTTTGTCTCAGCAGCTTCGCTGCATGGTTTGCCAGAACGAATCGATTGACGATTCCGACGCACCACTGGCGCATGATTTGCGCGTTTTAGTTCGCGAGCGGCTCGAGGCCGGCGACAGCGACGCGCAAGTGCTCGACTTTCTGGTCGCCCGCTACGGCGAATTCGTGCTGCTCAAGCCGCGGCTGTCCTGGCGCACGGCGATTCTTTGGGGTTTGCCGCCCGGACTTCTGCTCGGCGGGCTTGCGTTGCTTGTGATTGGTGCTGCACGCCGGCGCGGACGCGTGCGGGAGCCGACCCCGGATTTGACCCCGGCCGAGCAGGCGCGGCTGAAAAAAATCCTGGCGGACAGCCCCGGTCCGTAGCGGGTCGCGCACTTGTTTCGCCGCCTGGCGCGGATTTGGCTTGCTTGCTGCCCAAGCGGATAAACCGCACTTTGAGCTGCAGGCACTAGGCCATTGTGGCAACTGGATTATTCCAGGTCATCAACATTACCAATTTTTAATCCGCCCGACAGAGCGCCGTAAGGCGCGCCGCACCATCTTCAACCGCAACAGCAACCACTATGCGGAACTGACCGCATCTGGAGATTATGCATGAAGGATAGTTCGCGAGGACCCCGTTTCACTTTATCGGCGCGTCGCGTGGCGCTTTTGGCGACCACAGTGGCAAGTCTTGCCGCCGTAACGTTTGCTTTCTCACCCAATAGTTACGCGCCGAGTGCGCTCGCCGATGCGGCGCAGGCGCAGAATTTGACGGAGAAGGTCCAACAGCTGCCGCAGCGCCCGGTCGGTTTCGCCGACATTGTCGAGAAGGTGAAGCCGGCAGTGATTTCGGTGCGTGTAAAGATTGATCAGCCCGCACAACCCAGTCTCAGCGACGATGATATGCCGTTCCCGCCGGGATCGCCGTTCGAGCGTTTCTTCAAGCGATTTGGCGCGCCGGGCAACCCGCGAGGTCACGAGACGATCACTGGCCAAGGCTCGGGCTTCTTTATTTCGCGCGACGGCTATGCGGTTACCAATAATCACGTCGTGCAGAACGCTGAGAACGTTCAAGTCACGACCGATGACGGTAAGACCTATAACGCCAAGGTGATTGGCAGCGATTCACGTACTGATCTTGCGCTCATCAAAGTTGAGGGCGACAACTTCCCGTTCGTGAAATTGACTGATAATTCGCCGCGGGTCGGCGACTGGGTTCTCGCGGTCGGAAATCCGTTCGGACTCGGCGGCACTGTGACCGCCGGCATCGTCTCGGCGCGCGGTCGTGACATCGGCGCCGGTCCCTACGACGATTTCATTCAGATCGACGCGCCGGTGAACAAAGGCAATTCCGGCGGTCCGACTTTCGACGTCGATGGTAACGTGATCGGCGTCAACACCGCGATCTTCTCGCCGTCCGGCGGCTCCGTGGGTATTGCTTTCGCAATTCCGGCCGAGACGGTGAAGAGCGTGATTGCGCAGTTGCGTGACAAAGGCAGCGTCACGCGCGGCTGGATCGGTGTGCAAATCCAGACGGTGACGCCCGACATCGCCGACAGCCTGGGGCTCAAGCAAGCCACTGGCGCGCTGGTGTCAGAGCCGCAGAAGGACAGCCCAGCGGCCAAAGCCGGCATTGCCAGCGGCGACGTTATTACCTCGGTGGACAATGCGCCCGTCCACGATCCGCGGGAACTCGCCCGCAAGATCGGCACGATGTTGCCCGGCACGACCGTCAAGCTCGACATCGTTCACAATGGACAAAATAAAACGGTGTCGCTCACGCTCGGTACCCTGCCGAATGACAAGCAGGCGTCAAACGAGCAGAACCAGCGCGATCAGCGTGAAGTGCCCGACAGCGACATGCCCAATCTCGGGCTGACGCTGGCGCCCGGCAGCAAGGTCTCCGGCGGCGGCAACGGCGTCGTGGTTACCGCCGTCAATGCCGGCGGCATTGCCGCCGAGCATGGCTTCCAGGTCGGTGATGTCATTCTGGAGGTCGGCGGCAAAGCGGTGACGACGCCGGCGGAGGTTCGCAAAAGCCTTGCCGACGCGCGCAGCGAAGGCAAGCACACGGTCCTGTTCAGGGTGAAGTCGAACGAGGGTACAAAATTCGTCGCGCTGCCACTCGGCAACGCCTGAGCATGAACGCGCTGTGACAAGCGCGGTCATGCGCAAAAGCATGACGGAGCCCGTATCCGCTTCCTGCGCCGGATCGGGTTCTCGGTGAAAGGGGCATCCGCCGGCATCCGTCGCCCCCGCTGGCGGGCGTACCCTGGGGGCGGATCGCAAGGTCCGTCCCCGCAATTACCAGCTCTGCCGACCGGCATCCGTCGCCCCCGCCGGGGTGGAGTTGTTAGAGGGGGTGGCGGGCCTGCCGCTCGCCACCCCCTCGCTATTATGGCGGCTCCGGTAGGATTATTATTGGGCGACAGCACTTTGTGCATGTTCTTTAAGATGCGGCAAACAACGATCCACCATGCGCCTTCTCATCATTGAGGACGATCGCGACGCGGCCGAATATCTCGTGAAGGCGTTCCGCGAAGCCGGTCACATTGCCGATCACGCAGGCGACGGTGAGGAGGGACTGCAGCTCGCGCTCGACGGCGACTACGACGTGCTGATTGTCGACCGCATGTTGCCCAAGCGCGATGGTCTTTCGGTGATCGGGGCGTTGCGCGCAAAATCCATTGAAACGCCGGTCCTCATCCTGTCCGCGCTCGGTCAGGTTGACGACCGCGTTAAAGGATTGCGAACCGGCGGCGACGATTATCTGGCCAAGCCTTACGCATTTTCCGAGCTGTTGGCGCGGGTCGAAGCGCTCGGCCGCCGCCGCGGCAGCCGCGGCGAGGAAACGGTCTATCGCGTCGCCGATCTGGAGTTGAACCGCCTATCGCACGAAGTAAGCCGTGCCGGGCAGGAAGTGCAATTGCAGCCGCGCGAGTTTCGCTTGCTCGAATACCTCATGCGGCACGCCGGGCAAGTCGTGACCCGCACCATGTTGCTCGAAAACGTCTGGGACTATCACTTTGACCCGCAGACGAACGTGATCGACGTGCACATTTCCCGTTTGCGATCTAAAATCGACAAGGGTTTCACGCAGCCATTGCTGCATACCGTGCGCGGCGCGGGATACATGATTCGTGACGGCGCGCGGTAAACAAAAGTCGATTTAGGAAGACGGTTAGGAAGTCCATGGGCGACAACGTAACAGTGGACGCGAATTTAAACCGCGCCACTCCCTTCATCTCGGCTCGCGATTTTTTGCTGCGGCATCGGGAGGATTATGCCATCGCGTTGCGTGACTTCGCATGGCCGAAGTTTGATCGATTCAACTGGGCGCTCGATTACTTCGACCCCATGGCGCGTAATAACGCCCAGCCGGCGCTGTGGCTGGTTGACGAGGAGAGCAGCGAGGTCAAGCTGTCCTTTACCGCGTTAAGCGAGCGCTCGAACCAAGTCGCGAATGCGCTGCGCGGGCTCGGGGTGCGGCGCGGCGATCGCATCCTCGTCATGCTCGGCAATGTTGCACCGCTATGGGAATGCATGCTGGCGGCGATGAAGCTCGGCGCCGTGATTGTCCCGGCGACCACCTTATTGACGCCGGCCGATCTCAACGACCGGTTTGCGCGCGGCCGGGTCCGACACGTGATTGCCAGTGCCGAAGCTGCGGCAAAATTCGCCGATTTGCCAGGCGATTATACGCGCGTCGTGGTCGGCTCCGAGGCGGCCGGCTGGACTCCGTTTGAAAAGGCTTACACCGCTTCGACGCGTTTCACTCCTGACGGCGAAACGCATGTCCAGGATCCGCTCCTGCTCTATTTTACTTCCGGCACGACGGCCAAGCCCAAGCTGGCGCTGCACAGCCATCAAAGCTATCCCATCGGCCATTTGTCGACGATGTATTGGCTGGGTTTGCGTCCCGGCGACCTGCATCTGAACATTTCTTCGCCTGGCTGGGCCAAACACGCCTGGAGCTGTTTCTTCGCGCCGTGGAATGCGCAAGCGGCGGTTTTTATTTTCAATCAGCGCCGATTCAATGCGCGCGGACTGCTCGACGCGGTCGTGCGCTGCGGCGTCACCACGTTTTGCGCGCCGCCTACGGTTTGGCGCATGTTGATTCAGGAGGATCTCTCCGCCTGGCCGGTGCGGATCAGAGAGCTCATCAGCGCCGGCGAGCCGCTCAATCCCGAGGTGATCGAGCGCGTCAAGAACGCCTGGGGCATCACCATCCGCGATGGTTACGGGCAGACCGAGACTACGGCCTTGGTTGGAAACAGCCCGGGGCAAAAGGTGAAAGCCGGCTCCATGGGCCGGCCGCTGCCGGGATACCGCGTCGCGCTTCTTGATCTCGACGGCGCGCCCGTCAAGGAAGGCGAGATCTGCCTTACACTGCAACCGCGGCCGACCGGGCTCATGCAAGGCTATCAGGGGCAGGACGGCAATGCCGTTCCCTCGCGAGCGGCCGGGGACGCGGTTTACCGCACCGGCGACGTCGCGGCCGTCGATGACGACGGATATCTGACCTATATCGGCCGCGCCGATGATGTTTTTAAATCGTCTGACTATCGGATCAGCCCATTCGAGCTCGAAAGTGTTTTGATCGAACACCCGGCCGTCGCCGAGGCCGCGGTGGTTCCGTCGCCGGATCCGCTGCGGCTTGCGGTACCGAAGGCGTTTCTTGCGCTCGCCCCCGGCCACGCGCCTGATCGGGCCACCGCCTTATCGATTCTCCGTCACTGCCGCGCGAGCCTGGCGCCGTTCAAGCGCGTGCGCCGGCTCGAATTTGCCGAATTGCCGAAAACCATTTCCGGCAAGATTCGCCGGGTGGAGCTGCGCCGCGCCGAAGCCGCCAACCAGCAGAGCGGCAAACGAGCATCGCTCGAGTTCTGGGAAGACGATTTCTCCGAAACCGAGATCAAATAACGTGACCGCGCTCGGCAAACTTATCCGCACCACTGCGTTCAAGTTGACGCTTGTTTATCTCGGTATCTTCGTTTTGTTCGCGGCGTCGCTGCTCGCCTACTTCGCGCTCAACACGCGCCGGCTCATCACCGAACAGATCACGGCGACGGTGAACGGCGAAGTGAACGGATTGTCGGAACAGTACGGACAAGGCGGGCTTCGGCGTTTGGTGATCGTGGTCGATGTGCGTTCGCGCCGTCCAGGCTCGAGCCTGTATTTGGTTACAACACCGAGCGGCGAGGGTCTCGCCGGCAATGTCGGTTCATTGGAGCCTGGTGTGCTCGATCATCCGGGCTGGCTCGAAACCAATTACCATCGGCTGGAAGCGCCCGAAGGCGCCGAGCATCGGGCGCTGGTCCGGGTCGTGCAGCTCCCGGGCGGGTTTCATCTCCTGGTCGGCCGCGACCTTGATGAGCGCGAACGCCTGTTTGGCATCGTCGTCAACGCCGGTCAGTGGTCGCTCGCGCTGGTGATCGTGCTCGGCTTAATCGGTGGATTCTTTGTCAGCCGCCGCGTGCTCAGCCGGATCGACGCCATGACCGGGACTGCGCAGACGATCATGGCCGGCGACCTTTCCGGTCGTTTGCCGGTCGCCGGCACCGGCGATGAGCTCGACCGGCTCGCTGACAATGTCAACGCGATGCTCGAACGAATCGAAGCATTGATGCGCGGGTTGAAGGAGGTCTCTGACAATATCGCCCACGACCTCAAGACACCGTTGACCCGGCTGCGCAATCGCTGCGAGCAAGCGCTGCGCAGCGCCACGGGTGAGGCAAGCTATCGCGCCGCGCTGGAATCCACTATCGCCGAATCCGATGATCTTATTCGGACCTTCGACGCACTTTTGATGATCGCGCGCGCCGAATCCGGGCAAGCGCGCGACAACATGACCGAGTTCGACGCCTCCGAAATCGCCCGCGACGTCGGCGAGCTTTACGAACCGGTCGCGGACGAGAAGGGGATTGCGCTCAAGATCGATGCTCCAGCAGCAGCGCCAGTACGCGGCAATCGCGAGCTCGTCAGTCAGGCGCTGGCCAATCTCATCGACAATGCGATCAAATATGCCGGGCCGAGCGGCAAGGCGAACGGCGCTCCCGCCGAGATCGTGGTCGGGGCCGGCAATGATGGCGAACGCATCGCGATCAGCGTCGCCGATCGCGGGCCCGGCATTCCCGACGCTGATCGCGGCCGCGTGGTGGAGCGTTTCGTCCGTCTCGAGCAGAGCCGCTCCGAACCCG
>Ga0307477_10003851_pt1 | contig 11034 bp, 10 predicted proteins | sample atmos_gasesECM2C_FD_203316 | JGI IMG/M metagenome (GOLD analysis project Ga0307477, IMG submission 203316) | Hardwood forest soil microbial communities from Morgan-Monroe State Forest, Indiana, United States - atmos_gasesECM2C_515 | ecosystem: Environmental > Terrestrial > Soil > Temperate... | reverse complement strand
GCGTCGGCGGCCGACTGCGTCCAGCCGCCCGTGCTCGACGAGAAGAACGTCGTCGCAACGTGGCCGGCGTAGAGCAGGATCTCGCCCGCCGTCTCGTCGACGGCCGCCGTCGCCGCGGGCTTCTCCGCCGAGACGCCGAGGTACATCTGACTGCGCCCGTCGGCGTAGACGTCGAAGGGGGCGGCCGCGCGGCGGCTCGCAAGCGCGTACGAGCGAGCGGCGACGGCCTGCGCCTCGAGCGCCGCAGGCACCCAGGTCGAAGGCATCTCGGCCGGCACGACTCCGTACAGGTACTGCTCGAGTGGTAGGACGTTGATCGCCTGAAGCTTCCCGGCGAGGACGTCGACGACGATCTGCCCCCGGTACGTGCGACCGAGGGTGAGCTTCGAGCCGCCGGCAGGCGTGAAGGTGAGAGGCGGTGCGAGCGCCTGCGGAGGGCCACCGTCGACGGCGAGGTCGAGCGACGGCGTCAGCGTCGTCTTCCCCGCCGCGAGTGTGTGGTCGATGCCGTTTCCGTCCTCGACGGTGTACGGCTGGCCGGTCGAGATCGTCAGCGACTTCTTCCCCGTGGCGAGCAGGACGCGGATCGAGGTCGTGGACGTCTGGCCGGGCATCGTGCCGGGGTAGTACGCAGCGAGGATCTGGTCGTACGCGTAGCCCTGGAGCGCGTAGCCCTGCGCGCCCCACTGGCCCATCCCCACTCCGTGTCCCCAGCCGTGCCCGCTGAAGAGGAAGAGTGCGCCGGAGCCCGCGGGCGCGACGTACTGCTTGCCCGGAGCGGGCGCCGCGTGCGGCGCCGAAGCAAGGGTGACGGCGGCGACGAGGGCTGAAAGGGCGACGAGAGTCCGGGCCAAAACGCGCCTTGAGGGTAGCCCCGTCCGTCCGGGACGGCATGTAAACTTCGGGCCAACATTGCGAGGCGACGGAGCCTCGGTCTCCACACAGGCGTTGCTTGACAACGCGTGGCGGCCGGGGCTTTTCACGTTTTCAGAGGAGGGAGAATGGCTTACGTGGAGAGCAGGAACCGCGCGACATCGGATCCAGGGACGCGCAAGGAGGTGCTCGCGGAGATCGAGGCGCGTGGCATCGAGGACGTGCTCCTCTGGTTCACGGATCTCGAGGGGCACCTCAAGAGCTTTGCGATCACGCTGAGCGAGGTCGAGGGCGCGCTCGACGACGGGATGGGCTTCGACGGCTCGTCGATCACGGGGTTCAACGCGATCGAGGAGTCGGACATGGTCGCGATCCCCGATCCTGAGACGTTCCGGGTGCTGCCCGACGGCCAGACGGCGCGCATGATCTGCGACGTCGTCACCCCGGACGGCAAGCCGTACGCCGGCGACCCGCGCTACGCGCTGCGGCGCGCGCTCGAACGGATGGAGGCGATGGGCTTCGACACGTTCAACGTCGGCCCTGAGGCGGAGTACTTCCTCTTCAAGGACGAGTCCGGGACGGAGACCCTCGACGAGGGCGGCTACTTCGCGCAGACGACGCTCGACGCGGCGACCGGCGTTCGCCGCGACACGATCCGCGCGCTCGAGTCGATGGGCATCCCGGTCGAGTACCACCACCACGAGGTGGGCCCCTCGCAGCACGAGATCGACATCCGCTACGCAGGCGCGCTCGACATGGGCGACTTCATGCTGACGTACCGGCTCATCGTCAAAGAGGTCGCCAAGCAGCACGGCTACCACGCGACCTTCATGCCGAAGCCGCTCTTCGGCGAGAACGGCTCGGGGATGCATACGCACATGTCGCTCTTCACCGACGGCCACAACACGTTCTTCGACGAGGACGACAAGTGGCACCTCTCCGACGTCGCCAAGGCGTTCATCGCCGGCCAGCTCCGCCACGCGCGCGAGCTGTCGGCCGTGTTCGCGCAGTGGGTCAACTCGTACAAGCGGCTCGTGCCGGGCTTCGAGGCTCCCGTCTACGTGGCGTGGTCGCAGCGGAACAGATCGGCCCTGATCCGGATCCCGCTCTACAAGCCGGGCTCCGAACAGGCGACGCGGGCTGAGATCCGGTGTCCCGATCCGGCGTGCAACCCGTACCTGACCTTCGCGGCGCTCCTGCACGCGGGGCTCGAGGGAATCGAGCAGGGCTACGAGCTGCCGGACCCGATGGAGACGAACCTCTACCACCTCACTGCCGAGCAGCGGCGCGAGCGCGGCATCGTCTCCCTCCCCGAGACGCTCGGCGAGGCGATCGACGAGTTCTCGCAGTCGGAGCTCATGCGCAAGGCGCTCGGCCCGCACATCTTCGACCGCTACGTGGAGTTGAAGCGGAAGGAGTGGGACGAGTACCGCGTGCAGCTGACCGACTGGGAGATGAAGAAGTACCTGGCCGTTCTGTAGGGCTTTGACCCGAGGCCGCGGCGGGCGCCCTGCTCCGTCCCGCCGCGGCCCGGCCTTGAATCTCGGCGCGGTCCCCTGTTAGATCGGTGGCGGACAACCACGGAGGTGCACGAATGCGCATCGAAGGATCTGTCACCGCGATCTCGTGGATCCCGTCGGAAGCGATCGAGGGTCTGCCGAAGCTGCCGTTCGAGCTGGGCGTCGGGCACTACGACGAGCCGCCGCCTGATCGTCTCTCGCCCGCCGATCTCGGGCGGCTTCGCGACGAGGACCGCTTCCGCGAGGCGAATCTCCTGCGGGCGTGGATCGAGGTAGAGGACGGCGCGATCGTCAAGGCGGGCTACGGAGGCGGCGGGCTCGTCGGCTCGACGACCTTCCGGGTCGGACCGAAGGCGATCGTCGTCCCCGGCGTGCCGTTCGAGGTCCTCCGTTCCGAGCCGGAGGTCTCCGCGGACCGCGCCCGGTTCGTGCAGACGGTCGGCGGCCGGGCGGGCTTCCCCGCGCCGCGGCGCGTCAAAGGCGGGCCGCTGTTCCGCATTCAGTCCGCAACCGCGTGGACGACGCTCGCACTCACGCTCCACGCCGACGGCCGAGTCGAGCACGAGCTCGTCGGAGCGAGCCCGTTCCCGCGCCACTGGATCTACGACAGCGAGGGCGACCTGGCGCAGAAGAGCGGCACGGTCGACTTCAAGGCGTGGTATCGCGAGTCACACGGCGACAACACCCCATGGGGCGAGGAAGAGTCGGAGGCCGTGGTCACGGCGGCGGAGAGCGCGCTCGAGCGGGAGCTCTCGCGGACTCTTCTCTCGGGAGACGAGAAGCTCGCCAAGCGAAAGCTCGGCGAAGGCGCGGTGCTCGTGACGCAAGGCGCGGAGGGAGACAAGCTCTACCTTCTCCTTGACGGCGTCCTGGGCGTCGAGGTCGACGGCGAACAGGTCGCCGAGATGGGGCCGGGAACGATCGTCGGCGAGCGCGCATTGCTCGAGGGCGGCGTCCGCACCGCGACCCTGCGTGCGCTCACGCCCATCCGTTTTGTCGTGATCCCTTCCGAGCTCGTCGGCGAGGGTGAGCTCGCGACGCTCGCGACGGACCGGAACCGCGAGGGTTGAGCCGGCTCCAGCTGAAGTGAGGCCGCGGCGGGCGGCTCCGGTCCGTCCGCCGCGGCCAGCATCGTTTCCCGGGTGGCCGGGCTCGGCTCGCCCCTTCTCCTGCTGATCTTCCTCGCCGCCGCGGCGGCCACCTGGGCCGCCGGGATCACGCTCTCGAAGTCGACGGACGTTCTCGACTCGCGGCTCGGCCTCGGGGACGAGGTCGGCGGCCTCGTCCTGCTGGCGATCGCCGGCACGCTGCCCGAGCTGGCGATCACGATTTCCGCCGCGTCCCAGGGGAACCTGGGCCTCGCCGCCGGGAATCTCATCGGCGGCATCGCCGTCCAGACGATGGTGTTGCTCCTCTGCGACATCGCCGTCGGCCCTCAGCGGCCGCTTACCTTCCTGGTCGGAAGGCTGACCCCGGTGCTCGAGGGACTGCTCGTGATCATCCTCGTGGCGGGCGTGGAGATGGGCGCCCTGCTCAAGCCCTCGATGGCGATCGCCGGCCGGGTCAGCCCGGCCTCACTCGGGATTGTCGTCTTCTGGCTCGTCGGCCTCTACGCGATCCGGGGAGCCGCCAAGGATCCGCGCTGGAGCGTCACGATGCCCGGTAGCCAGCCCGGACGCCGTCGCCGTGAGCGAGCGGCACCCGATCAGCCGCACCCTTACGCCGGCTCCTCGACAACCCGTGTCGCCATGATCTTCGGGCTCGCCTCGCTCGTCACGCTCGCCGCCGGAGTCGCGCTAGAGGTGACCGGCAACGACCTCGCCAACCGGATCGGGGTCAACGGTGTCATCTTCGGCGCCACGGTCCTCGCGACGGCGACGGCCCTGCCGGAGATCTCGTCCGGCCTGGCCGCAGTGAAGCTCGGCGACAACTCGCTCGCGATGGGAGACATCTTCGGCGGCAACGCCTTCCAGGTCTGCCTCTTCCTCGTCGCCGACCTCGTCGCCGGAAAGCCAGTCCTACCGTCGGCCGGGAACCCCAACGCCTGGCTCGCCGCCCTCGGCGTGGCGCTGACCGCGATCTACGGCTTCGGCGTGATCAGCCGCCCGGAACACTGCCGCTGGCGGCTCGGGCCCGACTCGATCCTTGCGCTCGTGCTCTTCGGTCTTGGCATCGCGGGCCTCTTCTTCGTCCGCCCTGGATAGCGCTCCTACGATAAGCGGGTGGACTCGACCGAGCGGCATCTGCGGCTGCTGACGGAGACGATCGCTGCCGTCAACTCGACACTCGATCTCGAGGAGGTGCTGCACCTCGTCGCGAACGAGGTCGCTGCCGCGCTCCGCGCCGACGCGTGCTTCGTCTACCTCTACGACGAGCGGGCCGGCGAACTCGTGCTCCGGGCGACGCATGGCACGCCGATCGATTCGATGACGCGCCGCCCGCGACTGCGTCCGGGCGAGGGCATCACCGGAACCGCCGCGGCCGAGCGCCGTCCCGTTGCCATAGCGGCCGAGGCCGACCTCGACCCGCGCTGGAAGGAGTTCCAGAACCTGCCCGAGTCGGAATACGAGTCGATCCTCGCCGTCCCGATCCTGGCGCGCGAGCAGCTCGCCGGTGCGCTCAACGTCCGTACGCGCGAGGCGCGCGAGTTCCGGCCGGACGAGATCGAGCTGCTGCAGGCGATCGCGGGCCAGGTCGCGCAGTCGATCGTCCACGCGCAGCTGTACGCCGACGCGCAGCGACGGGTCCTCGAGCTCGAGGCGCTCGCGCGGATCTCCGAGGCCGTCTCGGAATCGCTCTACCTCGAGGAGTCGCTCGAGGCGATCGTGAAGACGACGATGGACGCCGTGCACGCGACGGGCGCGGCGCTCGTGCTCGAGGACGGACAGATCGCGTGGCCCGAAGGCCAGGCGGGCGCATATGCCGTCCGCACGCCGCTGCGCTGGAAGCGCCGAGAGATCGGGCAGCTCGTCGCGGACCGCGACACGCCGTTCACCGGCGAGGAGCGCGCGCTGCTCGAGGCGATCGCGCACCACGCCGCCGTCGCCCTCGAGCACGGCCGCGCGGTCATGCGCGGCGTCCTCGCCCAAGAGATCCACCACCGCGTCAAGAACAACCTCCAGACGGTCGCCTCGCTCCTGCGCCTGCAGGCGAACGCCGAGGGAGTCGACCCACGCGAGGCGCTCGAGCACTCCGTCAACCGGATCCTCGCAATTGCCGCCGTCCACGAGGCGCTCACCGAGCAGCGCGAGGAGGACGTCGAGCTCGCCGAGCTGATCGACCGCCTCCGCGCGATGCTCGTGCAGGGAATCGGAGCGGGACGCGATGTCGAGGCTCGGCTCGAGCCGGTGTCGCTCGCCGGCACCCGCGCGACCGCGCTCGCGCTCGTCTTCTCCGAGCTGCTCCAGAACGCGCTCGAGCACGGCGCCGGCACCGTACGCATCGAGCTCGCGCGCCGTGACGGCGACGTCGTCCTCGCGATCGCCGACGAGGGCTCGGGCGCCGACGGAGCAATGTCGGGCACCGGGCTCTCCATCGTGCGCGCGCTCGTCGCCGACGAGCTGCACGGCAGCTTCGCGCTCGCCGGGCCGCGCGCCGAGGTGGTGTTTCCGGCGTGAGGACGCGGGAGGTGATGATCGTCGTGCGACGGGGCGAGGAGTACCTCGTCGTCCACCGCTCGCCGGAGAACGACGCGTACTGGCACCTGATCGCCGGCGGCGTCGAGGACGGCGAGACGTTCCCGGACGCGGCGGCCCGGGAGCTCGAGGAGGAGACCGGTCTCGCGGCCCGCGTCGAGCCGCTCGGGAGCTCGTTCGTCTACGACACCGTTCGGGTCGAGTGCTTCGTGGCCGAGGCGCCGGAGGCGTGGGAGCCGGTGCTCGACTGGGAGCACGACGGGTACAGCTGGCTCCCTCGCGAAGAAGCAGCCGACCTCCTCCACTGGCCGGAACCCGCCGACCTGCTCCGCTCACTCCCGTGAGGGAGCCTCCGCCGGCGTATCGCGGGGAGGGGCCGCACGCGCTCTGGCACGTGAGCGAGGAGCCGACGATCCGCTGCTTCGAGCCGCGCGACGGCAAGGTGTGGGCGATCGGAACCCGGCTGCTGCCCCTCTACTGGTTCCCGCGCGACTGCCCACGGGCCACGTTCTGGGCCGACTCCCGGACGAGCGACGAGCACGTAGAGCGCTACCTCGGCGGTGACTCCTCGCAGCGCGTCCACGTCGTCGAGCCCGCCTGGGTCGAATCGCTACGGACGACTCATGTCGTCGCCTACCGGATGCCGGAGCAGACGTTCCTCGAGAACGAGGACCGCTTCTGGATCTCGGCGGAGCCCGTGGAGCCGCTCGAGCTCATCGAGCTCGGTGACCTCGTCCAGCGGCACGAAGCCGCCGGGATCGAGCTCCGCGCCGAGGCCAACCTGGTCGGCTTCTGGGACGAGGTGATCGGCTCCACCCTCGGCTTCAGCGGCATCCGGCTGCGAAACGCGAGGATGCCCGGATGAGAATCCTCGTCGCCGAGGACGAGACCATCATCCGGCTCGACCTGCGCGAGCTGCTCGAGCGTGCCGGCTTCGAGGTCTGCGCCGAGGCGAAGGACGGCAAGGAGGCGGTCGAGCTTGCACGCTCGGAGCAACCCGACCTCGCGGTGCTCGACGTGAAGATGCCGAAGCTCGACGGGATCGAGGCAGCGCGGCGGATCCTCGACGAGCGGCCGATCCCGATCGTGATGCTTACCGCCTACGGACAGGAAGAGCTCGTCTCGCGCGCTGTCGAGGCTGGGGTCTTCGGCTACCTCGTGAAGCCGTTCCGTGAGCAGGATCTCGTCCCGGCGATCGCCGCCGCGCGCGCCCGCCACGACGAGCTCCAGGCAGTGCGGGCGGAAGCCGAGTCGCTCTCGGACGCCCTCGCCGCGCGCAAGGTGATCGAGCGGGCAAAGGGGCTCCTGATGGAGAAGGAGCGGCTGAACGAGCACGAGGCGTTCGCGCGCCTGCGCAACGCGAGCCAGGCGTCGGGCCGCCCCCTCAAGGTGATCGCCGAGGCCGTAGTCGCGACCCTCGCGGGCGAAGCATGAGCGTGGCCGCCGAGCACCCCAACGCCGCGCTGACGCGCCGCGTCTTCGCCGCCTTCGGCAAGGATGCGATGGCCGTCTCCGCTGCGCTCGCGCGGGACATCGTCTGGCGCGTCCCCGGCGACACGGTGATGAGCGGCGAGTACCACGGCCGCCGCGAGGTGGTCGAGTTCCTCCGCCGCACCGGGCCCGAGACCGACGGCACGTACCACAGCCGCCTGCATACGGTGTTCGCAGACGACGACTGGGCGGTCGCGATCTACCGCGCGCTGGGCCGCCGTAAGGACATCGACCTCGACATCGACCAGGCGTTCGTGATCCGCTGCAAGGACGGGCAGTGGCAGGAGGTCACGGCCGTTCCGCTCGATCCCGCCTTCGAGCGGTTCTGGGCCTAGTTCGGCGGCGTTAGGCGGTCGTGCCGGCAGAGCTCACGATCGGCACCGTGTGCCGCGGGAGGCCTATGTGCAGCTTCTCGCTCCAGCGGCCCATCGCAGTGGTGCTCTTGAAGCTCGCCGATGTCGTCGCCTCGACCTCTACGACCGGCAGCGGCTCGCCGCCGGTGCGGGCGAAGACGGCCTCGACGAAGGGCATCCCCTGGTGCCGGGTCGAACCTTGGACTCCGACGAGCGGAACGCCCTTTGCGGTCCGCGTCTGCCGTACAAGGTTCGTCTTCGGATAGATCTCGGCGAGGAAGGAGGGGAGCGTCACCGCGGCGGCGACGGAGGCGAAGAGGTGGCTTTGGTGCGGCACCCGGATCCAGATGTTCGCGTACCGCGCAGCCTGCGCTTTCGGGAGGCCGAGGAAGCCGTGGAGCGTGAACGCGTCGCTGTGGACGTATGCGGTGCGGTTCGCCACGATGATGGTCGCGTGGCCGATCCTTTCCGCGTTCGCGTACCTGATCCGCTGGATCCCGCGCGTCCGGCCGGCGTCGGCGACGATGATCACGTTGCCGTTGCCTGTCGTCGCGGTGACATAGTGGACCGAGCTCTGCGCGCGCGCCGCGGCGAAGATCGAGCCGCGCAGTGCCTGCGGCGACTGAGCCGCTGTCGCGACGGCCGCGGAAAGGGCCGCAGCAGCGACGACCACGACGAGTGCGGAGACCCGAGCGGTCACAATAGGAGCCTACTCGCCGGCCTGAGCGGTCTCGAACAGCCGCTCCCAACGCGCGAGCAACGCCGTGAGCGCATCGCGGCTCCGCTTGTGCGCAGCCAGGACGTCGACGTCGGTCCAGTCGTCCGCGAGCTTCGCCTCGAGCTCGGCCACCTCCGCCTCGCGAGCGGCGATCTCCGCCTCGATTCGCTCGAGCTCGCCCGGGCGACGCGGTTTCGGCTTGGGGGCGGGCTTCGGCGTCGGCTTTGCGCGCTCCACCGCGGGCGCCGGCTCCGGCTTCTCTCGCGCGGCTCGCTCCTCGCGTCGACGCAGCAGCTCGGCCCAGCCGCCGTCATAGCTGCGCAGCTCGCCGTCCTCGATCGCGAGGGTTCGCTCCGCGATCGCGTCGAGGAGGGCGCGGTCGTGGGAGACAAGCAGCACTGTCCCGGGGAAGGCGTCGAGCGCAGCCTCGAGCGCCTCTCGGCTTTCGAGGTCGAGGTGGTTCGTGGGCTCGTCGAGGACGAGGAAGTTCGCGCCGGAGGCGACCGTCACGGCGAGCGCGAGCCGGCGCCGCTCACCGCCCGAGAGCACTCCGACCGGCTTCTCGTGCGCATCCCAGCCGGAGAAGAGGAAGCGGCCGAGCAGCGACTGCGCATCGGGCCGCGAGAGGCCGGTCATCGATTGCACGCACTGGAGCACCGAGCCGCGCGTGTCGAGCTCCATCTCCTGCTGCGAGAAGTAGCCCACCTCGACGCCGTGGCCGATGCGGAGGCCGTCCTCCCGGACGAGCTTCTCGAGCAGTGTCGTCTTGCCGGAGCCGTTCGGCCCGACGAGCGCCACGTGCTCGCCGCGCTCCAGCGCGAACGAGACCTGACTCAGTAGCAGTCGTGTACCTGCGACGGAGACGTCCAGTCCATCCGCCTCGACCACCGTTCGGCCGCTGCGCGCCGGCTTGAGGAACTCGAAGCCGAGCCCGCGCGTGCGCCGTGAGAGAAGGGCGGCCTCGTCCGCAGCGGCGGCGCGCTCCTGCTGCAGCCGGTCGATGTGGGTCAGCTTCGCCTGCGCCTGCTTCGCCTTCGACTTCTTGTAGCGGAACCGCTCGACGAAGCGATCGAGCCGCGCAATGTCGGCCTGGATGCGCTCGACCTCCTTCTGCGCGTGCAGCGCGCGCGCCGCTTTCTCGCGCCGCCACGCATGCCAGGGGCCGGGGAAGAATGTGGAGCGACCTGCCTCGAGCTCCATCGTCGCCGTCGTCACCGCCTCGAGGAACCAGCGGTCGTGGGCGACGAGGATCACCGCCGCGTCGAGCGAGGCGAGCTCGCGCTCGAGCCACTCGAGGTTCGCTACGTCGAGATGGTTGGTGGGCTCGTCGAGGAGGAGCAGGTCGGGATCGCCGCCGAGAGCCCGCGCCAGCGACGCGCGCGTCAGCTCGCCGCCGGAGAACGTCCGCAGCGGCCGGTCGAGGTCGCCGTCCGTGAAGCCGAGACCGCGCACTACGAATTCGGCGCGATCACGCCAGGCGTAGCCGCCGGCGTGCTCGAGCCGTGCCTGCGCCTCCGCGTACCGGTTCAGAGTCGCCTGCGCGTGGTCGCCGCCCGCCATCGCCTGCTCGAGCCGCCGCAACTCCTCCTCGAGCGCCACCAGGTCTTCGGCGCCCGCGAGCACGTACTCCCGCAACGTCAGCTCCTGCTCGAGCGGCGGCCGCTGGTCGTGCAGTGCCACCCGCGTCCCCTTCGCGAAGGCGAGCTCGCCCCCGTGCTTCTCGGTCTCGCCGGCGAGGATCCGGAGCAGCGTCGTCTTGCCGGCGCCGTTCGGCCCGGAGAGAGCGACCCGGTCGCGCCGCTCGACGGAGAACGAAACGCCGTCGAAGAGGACGGAGCCCGCGAGCTCCTTGCGCAGATTGGAGGCGATCACGACTGCCATGGCTGAGCCACTGTAGATTCGGTCCCGTGGCGACGGCCAGGAGCGAAGAGCTGCGGGCGCTCGCCCGGCGCATCTCAGACGCGCTCCCGCCCGAGGCGATCGAGGTCGCTCTCACGGGCAGCGTGGCGCGCGGCGTGGCCGACGACGTGTCGGACATCGAGCTGCTCGTGGTCACCGAGGAGGCCATCTCGCTCGCCGAGGCATTCGAGCTCGCCCACGGCGCCGGCCTCGAAGAACGCGACAGCTGGGGTGATCCGTCGACTCCGACCCGCCGTGTCTTCGGCTACGTCGAGGGGCAGCCCGTCGAGACGATCTGGTGGTGGCGCGAACTCGCGGAGGAGCTCTTCGCTGCGGGCGGCTCGGCGGAGGCGCTCGCGAACGCCGTCCCTCTGAGGACGAGCGGCCTGCTCGCGCGCTGGCAGGACCAGCTCGCGAACTATCCCGACGAGCTCGCCTCCGAGCGGATCGAGAAGGCGGCCGAGCGGTGGGGCGGCTTCGCGCCCGCCGGACTGCTCACGCTCGTCCGCGAGGACGTCGCGCTCGCTCGCATGGAATGGCTCGTC
>Ga0307477_10003850_pt1 | contig 11034 bp, 9 predicted proteins | sample atmos_gasesECM2C_FD_203316 | JGI IMG/M metagenome (GOLD analysis project Ga0307477, IMG submission 203316) | Hardwood forest soil microbial communities from Morgan-Monroe State Forest, Indiana, United States - atmos_gasesECM2C_515 | ecosystem: Environmental > Terrestrial > Soil > Temperate... | reverse complement strand
CACCGGCTAGGTGCGAATACCAAGCGGCCAGTCGTAAGGGATCTTGTCGATGTGCTTGCCCATGAGGACGGCCGTGCACAGCAAGCCGTACGGGATGGACGCCACCACGACCTGCCACGGGAGGTGCCCGACCGCGCTGTAGTAGGTCCCGCCGACCATGAGAGGGCCCCAGACGATGAGCACGTCCGGTTCGCCGAGACCCCGCTTCTTGAGTCGCAATGGCGGCGCGGTGTAGGCGGCGCTGAGCAGGAACCCGCCGAGCGCGAAAGCGACCACCGGCCATCCCCGAGCCAGCGTGAGGATGATCAGGATCCCGAGGTCGACCACGTTCACCAGCAGTGCGACCAGCGCCAATCCTCGCCGGCTGATCATGCCGGACAGGATCGGGTGTGGGGCGTACAACGCACGCGGGTAGGTCTCCGTGTCTGAGCCGACCTCGATGTCGAACAGGTCGTTCATCAGGTTGTTGGCGACGTGGGCAAGCGTGATGCCGAGGAGCGCCAACACAAACCACCCGGCGTTGAACCCCATGCGATGCACGGCCAGCAAGCCGGCGACAGCACCGGCCGTCAGCGTCATCGGCAGCACTGCGGCGCGGGTGAGCACGAGCCACTTGGAGACGACGTCGAGCCGTCCCGCCGGCGGGTTGGTGGTGCGCAGAACTTCGCGCCACGCGCTCAGACGAGTCTGGTTCTGGACAGTCCCAGTCACAGCGGCGAGGCTACCTCGCCATGACGTACGACCCCTCTTCGATCCTATTGACCGACCGGGTCGCCGTCGTCACCGGCGCGGCGCAGGGGATCGGGCGGGCGACGGCCGTGCTCTTCGCGCGCTTTGGGGCGAGCCTGGTGCTGTGCGATCGGGAGGGCCACGGCCTGGACGAGGTCGCCGCCGCCGTCAGCAGCACCGACCGCCCGGTGCTGGCCCACCGCCTCGATGTCCGCGACGGTCCGGCCGTGGCCGAATGGCTGGGCGCGACGTCCGAGCGGTTCGGTCGGATCGACGTGCTCGTCAACAACGCCGGCGGGACATTCTTCTCGCCGTTCGTGGAGGTGACGGCCAAGGGCGAGGGCGCGCTCGTTCAGGAGAACTTCCTTCAGGTAACCAACCTCATCCGCGGCACCGTGCCCTTGATGAGCGGCGGCGGGTCGATCATCAACGTCACGTCGAGCGAGGCCCACCAGGCCGCGCCCGGCTTCGCCATCTACGCGGCAATGAAGGCGGGCCTCGCCAGCCTGACCCGCACCCTCGCTCTGGAGCTGTCCGAACAGGGGATACGCGTCAACGCCATCGCCCCGGACGCCTTGCCCACCGAAGGCGATCGGGCCGTGCGCGACGAGCTGGTGTCGGCCAAGCCTCGCTTTGAGCCGACCGTCATCCCGCCGCTGGGCTACCGGTCGACCGGTGACGAGGCGGCGGCCGCGGCCGTGTTCCTGGCCAGCGACATGTCGAGGTTCATCACCGGCACGACCCTGCATGTCGACGGGGGCATCTGGGCGGCCGGCGGCTGGCGCCTGAGACCCACGAGCGGCGGACCCACGACCGCCGGACCCACGAGCGGCGGCCGCCCTAACGCCTGAGACCCACGAGCGGCGGCCGCCCTGGCGCCTGAGACCCACGAGCGGCCGCCCTACGTCGTGAAGACGCTGCGCCCGGACGGCACGGTCACCGACCGTCCCCCCAGCACCACCGTCGCGGGCCCGTCGGTGACCACCGTCACCGTCACCTGCTCCCCCTGGCTGAACCCAGCCGCGGCCAGATCCACCGTCACACTGCGCAGGCCGCTCAGATCGAGACGCAACGTCGGCGTCGGCGCGAGCGCTCGGCCGGCGATCCAACTCAACGTCCGCACCACCGCCGGTGTCGGGCCGTTGGTCGCGTCCAGACTGTTCGACCTCACCAGCGTGACAGGCGGGTCGGGATGGCCACCAGAAACGGCGTCGACCCGCGCCAGACCGGAGCCCCGCGCCACCATCTGCGTGATCCAATAGGCACTGGTGGCCCCGAGGCCCAGGTCGGGTTCGTCCGTCGTCGGATCCCACTGATACGTGACGTGACCCGGTGTCGTCTGCCTGACCGCGCCGCGCATGAACGTGGCCGCCGCCAAGAAACTGTCCTGGACGGAGAACACGACGTGGTCCTCGGCCGGATAGAGCTGGTAGCGATAGCGGTACCCGAGGGCATCGAGAGCGTTGGTCTCGTTGACTGACTCGTAAACGGGCACGAGCTCGTCGGCCGCGCCGTTGGAGATGTAGTACGGCACCCAGCGGGCGTTCTCCAGGTTCGCTCCCCAGTCCTCGGCGCCCGACAGCACGACGAACCGCGCGAACAGGTCGGGATGGGCTAGCCCGATTCGGTTTGTCCCGGTGCCGCCCAGCGAGTAGCCGGACAGCACCGTGCGCTGCGGATCGAGCAGGAAATGGTCAGAAAGGTCGTGCCACACGTTCCACACGTCGACTTGGGCCAGACCGAAGTAGTCGATGTCGGGACCGCGAGCCGCGGGCGTGGCGCAGATCGACGCCCGTTGCTCGCACGCCTGCTGCACGAACGTCGGGTTGACCGCCAGGTACTGGTTGTGGTTGAGACCAGACGAATGCAGGAGCCAGGTCAGAGGAGCCGGCTTGGACAGATCGACGGAACGAGGGACGTAGACCCCGTACGGCTGCACGCGGCCCAGCAGGGTGGGATCGTGACCGGTCGCGTGGGCGAGATCAGCCGGTACACCTTGCCCGAGGTCGTGGCCGGTGACGTACCAACGATCGCTCGCACCGCGCGGCTGAGGCTCGGGTTGAGTGATGTGCGCGGCCAGCTGGTTCCACGCGATGTCGGTGGAGAAGCCCGAGACATCGCCGGTGGTGAGCGCCTCGGCTTGGTGCATCTCCATCCAGATGTTGTCGTGGATCGGTTCGGTGTCGTACGTCCGGAACCCGACGTTGTAAACCGCGGGCTCGCCGGGAAGCGCACCCAGGTCCTGACCGATCGGCCGGAAGCCGTCGCCCCGTGCGTTGGCCAGACCGGACGCCACCCGTATCCGCCACATTCCCGACGGCGTGAGCAGCGCGCGGGGAACACGCACGACGAACGAGCGACTGCTCCGATCCACAATCACCTGACCGGCAGGTTGGCGCGCGCCTGACACCGGGTCGATCAGCCATGCACCGCGAGCCGAGATCAAAAGAGCCTGATCGATCCCCGGCGAGCTGATGCCCGCTCCCCCGGGCCAGGCCGACGCGCCGGTCGCCGTTGAACGGTCCTTGTCGAACGTGAACTCGGCGATCGGGACGTTGGGGTCGATCAGCGTGTTCCAGTCGATGCGCCACCACGTTGAGGTGGCGTCGAGCCCGATCCCGATCCGGAAGAGGTCGGCGCCATTGCCGGCCGCCGGTCCGGCCGGATAGACGTACGTGCCGATGGTCGGCACGTAGCCGAGGTAGGGCTCGTTCTGCGGGATGCCGGTGGCACCGTGATCGTCGTAGAGGAAGTCCGTCCATTCGAGCGCGCCGCCGGCCTCGCGACCCGTGCCCGACGTGCGGGGGAAGGCCTCGGGGAACGGCCAGGCCGCCGGCCGGGGCAGCGTTGGCTGCGCGGTCAGGGCCGCGGCAGGGACGCCGGCGGGCATCCCGACCGGAGCGGGCGGCGGTGTCGATTTCGCCAAGGCCGAGGGCAGGGTGACGGCCGCGACCACGCCGGCGGCCAGCAGCGCCGTCCCCAACCGTCGCCTCGGCACATCCAAGAGTTCGCCGGCCGACTCCGCGATCCCTGCCGGCTGCTTCAGGCGGGCAGGTGCATCAGCTCGATGCGGGTCCCGTCGGGATCGGTGCAGTACACGAAGTCGAGCTCACCCAGGGTGGTCCGGGTGTGCTCGAGCACCGATCCGCCCAGCGCCGCGATGCGGGCGGTGACGGCGTCGACATCGTCGACCCGGAAGTTGAGATGGGTCAGACCGAGCTGGTTGAGGGGCCGGCGTTGGGCGGAGCCGACGTGGCCGGGAAACTCGTAGGCGAGGAGCTCAACCGACAGCTGGTCTCGGATGATGTACTGCGAGTGCACCTTGACGCCTTCGATCTCCATGAGCGCGCCGAACTCGGGGCCGACAGGGAACGCCACACCTCGCTCGAAGCCCAGCGCCTCGCAGTAGAAGCGCAGTGACCGATCGAGGTCGGCGACGCAGATGCCGAAATGGGAGAACGTGACCGTCACCGGATCACCCTGGGATGACACCGTGGCGCTTGGTGACGAGTTGGCGGTCGACTGGATCGGCCGCCGCAAAGCGGGCGATCAGCTCGTGGCGGAGCCCTTCGAAAGGGACAACGGCATCGATGACCATCTCGCTGGCGAGGTGCAGTAGGTCCACGTCCTCCTCGTATTCGCGACGTCGCTCCTCGACGAAGGCTTTGCGCTCGACGGGGTCTTCGATAGCAGAGATCTTGTTGGCGAACACGGCGTTGACGGCTGCCTCGGGGCCCATCACCGCGATCTTGGCCGTGGGCAGAGCGAGCGTGGCGACGGGGTCGAAGGCCGGGCCGCACATCGCGTACAGGCCGGCGCCATAGGCCTTGCGCACTATGACGGAGATCTTTGGCACGGTCGCCTCCGTCACCGCCGTGATCATCTTCGCTCCGTGGCGGATGATGCCTTGACGCTCGACCTGCGTGCCGATCATGAACCCCGGGACGTCGGCGAGGAAGACCAGCGGAACGTTGAAGGCGTCACAGAGCCATATGAATCGCGCCGCCTTGTCAGCCGAGTCGACGAACAGCACGCCGCCCTTGTGCAGCGGGTTGCTGGCCACCAGCCCGACAGCGTGACCGTCCAGATACGCGAACCCGGTGATCACCTCCGGGGCGAACAGCGGCTTGACCTCGAAGAACGAGCCCCCGTCGACCAGTCCCTCGATAAGGTCGTGCATGTCGTAGCCGGACGCCTCGTTGTCGGGCACCAGATCACGGGTGAGCCGTCGCCGGGGTGCTTCGGAGGCGACATCAGCGGCCACCTCCCGCCACGTCGACGGGAGGTAGGAGAAGAACAGCTTGCCCTGTTCGATGGCGTCGGCGTCGTCGACGGCCAGGTTGTCACCGCACCCGGAGACGGTGACGTGCATGCGAGCGCCCCCCATCTCCTCGAGGGTCACGTGCTCGCCGATGACCTCCTCAGCCATGCGGGGAGACCCGAGGTACATCGAGGCGTTGCCCTCAACCATGATCACCACGTCGCAGAAGGCAGGAATGTAGGCCCCTCCGGCCGCCGACGGTCCGAACAGGCAGCAGATCTGGGGCACCTTGCCCGATAGGCGCACCTGGTTGGCGAAGATGCGGCCAGCGCCCCGCCGCCCCGGGAACAGCTCGACCTGATCCGTGATGCGGGCACCAGCGGAGTCGACCAGCCAGAACACAGGCAACTCGTTGCGCAACGCGTACTCGGTAAGACGCACGATCTTCTCCACCGTCCGGGCGCCCCAGGAGCCGGCCTTCACCGTCGGGTCGTTGGCCATCACGCACACCGGTCGCCCGGCCACCCGCCCGACGCCGGTGACAACTCCGTCGGCGGGCAGGTCCGTGGCCGTGGCGTTGGCCAGCAACCCGTCCTCGATGAACGACTCCGGGTCGAGCAGCAGGGCAAGGCGATCGCGCACGAAGAGCTTGCCTTGGCGGGCCAGCTTGTCGGCCTCCTTGTAGAGGTTGCCCTGCTTGGCCCGTTGGGCGAGCGTCTCGAAGTCGTCGTGGCTCATCAGTCAGCCGACGGGTAGGCCCAGACCGCGGGCGATCACGAGACGCTGGATCTCGCTCGTACCCTCGCCGATCTCGAGGATCTTGGCGTCACGGTAGAAGCGGGCCACGCCGGTCTCCTCCATGAAGCTCGAACCCCCGAGCACCTGCGCCGCGACGCGGGAGGCATTGACGGCGGCTTCGGACGAATACAGCTTGGCCATCGCCGCCGCCTGCTTGAAGGGCCGTCCTTGGTCTTTCAACCACGCCGCCTTGTAGGTGAGGTTGCGGGCGTTCTCGGTGGCTACAGCCATATCGCTCAAGGCAAACGACACGGCCTGGAAGCGCCCGATGGGCCCGCCGAACGCGTTGCGCTGCCCGGCGTACTCAACGGCGAGGTCAAGGCAGGCCTGCGCGCAGCCGACGGCGAGGGCCGAGATGGCCACTCGACCATCATCGAGAATGGCCAAGAAGTTGCGGAACCCCGCGCCCTTGTCGCCCAAAAGATGGTCCCCGGGCACCCGGCAGTCCTGAAGCGTGAGCCCGTGCGTGTCGCTGGCGTGCCATCCCATCTTGCGGTACGGCGGCTCGACGATGAGACCCGGGGAGCCGGCCGGGATCACGAAGGCCGAGATCTCGCCATCGTCGGCCCGGGCCGTCACGGTGACGATCGAGGTGATCGGCGTCCCGCAGTTCGTGATGAACGCCTTGGCCCCGTTGAGGACCCAATCGCCGCGGGCTTCGTCGAAGATCGCCCGCGTGCGGGTGGCTCCAGCGTCGCTGCCCCCGTCGGGCTCAGTCAGGCCGAAGGCGCCGAGGGACCGCCCGGCGACAAGATCGGGCAACCACCGTTGCTTGTGGTCCTCGCTGCCGAACCGGAAGATGGGATTTGCACCCAGACCGACACCGGCGGAAAGCGTGATGCCCAACGACTGATCGACGCGGCCGATCTCCTCGATGGCAATGCAAAGCGTGGTGAAGTCGGCCCCCGCACCTCCCCACTCGTCCGGGAACACCAAACCGAAGAGTCCGAGCTCTCCCATGGCCAGGACGGTGTCGACCGGGAACACGTGGGCGTCGTCCCATCGCGCTGCGTGCGGCGCTATGGCTGTTTGGGCGAAATCGCGCACCACCCGTCTGAAGGCCTCATGCTCTTCGGAAAGGTCGAGGTCCACCGGTCAGGCCCCGAACTCCGGTTCGGTGCTGAAGTCCCATACCATGCGCCGGATCCTATGACCCACGAGTCGCTCGAAGGCAAGGTCGCGCTCGTCACTGGCGCCAGTCGCGGTGTCGGCGCGGCCGCGGCGGTCGCCTTGGCCGCTGCCGGCGCACGCGTCGCGTGCGCGGCTCGGTCGACTGCGGGCAGCCCGCAATCGACCCCCGGCACCATCGACGAGACCGTCGAGCGAGTGAGGTCCGCCGGAGGCGAGGCCATGGCTGTGCCGACCAACCTGGCCGACGAGGCCCAAGTGGAGGCCATGGTCGACGCCGCCGTCACCGCCTTCGGTGGCCTCGACATCTTGGTGAACAACGCCGCCGTCACCTTCCCGGGCGACGTCGCGTTATCGCTTCGACGCCACGACCTCATCATGGACATCAACCTGAGGGCGCCCCTGGTGGCCAGCCGTCGCGCCTTGCCTCACCTGCGACGGGCCGAGGCTGGGCGCATCCTCAACGTGTCGTCGGTTGCCGCGCTGGTTCCGATTCCCGGGCTCATGGCCTACGGGATCTCCAAGATCGGTCTCGAGCACCTCACCCTCGACCTGGCCCGCGAGCTTCAACTCGACGGGATCGCCGTCAACTGCTTCCGCATCGATGTGCCAGTGGCCTCGGAAGGGTTTGTGGCCAATCTGCCCGACGCCGACCATTCCGATTGGGAGCCGTCAGATGTGGCCGCCGAGGGCATCGTTTGGATGCTGCACCAGCCCGCGAGCTACACGGGTCAGCGCGAGAGCATGCACGGCTTGCGGCACCGGGAGGGCATCATGGTCAGCCGTTCCGCGCGGCCCTACGGGGGCGTGCCCGTCACCGAGCTGTACACGGGCGTACCAGAGTCGATCGAGCGGCTGTTCCACGAGAAGGAGAAGGCAACATGAAAGACGTGCTGGCGGGCGTGAGAGTGCTGGAGGTGGCCGCGTGGACGTTCGTCCCCGCTGCCGGCGCGGTGATGACCGAATGGGGCGCCGACGTCATCAAGGTCGAGCACCCGATCGGAGGCGACCCGCAGCGGGGCCTGATCTCGATGGGCTTGGTGGCCGGAGGCGGCGGTCCCAACGTCAACTACATGATCGAGCTGCCAAACAGGGGAAAGCGTTCGATCGGCATCGACCTGGCCACCGACGGCGGGCGCGAGATCCTCTACCGGCTGGCCCAAACCAGCGACGTGTTCTTGACAAGCTTCCTCCCTGACACACGTCGCCGGTTGAAGATTGACCTGGAGGACATACGGGCTCGCAACCCCAACATCATCTACGTGCGCGGATCGGGGCAAGGAGCGCGGGGCCCCGACTCGGGCAAGGGAGGCTTCGACGGCGCAACGTTCTGGGCGAGAGGCGGCATCGCGACCGCGCTCACACCCCCCGGGATGGATTGGCCGATCTCGCCGCGTCCCGCGTTCGGCGACGTGATGGGCGGGCTCACCATCGCCGGCGGCATCGCCGCCGCGCTCTTCCGGAGGGAGCGGACCGGGGTGCCGTCTGTCATCGACGTGTCCCTCCTGGCTCTGGCCCTTTGGAACCTCGGTCCCGACGTGCTGTCGTCCAAGCTCTTCAAGGACGTGAAGACCCCGAGCTTTGACCGGGACTCCATGCCCAATCCGCTCGTCGGGCAGTACGCCACCCGGGACGGACGGTTCATCATGTTGATGCTCCTGCAGCCGGATCCATACTGGCCCGACTTCTGCGAGCACATCGATCGCGCCGACCTGATCAACGACCCGCGCTTTTGCGACTCGCCCTCGCGGTTCCAGAACCGGCGCGAGTTGACGTTGCTCCTGCGCGACATCTTCTCCAGCCGCGATTACGCCGACTGGGTCAAGACCCTTTCCACCCTCAAGGGCGTATGGGCGCCGTTCCAAACGGTTCTCGAGGCCCACGACGATCCGCAGGTGCTGGCCAACGGCTACTTGCCCCGCGTTACTGCGCCCAGCGGAGAGGAGTTCTCCATCGCCGCCAACCCGGTGCAGTTCGACGAGACGCCGGCGCAACCCGTCGCCGCCCCGGAGCACGGCCAGCACACGGAGGACATCCTGCTCGAGCTGGGCCTGTCGTGGGAGGAGATCGCCGCCCACAAGGACGCGGGCGACATCCTGTAGGCCGACGTGAGCGACGCCGTCGAATTCGACCCTCTTTCCGACGTCTTCTACAGCGACCCGTACGAGACCTACCGTCGTCTTCGTGACGAAGCGCCGGCCTACTGCAACGACACCTATGGCTTCTGGGCCCTGTCCCGACACGAGGACGTCCTCAAGGCTCACAAGGACTGGCACAGCTTCTCCAGCACCTACGGGCTCGATCTGTCGATGCTCACCCGCCACCGGCCCGCGGGCGTTCCGCTCATCATCATGATGGACCCGCCGGCCCACGACCGGATGCGGGCCTTGGTCAGCCGGGTGTTCACCCCGCGTGCCGTCACCGCCCTCGAGCCGATGATCCGCGCCGTCATCACCGGCCTTCTTGACGGCCTGGTTGGGCGGGAGACCTTTGACGCGGTCGCCGACTTCTCGGGTCCGTTTCCGGTCGAGATCATCGCCCGCATGCTGGGCGTGCCCGAAGGTGATCGCCAGCAGATCCGCCACTGGACCGATCTGGTCCTGAAAAGACACCCCGGAGACATCGATCCGACGCCCGAGGGCGTGGAGGCGAGCGTGGCCATGGGGGCTTACCTGTACGAGCTCGTCGGCTGCAAACGGCACCGGGCTGACGACGACATGCTCAGCCGACTCTGCGAGGTCGAAGTCGAGCGCGACGACGGCAGCCGCACCCATCTCGACGACGTAGAGATCGCCGGGTTCGCCTCACTCTTGGCCTCGGCCGGAGCCGAAACTGTGACCAAGCTGGTGGGCAACGCCGTCGTGTTGTTCGCCCGCCATCCCGACCAGTGGCACGCGGTCTTGGACGATCCCGACCGCGTCCCGCGAGCGGTCGAGGAGATCCTGCGGTACTGGCCCCCCTCCCAGTACCAAGGCCGCTTCTCGATGCAGCCCACCACGTGGCATGGGGTCACCATTCCCGCCGGCTCACCTGTGTTGTTGTTGACCGGCGCCGCCACGCGCGACGAGCGGGCCTTCGATGACCCGGACCAATTCGACATCAACCGGGCCCCGTCGATCGCACTCGGGTTCGGCTACGGCATTCACAGCTGTCTCGGCGCCGCCCTGGCCAGGATGGAGAGTCGTATCGCCATTGAGGAGCTCGGCCGGCGCTGGCCCCGGTACAGCGTCGACGAACGCGGCCTCCGGCGGGTGCAGATGTCCAACGTGGCCGGGTTCTCCAACGTCCCCGTCGTCGCCTCCGGCTAGCGCACGCGCCGCTCCACCCGCCCGCCCGGGAATACGCTCCGAAGCTGTGGCCACGGACCTGGTCGGGCTCTGCGACGACTTGATGGGCGAGACGGCGGCACTCACCGAGCTCGTGGGTCCGCTCGACGACGCCGGCTGGGCCACGCCGACGCCCGCTCCCGGATGGAACGTACGAGATCAGGTGGGACACCTGGCCTATTTCGACGACGCCGCCCTCGCTTCGGTGGCCGACCCGGCTGGGTTCCGAGACGCCCGGGATCTGGCGCTCGCCGACCCGAGCGCGGGGGTGGAGCGGGCGGTCGCCGAGCAGCGTGACAAGACCGGCCCGGAAGTGCTGGCCTGGCTGAAGGAGGCGCGCGCCGCCCTAGTCACCGCGGTGCTCCCACTCGATCCCGGAACGCGGGTGCCGTGGTACGGGCCGGACATGAGCGTGGCCTCGTCGATCACGGCGCGGATCATGGAGACGTGGGCTCACGGCCAGGACGTGGCTGATGCCCTCGGCGTCACGTTGAAGCCCTCGGCACGCTTGCGCCACGTGGCCTTCATCGGCGCCCGAGCGTTCGCCAACAGCTATCTCGTGCGGGGCTTGCCCGTACCCGAGGTGGCAGTGCGGGTCGAGCTCACTGGGCCCGGGCGCTCGTCGTGGGTGTTCGGCCCGACTGGGAGCGACGCCGAGGTGGTGCGAGGGTCGGCCCTCGACTTCTGCTTGGTCGTAACCCAACGCCGTCACTTCTCTGATACCGATTTGGTGGCCTCAGGACCCGTCAGTCGCGACTGGCTAGGCCTGGCCCAGGCCTTCGCCGGGCCGCC
>Ga0307477_10003849_pt1 | contig 11037 bp, 8 predicted proteins | sample atmos_gasesECM2C_FD_203316 | JGI IMG/M metagenome (GOLD analysis project Ga0307477, IMG submission 203316) | Hardwood forest soil microbial communities from Morgan-Monroe State Forest, Indiana, United States - atmos_gasesECM2C_515 | ecosystem: Environmental > Terrestrial > Soil > Temperate... | reverse complement strand
AGCCGGGTTGCAGTTCGAGCACCTCGACTTCAACCAGACCAACAAATTCCTGGCCGACCCGGTGCTGCGCCACGCCATCATGCTCTCGGTGGACCGCAACGACCTCATCGCCAAGACGGTGGGCCAGTTCTACCCGAGCACCAAGCCGCTCAACAGCCGCATGTTCGTCACCAACCAGCCCCAGTACAAGGACACCTCCGGCGGAGCCTTCGACAAGGCTGACATCGCTGCGGCCAAGCAGCTGCTGGCCCAAGGCGGCTACACCCTCAACGGCGCCACGCTGACCAAGGGGGGACAGCCAGTCACTATGCGCATCACCTCCACTCAGGGCAATGCGTTGCGCTCGAGCGAGGAGCAGTACGTCATCAGCCAGGTCGCCCAGCTCGGCATCAAGGCCACCGAGGTCGACACGGCCAAGCTCGGACACACGTTGGCCACCGGAAACTTCGACATGATCGTGTTCGCCTTCGTGACCACCCCGTTCCCGTCCGGCAACGACTCGATCTACGGGACCGGCGGAGGCAACAACTTCATCAAGTACACCAACACGCAGGTGGACGCCCTGTTCAAGCAGGCCGACAACTCGCTCGACGATGCGCAGCGCGCCGACCTCTACGCCCAGGCCGACGCTCTCATCTGGAAGGACTACGCCAGTCTCCCGCTCTTCCAGCGACCTACCCTGCTGACCTACCAGGACAAGTACCAAAACATGGTCAACAACGCCTCCGCTGAAGGGCCCACCTTCAACATGGAGCTTTGGGGGGTCAAGGCCGGCTGACCCCGGTCCGGTCCTGTTGATGGCAACTGGCCCGTCACCTACTGGGGTGGCGGGCCAGTTGTGCGCTGCGTTGGGTGCCGCCTTTTGCGGTGCCCTGTGAGCTGAAGTGCCATCATCGGAATAGACCAAGAATGGACGTTGCCCGCTTCGCCGCCCGGCGCCTGCTGATTTCGATCCCCGTCCTCATCGTGGCGTCGGTCATCGTGTTCGTCTTGGCCGCCAACTCCGGCGATCCTCTGTCCGATCTAGTCCTCAACCCCAACACGCCGGCCGCCGTGGTCCAACGCCGCCGCCACGAGCTCAATCTCGACAAACCGGTCGTGGCGCGGTACGGGATCTGGTTCGGGCACTTCGTTCGCGGCGATTTCGGGCGTAACAACGACGGGCTTCCCGTCCGTCCACTGCTGTTTCGGCGCGCCGCTGTCACGTTCAAGATGGTGGGCTTGGCCATGGTGCTGGCCATCGTCCTGGCCGTCGGATTCGGGGTGGTGTCTGCCGTACGGCAGTACTCGTTACTCGACTACGGGGTCACCTTCGTAGCCTTCCTCTGTTTGTCGATGCCGGTGTTCTGGCTCGGGGCGCTCCTCAAGGAGTTTCTGGCCATCGACATCAACAAATGGCTCCACCACACGTACATCTTCACCATCGGCGACGCGACGCCCAATTTGCACGGCGGCCTGTTCCACAATCTGGGCAATTACGCCGGGCACCTCGTCCTTCCCACCCTGGCCCTCGCCGCCGTCAGCTTCGCATCGTGGAGTCGTTTCCAGCGTTCCTCGGTGCTCGACGTTCTCAACACCGACTACGTGCGCCTGGCGCGGGCTAAAGGACTGAGCCCGGCCCGGGTACTGGTGCGCCATGCCCTGCGAAACGCCTTGATCCCGCTGGCCACGGTCGTGTCGATCGACTTCGCGGCCATTCTCGGCGGCGCCGTGATCACCGAGAAGGTGTTTGCCTGGAAGGGGATGGGGGACCTTCTGATCGATGGCGTGACCAAACCCGACATCAACGAGCTTCTGGCGTGGCTGATGGTGTCGGCCATCATCGTGATCCTGTTCAACCTGGTGGCGGACATCCTCTACGGCGTGCTCGACCCGAGGATCCGGCTGTGAACGATCCGCGCGAGATCGTGGCCTCGCCGCCCGCCGCGATCCCCCCCGCTGCCGGACCGGAGCGTGAGTTCACGGTCGAAGCGCGGAGCCAGTGGCGGATGGTGACCCGGCGCTTCTTGCACCACCGGTTGGCCATGATCAGCTTGGTCGTGCTCCTGTCGGTCATCATCTTGGCCCTCGTGGGAGGCCGGATCTGGCACTACGGCTACGCCCAGCAGACCCGAGAGCTCAGCCGACCCCCGTCGTGGAAGCATCCGATGGGGACCGACAACCTCGGCCACGACACGTTCGCCCAGGTGTTGCGGGGCGCAAACAAGAGCGTCGTTATCGCGTTGATGGTGGCCTTTCTGTCCACCTCGTTCGGCACGGTCATGGGTGCCATCGCCGGCTACTACCGCGGGATTGTCGAGACGGTGCTGATGAGGTTCACCGACCTGTTTCTCACCCTGCCGCCCATCGCGGTTGCCGCCGTGCTGGCCTACAAGTTCGAGGGCCGGGCCAACGGTTGGGTCTACCTGGCCATCGTGCTCGCCGGGCTCGGTTGGATGCCGGTCGCCCGCGTCGTCCGCGGCCTGTTCCTGTCGTTGCGGGAGAAGGAGTTTGTCGAGGCGGCCCGGGCTCTGGGCGCGAGCGACCGGCGCATCATCTTCCGCCACCTGTTGCCCAACGTCGTTGGACCGATCATCGTCAACGCGACCCTTGCCGTCGCCATCGCGATCCTGGCCGAGACCGGGCTGTCGTTCCTTGGCCTCGGCATCCAGCGCCCGGACACGTCGCTCGGGCTGCTCGTGAGCGACGGCGTTCAAGCAGCCCAGACCCGTCCGTGGCTGTTCTACTTCCCGGGGTTGTTCATCATCATCATCGTGCTGACCGTCAACTTCGTCGGGGACGGCCTCCGGGATGCGTTCGATCCGAGCCAGACCCAGGTGCGGGCGTGATGCTGAGGCGGACGTCGTGAGGCCGTGGCGGCGTTCGTGGAGCCGCCCGCCCTCGTCCCTCGAGGCCGTTCCTGTGGTGGGCGAAGTCGCTCTGCCTCCCTCGGATGCCCCCGTGGTTGGCCGGGACCGCCCCGGTGCGCCGCTGCTGCAGGTAACCGACCTCTGCGTCGACTTCCCGACCCTCGACGGCGTCGTGCACGCCGTTCGGGGGGTCAGCTTCACGCTTGTCGACAAGGGGGTGCTGGCCATCGTCGGCGAGTCCGGGTCGGGGAAGTCGGTGACGTCTCTCGCCATCATGGGCTTGCTCCCCAAGACGGCCCGCGTCTCGGGGTCGATCATGTACCGGGGCACGGAGTTGCTCGGGATGTCGGACAAGGACAAGGCCGACCTGCGGGGTCGCGAGCTGGCCATGATCTTCCAGGATCCGATGACCGCCCTCAACCCGGTGTACCGGGTCGGATGGCAACTGGCCGAGGCGGTCCGCGCTCATCAGGACGTGAGTTGGAAGCAGGCCCACCGCCAGGCGGTCAGCCTCCTGGCCCGGGTGGGCATCCCCAATCCCGAGGAACGGGCCCGGGACTACCCGCATCAGTTCAGCGGCGGGATGCGCCAGCGGGTCGTCATCGCCATGGCCATCGCCAACGATCCGGACGTCATCGTCGCCGATGAGCCGACGACGGCCCTGGACGTCACCGTGCAAGCACAGATACTCGAAACCATGGAGGCCCTGCGGCGATCGACTAGTGCGGCCATGATCCTCATCACCCACGACCTGGGGGTTGTGGCCGGATCGGCTGACCACGTCCTCGTGATGTACGCGGGGAGGCCTGTCGAGGTCGGGACGGTCGACGACGTGTACTACCGCCCGCGCATGCCGTACACGGTGGGTTTGTTGGGGGCCCTGCCTCATCTCGACCGCAGCCACAGCGGGCGGCTTGTGCCGGTGGTCGGGGCGCCGCCGTCGTTGATCAACCTGCCGCCGGGGTGCCCGTTCTCGCCTCGCTGTCCGATTGCCACCGAACGATGCCAGGCCGAGGAGCCCGAGCTCAGGCTGGTCGGCGTCGACCACCAGTCCGCCTGCCATTACGCGGAGAACGTCCCGGCGATGGCGCGAGAACGGCTCGGGTCTGCCGCGGAGCCGGGCTGACATGGAGGCGCCTGCTTTGACCGTGCCGGCGATCCTGTCGGTGCGCGACCTGGTCAAGCATTTTCCGCTTCCACACGGGGAAGTGGTGCATGCGGTTTGCGGGGTGACGTTCGAGCTCCACGCGGGCGAGACGCTCGGATTGGTGGGGGAGTCGGGCTGCGGGAAGTCCACTACCGGCCGGACCGTGCTGCGTCTTCTTCCCGCGACCGCCGGAGAGGTCGTCTTCGAAGGCATCGACCTGGCCACAAAGTCGCGTCGTCAGTTGCGAGAGGTCCGACGTGATCTACAGGTGGTGTTCCAGGATCCGTATGCGTCGCTCAACCCCCGGATGCCGGTCAACGAGATCGTCGCCGAGCCGCTCAAGATCCACGGCTTGTACGGGCGCCAAGGACAGGCAAGGGTCCGCGAGTTGCTCCAGCTCGTGGGCCTCAATCCGGAGCACGGGAACCGGTATCCCCACGAGTTCAGCGGAGGCCAGCGCCAACGGGTCGGGGTGGCGCGGGCCCTCGCCCTCGACCCACGCGTCATCGTCCTCGACGAGCCGGTCTCGGCCCTCGACGTGAGCATCCAGGCCGGGGTCGTCAATCTCCTCGAGGACCTCCAGGAGCAGCTCGGCTTGGCCTACCTGTTCATCGCCCACGACCTGTCGGTGGTGCGACACATCTCCGACCGGGTCGCCGTCATGTACCTGGGGAAGATCGTCGAGACGGGGACGCGCGATGACATCTACGAGCGGCCGGTGCACCCGTATACGCAGGCTCTGCTCTCGGCCATCCCGCTGCCTGATCCGCAGCGAGAACGACGGAGGGAGCGGATCATGATCAGCGGCGAGCTTCCGTCTCCGGTGCATCCCCCGTCCGGCTGTCGGTTCCGCACCCGGTGCTGGAAGGCCCAAGAGCGGTGTGCGGAGGAGGAGCCGGCCCTGATCGACCGTGGGCACGGCCATCCGGCGGCCTGCCATTTCCCGGAGCTGCTCGACCGCCTGTACGGGTAGGGGCTGGCGACGGTGCGCTACGCTCGCCGTCGCTTCTGTCAAAGGGAAGTCCGGTCGGAGTGGCGGAATAGGCAGACGCGCTAGCTTGAGGGGCTAGTGCCCGCAAGGGCGTGGGGGTTCAAGTCCCCCCTCCGACACCTGTGATCTAGCGCGACATCGTGGACGGGTGAACCCCCGCGACGTTAGTCCGCTTCTCGGTCACGTCCTTGGTAGGTCCGCGCTGGGTCGATGGTCAGGTGGCGGAGCAGCTCGCCTTCGAAGGTGACGATGCGCACGTCGAGGTCGGCGACGTAGAGATGGACGCGTTCACCTTTGGACGGCCTACCGACGCCGATGTGTAAGAGCTTTCCGTTGTGGCGAAGGGTGACGTTGCCGTCGTTGTCCACCCGGTCGGTGCGCACCCGGAAGTGGACCGGCGCGACCGGCGTCCCCGGCCGGGCGCGGTCTCTGGCCGTGAAGGCCTCATAGGGGGTGGCCCGGTCTCGGGCCCGGTGCGGGCGGGAGGTGTTGTAGTACTCGACGAAACGGTCGAGCTGGGCTTGTAGGCCTGCCAGGGTGCCGGGACGACGTTGCTTGGCCAGGTACTTCTTCAGTGTCTGGTGGAAGCGCTCCACCTTTCCGCAGGTCTGCGGGTGATACGGCCTCGAGTGCTTGTAGACGATGCCGAGTGACTCGAGCTCGGTCTGGAAGACGGTGAGCGAGCCTCGCCTCACCGCGGCGTTGAAGATGGCGCCATTGTCAGTGAGCACCGAGGCTGGATACCCCCAGCGCTCAGCGGCCCCATGGAAGATCTCGGCCACGGCCGGCGACGTCATGGTCGCCACGGCCACCGAGGCCACGCACAGGCGTGAGTGGTCGTCGAGTACGTCCAAGATCTCGACCTCCGTGCCGTCGGCCAGCGCCCAGTGGGTGGGGTCGGCCTGCCAGCACTCGTTCGGCAGCGCCGCCTCGAAGCGGATGAAGGAGCTGCGGGGACGCTTGGCCGGCTGGGCGCTGACGAAGCCCCGCCGGCGCAGGATGGCCGAGATGGTCGACTCGGCCGGCACGGCCAGCCCCTGGCGCTCGAGGTGCCAGGCGATCGTTCTCGCTCCGTTGTCTACCCCGAGCTCGCCCAGGCGCTTTCGCAGCTCGACGATCTGGTCCTCGAGCTCGACGGGCGTTCGTTGCGGGCTGTGGTGGGGAGCCTTCGAACGTGGGGCCAGCGTCTCATACCCACCCTGGCGGTAGCGGGCGACGAGCACCGAGACCCAGCTCTTGGACAGCCCGTGGGCTCTGGCCACCTCCCGGATCCCCCGGCCCTCGATCACGACCGCATCGACCACGTAGCGAGCGAGATCCATCGGGCACCCCCATCAGAGGTGTCCACGATGTCGCGCTAGAGGGTGTCCACTATGTGTCCGTCCCCGATACCTCTGCGCCCACCTCTGCGCCCACCAAAATTCCCTGGTCAGGGCGTCGCGAGCCGTCCGGCAGAGTCAGGCGGAACCCAGCCTTTCGACCACTGGCTACCTCGGGCGGGTCAACAAGATGGTCAACAAGACCGACGGTTGGCGCTGCCGAGTTGGTTCAGCAGCGTAGAGAACTCCCAGTGGGGCGTGTCCTCGGCGATCCGGCCGTCGGCGATGCGATACGTGTTGATACCCGCCAACGTGATGGCCCTGCCTGTCGCAGGGCGACCCATGAATGTTCCTTGGTGTGTTCCTCGAGCCCGCCAGAAGGCGACGGCAAAGTTGTCCTCAGCGACGAGCCGCTCAATCTCCCACCGGAGGTCCGGGAAGCCGGCGTAGAACGCACGGTTGAGGTGCTTGAGCTCGTCGAGCGTCAACGGGGAGCCTGGGGCCTGGTGGCGGTAGGTCGCGGTCACCAGGTCATCGATGGCCTCGAGGTCGCGGGCATTGACCGCGTCGGTCAGCTGGTCGACGAGACGCTTCGCCAGGTCAGACTGGCGTCGACCCTCATTGACGGTGTTGCTCACGGGCCGTTCCCTGGGCGAAGGGAAGGACGAGGCGCGACGGCCTTCCGGCAGAGTGGATCACCGTCTGCTCGGCGACGACGCCCGTCGCGTCGACGCCGACCGGGTTGCCGGTGTTCATGTTCCGGTCGTAGTACGGAAACGCGCTGGAGGACACCTGCAGCCGCACCCGGTGGCCCGCGGGCAGCTGAATGGCCAATGGTCCGAGCGAGATGTTGAGTTCGCACGCCTCGCCGGCCTGCAGCGGCTCGGCGGGCGAGCCGGCCCCGTTCCGCCATTTCGTCCGGACGATCCCGTCGGCCACGTTGAGCGAGACCCCGGCCTCATCGACATCGCACACCTTGGCCACGAAGTCCGTCTCGACCGCGCTCGAGTTCACGAACAGGCAGAGCGAGAGGTCTCCGGCGATATCGACCGTATCTTCGAACGGCGCGGAGGTGTAGACCAGCACATCCGGCCGGCTCTCGATCGGCGCCTGATCGAGCGGGCCGCTGGGACAGCCGGTGATGGCCATATGGCGCCCACCGAAGGCGGGGACGGGGTCAGCCGGATCGTAGGAATAACGGTCCGGGGGTTCGTCTATCGACGGCGGATCAAAGGAAAGGACGCCGTCGTCCTGTTCCGCGTTGGCGCGGCCGGACGAGTGCAAAAAGAGCGGCGTGAGCTCGGAGTCGGGCGGAGGCCAGGCCGGGGCTGTTGCCCATCTGTTGGCACCGATCACGAAGTACTTCACCCCGGGGAGCTCAGGTGCATCGTCGCCCCGCAGGTGCCGGGAGAAGAAATCAAGATGCGCCTGCTTGACGAAGGAACTGCCGGCGATTCCGTAGGCATACAGCCCGAAGTTCCGCTGCCCGACACTGGGGTAGAGGTTGCCGTGGTCCCAGGGTCCGAGGATGAGCTTGGTCTCCTCGCGTGCCCGCCGGGTGGCGCCGCCCGCGCGGATCCGGGAGTACTGCTCGATGGCGGCGGCGACGACATCGTCGTAGTAGTTGGTGGTGAACAACGCCGGCACGGCCACCCGCTCATATTCCTGCGCCGAGGTGGTGCCGCTGTTGGCCTCGTCTACCGTCACGAGGAGCGCCCGGCCCATCATCGGAATCTGGGCGAGGGGATGCTCGTTGATGGGCAAATGATGTGAGCTCTCGACTTGGTGGCTCTGGGCGTCAGCGAGCACCGCCGCGTACGCGGCGGTCGCTTCCTCGGGTAGGCCGGCCTTGGTGAGCCAGTCCTCAGCCGTGAAGGCGGCCCAGCCCACCATGAGACTCAGGAGGAGCACGCCTGGGCGGTTGTGTCCCGAGCCGATCGGGGCGATGGCCTTGAGTGGCTTTGGGGCTGCCGTCGCGGCCGAGAACAGCAGCCACGATTCATAGGAAACCCCCATCATCCCGACGTTGCCGTCGCACCACGACTGCTCGGCCGTCCACTCGATCGCATCGCAGCCGTCAGCGGTCTCAACTTCTGGGGAGAGGAGGGAGAAGGAGCCCTCCGACGCGTGCCGTCCGCGAACGTCTTGCCACACCACCGCGAATCCGTGTTCGGCGGCCCACGCCGGTGGTAAATGCTGGTTGGAGTTGCGCCGCTCGACCTTGTCGTAGGGAGTGCGAGCGATGATGGCGGGCACCGGCTCGCCGGTGTCTGGCCGGTAGACGTCGGCTCGCAGGATCGTCCCGTCCCGAGTTTTCATCTCCACGTTGCAATCGATCCGAACGCCGGTCGCCATCGAGGATCTCCTTGTCACGGCGCGCCAATCAGCGCCGTCGAGTAGCGGAAGCAGCCGCAGCTGTCGTCGAACTTGACGCCGCGAATCTGACTCGGGCCGTCATAGACGCCGGGACCCCAGTGGGTACCGAAGGTCGATGTGGAGTACGGCGTGTCACCGATCTGATCAATGCCCGCTCGAAGGTTGCCCATGGTGAGGCTGGGAGCGTTGCGAAGGGCGAGCTCCAAAAAGAGCAGACCGGTGCAACGTCGCGCCTCATTGGCCGGCTGCCCGTGACTGCGCATCTGGGCGGCACACGCCGACCACAGAGGGTTGCCCTGCATGACGTTGTCGCTACTGACCACGTCGTAGGCGGGCTCCCACCCGATACCCACGGTCCCGTGGAGTTGCCCGGCTGGCGCGTTGCCGGCCATGAACGCCTGAGGAGCGTCGTCCGTCGTGACCGCGTATCGAGGTCGATACCCCTGTGACTCGGCGGCGACCGGGAAGATGAGCGGTAGCACGAGGTCGCTTCCGAGGAACATCACATGGTCGACTCCCTCGGAGCGGAACCGGAGCACGGCGTTGTTGACCTCGCCTTCGGCGGTGCCGAGCTCCTGAAGATTGCTCACTGCCGACACGGCAAAGTCGTCCGTCAAGGCAAGCCCGTGAGCCCGGAGGGAGGGAACGATGACCGCATCCCGAGTTCGGGCCTGATCGGGAACGTCGAAGCGCAGGAGGGCGAGCTTGCCGGGCGGCTGGAAGTACCCCTGCGAGACCAGCGTGTCGACGAAGATGCGAAACCGGCTCATGTCGATCCGACTCGGCAGCACGAGATACGGAGCGACGCCGGTGATGTCGACCTGGTCATACGGGTAGTTACCCTGGGCGACGTCGATGGCCGGCGTGTGGTGCTGCGCCAGGCACGTCGCCATCGTGAGGTCGGCTGCCGCGTCCAAGACGACGGCGAACACCTTCTGGTCCTCAGTGAATTGGGTGCAGGCAGCCTGGGATCGACTGGCATTGGTGCCCTGGGTCGGGTCTTCGAAGTAGTACGAGGGGATGATCTTGCGTCCCGCCAAACCGCCCCGTTGGTTGACGAAGTCGATGGCGACCTGCCAAAGGTTTTTGGTGTCCTGTGCGGTGTGGGAGCTGGCCTTGACTCCGACCTGCTTGAACGCGGCGGTCGTGTCACTGAGAACCATGAAGCCGATCGGAACGGAGCCCGACGTAGCGGTTTTCGTGACCTGACCGGGGACCACTGCGCCAATCGGGCCGCCCGACTGATCCGTCGCGGCCGGATGGGTAGCACCGGGCTGGCGTGTTACCGCCGCCGGTCCGCCGAGCCCCAGAGTTGTCGCGGTGTTGTCTTGAGGGCTCGACGCGCTGGGCTTCAGGTCGTGAGTTACCCCGGAGCCCAGAGAGGCAGATGGCCGATGCGATGACCCGCACGACGCTGCGACCAGGGCGAGCGTGGCCAACATCGTGAGCAGCCGGGATGCCCTGTTGTCAGACGGCCGTCGTGCTGTCCCCTTCGTCCTCGCTGGGCAGCTACGCATACAGGTTCGGGACCGATCCGTGATTGACGCGTGCGTAGTCAGGTCCCTCTCCCCGCCATCCGGCCAGGATCTGTTGGCCCATCAGCGTGGCAAACCGTGGTGGGTTGCGAGCGAGAGCCTCGGCGGTCACGTCCTCGCGATACGGCTCCCGAGTGAGCAGGTACTTGCGAGCGAACAGGAAGGAAATGCCCATTCGCAACCCCTTCGTCCGGCGCCTGAATGCGCCGTGCCAGGTGTTGCCGTGCCAGACGACCAGCGACCCCATCGGTGCCTCCACCGGCACCATCTCGTCCAGGCCCTCGTCGGGCGCCGGTTGCCGGCAAGACAGGTGGCTGCCGGGGACATAGCACAAGCACCCGCCCTCGCGGGTGTAGTCGCTCAGCAGCCACGTGGCGTTGGCGTACTGCGCGAAGAGGGGGAACGGAGGCGGGTGTCCCTCGTTGTCGCTGTGGAGCGGCAGATGGAGCCCGCCCTCAGGGCGGCGGGCGGGCCCCTTGAGGATCGCCGTCGAGCTGCTCAGGACGCAGCTCCATCCCAGCAGCCGGGTAACCAGGGCAAGGGTCGTCGGCTGCAGGAGGAGCGCTTCAAAGATCGGAGCTTCGAACAGCAGGTAGTGGTAGTTGGGCAGATAACTGTTGTGATGGCTCGAACCGTCGGCGGTGTCGGCGGCGGCGCCGCCGTCACGCCGAGCCACAACCCCGAGCAGGGCATCACGCACTTGCTCGGCGAAGCCGGGGGGAGCGGCCTTGTCCGGCGAGACCACTGTGAGACCCAGAGCGTCGAGTTGGGCGGCTTCGGCGCCGAGGTCGAGGTCGGACAGCGCTCGTTGCACAGCGAG
>Ga0307477_10003848_pt1 | contig 11040 bp, 10 predicted proteins | sample atmos_gasesECM2C_FD_203316 | JGI IMG/M metagenome (GOLD analysis project Ga0307477, IMG submission 203316) | Hardwood forest soil microbial communities from Morgan-Monroe State Forest, Indiana, United States - atmos_gasesECM2C_515 | ecosystem: Environmental > Terrestrial > Soil > Temperate... | reverse complement strand
CACGCCACGTCCTTGCGCAGCAGCACGCTGACGGCTTCGCCTGCGGCGATGTTTTCTCGATCCGACGGGACGACGAGAAAGCAATTCGCTTGTGCCAGAGTTGCGATATCGCCGGAGCCCTGCCACGGCAAGGTCTTTACCTCCGGTCTTGCGCGTTGCCACGTCACACGAGCGGGCAAGAAATGTATCAGGCCTGGCTTTTCGTGCAATGCCTCTCCCAAGTGCGCCTCAAGCAACGGCAGATCACGTGCCGCAGCCCCACTCAGCAAGTCTAGTGCGGGCGCCACGAACAACTCGAAAGTAACCATCGTTGAGACCGGATTCCCGGGCAGGCCGAAAACAATTGCCTCGCCACAGCGCCCAAATACGGCCGGCTTGCCTGGACGAATGGCTACGGCGTCGAAATAGAATTCTGCGCCCAAGTCCTTCAGCACCGATTCGACGAGATCGTATTTTCCCATGGAGACGCCGCCGGATAAGACCAGGACGTCTTCTTTCAGGCCGCGATCGATCTTCGCGCGCAAGTCTTCGACGCGGTCGGCTGCGTTTCCCAGGAGTACCGGCTCGCCGCCTGCCAGGCGCACTTGCGCGGCCAGCGAGACGCTGTTGCTATTGCGAATCTGGAATGGACCGGGGAGTTCGTCGACGAGAACGACCTCGTCGCCAGTGGAAAGAATGGCGACGCGAGGCTTGGCGGCGCACTTGAGTTCGGTCAGGCCGACTTGGGCAGCCAGGGCAAGCTCGACGTAGCCGAGGCGCGCGCCAGGACTGAGCAGGGTTTGCCCGGAGTTCGCTTCGCTGCCGCGCGGGACAATATTTTGTCCAGCGTGAGCAGCGCGGCTGAAGCTCACAGCGTCTCCGCCACGCTGGGTGTGTTCGATCATCATAACGGCGTCGGCACCCGATGGAACGGCAGCGCCGGTCATGATCTGCGTGCAAGTTCCGCGCGTGAGCGGCGAGGTTACCGTGTCTCCCGCTTTGATTTCGCCGGTGCAACGGAGCTTTGTGCCGATGGTGATGTCGGCGGCGCGGACGGCGTAGCCATCGCGCGTGGAGCGATCGAATGGAGGGTAGTCACGGTCGGCGGTGATTTCTTGCGCGAGGACATAGCCCAGAGCGTCCCAGAGGCTGATCGCGGCCGTGGCGCGCGGGCCGGGCTTCTTTTTTACCTGCTCGATTACGGAACGGCGGGCTTGTTCGTAGGTGAGCATTGGCGGCGCGGTTGGGGCCGATTGAATCTTAGATGACATTCGGCACCGTGCGGACATACGGCAGCAGCAGTGCTGCACCCCTACAAAGCTGGGAGCCCGTGCAAGCTTGGCGGCCTTTATTTCAACTGCTAAAGGCCCGCCTCAGACGGCGGCCGCTACAAAAGCGAGTCAAGGCAGCCTACAGCCAGCTGGCCAGCAGCGTACCTTCAGGCACGATCGTCGCGTCGCGTTCGGGTCCGGTCGAGATCATGCCGATCTCAAGCTGCAGAAACTCGCTGATGAAACGAAGATAATCGAGCGCGGCCTTCGGAAGCTTGCCGGCATCCTTCACTCCGTAGGTGGACTGGCACCAGCCAGGAAGCGTTTTGTATTCGGGCATCACCTTTTCGTATTCTTCGGAGAGCGCGGGCATCTCCTGCAGCGTTCGGCCCTTGTACTTGTAGCCGACGCAAACCTGAATTTCGCGTTGGGTGTCGAACACGTCGAGCTTGGTGACGACGAGCGAGTCGATTCCGTTAATCATCTTGGCATAGCGGAGCAGCGCGAGGTCCAGCCAGCCGCAGCGTCGCGGACGACCGGTCACCGCGCCAAACTCCTTGCCACGCTCGCGCACCTCTTTTGCGTCGAGGTCGGGCATCTCGGTGGGAAACGGTCCACTGCCGACGCGCGTTGTGTACGCCTTGGAGATGCCGAGCACGTTTTTGATTTTGGTGGGGGGAACGCCGACGCCCATGGTCGCGCCACCGGCCGTCGCGCTAGAGGAGGTCACGTAAGGATAGGTGCCGTGATCAATGTCCAGCATGGTGCCCTGGGCGCCTTCAAACAGCACGGATTTGCCAGTGTCCAGCGCGTGGTTGACCAGTTCCGCGGTGTCGCAGATGTAGCTGCGAATTTTCTCACCGAAGCCTAGCGTTTCGTCAACTTCGTGCGAGAAGTCGATGTCCGCGCTATAAGCGCCTTTCGCGAGGCGATTCTTTTCTGCTACGACACGAGCGGCCTTTTCGCGAAAGAGCGCGGGCTCGAGCAGATCGCACATGCGCAGGCCACGGCGCGCCATCTTGTCTTCGTATGCCGGGCCGATGCCGCGCGAGGTTGTGCCGATTTTGTTGGCGCCACGCGCGTTCTCCGCGGCCTTCTCCAGTTCGCGGTGATAGGGAAAAATCAGGTGAGCACGATTGCTGACGTGCAGCCGGCCCTTCACTTCAACGCCGGCATTGGCGAGCGTTTCGATCTCGGCGACCAGCGCCGCAGGATCGACGACCACTCCGGTGCCGATTACGGCGTGCTGCTTGGGGCGCAGAATGCCGCAAGGGATAAGCTGCAGCACGTACTTTTCCTTGCCGATGATGACGGTGTGGCCTGCGTTGTGGCCCCCGGCGACGCGCGCGATGTAGTCGAAGGAGCCGGCGAGATAGTCGACGACCTTGCCTTTGCCTTCGTCACCCCACTGCGCGCCGACAACCACCACCGATTTCATTCGCGAGGCCTCCGAAACCGCACCTGTCCGGCCAATTCGTTACCGCCAGCCACTACTGTTGGGAATTACCGTGCCAGAGCAGACTTCCTATCGTAAGCTCGCTCGGTTTCCAACGCAAGGCGAGGTAATCTGCGTTCAGTTGCGTACAGTATGGTCTCTCCACTGCACAGGACACGATGACACTCTATTCATCGTCGCGGATACCTTTGAGATTCGCGGGCGAGGGCTGGTGCTCGTACCTGAGGCTCTGCGTCCAGTAGAGTTGCATCGTGGAGACCGGATTCAGCTGCGTACGCCCGTGGGTCGCGTCCTCGAGACGCACATCGCTGCAATTGAGATCCTTTGCGGCTGCCCGAAAGTCCACCAACCCTACGGCCATTCTCTTGCCGGTGAGCGTCTCCAAGCTGGACGTACCGAATGGATCGGAGGTCCGGTTGATCCCCACGTAACTCGAAACTGTCACAGCAGGCGGCAGAGACACCAACCCGAGGATCTCGACGCGGAGCTCCGGAGGCATGCACCTACTTACCTGCGGAATTGATGAGTTATACTCGCGCGGCACGACTTGGAAATTCGGTTGAGGTCCTCCATGTTTCACAGCGCAAGCTTGATTGGATCCGTGGCAGTTGTGTCCGCTGCGCTGTATCTGGCGGCAGCTTTCGCGGCGCCGGCGCAGAACTTTGTCGACATCAAGCCGACGCCGCAACAGGTGGAATGGCAAGATCTCGAGTTCGGAGTCATCATCCACTTTGGGCCGAATACGTTCATGGATCGCGAATGGGGAGACGGCTCGGCGAGCCCGCAGGTGTTCAATCCCACGGAGTTCGATCCCGAGCAGTGGATGCGAGCGATTCAAGCGTCCGGTGCCAAGTACGTGGTGCTGGTGGCGAAACATCACGACGGCTTTTGCCTATGGCCAACGGAGCAGACCAACTACAGCGTCAAGAGCAGTCCTTGGGAGAACGGGAACGGAGACGTCGTGAAGCAGGTGTCCGACGCGGCGCGAAAGTATGGTCTGAAATTCGGCGTATATCTCTCGCCGTGGGATCGGCACGAGCCGCGCTACAAGGATTCGGCGGAGTACGACAAATATTATCTGGCGGAGTTGAGCGAGCTGGCGCAGCGGTACGGTGAGCTGGTGGAATTCTGGCTGGACGGCGCGGGGAGCGAAGGGCACGTCTACAATTTTTCGCGCATCATCGAGGAGCTGCGGACCTATCAGCCGAACACACTGGTGTTCGCGGATACCGGGCTGTTCGAGTACGGCGACATTCGCTGGGTCGGAAACGAAGATGGAAGTGTGCCGTACGAAAACTGGAACGTGATCGACCGGCACGGATTTTTGCGCTGGCGACCGGTGGAAGCGGATACGCCGCTGCGCAAGAAGCATTGGTTCTGGCACCCAAACGACGAGAGCAGCGTGAAGAGCACAGCGGAGCTGATCACGACGTATGAGCAAAGTGTCGGGCGCGGCGGGCAACTCATGCTGGGCTTGGCGCCGGACCGGCGCGGGCTCTTGCCGGAAATAGACGCGAAGCACCTTGCGGAATTCGGCGCAGCCATTCGGAAGCGCTACGCCGAAAACTTGGTGAAGCAACACGTTCGGAGCACGGGCGACGCGGAGGTCGCGCTCGACGGTGATCCCGACACGTTTTGGTCGGCGCCCAGTGGGTCACGCCATGCGACACTCGAAGTAAACTTCGCCAAGCCAGTGACCTTCGATCACGCCATGATTATGGAGGGGCTGAACGACGGGCAGCACGTTGAACACTTTCGAGTGGAGGCTTGGAACGGCAAGGAGTGGGGCGCGGTGACGGAAGGCCAGGCGATCGGGCACAAGCGAATCGATGCGTTCGCTCCAGTGACGGCGTCTCGCGTGCGGCTGAATATTCTCTCGTCGACGGCGCAGGCGTGCATCCGCGAGTTTCAGCTGTTTCGCGTTGGAAGTGACGCGAAGTAGCGGACGCGCTGCGGTTATTATTTTCGAGGCTTGGCCAATTGCGGGTAACGGAAGCAATCGACCGCGTGATCATTCACCATGCCGGTGGCTTGCATCAGCGCGTAGCAGATCGTGGAGCCGATGAAGCGGAAGCCGCGTTTTTGCAGGTCTTTGCTGAGGGCATCGGATTCGGGGGTGCGCGCTGGAAGTTTCCTGTGTGATTTCCAGGCGTTGTGCTTGGGTTTGCCGCCGACGAAAGGCCAGATGTACGCGTCGAACGAATTGAATTCCTCCTGGACCCTCAGAAACAGGCGGGCGTTCTCAATGGTGGCGGCGATCTTTAGCTTATTACGAATGATGCCGGGATCGGCGAGCAGAGCGTGGACTTTCTTGGCGTCGTAGCGAGCGACTTTTTCGGGATCGAACTTGTCGAAGACTTCGCGGTAGCGTGCACGCTTCTTGAGGATGGTGTCCCAACTGAGGCCGGCCTGCGCACCTTCGAGGATCAAAAACTCGAACCAAATGTGATCGTCGTGAACGGGCACGCCCCATTCTTCGTCGTGGTAGGGAATGTTGAACTCGTTGCTGGCCCAGTGGCAACGGACGATGGTCGGCGAGGAAGACTTCATGGCTGAATTAGCTCCGGAACCGAAGGCGCCCGCTTCGGAAAGCGGCCGCTGCAAGGGATTCATCTTACGACGCATTTGACTCGACAACAGTTAGCGTCGTGAGGTTACTGACGGATCGAGTGAATGATGATGGTGTTGCCGCCGAGAAGGACCGGATCGGAGGCCAGCTCGTCGGTCCAGCGATCTTTACGGCGCTCGGCGGGGGTCAGTTTGGCGAGCAAACGGATAAACGCGACGATTGGCCAGTACAGCCACTGATTGCCCTTTACACGATCGCGATAGACACCCTGAATCGCGAAGCCATTTTTCTCAAGGTAATAGCGGAGCTCGTTGTAGCCGATCGGGTTGGCGTGCACGGCGATTTCGTCCATGCCGGCGCAGTCGTAGTGAATTTTGGCCTTCGACTGGATGGACAGCGGCTTGAAATGCGAGGTGTAGCCGAAGAGCAGCCACTTCAAGCGCTCCTCGATATTCATGATGTTGGGCACGCTGATGATCAAGTGGCCGCCGGGCTTCAGCAGGCGGCGATATTCGCGAAAGGCTTGCGGAGGCGAATCGATGTGCTCGAGGCCGTCCAGGGAGGTAATGTAGTCGAACAATGCGGAGGAGTACGGCAGCGTTCCTGCCAAATCGCCGCGCTTGATCTCTACGCCGTCGAGGCGGAATAGCTCGGAATAAAGATCACAACAGCGAACCGCGAACCCTTCGGCCAGCAAATCCTGCGCGAGGGCGCCCTCACCTGCGGGGCAATCGAGAATCGCGCCGCGTGGAAGCGGCTTGAGGATTTTCAGCACCGTCTCGTGCAAGCCAGGCCGCGACATGGCGATCGGACCGCGATCGCCGGCCAGCAGCGGCGGATGATCGGCGGGCTTTACGGTGCGAGTGGTCGTTGTAGTGGCAATGGCCAAATCGTCGCCTCAAACTCTGACTTGGAAGCCGGGCTCTACGTTGAGATCCTTCGGTGATCCTGATCGGATCGCCTCAGGATGACAGTTGCTCAGTAAAATGACGGCTGTTCACTAATTATTCGTGCATCAAACACAAAGGGCGCATCGTCTTTCACTGTACGACACGCCCTGCAGTTCCTGCATCTTTTTTGCGCTAACGATGCCTCACGGCTTACCTTACGTGGTGACGTGGCGTGCGAGTGCCTTGGTGATCTGGTCTTTCGGCACGGCGCCGACGATCTGCTCGACAACCTGGCCGTTCTTGAACACCAGCAGCGTGGGAATGCCACGGATGTTGTAGCGACCCGCGGAATTCATCGCCTCATCGACGTTAAGCTTGGTCACTTTGAGCTTGCCCGCGTAGTCGTGGGCAATCTCGGCCACGGTGGGCGCCAGCATGTGGCATGGGCGGCACCACTCGGCCCAGAAATCGACCATCACCGGCTGAGAGTTGCTCGCGGTGAGCACTTCGGCCTCAAAATTTCCGTCGGTTACCGCCAAAATGTTGTTGTTATCAGCCATATCCTTTGTCCTCAACGGTTTGCCCGGGGGCTGCCGTCTTCTCTCTCCTTCGACAGTCTAATTAGATGTTGCAACAGGCTTTTGGTTTCGTGGCGCTGGCGGACCTGCGCCGCGAAGCGTCCGCGCAGCTGAGTACACCTTCAGGTACTCCGCCGCCGACGCCTTCCACGAAAAATCTTTGGCCATGCCATTCAATTGTATGCGTTTCCAAATCCGTTCGTCGGCGAAGAACTGTAACGCCTGGCGCACGCATTGAAGCAGGGCCGCACCGGAATATTCCACAAACTTAAACCCTGTACCGGTGCCTTGCTCGACGTCGAATGTCTCTATCGTATCATCCAAGCCGCCGGTGGCCCTCACAATCGGCACCGTACCATACTTCAAACTATAGATCTGGTTCAAGCCGCACGGCTCGTAGCGGGACGGCATCAGGAACATGTCGGAACCGGCCTCGATTTGGTGCGCGACGGTGTCATCGTAGGCGAGCTTGGCGCCGACGCGTCCGGGGTACGCTGCCGCCAGCGCACGGAACAGATCTTCGTATCTCCGCTCGCCCGTTCCCAGCACGACGAACGCGAGGTCTTCCTGCATTAACTCGTGCGCTCGTTCGGCGATCAGGTCGAAGCCCTTTTGATCCGCGAAACGCGACACGATCCCGATCAGCGGTCGCGCCAGATTTTCCGGCGGCAACTCGAACAATTCCAGCAGCACCTGCTTGCACGCTTGCTTGCCGCTCAAATCTTTTATGGAATACTTCGCGGCGATCAGCTTGTCTCTTTCCGGATTCCAGAGTGCATAATCCACGCCGTTCAAGATACCGACGAGACGGTCCGCACGGCTGCGCGCTACGCCGTCGAGCCCGTAGCCGAACTCCGGCGTCTGAATTTCCTGCGCATATTTACGGCTCACGGTGGTGAGGTAGTCGGAGTAGACCAGCCCAGCCTTCAGCAAGTTCACGTTTCCGTAAAACTCAATGCCGCCAGGATGAAACGTGGCCGCAGGAATCCCCGCGCGGTCCAGCACATCCCGTCCGAACTGCCCGTGGTATCCCATATTGTGAACCGTGAAAACCACCGGAAGGTGCGTTAGGGCAGGGTCGTCGCCATAGGATGTGCGCAGCAGCAACGGAACAAGTGCCGTTTGCCAATCGTGGCAGTGCAGCACATCGGCAGGCCAGACGTGTTTCGCGATCTCGATCGCCGTGCGAGAGAATTCGCTGTAGCGCTCGGCGTTGTCCGGATAGTCGCCGCCGCGGCCGCCGTACAATCCTTCCCGATCGAAATAGGCGGGATCGTCGACGAAGAAATACCGCACGCCGCCCGTCACCGCTGCGCCTGCCACAGCCGGAAAACGCAGGCGCGTGCCAAGAGGTATCGTGAGGCTCGGAACGACAGTAGATGTGGCCTGGGTGCCGCGATAACGCGGCAACACCACGGCCACATCGTGGCCCAGGCTCACAAGAGCCTTCGGCAGCCCCTCGATCACGTCCGCCAGGCCGCCGGTCTTCGAGAACGGCAGCCCTTCCGATGCGATGAACAGAATTCTCATGCCGATGGCGGTATCACGGATAAGGATTCATTTTACGTTATCCAACCGTCATGGGCGCGTCAAGGATGATCGGGACGATCCGGCCGCAATCTGAGCTTCGGGAGTGGAAAGAGCCGGCGGCGCAACTTTTCTGGAACCGCCGGGTTCCATAACCGTGACTAAATTCATCCCAGCGGATAAGAGCGGCTTGCGAGCTTCCCTGGCGCAACCAGAGAACATGCTGGTCGCTCTGTTCGTTTTGTCACCCACCTTGTGGGTGGCGATTTTCGCGGTGTACTTCCTTTCTATCAGCGCGTCGAGCTTGGTCTCATGCGTGTTTCGCACCATCGGACTCTGGCAAGTGCCGCAGCTTGTTAAACTGTTTCCCGATGGCTCGCCAACGCCTCGGCCAACACTTCCTGGGTGATCCTGCATGGCGCGAACAGATCGCGCGCGCCATTCGTGCTTCACCGCAGTCCCTGGCGCCTTCGCCGGCGCAAGACAAGAGTTTTTGCTGGATCGAAATCGGGGCCGGACACGGGGAGATGACCACGCATCTGGCCGCTACTGGCGCGCCAGTCCTCGCGATCGAGCTCGATTCGACGTTCGCTCGGCGTCTTCAGGATCTTACCGGGCGATTCCCAAATCTGACGATCGTCTCCGGCGACGTCCTCAAGACCGACATCGCCAAACTCGCTGCCGGACGCCGCGTTCGCATCTACGGCAATCTGCCGTACTACATTACTTCGCCGATCCTGCATCACCTTTTCAGCTTTGCCGGAATCATCGAGGAAATGCACATTGTGATTCAGACAGAGGTCGCCCAGCGGCTCACCGCTAAGCCCAATAACTCTCAGTATGGATATCTTTCTGTGGCAACGCAGCTTTACGCGCGGCCCGAATTCGTGTTTCGGATTCCGCGAGGAGCGTTTCTTCCGCCACCGGATGTCGGTTCTTCGCTCGTAACGCTCCGGCTTCCCGGTGAGAGCGTCAAACTCGCTCCGCGGGATGAATCTCCGTTCCTCGAGTTCGTGAAGTCATGCTTCTCGCAGAAGCGCAAGACGCTGGTGAACAACTTGAAGTCGGAAGCACCGCGCGATGCGATCCGCAACGCATTGGCGGCGCTGAAGTTGCGCCCCGACGCCCGTGCTGAGCAGGTTTCCGTGCCCGTTTTCGCGGCTCTCTACGAACGCCTCAAGACTTAGCGGCAGGCGCGCGAAACCCTCATTGCCGGTTGTTTTTTCCCTTCGCGCCGGCAGCCACCAGGCGATCCGGATAGTCACTCATGATTCCGTCGACTCCGGCTTGGATCAACAATCTCATGTGCGCGGGCTGGTTGACCGTCCAGCAGACCACTTGTAGATCTTTCTTCCGCGCCTCCGCCAGCATCACCGGCGTCACCAAGTCGCCGCGCACCGCCAATTGCCGGGCGCCCACTTCCACCGCCCGCTCCAGGGGCTTGTCGAGCTGGCCATCGAAGAGCAGTCCGGTCATCAACGTCGGCTCGATCCTCCGCAGCGCTTCGAGAATCCCCGCCTCGAACGAGATCACTACGGTTCGCGCGATTTCTTGCGACTGCCGCAACGCCCCGATCAGCGCGTGCTCCCCGCCCCACGATCCTCCCGGCTTCAATTCCAGATAAAACACCACGTCATACTTCTTCGAAAACTCCAGAATCTCCTCCAGCGTCGGAATTCGCTCGCCAGTGAATTCGCTGCCAAACCACGATCCGGCATCCAGGCGCCGCAAATCCGCGAGCGCCAAATCGTGCACTTTACCCTGCCCATTAGTAGTGCGGTTCACGGTGTCATCATGGATGGCGACAAAGCGGGCGTCGCGCGAAAGCTGCAGATCCGTCTCGATGAACGTCGCGCCCAGGGTGATGGCGCGCCTAAATGCCGCCAGGGTGTTCTCCGGCGCGTGTCCTGACGCGCCGCGATGCGCAATCACCAGCATGACTTGCTACCTTCCCGCTTCCATCCGAAGAGTTATTTCTGATGACCCCGTTACAGGCCGACTATGCTAGCATCCGGCTGCACGTGCCATCGCTGCAGCACTTTCCCCGTGCATCGTGAGTCTAACCTGCAGCGCCACGTCAAAACCTTCTCAGGAGACGATCATGAGGAAACTTTGCCAGGGGCTGTCCTCTGTATCCTTGATCCTCGTAGCCATGCTGGCTGGTTCGAGTCTCGCCGCCGCGCGGCCGCGCCAACAAGAGACCAAGCCGAAAGACCTCGTCAAGGAAGTGCGCCATCAACTCGTTCTCTTGCCCTATTACTCGGTCTTCGACAACCTCGCCTACAAAGTGGAAGGCAGCAAGGTCGTCCTCATCGGTCAGACGATTCGCCCCTCGCTTAAGTCCGACGCCGAGGCTGCGGTCAAGAGCGTGGAAGGCGTGTTGAGTGTACAGAATGACATCGAAGTGCTGCCGCCTTCCGGCATGGATGATCAGTTGCGGAGGGCCATTTATCGCGCCATCTACGGTGATCCCGCCCTATCGCGCTATAGCTTCCAAGCGGTGCCGTCGATTCACATCATTGTGAAGGGCGGCAACGTAACTCTCGAGGGCGTAGTGGACAATGAAGGCGACAAGAACATCGCTGGCCTCCGGGCCAACAGTGTCCCGAACGTGTTCTCGGTAAAAAACAATCTGGTCGTAGCCGGGGATTCGAAAAAATAGTCCTCCGGCTTCGCCTGTAACCTTGGCTACGTCTGCCCAGCGCGCAATAGTTGCCGCGAAACTCGCCGTGCGGTCTCCTTTAGCGCATCCACGATCTTCACGATGTTC
>Ga0307477_10003847_pt1 | contig 11040 bp, 14 predicted proteins | sample atmos_gasesECM2C_FD_203316 | JGI IMG/M metagenome (GOLD analysis project Ga0307477, IMG submission 203316) | Hardwood forest soil microbial communities from Morgan-Monroe State Forest, Indiana, United States - atmos_gasesECM2C_515 | ecosystem: Environmental > Terrestrial > Soil > Temperate... | reverse complement strand
GCGTCGTGAGCTCCGCGTCGAGACCGCCGACGATGAACTTCTTCGGACAGGCGAGCTGCCACTGCGTCTCCGCGTGTCCCGGGGCCAGCACCCACGGCCCGGCCACCGGCACGCAGACCTTGAGGCCGTTGCATTCGCGCGTTGCGCCCGCCGTGCCGGCCGCGGCGAGAGCGGCGGCGGCCACCGCCGCGAGCAGGAGGAGCCGCCTCACGGCACGACCCGCCGGAACCAGAGGAACGAGAGGCCCGAGCCGACGAGGACCAGCACAGCGGCGCCGCCGGCGAAGAGGTCGGTGATCTGCCTGTCCTCGGTCGTGTGGCCGAGGCGCGTCGCGAGCTTGCGGTAGACCCCGGCGAGCGCCTGCGGCGTGCGCGCCCGGTAGAAGGTGCCGCCGCTCGTCCGCGCGATCTGCTGCAGGGTCCCCGGGCTTGCAGGCACGCGGATCTGCTCGGTGTACCCCCCGGTCACCTTGGCCGTGACGATCCCGATAGGCGTCCCGACGAGCACGGTGGAAACGGGGACGCCGAGCGCCTTCGCCTCCCGCGCGGCGGTCAAGGGAGCTACGCGGCCGCCGTCACGCGCTCCGTCCGAGATCACAAGCACGGTGGTCGGCGGCACGATGCCGTCCTGGGCCTTCTGCTTGCGGCCGAGCCGCGCCGAGAGCAGGACGGCGTCCCCGATCGCGGTTCCCTCGCCCGTGCGAAGCTGCGAGAGCTCCTGGCGGATGAGATCGCGGTCTCGCGTCGGCGGCACGGAGACGAAGGCGCTGCTCCCGAAGGGGACGAGGGCGACGCTGTAGCGCGACGGGATCTCGTTGAGGAAGCGGTCAGCCGCCGAGACCGCGGCGAAGAGGCGCGTGGGCGGGACGTCCTCGGCGCCCATCGAGCGCGAGACGTCGATCGCGAGCACGACGGTGGCGTCCCGGCGCGGCACCGTGAGTGTCGCGTGCGGCTTCGCCATCCCGACGAGCAGCGCGGACAGCCCGAGCAAGAGCAGCAGCCCCGGCACTACCCGCAGCCGGCCCGGCACGCGCTGCACGAGCGCCGGCAGGAGCGTCGCCGAGGCGAAGCGCTCGCCCTCGCCGCGCCGCCTGCGATCGAGCGTGCGCCACGCGAGCAGTACTAGCGGCACGACTACGAGCGCGAGCAGGGCCCAGGGACGCTCGAAGCTCACCGCGTGCGGCTCCTCTTGCGCAGGAAGAGGGCGAGCTCCCGCAGCCAGTCGCCCTCGGTCGCGAGGACGACGTGCGGGACGCCGAGTGCGGAGAGCACGCGAGCCACGCCGGTCCGTTCCTCCGCAGCCGCGGCGGCGAAGCGCTCGCGCAGGACTGAGCTGTGCGTGTCGACGCGCACCTGCCGGCCCGTCTCGGGATCGACGAGCCATACCTCGCCGACGTCAGGAAGCTCCTGCTCGCGCCGGTCGCGGATCTCGACCGCGAGCACGTCGTGGCGGGGAAGAAGCTGAAGCAGCGCCGGTCGCCAGTCGAGCGGGCCGCGGAAGTCGGAGACCACGACGACGAGCCCTCGCTGGCGGGCGACGGCGCCGGTGCGGGCCAGCGCGGAGCCGAGCGAGGTAGCGCCGCCACCCTCGAGCTCGGGCTCTTCGCCGAGCGCCGTGAGGAGGCCGAGCAATCCGTGCCGCCCCTGCGCGGAAGGCAAGGTCATCTCCTCGCGGCCGCCGAAGGTGAGGACGCCGAGCCGGTTGCCACGCCGCGTGGCGACGTGGCCGATCGCCAGCGCGGCGCCGGTGGCGACGTCGCACTTGCGCCGCTCGGCGGTGCCGAAGCGCATCGACGGCGAGACGTCGAGCACGAGCCAGGTGACGAGCACGCGCTCGGCGAGGTTCACGCGGACGTGCGGGACGCCGGTGCGCGCGGTGACGTTCCACTCGAGCAGCCGCACGTCGTCGCCGGGTACGTACGGCCGCACCTGGGCGAGCTCGGTTCCTTCTCCGTGGCGGCTGGAGCGGAACTCGCCGGCGAGCAGGCCCTCGATCCGCCGGCCCACGTCGAGCTGCAGCGCACGCAGCAGCGCGGCAGGGATGTCGCGCCGTCCGGCGTCTACGGTCACGCGGCCGCGGGACGGACCGGGCTCACCTCGGGCGCCGGCACGGCATCCAGCACGCGGTCGAGGATCTCGTCGGCGCTCACGCTCTCGGCCAGCGCCTGGTAGCTCAGGACGAGCCGGTGACGGAGCGCGTCCTTGGCGAGGTCACGGACATCCTCGGCGGTTGCGTAGTCGCGTCCCCGTAGCAGTGCGAGCGCACGCGAGGCCTGGGTGACGGCGATCGGGCCACGCGGCGAGGCGCCGTACTCGACGTACTCGGCGAGGTCGCCGAGCCCGGCGCGGGCCGGGTCGCGCGTAGCCGTCGCGAGCGCGACAGCGTAGGAGACGAGCGCCGGGTCGACGTAGACGCGCTCGGCCTCTTCCTGCAGCGCGCGAAGCTCCTCGAGGCTCAGGACCTCGCGCAGCACCGGGTGCGCGGTGAGCTGCCGCTGCACGATGGTCAGCTCCTCGTCGTGCTCGGGGTAGCCGATCAGGACCTTGAGCATGAAGCGGTCGACCTGCGCCTCGGGCAGCGGGTACGTCCCCTCCGACTCGATCGGATTCTGCGTCGCCATGACGAGGAAGGGCTCGGGAACCGGGTACGTCGTGTGCGCGATCGTCACCTGCCGCTCCTGCATCACCTCGAGCAGCGCCGACTGCACCTTGGCGGGTGCGCGGTTGATCTCGTCGGCGAGCAGGAAGTTGCAGAAGACGGGGCCGAGCTCGGTGTCGAACTCGCCGCTGTCGGGCCGGTAGATCCGGGTGCCGACGAGGTCTGCGGGAACGAGGTCCGGCGTGAACTGGATGCGCGCGAAGGAGCCGCCGAGCACGCTGGCGGCGGTCTTGATCGTCAGCGTCTTTGCAAGTCCCGGTACGCCCTCGATCAGCAGGTGCCCCTGGGCGAGCAGGCAGACGAGCACCCGCTCGAGCATCGCGTCCTGGCCGGCGATGACACGGCGGATCTCGAAGAGCGCCTGCTCGAGCCGGTCGCTGCGATCCTGGTCGGTCACGAGTCCTCCCCCGAGTCGCGGTATCCCTGGATGTTTGCAGGGATACGTAAGGCTGGGGTGAGCCGGTTTGCGCCGCGCTAGTTCTGCGGATGCCGGCGCAGGTACGCGAGCACGAAGGGGCAGACCACGCGGTACGCGATCCCGCGCTCGCGAAGGTCTTCGAGCGCGCCCTGGACGAGGACGTTGCCGAGCCCTTGGTGCTCGTAGCGCGGCTCGATCTCGGTGTGTACGAGCACGACCTTGCCGTCGTCGTCGCGGATGTACCGGATCTCCCCGGCGAGCTCGTCGCCGAGCCAGAGCTCGTAGCGGAGTTCTTCGGGGTTGTCGCCGACGCGAGGCTCGGGCTCCACGAGGGGACCCTACGCCTGTGGAATCCGGGCCTCGAGCGCGGCCGTGACCGCGTCGCGCACCGGCTCGAGCTCGATCCGGTCGAGCACGTCCTGGAAGAAGCCGCGCACGATCAGTCGCTCGGCCTCCGGCCGCGTCAGGCCGCGGCTCATCAAGTAGAAGAGATCCTCGCGACTCACGCGGCCGACCGTTGCGCCGTGGGTGCAGCGGACGTCGTTGGCGAGGATCTCGAGCCCCGGGATCGGCACCGCGTGTGTCGTCGGGCTCAGCATGAGGTTCCGGCACTCCTGGTACGCGTTCGTCTTTTGCGCGTTCGGCTCGACGCGGATCATCCCGCGCCAGACCGCGGTCGCCTCGTCGCGCAGCGCGCCCTTGAAGTGGAAGTCCGACTCGCAGTCGGGCGCGATGTGCTCCTGGAACGTGTCGTAGTCGAGGTGCTGCGTGCCGTCGGCGAAGTAGGCGCCGGTCACGCGCGAGGTCGCCCCGGGGCCGTTGAGGTCGTTCTGGATCCAGGTCTTCCCCCGCTTTGAGCCGAAGCCGCCGGCGACCCAGTCCAGCTCGGCGTCACGCTCGACGCGAGCATGGTGCTTCGCGAAATGCCACGTCTCGTGCGAGAGGTTCTGGAGCGAGACGTACTCGAGCTTCGCCGCCTGCTCGACGAAGAGCTCGGTGACCGCGTTCGAGTAGGCCTCGGTATCGGGTGACGGCGATGCGTACTCCTCGATCAGCGAGGCGCGCGCGCCCTCCTCCACCACGACGACGAGCCGCCAGAACGTCTGGCCGGTGGCGGAGATGCGCACGTAGAGCGGCTGCTCGAGCTCGACGCCCTTCGGCACGACGACGAGGAGGCCGTGCTTCCACATCGCCGCGTTGTGCGCTGCGAACTTCTCGTCCCAGCCGACCAGCGAGTAGAGCCGGTCGTGCTCTTCGGGCAGAGGCTCGAAGGTGATCCTTTCGGGCACCTTCTCGATCTCGATCCCATCCGCCGTGACGGTCGCGTAGCCGGCGACGTCGAGGTCGAGCATCGTCTCGATGTCCGCGGATGCGGCGCCGGCGAACGTCTCGGGGTCGAACCCGCGCAGGTTCGTGAAGCGCCAGTGCTCCTCGGTCGTGTCCGGGAGCGGCAACGCGTCGTAGGCGGCGAGCGCGTCGCTACGACTCATGCGGCGCATACCGGCGGTGGAGCATGAAACGGTTGCCGTCGGGATCGGCGAATCCGGCCATGTGGCAGACGCCGGTGTCGAACGTCTCGTCGGCGAACTCGATGCCGCGACCCTGCAGCTCCTCACGCGTCCCGGCGATGTCGGCAACGCGCAGGGCGATTGGCGCACCATGGCCGCCTCTGAACTCGCTACCGATGTTCGTCAGGTCGACGAGATACAGGAAGACGTTGTCCCCGAGCTTGAACTCCGGGAAGTCGCCCTCGTTTGTCTGCGGTAGTCCGAGCGTGTCGCGGTACCACACCGTCGAGCGCTCCATGTCCGTCACCGGCACGGAGACGAAATCGACGTGCTCGACCTCCACTAGCCCACCGACCCTTCCATCTGGAGCTGGATCAGCCGGTTCATCTCGACGGCGTACTCGAGCGGCAGCTCCTTCGTGATCGGCTCGACGAAGCCGCTCACGATCATCGCGCTCGCCTCCGCCTCGGTCAGCCCGCGCGACATGAGGTAGAAGAGCTGCTCCTCGCCGATCTTCGAGACGGTGGCCTCGTGGCCGATGTCGACGTCGTCCGCGTCGATCCGGATGTACGGATACGTGTCGGAGCGCGAGTCCTCGTCGAGGATCAGCGCGTCGCAGACCACCTTCGACTTCGAGCCGAGGGCGTCCTTGTTCACCTCGAGCAGCCCGCGGTAGCCGGCGCGACCGCCGTTCTTCGAGATCGACTTGGACGTGATCACGGACGTCGTGTTCGGCGCGACGTGGACGCACTTGCCGCCGGCGTCCTGGTGCTGGCCTGAGCCCGCGAAGGCGATCGACAGCACCTCTCCGTGGGCGCGCTCTCCCATCAGCCAGATCGCCGGGTACTTCATGGTCAGCTTCGAGCCGAGGTTCCCGTCGACCCATTCCATCGTCGCGTCCTCGTAGGCGACGGCGCGCTTGGTGACGAGGTTGTAGACGTTGTTCGACCAGTTCTGGATCGTCGTGTACCGGCAGCGCCCGCCCTTCTTGACGACGATCTCGACGACGGCGCTGTGCAGCGAATCGGTCGAGTAGATCGGCGCCGTGCAGCCCTCGACGTAGTGGACGTACGCGCCCTCGTCGACGAGGATCAGCGTCCGCTCGAACTGGCCCATGTTCTCGGCGTTGATCCGGAAGTAGGCCTGCAGCGGCATCTCGATGTGCACGCCCGGCGGCACGTAGATGAACGAGCCGCCCGACCAGACAGCCGAGTTGAGCGCCGCGAACTTGTTGTCGTTCTGCGGGATGATCGTCCCGAAGTACTGCTTGAACAGCTCCTCGTGCTCCCTGAGCGCCGTGTCGGTGTCGAGGAAGATGACGCCCTTAGCGGTCAGGTCCTCCTGGAGCTTGTGGTAGACGACCTCCGACTCGTACTGGGCGCCGACGCCCGCCAGGTACTTCTTCTCCGCCTCCGGGATGCCGAGCTTGTCCCACGTGTCCTTGATGTCGGCCGGCAGGTCCTCCCACGAGTTCGCCTGGTTCTCGGTCGGCTTGATGTAGTAGAAGATGTTCTCGAAGTCGATGTCGTTCAGGTTGCCGCCCCACTGCGGCAGCGGGCGCGCGAGGAAGTAGTCGAGGCTCTTGTGCCGGAACTTGCGCATCCAGTCCGGCTCGTTCTTGTGCTCGGCGATCGCCTCGACCAGCTCATGCGAGAGCCCGCGACCGGACTTGAAGAAGTAGTCCTTCGCCTCGTCGGGATTCGAGAAGCCGTACTTGTACTCGCTGCGGATTCCCTTGACGACGTCGGTCTCTGTCTGCGCCATCAGACCGTCACCTCCTCGTACGGAGCGTAGCCGTCGGCCTCGAGCTTCTTCGCGAGTTCCGCGCCGCCCTCCTCGACGATCTTGCCGCCGACGAAAACATGGACGAAGTCGGGGGTGATGTAGTCGAGAATGCGCTGGTAGTGCGTGATCACGAGCGCTCCCATCTCCGGGCCGACGAGCTCCTTCACACCGTTCGCCACGACCCGCAGCGCGTCGATGTCGAGGCCGGAGTCGGTCTCGTCGAGCACCGCGATGCGCGGCTTCAGCATCGCCATCTGGAGGATCTCGACGCGCTTCTTCTCGCCGCCCGAGAACCCGTCGTTGAGGTAGCGCGACGCGAGCTCGCGGCTCACCTTGAGCCGGTCCATCTGCGCGAGCAGCTCCTTGCGGAACTCGGGGATCGCAATCGGGTCGTCGACGGCGTCGTTCCGCGCCTTGCGCACGGCGTTGATCGCGCTCCGCAGGAAGCTCGTCACGGTGACGCCCGGAATCGCGTGCGGGTACTGGAACGCAAGGAAGAGGCCGCGCTGCGCGCGCTCGTCGGCGCCCAGCTCGGTCACGTCCTGGCCGTCGAGGAGGATCCGCCCCTCGGTGATCTCGTAGGCCGGATGGCCCATGACCGCGTACGCGAGCGTCGACTTGCCCGAGCCGTTCGGTCCCATGATCGCGTGTACCTCGTTCGACGAGACCTCGAGATCGACGCCCTTCACGATCTCGGTCCCGTCCTCGAGCGAGACGTGCAGATTCTCCAGCTTCAGTGATGCCACTCGATAAGCCTCTTTCCCTGAAAATAGCGGGGCTTTCGCCCCGCCGGACCAACCGTGCCCAGTCTAGCTGAGTAGTCGCCACCGCGGCCCCGCCCCGAACGCCGTCGCAGGCGCGCTACGCTGCGTCCGTGGGCTACTTCCAACCCTGGCACATCGTCCTGTTCCTCCTGATCGCGCTCCTCCTCTTCGGCGGCAAGCGGCTGCCGGAGATCGGGCGCTCGCTCGGGCACGGGATGCGCGAGTTCAAGGACGCGGTCACCGGGCACTCGCCCGCCGACGAGGACCCGCAACCCGAGCTCCCGCCCGCCGAGGTCACGGCGACGCCGACGACGGCGACGCCGACCGAGCGCGAGACCGTCTAGCAGGACATGGCGAGGCTTCCGCGCCGTCTCGGCCATGCCGAGGAGGCGACGCTCGGCGAGCATCTCGAGGAGCTGCGCGGCCGCATCTTCGTCATGCTCGGAGCGATCGTCCTCGGGGCGATCGTCGCCTTCGTCTTCCACAATCACGTCCTCGACTGGCTCAACCGTCCGCTGCCGGCCGACCACCACAAGCTCTCGACCTTCGGAGTGGCCGAGCCCTTCACGGTGACCATCACCGTCAGTCTCTACGCCGGCTTCGTGATCGCGCTGCCGGTCGTCCTCTGGCAGCTCTGGCTCTTCTTCGCCCCAGCCCTCGATCCGACCGCCGAGCGGAAGGTGCTCCTCCTCGCCGCCTTCTCCGTCGCGCTCGGCGCAGCCGGAGTCGCCTTCGGCTACTGGATCCTGCTCCCCCGCGCAGTCCACTTCCTGACGAACTACGACAACCAGCACTTCCGGGAACTGATCCGGGCGTCGTCGTACTACAACTTCGTCGTGACGGTGCTCGTCGGGGTCGTGCTGGTCTTCCAGGTCCCGCTCGTCGTCCTCGGGCTCGTCTCGCTCGGTGTCCTCAGCTCACGCACCTTGCGCCGGCATCGGAGGATGGGCTACCTGATCACGGCGGCGATCGCGCTGGCACTGCCCGGGCCGGACCCCGTGACGACCTTCCTCGAGCTGCTGCCGATGTGGCTCCTCTTCGAGGGGTCGATCTGGCTCGCAGTGTTCTACGAGCGGCGGCAGGCAAAAACGGCTCCCGCCTCGGCTACTCTGAGCGGCTGATGGCCAGAGCAGCGGTCAAGGCGAAGCAGCAGGCGACGGCGAAAGCGCAGGCTACGGCTCGTGCCCGTGAGCGCGGCCGGCGGAAGCACAGCGGCGGCGGCAACCCGAACCAGCAGCTCTTCTTCATGCGCCTGCGGCGCCGCCAGAAGTGGGTGTTCGTCCTGCTCGCCGTCGTCTTTGGAGTCACGTTCGTCGGCGTCGGCGTCGGCTCGGGCTCGGGTGCCGGGTTGAGCCAGCTCTACACGGGCCTGTTCGGCGGCGGCGGTGGTGACGTCTCGAAGGCGAAGGACGAGATCAAGAACCACCAGACCAAGGGCTACCTCGACCTCGCCCGGGCCTACGAGACGAAGGGCGACACGACCCAGGCGGTGAGCGCGCTCCAGAGCTACCTGGCAGTCAGGAAGAAGGACGCCAGCGTGTGGGGCGAGCTCGGCGGCCTCGAGCTCTCGCGCGCCCAGACGTACGCCACGCAGTACCAGAGCGCGCAGAAGGCAGCGCAGCTCGCGGATCCGAGCCAGCCGTTCCAGCCGCTCGGGACGCTCGCCACCGCGAGCGGCGCCAACCCTGTCTACGCGACCGCTTCGCAAACGGTGTCGACGCAGACGACGCAGCTCTACTCGCAGGCGACAACCGCGCTGAACAGCGCCATCAGCGACTACCAGAAGGTGACCAAGCTCCGCCCCAAGGATCCGACGGGTTGGCAGCAGCTCGCGACGGCGGCCACGAACGCCGGGAACTACAAGCTCGCAGTCACGGGCTGGAAGAATTACCTCAAGCGCTACCCGAGCTCTCCGCAGCGCTCCCAGGTCGAGAAGCAGATCAAGCAGCTCCAGAAGGCGGCGTCTCAGTCGAGTGCCGCAGCCTCGGCGAGCTCCTCCAGCAGCAGCTCCACCAGTAGCACGCCGAGCTATCCGTAGCCGAGGTTGCGGCTTCGGCCGCGCGGTTAGACTCACCCTCGAGCGGCCCCTCGTGAGGGCCGGTGACCGACTTCGGGGGATCCGCGCATGAATTTCGACATCAGCACCGAGCAGCTCAGCGGCGACGTGTTCGTCATCTCGCTCACGGGAGAAGTCGACCTCTACACCGCGCCTGAGTTCAAGCAGCAGCTGCTCGAGGTGATCGGACAGGGCGGCAAGGAGGTCGTGGTCGACTTCAGCGGCACGACGTTCATCGACTCGACGACGCTCGGGGTGCTCGTCGGCGGCGTCAAGCGGCTGCGGACGAACGACGGCCAGCTCTCGCTCGTCTGCAGCGACCGCAACATCACGAAGATCTTCGAGATCACGGGCCTGGACAAGGTCTTCACGATCTACCCGACCCGCGAGGAAGCCGTGTCAGCGATCGGGGTTCCGCAGGGTTGAGCCGCGCGCTCCAGGCCGGGGTCTTGGGGGCAGGGCTCGCGGCGGCGGTGCTGCTCGCGGCCGGCTGCGGCACCGGCGGCATCGCTAGCGGCGCGCAGCGGCCTGACACGCAGAACGGGCAGAAGCTCTTCACCTCGAACTGCGGCAGCTGCCACACGCTAGCCGCCGCAGGAACGAGCGGGACGATCGGCCCGAACCTCGACAACGCCTTCGCCGCCGACGTCAAGCAGGGCTTCTCGCAGACCTCGATCGAAAACGACGTCCTCGACCAGATCCGGCTGGGCTCGGGTCAAGTCGCGACGTACACGACGAACAAGAAGTTCACGGTCCAGCCTCAGATGCCGGCGAACATCGTCAAGGGCCAGGACGCGATCGACGTCGCCGCCTACGTCGCTTCGGTCGCGGGCGCCGGCGGGTTCACGACCACCGGATCGTCCGCGAGCTCCGGGACGAACGGCGCGGCGATCTTCAAGTCAGCCGGGTGCTCCGGCTGCCACACGCTCGCCGCCGCCGGGGCGACCGGGACGGTCGGCCCGAACCTCGACCAGCTCAAGCCGTCGATGGCCATCGTTGTGAAGCAGGTGACGAACGGCGGCGCCATCATGCCGGCCTTCAAGGGGAAGCTGACCGTCGCGCAGATCAACGCGGTCGCGAAGTACGTCTCCTCCTCCGCCGGCAAGAAGTAGCGGACGGGGACGGCTAGAGCTGCGACACCGGCAGCGCGACCCGGCCGCGGATCGCACCGAGTAGCTCGGCGTCGCCCGCGACGAGCACCTCGTCGGCCCCGAAGACGCGCAGCGCGTCCTCAACCGCGAGCGCCGGATCGTCCGCGCCGACTTCCACCCGAGCGCCCGGCAGGCTGGCCTCGAGCGCCGCCGCGGTCGCCTCGGCATCGGCTCGGCGACCGTCCACCGACCCTGTGAGCGCCTCGACCGCGCCTGCGACCGCCGGCACGACGATGAGCACATCGGAGCCGTCGGGAACGGCGACGCTCTTCGTGCCGGGAGGCGCCACGACGAGCACGCGTCGCATTCCCGGTGGCGTCGACGAGGCGAGCACCGGAGCATGATCGGCCGCCCCGGGCACCGGCTCCTTCCTCAACCACCAGATGAGCCCGGCGAAGGCGAGCACCGCGACCGCGACGCCGAGCCACTTGTTGATGACGGCGCCCACGATGATGAGCGCCGCGCCGACGATCACCACACCGAGGAAGCGGTATGCCTCGGCCTCGCTACGGAGCGGGTTGCGCATCTCCGCTCCTTTACCCGCGGGTCAGAGAACGTAGACCGTCGTGAAGACGACGATCCACATCGCGTCGACGAAGTGCCAGTAGATCCCGCCGATCTCGACGCCGTGATGATGCTCGGCGGAGAAATGGCCCCGGAAGGCGCGGATCGTCATGAACGCGAGGATCGCTAGCCCGAC
>Ga0307477_10003845_pt1 | contig 11043 bp, 11 predicted proteins | sample atmos_gasesECM2C_FD_203316 | JGI IMG/M metagenome (GOLD analysis project Ga0307477, IMG submission 203316) | Hardwood forest soil microbial communities from Morgan-Monroe State Forest, Indiana, United States - atmos_gasesECM2C_515 | ecosystem: Environmental > Terrestrial > Soil > Temperate... | reverse complement strand
CAAGGCAGGTGCCTTCGGGATGATGGTGGCGCTCCCACTTTTTCTTTTGGGCCATGCTCCCTTCCGCTGGCATGAGCTGGCTGACACCGCGGCGTGGGTTGCGGTTGCGGGCGGGCAGGTTTTTGCCTGGTACGCGGCAGTTCAGTACATCCCGACTGGGCGAGCCTTCCTCGCTGACGCCCGCAAGGGCCCCGGTCGCGGCCAAGGCGAGCACCTTGCGGCCCACTCCGGTGAGGCCCGCCCGTGATGGCAGAGAAGTTGCCGAAGGGCCGTCAGCCAGGATCTCTTCAGAACGTACTCCCGCCGGGCGTCTCCGGCCAGTATGGTCTCCACCGTGAACGTTCCAGATGACCTTCGCTACACCTCGGACCATGAATGGGTGCGGCTCGAGGGCGAGCGTGCCCGGGTTGGGATCACGGACTACGCCCAGGACGCGTTGGGGGACATCGTCTATGTCCAACTGCCAGCTCCGGGGGCCGCGGCAACGGCGGGCCAAGCGCTATGCGAGTTAGAATCGACAAAGTCCGTCTCTGATATATACGCTCCGCTCGACGGCACCGTCGTAGAAGTGAACAGCGAGCTTGTCGATGCGCCTCAGCATGTCAACGAGGAACCCTACGGAAAAGGTTGGATTTGCGTGATAGAGCCCTCCTCGACCGGGGCCTTCGAGGGGTTGCTGAGCCCCGCGGACTACCGCAAGCTTCTCGAGGCCTGAGGCGTTGTACTGCAACCGCTGCGGGCACCGCAACCCAGTGGGGGCCAATTTTTGCTCCTCTTGCGGAGCCCCCTTGGAGCCTCGGGGCACCGACGTCGAGCCCGACGCCCCGGAGCACCAAACCTCGGCGTTGCCAGCAGTTGTGATGTTGCCCGGTGAGGGGTCGTCGGAGCCTTTCCTGCTCGAGCCGAGCGACCTTCTTCACGGCGTACCGCCGGGGGGAGCAGTCCTCGTGGTAACTCGCGGGCCGAATTCCGGCTCCCGGTTCGTCCTGGGACCGGAGAACGCGGTCGTCGTCACGATCGGCCGTCACCCCGAAAGCGACATTTTCCTTGATGACATCACCGTTTCGCGCCGCCACGCTGAGGTGCGCTACGACGAAGGCGCCTACCGGGCCCACGATGTCGGCTCGCTCAACGGCACTTACCTCAACCGCGAACGGATAGATACCGCCCCCCTGTCGAGCGGCGACGAGCTCCAGGTGGGTAAGTTCCGTCTGCTGTTCCTCGCTCCTGGCCATGGCCCAGGCGCCGGCCATGCAGCTGGCACCCCCTGATCGACAGAGGGTTTGAGGGCAACGCTGTGGTCGGCCGCGCACACCTTTCGATAGGCGAAGTGCTGTCGCTGCTCCACGAGGAGTTCCCAGACGTCACGATCTCGAAGATCCGTTTCCTGGAAAGCCAGGGCCTCGTCGACCCAGAACGGACGCCGTCGGGGTACCGGAAGTTTTATGAGCCAGACATTGAACGTTTGCGCTGGGTCCTGCGCCAACAAAGGGATGCGTTCTTGCCCTTGAAGGTGATCAAGGACCGCCTCGAGGGACAGGCAGACCCCGACGCGGACGAGGCTGGGGCGGACGAGGCCGTCATCGGGGAGGGCTACGTGAGGGTCGAACTCGCTACCCAGGTGCTCTACGGCAACGGCGGCGGCCCGGCAACGACCCCCGGCCAGCTCTTTGACCTGGGCCCCGCCTCAGCCGGCAACATCGGCCCGAGCAGCGGGAGCGAAACGGCCGCCGCGAGCCGCCCGAGGGCCAGTCGAGCACACGCGGCCGAAAGCGCGACCCCCCCCGTCCAAACATCCCCGGTACCGGCCGCTGCCGAGGGGGAGCCAGATGAACGCACAGTTGGCCCGAAGTCATCGCGGCCCGGGCGCCCCCGCGAGGTAAGAGGTCCCGCCGACGACGAGCTGGCGCTGGGGGAACTCGTAGCCGAGGCCGGCGTGGATGTTGAGACTGTCAGAGACCTCGAGCAGTACGGGCTCATCACTCCCAGGGTCATAGGGGGTGCGCCTTATTACAGCCGGGAAGCCGCCGTGATCGCGCGGCTGGCCTGGGCCTTTGCCCGCCACGGTGTCGAGGCTCGTCACCTTCGCGCCTACAAAGGGGCGGCCGAACGCGAGGCCGGCCTGGTCCAACAGGTGATAATGCCGCTCCTGCGGCAACGCAACCCGCAAGCCCGCGAAGCAGCCGCCCACGCCGTCGACGAGCTGTCCGAGCTGGGCGGGGAGTTGCGCGCGGCCTTGCTTCGCGCCGCGCTTGCCGACCTTCGCTAGCCCCGCCGCGGGTGCGTGTGCGCGATGTGGGCCATGCTCGCTTCGGGGCCATCCTCGCCGTGGGGCCATGCGCGCTTTTCCTGCGGGCGCTTGCTCTCCGTGCCTGTACGGCCCTAACCGCCTGTCGGGTTGGCCGTCCGCGGTTGTAACGTTCAGGCATGGTCGAGATGCACCTCTCTGCCGTCCGGGTCGAGCTCCCTGCCAACACCCCGATCCTGTTGTTGCAAGAAGCGACGGGCGACCGGACGCTGCCCATCTACATCGGGCGCCCCGAGGCCGAAGCGATCGCGGCTGCCTTGCAAGGCGTCGTCACCAAAAGGCCAATGACGCACGACCTGATGCGCGACCTCCTCACCGAGGTCGGCGTCGTGCTCGACCACGTGGTGATCACAGAGCTAAAGGACCAGACTTTTTATGCGGAGTTGCGCCTTCGGCGCGGCGGGAACAATTACGTCGTCTCGGCGAGGCCGTCGGACGCGATCGCGCTCGCAATCCGCGCGGGAGCAACGATCTACGCCGAGGAAGCCCTGCTGGACGCCGAGGGCATAGTGATCACGCAGCACGACGAGCTCGACGACGCACCCGAAGGCGAGGAGCTGGTGGCTCAGTTCCACGAGTTCATCGAGGGCATCAGCCCCGAGGACTTCGAGAAGTGACACCCGGGCGCCGCGAGGCGAGCGCCCGCCGTCCAGCAAGCTCGGCCCGCGGGGCCATCGCCTGAGTGCCTGTAACCGGGCCAGGCTCTTGCGGGGACGGCGCGGAAGGGCCACACTGGTGTAACTACCTATCTGTTACATCTTGCCGAGGAGGGCAAATGGAGCGTCAACAAACCGGGCAGGCATCGCCCCCGGCGGAAGACGGGCCCGAGGAAGGCTTCAGAGGGCCGCAGGTTTGCAACATCGTGGGGATCACCTACCGCCAGCTGGACTACTGGGCTCGCACCGACCTGATGCGGCCCTCGATCAGCGACGCACGGGGGAGCGGGACGCAGCGCGTTTACGCCTACACGGACTTGTTGCAGCTGAAGGTCATCAAGCAGTTGCTGGACGCCGGGGTGTCGCTGCGGTCGACTCGCAAAGCCATCGAATGCCTTCGCGCTTCGGGTACCGACGTCGCCAGCGCAAGCCTGGTGATCGCCGACGACCGAACCGTCTTGGCCAATTCCGGCCAAGAGCTGTTCGATTTGCTCCGGGGTGGCCAGGGTGTGCTTTCGATAGTGCTCGGCATGGAGAGGATCGTTTCGGAGGTGGATGCTGGGATCACCGAGTTCACCGGCTCGCGTGCACAGGGGCACCCGGCGGGCGGGGCACCCACAGGTGCTGGCTCACCCAAGGGCCCGCCGCCGGCAAAGAGGCTCGCCCGCTGAGAGGTTACTAGTCTTGCCCGGGTGAGTCCTGGCCCGGTGAGCGCGCGTTGACCGGACAGCCCGAGCCGGCCGAGGTAAACGCGCCGCGCTATAGCCCGTTGGACGCCTGGCACCGCAGCAACGGGGCACGGATGGTGGCCTTCGGCGGTTGGGAGATGCCCCTCGAGTACGGGCACGGCACAGTTGCTGAGCACATGTCCTGCCGTCGGGACGCCGCCATTTTCGACGTGAGCCACCTTGGCACCGTCCGGCTATCGGGACGGGGCGCAAAGGCCACGCTCCAGCGGGCGCTCACCAACGACCTCGGCAAGATCGCCCCCGGCCGGGCGCAGTACACCCACCTGCTCGGCGACGATGGTTCGGTGCTCGACGACCTGATCGTCTGGTGGGCCGGCGAGGAGACCTTCGACGTCATGCCCAATGCCTCCAATACCTCCCGCGTGCTGGGCGCGATCGGAGGGACGGACGTCACGAGCCGCAGGGCGGTGCTAGCCGTGCAGGGCCCGCAGTCGCGCAATGCCCTGCAAAAGGCCTTCCCGGACGCTGCCGGTGTTGGCCGGTTCAGGGTCGAGGAGCTGCATTGGCAGGGTGTCCCAGTGACGGTGGCAGGCACGGGCTACACCGGCGAGGACGGCGTCGAGTGCTCAGTGCCAGCGGAACAGGCAGCGGACCTGTGGGAAGCGCTGGTTGCCGCGGGGACGTCGCCCGCTGGCCTCGGCGCACGTGACACCCTCCGGCTGGAGGCGGGCCTTCCCCTCCATGGCCACGAGCTGGGCCCGGGCATCACCCCGCTCGAGGCCGGGCTCTCGTGGGTCGTGGCTTGGGACAAGCCGGGCGGTTTCACCGGGCTTGAAGCATTGGTTGCCCAGCGCCACGAGGGCTTGACCCGTGTGCTGAGGGGGATAGCAGGGGAGGGCCGGCAGCCTCTCCGGGCGGGTTATGCGGCCCGCGTCGACGGGGTGCTCGCTGGTGAGCTGACAAGTGGTAACTTCTCGCCGGTCCTCGGTTGCGGGATAGGAATGGGTTTCCTGCAACTCGGACTGCCTGATGGGGCCGAGCTCGAGGTGGACGCAAGAGGCCGCGCCATTACCTGCCATGTCTCCCGCCTACCCTTCGTCAAGAAATCCGGTACAACAAACTGATGGCCCATTTCGTCCCCCACACAGACGACGATTTTGCCCGGATGCTGGGTGACTTGGGGCTGTCCAGCCCGGCTGAGCTCTTTGAGTGCATACCCCAAGCACTGCGGCTGGCGACCGGCCTCGAGCTGGCCCCAAGTTTGTCCGAACCCGACGTGGCCGTTGAAATGTCCCGGCTGGCGAGGCGGAACCGGGCCGCCAGTGAGCTCGTCTGTTTCGCAGGCGGGGGGGCTTACGACCACGACGTGCCGGCGGTCACGCGGGCGCTGGGGGGCCGCTCCGAGTTCGTCACGTCCTACACGCCCTATCAGCCCGAGGTGGCCCAGGGAGTCCTCGAGGCCCTGTTCGAGTACCAGACGCTCGTCTCGCGGCTGGCGGGGCTGCCTGTCGCCAACGCCTCTGTCTATGACGGCGCGACGGCGACGGTCGAGGCTGTCAACGTCGCGATTGCCTCGACGGGGCGCAGGACCGTCTGGGTGAGCGCAGGTCTCAACCCGCGCTGGCGCCAGGCCCTGGCGACCTTGATCGCTGGTCGAGGTACCCAGATTGTGGATGTGCCCCTGGTCGAAGGCCGGACGGCATGGGAGCGCGCAGCGGCCGATCACCTCGCAGCCGGTGCCGCCGGCCCACGAGAAGGTGGTGACGGGCATCCGGCCGCCCTGGTGGCGGCTTCGCCGAACTACCTCGGTTGTATCGACCCCCTCGGGCCGGCGCGGGAAGCGGCCACCAACCTCGGCGCCCTTTTGGTTGCCGTCTTCGACCCCGTGGCCGCTGGCCTGCTACGGACGCCGGGCGAGCAGGGAGCAGATGTGGCGGTGGCCGAAGGCCAGCCGTTCGGCATGCCGATGGCGTTCGGCGGCCCGTACCTCGGGATGTTCGCTGTGGCGAGCGAGCACACCCGGCGCCTGCCGGGGCGCCTGGTGGGCCGCACGGTCGACCCCGAGGGACGAACGGCCTACGTGACAACGCTGCGTGCCCGGGAGCAGGACATAAGACGCGAGCGTGCCTCCTCCAACATCTGTACCAACCAGACCCTCATAGCGATAGGGGCGATGGTCCAGATGGCCTGGCTCGGCACGTGGGGCCTGCGCGAGCTGGCCCTGCGCTGCGCCCGCGGTACCCGCTACGCGAGGGACGCCCTGAGCGCGCTACCCGGTGTCAGGCCCCTCGTTGAAGCGCCCGTTGTGCGGGAGTTCGCGCTCGAGCTGCCCCTTCCTGCTGACCTGGTCATCGAGCGCATGGCTGAGGAAGGCTTCTTGGCCGGCATACCGGTAGAAGTAGGAGACCGCCGCGGCCTGCTCGTGGCAGTGACCGAGAAGCGCACCCGCGCCGAGATCGACGCCTTCGTGGCTGCCATGGAAAAGGTCGTCTCATGAGCGGGATTAGCCGGAGGGGTGCACCCGGGGGCAAGGCGAGCTCAGCACCGCTGCTCGGCCACGACGAGGAACCGACGATCTTTGATTTCTCCGTGCCTGGCCGACGTTCCGCTTCGTTCCGGACCACCGGCGTCCCTGAGTGGACTGCGGAGGAGCTCGTCCCGGCCGGGGAGCTCCGGCCCGAGCCACCCGAGCTGGCGGAGATCTCAGAGCGCGACCTCGTTGCGCACGTGACGCGCCTATCCCACCGGCAGTACTCGGTCGACCTGGGGGCCTACCCCCTCGGGTCCTGCACGATGAAGTACAACCCCAAAGTTTGCGACGAGGCGGCGGCGTTGCCCGGCCTCGGCTACGTCCACCCGGCCACGCCGGCGCCATATGCCCAGGGATGGTTGGAGCTTCTGTGGGACTTGACCAATGCCCTGTGCCGTATCACGGGCATGGACGCCGCCACCCTTCAGCCCCCGGCTGGTGCGGCCGGCGAGTTGACGGGGCTGCTCATAATGCGTGCCTGGCACCAGAGCCAGGGCCGCTCGCCGAGCAAGGTGCTCATCCCGGACTCGGCGCACGGGACCAACCCGGCCTCGGTGAGCCTCGCGGGCTACACCACCGTCAGCATCCCCTCTGACGAGCGGGGCCTCGTCAGCCCGGCAGCCCTGCGGCAGTACCTCGACGCTGACGTGGCTGGGATCATGCTTACGAACCCCAATACCCTCGGGCTCTTCGAGGACCACATCGCGGAACTGGCCGCAGCCGTACATGATGAGGGCGGCCTGCTCTATTACGACGGCGCCAACCTCAATGCGATCCTCGGTGTGACAAGGCCTGGGGACATGGGCTTTGACATCGTGCACTTGAACCTTCACAAGACTTTTGCCGTGCCGCACGGGGGCGGCGGGCCCGGCGCCGGTCCGGTCGCGGTTACCCGGGCCCTTGCGGACCTGTTGCCCGGCCCGGTCCCCAAGCGCTTGGACGACGGCAGCTTCACCTGGGAAAACCCGTCCCGCTCGATCGGCAGGGTGCACGGCTGGCACGGCAACGCGCTGGCGTTGGCGCGGGCCTGGGCCTACATCCTGTGCAACGGTGCCGACGGCTTGCGCAAGGTGTCAGAAGCAGCCGTCTTGAACGCCAACTGGTTGCTCGCCCAGCTTCGCGGGACTTACCGGATCCCTTACGACCGCCCGGCGATGCATGAGGTGGTTGTGTCCACCCACGCCGCACCGGGTACGGCCCACGAGCTGCGAGCCCTCGATGTCGGCAAACGCCTTCTGGAGAAGGGTTTCCACGCCCCGACCGTGTATTTTCCCCTGGTCGTCCAGGAGGCGCTCATGATCGAGCCGACCGAGACGGAGAGCCCCGAGACTGTCGCCGCGCTCGCGTCAGCCTTGCTCGAGATAGCCCAGGAGAGCCCTGAGACGGTGGCAGGCGCGCCCCGTACTACACCGATCGGTCGTGCCGACGAGGCCCGGGCTGCTCGTTCGCTGGTGCCGACCTGGGACGCGATCAGCCCAAGCTGAACTGCAGGTTGAGCGGCACTGCGTGCGTGGACCCCGGGACTGGCATCCGTGTCCCGTCCACCCTGACCGCCACCTCGGGAGGGTCGCCCACGCGAAGCCACGCCGGGCCAGTCACCGAGGACTGTTGGCCCGCCTCGAGGATCCCCTCGTAGACGATCTGGCCGAGCGGGCTGTTCGCCCTGACTTCCAGCCAGCAACGGCCTTTTGCGGTGACGACGATAGAGGCCGACGGCGAGCTGAGCTGGTATGTCGCGGTGCCGCCGCTCGTAGAAACCAAGACTGCCGGGTAGGACGCGACGGTGGCAGGAGGCGTCGTCGGGACGGGCATTGTGGTCGGCGGGCTCGCCTTGCGGGTCGGGGATGCGACCGTGCTCAATGGCGTCTGCTGAGCTGCGGTCTGCAACTGTGACCGGCTTTGACTTGGCACGGAGCGCAGGTCGAGTGCTATCCCTACAGCTGCTACAGCCACGGCCACTGCAGCCGCTGCCAGCACGACACCGGCGATTGACGGGCGGTGGCCAAAGTGGCGAGTTGCCAGGCGGAGCTTGCCGAGGCGGGGGGAGCCGGCGCCATCTCTCGCAGACTTTTCGCGCGGTGACAGGTCGTCGAAATGGAAGATCTGCGGCTGGACGACAGGCACCGGCCTTGTCGGTTCACCGGACAGCCCGGGCTCTGCCAGCCCGTTCCCGAGGAACAGGTCCGGCCGCGGTGGCAGACCCGGCAACGTCGCCTCTGCGGGCTCATGGCCCGGCAGCGAGCGGTGTGCCGGGCGCCCCGGCCCGCTGCGCAGGACTTGGGTACCCGGCGAACGCCCGAGGTTGGTTGAGGTGGCTACGGCGTCCATAGCCGCGAGCGAAGGGGCTGTCCGGGAGGGCCGGCGGAACGGCGAAGGGCTCACGGCGCCCGGCGACGAAAGAGCGCGCGGTGGAGGCAGGGCCACGCCGCTGGCGGGTGAAATCTGGCCGCTGGGGCCGATCACACGCACGTGAGCCTGGTGGTCCGTGGCGTCTTCGGACCAACCTTGAGCCGCGTCTGGCCGCTGGGTTATATCGGCCAGAGTGCCCAGCGCTTGCTGGTGGCGTTCGACGGTTCGCGAGCGCGCGTGAACTCCTCGCGCTGCGTAGGTCACCGACGCCAAAGCGCAACCGATCACCAGGACGATGAGCAACGGGTCCATCTGTGCTCCTTAACGTCGGTTGGGCCGTCCGGGTTTAACAGTACGGTAAGGCCGGCGAGTTTTGGCGTATCCTCGCGGCCGCGGCGTCCAACGGTCCTCGGAGGAGTTCCTACCCCGTGCCTGATGAAATGCAACGTGAGCGAACGTGGCCCGGCTTCGTCCCGTGATCGCCGTTGCGGCGGGGTTTAGCGCGGGTGCCATCCCATTGACCAACATTGCGGCGCGTCGTCGTGCTGGAGTGGACCTGCGCACAGTTGGCAGCGGCACGGTTTCGGGCAGCGGCCTGTACGCGGTTGCCGGGGCCGGGCCGTTGATTGCGGTCGGTCTCCTCGAATTGGCGAAGGGAGCCGTTGGGCCATTGCTCGCTGGGCGCGACCACCCCGGTGCCGCTGCACTGGCAGGGGGTGCCGCAGTGATCGGCCATAATTGGTCCCCCGTCCTCGGCGGCGCCGGGGGCCGCGGGATTTCTCCTGCGATAGGGGCGCTGTTGGTGACAGCGCCGGCCGGGTCCGGCGTCCTGTTGGCCGGCTTGGTGCTCGGCAAGATTGCGGGGGAGACAGCGATCGGTAGCTTTATCGCCGACGTCATCCTCGTACCCGTCGTCGCCCGGGTACATGGACGGGCGGGCTTGATAGCCGCATCGGCCGTGCTCGCACCGATCGTCGCAAAGAGGTTAATGGGCAATGCTGCCCCTCTCCGCCGCGGGCCTTCTGTGTACCTCAACCGCTTGCTGCTGGACCGTGACACCCGCGCCAAGCCGAGCGGGGACCGGCCACGAGAGGCCACAAGCTGACAGTCGCCGTAGTCACAGACAGCGCCGCGTCGTTGCCCACGTCGCTGGCGGACGCCAACGGGGTGACAGTCGTGCCGATGTGGGTCACCATCGGCGGGGAGCAGTACCGCGACACCGAGCTCAACATGGCAGAAGTACTTGCAAGGCTGGGGGAAGGTCTCAGCACCTCAGGCCCTGCGCCGGGTGAGCTGGTCGACGCGGCGAGCCGGGCCGGCCAGGGCGATGGGGTCGTCATCCTCACGATCTCACGGCACATGAGCAGCTCGTACGAGGCCGCTCGGCTGGCAGCGGGCCTCCTCGAGGAGCAAGGTGGCGACCGAGAAAGGGTGGCCGTTGTGGACACCGGGACCGCCGCCGGCGCAGAGGGCCTCGTGGTGCTGGCCGCCTCCAGGACTGCGCGTGCGGGTCTTCCGCTCGAGGGCGTCGTAGCAGCGGCGGAGGGTGCCGCACGGAGGGCCAGGTTGCTGGCAACACTGCCTTCGCTGGAGCACCTCGCTCGCGGCGGGCGGGTGCCGGGCATCGCCGCGATGGGAGCCCGCTGGCTCGGCCTGCAACCCGTCTTCGAATTCAGGCAGGGCAGGGTCAGGCCGCTGCGGCCCGCGCGTGGCCGCCGGCAGGCCTGCCGGAGGATCGTCACTCTCTGGGCGGCCGACCTGGACGAACAGCTCCGCCGCGGGTCAATACTGCACGTGTCCGCCCTGCACGCCCTCGAACCAGAGGTAGCCGAAGAGCTGCTGGGCCAGGTCCGGGCTCACGTCGAGCCAGCGACCGCTTTCGTCGGCTCGTTCAGCCCGGTCATGGTCGCCCACACTGGCCCCGGCCTGGCAGGGCTCGCTTGGTGGTGGGAGGATAAGTCGTCGCAAGAGCCGGACCGCTCCGCTCAGTGGGGCGCAGCAGGCGCGGCTGGAGCGCTCTCAGGCAGCGGCGGCGGCTAGAGCTACTTGAGCCACCGGCCCGGCTGCCGTCTGCTCGTCGGCCGGGTATGGCAGATCTGCGCCGTGGCGGCGCAAGCTGCGCCGGAACCACCACGACGACAGGAGGATCCCGCCCAAGGTGAGACTGCACGAAACGCCTGTTTTCGCCGCCAAGTAGGTGGCAATAGGCACATTCAGGAGAAGGGTGATGGTGGCCGCAGCGTTGATCAGGCTGACGAGCGCCCAGAGCAAGCTGATCTTCACGAAAAGTTGGCGCACCTTGGGGCCCTTGAAAAAGGCGGGAGGCATCGGCACGAAGTCGTGGGCCAGTTTCTCAGCAAGCGGGCGACCGAGGGGCACCGAGAACAAGAACGCACCGCCCACCAAGGCGGTTGCCAGAGAAGGCTGGAGAAAATATACAAAAAGGCCGCTGCTGCCACTTGCCAGCGCTACCACCGAACGAGCCGTTAGGCCGAGGGCGGCGATCACCAG
>Ga0307477_10003844_pt1 | contig 11044 bp, 7 predicted proteins | sample atmos_gasesECM2C_FD_203316 | JGI IMG/M metagenome (GOLD analysis project Ga0307477, IMG submission 203316) | Hardwood forest soil microbial communities from Morgan-Monroe State Forest, Indiana, United States - atmos_gasesECM2C_515 | ecosystem: Environmental > Terrestrial > Soil > Temperate... | reverse complement strand
AGGCCCTGCCGGCGGGAGGCGTCTCGGCCACGCCGGATCCCAACCCGGGCCTGATCAACTCCGACGAGCTCGTTTTCATGGCCCGCGACGCCGGACCGGGCGCACCGTCGGGAGCGAAGCTGCCCGCAGGGATCGTTGACGCCCAGCAGGTCCAGCTCACGGATCCGCTCAGCGGCGCCACGAGCTACGCGTACGTGATGCGATCCGGTTCGGTGGCGGGCGGGGGTTACGCGGTGAATCCGGCCTACACGGCTTCCAACTCGCCGTACGTCCACTACGCACGCGACGCCAATGCGGACACGTTCGCGTACTCGCAGAGCTCGTATTCCAACTATGGCAATGCGCCGAAGGGTCCGGTGTGCACGCCCGACGGCGCGCCGGTGATCGGCCAGGGCTTCGCCCTTGACGCGTCCGGCCACATCCAGCTCGACCCCAAGACCTACGTGCAACGGCGGCCCCTCGACAACGCGACCGTGACAAGTCCGCGCTACCGATTCCGGTTCGACGGCCGCTGGCTGATGGACACGTTGCAGGTCTCACCCGACGACCGGGGCCTGGCCGTCGGGGACTACGGACCGAGCATCATCGACCGTTTCAAGGGCCGGGCTTTCCAGCAATCCCCGGGCGGGAACACTCCTTGCTGCGGCTATGAGGACGAGCAGAACAACTGGGGCGGGTCGTCGCAGCTGATGGGCGAAAAGGCAGGCCCCGTGCGGGCCATCAGGGTCACGTGGGGGGCTGACTCCGGGACCAACGTCGTGCGCGCGGACATCTTCTACGCCGACCAGATCGACCACAACTTCGAGCTCCGGGTGCATCCGATCCCTCCGCTCGACGGCATCTACACCCAGTGGGACATGGCCGCCGGTCGCGTGAGCACCTACTACAACCCCTACAACCCCGGCGGAGTGCCGGTCAGCGGCATCAACCCCGAGTTGTACGGCAACGTCCATGCCTACGCCGGACCCAGCGGAGTCTCCTATGACAGCGCCGACAGGCTCGGAGCAGCGCTTCGTCAGGCCAACGGCGGCAAGCCACTGTCGGCGGGCAGTCCGACGCCCTCGACGTGTGGCAATGGTTGCATCAATGGTGACTTCGACGTCCCGGACGCCAGCTTCTCGGGGGTGGCGTCGGAGGCGCTCTCGTGGGACCAGTTCGACGGCAACTTTGGCGGCATCGTCGAGAAATGGGGCGCGCACGCCGTGAGCCCGGTGGGCACGCCCGCAGCCGCAGTGGCCACGGTGCCGTACTACCGCGATGACGCCTGCTTCGACGACGGTACCGGCTCCGATCCGGGGCCGCACCTGGCGCGGCGTAGCCCGGACGAGCCGAGGTTCTGGTGGACCGACCCCGTCACCTTGTTACCGACGAGCGGCCCCAAGCCGCCCGCTGGGGTTGTGCTCAACCCGCGCCGATGCTGGAACCATCACGCAGACGGGACCCCGTACAACATCCCCGGAACTTCCTCCTACGACAAGTCCAAGCCGGTCGAGGCTCCCGACGCGCCACCCGATCCGAGCTTCAGTCCGTTGGGTGACGTGCGGTACTACCAGGGCGACATCGGGACCCACGGCCTGCACATCGAGATCATCGGAGAGGCGGACAACGCGCAGCTCACGGCACCCGTTGATGAAGTCGACTCGGATCAGCATCAGACCGTCCTGCCGCCGCTTCAGGGCAACGTGGGGCAGTCCTATGCCGACGGCACGCAGGTGCCGTTGGCCGCCGTCGAGACCCCTTGGACCGGGCCGGCGGCGAGCGGTAGCGCCGGCGCCTCCCACGCTGGCCCGCCCGCGCCAGCGGTCGACACCCGGCCCGTGGCTCGGCTCCGGAGTGGTCGCGCGAGCACGGCGTCGCTGAGCGCGCGCCGCGGCCCGCCGCGGCCCGCCGCCTCGCGGGTCGTGATGTTGGCCGCGGCCGGAGGAGTGCTCGCCGCCGGGGCCGGAGCGACGGCGTTAGCCCTCGGAGCCCTGGGCGCCTCATCCGGGGCGGGCGCGACGGTCACGGGGCTGGGACGGCGACGGTATCGTGACCGGTTCCGGGTCGGTGCCCGAGTGGCCAAAGGGAGCAGACTGTAAATCTGCCGGCACAGCCTACGGTGGTTCGAATCCACCCCGGCCCACAATCCGATGACTGACAGTGTCCTTCATCAGCTTGCGCGCGCTCTCCCGCCACGAGCCCAGGAGCCGATCCGGCGTATGCAGTCCAGGCTTGGGCGGCGCTGGCCCGTCCCTGTCTGGGGCAACATGCGCCGTGCCGAGCCCTTCAGCGATTCGTACGGAACCGATCGAGGAACCCCGGTCGACCGGCACTTCCTGCGCAGATTCCTCGAGCGGCACCGTTCGGACATCCGGGGGACGGTGATGGAGATGGAGCGGCCCGAGTGGGTTGAATGCTTCGGCGTTGAGGTCGACAGGTTGGACATTGTCGACATCAACCCAGCCAATCTGGAGGCCAACCGGGTGCTCGATCTCTGCGAGCCCGACTTGCTCCCCAACGCGACCTACGACTGCATGCTGGTCACTCAGACACTTCAGTACGTCGCCTCGCCGGCGTCGGTGTTGCGCAACCTCGGTGCCGCCCTGGCTCCCGGAGGCACACTTTTTCTTTCCGTGCCTGTTATCAGCCGGCTGGACGCCAACAGCGGACCGACGGGCGACCGCTGGAGGTTCAGCCCCGCCGGGCTCCGGCTGCTGCTCGAGGACACGCTGCCGGGAGTGAGGGCTGAGGTGGTCGGATTTGGCAATCTTCCCGCCGCACTGGCCTTTCTCGCCGGCCTAGCGGCAGAAGAACTTTCGGCTCGCGACCTTGAACTGCAGGACGAGCGGTTTCCGATCATCGCCTGCGCTCGGGTGACGCTGACCTGACGGTGCCAGTCCTTCCGCGCCGGCGCACGCTCATCCTTGCCTATGGAAGGATCGGTGAGCCGGCTCACGACCCGTTTGGCGTTTCCATGCCGCCGGCCAGATTCGCTGCCCATCTTGATGCGCTGTCGACCCGCGCCCAGCTGGTACCGCTTAGTGACTGCCTGACACGCGCCAAGCAACCGCGCATCGCTATCACCGTCGATGGCGGATATGCGGACACGGAGGCGGTTGCCCGCGAGATGCTCGAACCGCGTCGGGTGCCGGTCACCGTGTTCGCCCCCAGGCAGCGGGCGTGGCGCGACCGGCTGGCCTACTTGTTCAGGCAGGCTGACTCCGAGGCGCGCCTGGAGCTGGCCCTCGGCGGAGCGCTCATCACGCTGCGGTGCGGCGAGCCGGCCGGGCGAGGTCTGTGGATCCACGGCCTCCATCAGAGGTTGATGCGATTGTCCTTCGAGGAGGTCGATCGGGCGCTCGATGAGATCGCAAGCCAGCTTGGCGTGCATAGCGAGGGCGACGACGAGTGGGCCGTCCTCGGTGAGGAAGCGTTGAAGCGCCTGGCGTCGAGCACGGTGGTGGAGATTGGCGCCAGCACCGCGGACCCCAAGGCGATCGGCACGGACAAGAAGCACCTGGAGGCGCTCATCGAGCAGCGTGTCGATCATTTTGCCCATCCGACCGGACCGACCGACGAGGTTGATGACGCGGTGGTCGAGGCCGTTAGACGGGCAGGGTACAGAACCGCCTGCACGACGTCGCCGGGCAAGGTGCCCTCGAACCCCGACCCCTTCCGACTGCCGCGCATGGCCGTTGCCGTCGGCTGGGAGTCCGAGGAGCTGCTTGGCCGGCTTCGATTCCTCATCTGACGGACGCCACCCACACACCGGCACGTACGAGCGCAACGGCGAAGGCGGCGACGGCCGCCACCAGCACCACGACAACCAGGTCCGGGGCGTAGACCAGCGCTACTCGCCATCCGCCGTTGGTGCTCGCCCGGGAGTTGAGGGCAAGGAACACGACCCCCGGAACGGCAAGTCCGGAGACAACCAGCCATCCAAGCCGGAGCCCAGTGCCCCACCGTCCCCGTCGCGTGCGCCAGCGGTCGAGGGTCGACAGCGCCCGCATCAGCAGCGTGAGGACCACTACCAGCGCCAACGCGACGAGCAAATGCTGGCCCGTCCGCGTATGGACGGCTGGCGCAGGCCCGGCGGCCATGATCGTGGCCAGCCCGCGGCCGAGATCCGAAGCCGTGATGGTGGCAAGCTCTTGATGGTTGGCGATGACGGCAACACCCCATCCCGCGGCCGGCCGGATGACCAGCATCGATGTCGCTCCCGGGGCGTGGCCCATGTGGATCAGCTCCGTGTTCGCCCCTGACCCGACGTTCCCCCAACCCATGGCGTAGCCCCGAACGGGCCGGTGGAGCGTGGCGTACATCGAAGCCGACACGCTCGCGAGGTCGGGACGGCCGAGATGCGAGAGCAGATACAGCCCCAGGTCATGAGCGGTCGAGTACACACTCCCCGACGGTGTGGCCGGCACCGAGAACGGTTGGTGCATGGCCACGGGTACGCCGAACCATCCGCGATATCCGCTTGCCGCCGGGACTGGCCCGGGCGAGAAGTGGGCCGCGAACGAAGATGTCATCCGAGCCGGGCCCAGCACGTGTTCTTCGAGGTAGCGTCCGAACGGCTCCCCGGAGACCACCTGGACGACCAATCCGGCGGTCTGATAGTTACGGTTGGAGTAGGCGTAGCCGTGCCCGGGCGGAAAGGCCAGCTTGACGTCGCGGAGGGCACGCACCTCGTCTTCGAGCGAGCGACCGGAGGTTCGCGCCAGCGCGCCCCATGCGCTGGTGGAGTCGAGCCCGCTGGACTGGTTCAACAGCTGGCGGACGGTGATGGTCTCTGATGCGGTGGGATCGGCGACGCGGAACCACGGGAGGTACGTTCGCACCGGGGCGTCGAAGCGAATTTTGCCCTGTTCGACCAAGGTGGCGACCGCTACGGCCGTCATCGACTTGCTCAGCGAAGCGACGATCTGCGGAGTGTCGGGTGTCATCGGTCGCCGGTCGGACCCAGCCACCCCGTAGCCCCGTTCGAGCACGAGTCGGCCGTTGGCCACCACCGAGAAGGCGACGCCGGGAAGGTGATTGCGCCGAAGCTCGGCTCGGACAAAACGGTCGATGGCCGCGAGGGTGCGTGGCGTCATTCCCGCGGCAAAGGCCTCGCCATCACTGGTCCCACTCACCGCCAGACGGGGCGCGGGAAGGGTCCTGCCCCCGATCGTCCCGGCGGCCAAGAGCAGGAAGGTCGCACCCAGCGCGAGGGCCGACCAGCGCCGGCCACGGCTGAGGATGACCGCCGCCCCGCCCACCACCACAGCCACGGCCGCGCCGTAGCCAACGGCCGAGGCAAAGGTGGCCAGTGACCCGTCGTTGGCCCCCGAGCTCGCGAGCGCCACCACCGAAGCGCAGATGAAGGCGGAGATGCCGACGACATCGGCGCGCCGGGCCAACACGATGCCCGCGCCCATCGCAACCCCAACGATCAGCGCCGCCAGGCTGTCGCCCCCCGAGCCCACCAGCACGCCCGACGCCATCCCCAGCCCGAGCGCCAACCACACGGGCGTGCGCAACGACCCTTGCCCGCCCGGCATGGCCGGGGAGGGTAGGCATCAGGCCGTCAGCCCTGCAATTGCACCAAGCGGTAGCCCGACCCGGACAGGACCGGGCCGGTGACGTCGACCGACGTTCGGAACGGGGCCGTCGTGATCCCGCCGGCGCCACGCGCCATGAGCACCGTCACGTCGTCGACCCCGTGGCTGTGCAGCAGGCTCAAGGCCGACTCGGTGGTGTCCCGCGGGGTCACCAACCAGGAGGTGCGGGGATCGAGACGCCAGGCCAAGCGAGGCAGATTGCTCAGCCAGAGCACTCGAGGATCCGAGCTCCACGCCGAGGGCGGCATTCCGCGGGCGGTGGGAAGGTCGACGACCACGAGGGAGCTGGATCGGGCGGCCAGCTCGCGATAGACGCGGTCACCGTTGGCGCGGTCCCTTTGGACGACGCGGACGCCGGCTGCAGCCGGGAACACGGCGAGGGCCAGGATCAGGGCGCCCGCCGGGACCCAATTCGCGGAGAGGCGCCGCCACAACGCCAGTGCCACCAGCGCGCTGAGCGGCACGATGATCGGGGAGAAGAATCGTCCTCCCCATTCGCTGCTGCCGCCGACCGGGTAGTCCGCGGCCGCCACGCCCGCGCCGACGATTGCGACCATCGCGAGGAGCCAGCGTTCTTCGGTCGACATGGAGCGCCACCTCAAGCAGAGGAGCCCGAGGGCTGCGACCGGCCACGCGGCGAAGAGCCCCGCCGCGGCCTCGCCCGGATAGCTCGCGAACCGCACCAGATACAGTACAAGCGCAGTCAGGCTCCCGACGATGAACGCGGGTAGCCACAGGCGCCGACCCCAGCGCAACGCGGCACCGGCGACCACGACGGCGGCGAGCCCGCCGAGCAGCAGGCGGTCAGCGTGATGGGTGACGATGCTGCCCTGGAGGAGGTCGTGCCAGGTGCCGCGTAGTCGTCCGTCGACGTACCCGACGTGCACCCCTCCGACCTGGCGCACGGCATCGGGGGTTCCCGCGAAAGACGTCCGCCCGACGATGCGCGAGATCCCCCACGTCTCGATCTTGCGCGCGGCCGCCACTGCGGTCAGGCCCACCACGACGACGGCCGCTCCGCGTCGACGCGCCCCCTGGGCCATCGTCGCCAGGCCGAAGACCACGACAGCGGCGATGCCGAAGATGATGCCTTCCGACCGCAAGAAGACCCCGGCCGCGGCACCGCCGACCAGTCCGAGTAGGGGCAACAGTCGTCCCTTGGTCCTGGCCGCCCGGACACCGCAGTACGCGGTGAGCCCCGCCACCCCGGCGCTCAGGGCGTGGGCCCACAACAGGTAGGCGTTGATGAGCACGGGACTGAGGGCGACGAGCCAGAAGGCGAGTGGCGCGGCTCGGGTTTCGATCTCGGCCACGAGCAGCCACGCGGCCAGCGCGGCGAGGACGGCGCCGACCAGCGAAGGGAGGTCGTACCCGATACCGGCTCCCACGGCCTTGACCGACACCCACGGCAGGATCACGTCGGCGGGATGACTGACGTAGCTGTAGTGGCGCCCTTGGATGGTGGTTCCCCCCACCGGGAACCATTGGCTGGCCGGATCGATCGTCGCCCCTGCGTACGGCTGCTGCCACGATCCTCGTTGGAGGTCGTGGACTTCGAGCGCGTATGAGCCGTCGTCGACCTGCCAGCCGGAGTGGAGGTGCATCGTCGGCACGAGCACGATCAGAAGGACGATGAATGCGACCAGGTGCGGGGCGAGGGAGTCGTACCGAACCGGCCGCCGGCCGAGGCCGCGAACGGCCCGATCGGACAACGGCCCCATCGCCAACGCGACTGCGCTCAGCGCCAGCCATCCGCCGGCCAGGGCCATCGGCGGGACGGCGCCCGGGCCGAGCCTGATGATCCGAGCGCCCAACAGTCGAGGGACCACGAGCTCGCCGCCCGTTCGGCAGAGAGCGAAGGCGATGATCAGGCTGGCCCAGCCGACAGAGCCATACCTTCGAGTGAGGGCTGGTGCCACCAGCCCCACGACCACCATGGCTAGGCCCAGGACCAGATACCAGCTGAGCGGTCCGTAGCCCCTGTGAGGGACGGCCGGGTAGGTCCACCACGCTTCCCGGTGGGCGGCCAAGTCCCACGCGATGCTCAGGAGGACGAACGCACTGGCAGCGACGCCAGCGCTGGCCGCGTTTCGGCGAGACCCCCGGATGAAGTACACGCTGCTTGGCCTTTCCCCCAAAAGTGCCGCCCCGGGAGCGACGCTATCCCACTACGTCCGTGACCTGCACGGCGTCAGGTGTGGGCTTCGAGTGCCTCGATGCGCTGAGCCAGCTCGGCGATGATCAGTGCGAGCTCGGCCGTGACCTCCCCGATGAGGGCGATCACCACAGCCGTCACCTCGGCCAGCTCCTCCTCCGTGGCTTTGTGGCTCCTCCGGTGCATAGCGTCGTGCAGACGGGTCTTGACGTGGTCGGCGTTCATGCCCGGGACGTTAGGCGCGGATCAGCTCGACGCCGGTTGTCACGTCGTCGAGCACGTCCATGAGTGGAGTGACGCCGATGCCCGGGTCGGTGGGCACCGCCAACCGACCGTCATCGAGGATGAACGGCGGCGTGACGTCCAGCGCGTAGTAGCGGTCGGAGGCCGACGTGTCCCCGGGCAGGGTGAAGCCGGGCATTGCCGCCAGCGCGATGTTGGCGGCCCGGCCGATCCCGGTCTCCAACATCCCGCCACACCACACCGGCACGTCATGGGCGGCGCACAGGTCATGGATCCGTCGTGCCTCGAGATAGCCGCCGACCCGCCCCGGCTTGATGTTGACGACGGCGCAGGCGCCGAGGCGGATCGCCGCCGCCGCGTCCGTGGCCGATTCGATGGCTTCGTCAAGGCAGATCGGCGTCTTCATCGACTTGGCCAGCTCGGCGTGGCCGAGCAGGTCCCGCTCGCCGAGCGGCTGTTCGATCAACAGCAGCCCGAACTCGTCGAGCGCGGCCAGGTGAGAAGCGTCAGCGAGCGTGTAGGCGGTGTTGGCGTCCACCTGCAACAGGAGATCGTCGCCGAACCGCTCCCGGACCCAGCGAACGGGTTCGATGTCCCATCCCGGCTCGATCTTGAGCTTGATGCGCCGATAGCCGGCATCGAGATATCCGGTTACGGCCTCGAGCAATTCGGCCATCGAGCTCATGATGCCGACGCTGACGCCGCAGTCCACGCGTGACCGCACGGCGCCGAGATACTGGCCGAGGGACACCCGTGCGGCCTTGAGCTCAGCGTCCAGCAGCGCCGTCTCCAGCGCAGCTTTGGCCATCTGGTGGCCCTTCACCGCCTCGAGCTGAACGGAGACGAGCTCGGCACTGAGCCGCGAGGCGGCGAAGAGGCGGGGAAGCAGGTGCTCACGAATCACGTGCTGTGCACCGTCGACGTACTCCGGTGAGTAGGTCGGCTCGGCCATGGCGACACACTCGGCCCAGCCCTCGGCGTCGGCGGTCAGCGCGCGGACCACGAGGACGTCGCGCTCGGTCTGGGTGCCGAAGGATGTGCGAAACGGCGTGACCAGCTCGAGGCGGATCCGGCGGAGCTCGACCGCCTCGAGTGCGAGCGGCGCGACCACGGCGGTACCGTACCCGGGTCGCTACGCACCCGATCGGAGACGTCACCGTCAACCTTCTGCGCGACGCAGCTGAGATGCGCTCGGCGGCCGAGCTGATCAGCACGGTGTGGGGGCGTCCGGACCTCATGCCCGCGGAGTTGCTTCGGGCCTTCGACTACACCGGCGGCTATGTCAGCGGAGCCCACCTCGGCGGCGCCCCCACGAGCCTGGTCGGCGTGTGCGCCGGCTTCCTGGGCCGGGACGCTGAAGGCGTGTTCCTGCATTCGCATGTGACCGGTGTGCTGCCTTCGCTTCAGGGGCGCACCGTCGGCCTGATCCTCAAACAGCATCAGCGGGACTGGGCGCTGGCCAACGGGGCCGATCGCATTCAATGGACGTTCGATCCGCTCGTCCGCCGCAACGCCTACTTCAACCTGACCCGCCTCGGGGCCAGAGCGGTGGAGTACCACGACGACTTCTACGGCGATGGGACGGATCGCTGGCTGGTGCGCTGGGATGTAGGCGATCGGCCGGTTGCCGAGCCGTGGGCGGCCCGCGAGCCGGTCGTCATCCTCGACGACGATGGCTCCGGCGGTCCCCGGACCAGTGATGAGCGCGGACTCTCCTTGGCGGCCTGGATCCCCGAGGATGTCCGGGACCTGGATGCTGACCATGCCCAGGCCTGGCGGGACGCCGTGCGAGACACCGTGGGCCGAGCCGTGCAAGCGGGCTACCACGCCGTGGCCATGAGCCGCACGGGCTGGTACCAGCTCGAACGACCGTGAGCCTTCGGACAATGCGCCAGTGACCCGGTAGCCTGCCTCCCGGGATCCAAAGGGGGCACCATGAAGCGCTTTTCGGGCCAGGACGCCATCTTCTTGTCGATGGAGAAGCCCACGTGGCATCAGCACGTCGGCGGGTTGTTGATCTTCGACCGCTCCGAGGCGCCCGAGTTCAACTTCCAGTCCTTCAGCAAGCTCGTCCAGGAACGTCTTCCCAATGCGCCCCGGTTCGCCTGCCGCGTCAAGGAGGTGCCGCTCGGTCTGGACCGGCCGATCTGGGTCGAGGACCGCAACTTTGACGTGTCCAACCACATGCATCGTGTGGCCGTGCCCGCGCCGGGCGGGACGCGAGAGTTGGCTGACCTTGTCGGGGACCTCATGGGCCACCAGCTCAACCGGCGTATGCCCCTGTGGGAGATGTGGTACATCGAGGGCCTGGAGGACGGCCACGTCGCCGTGCTCTCCAAGACCCACCATTGCATGATGGACGGCGCGTCCGGCCAGGGCCTGGCCGAGTACATGTTCGACCTGGAGCCGCATCCCACGGCGCCGCCCCCGACCCCGCCTCCGCCGCACGAGATCGAGCGGATGCCGACGGACCTCGAGCTCATGGCCCGTGGCTTGCTGCCCACGCTGGCCACCCCCTTCACGCTGGGCCGCTACGGGCTCCAGCTCGCCCGGCGGGGCTTGTCGCTCCTCCCCTTCCTGCGGGGTGACGCCCGCGCGCCGATGCCGACGGATGCGCCGCCCACGCCGTGGAACGCCAGCTTGAGCCCCCGCCGCCGGTTGGCGTTCATCTCGGTGCCCCTCGACGACATCAAGGCGGTGCGTCAGCACTTCGGCGTCAAGATCAACGACGTGATCCTGGCCGTCGTCACCAGCGCGCTCCGTGGCTATCTGATCGATCAGAACGCGCTTCCGGACAAGCCCCTCATCACCGGTGTGCCCATCTCCACGCGCGAGCTCGACGACACCGAGGTGGGCAACAAGATCGCCAACATGTTCGTCGCCCTTCCCGTCCAGCTGGACGATCCGGTGGAGCGCCTCAAGGCCGTCCACCAGAGCGCGATGAGTGCGAAGGAGATGACCCGGGCCGTGCGGGCCCGCAAGATCCAGGCCTTCGCCGAGTCGGCTCCGCCCGCTCTGATCAACCTGGCCTTCCGCACGATGTTCACGGCTCAGCTCGATCAGC
>Ga0307477_10003843_pt1 | contig 11046 bp, 13 predicted proteins | sample atmos_gasesECM2C_FD_203316 | JGI IMG/M metagenome (GOLD analysis project Ga0307477, IMG submission 203316) | Hardwood forest soil microbial communities from Morgan-Monroe State Forest, Indiana, United States - atmos_gasesECM2C_515 | ecosystem: Environmental > Terrestrial > Soil > Temperate... | reverse complement strand
AAGCCGCCGTTCGTCAACGTCGAGTCCTTAAAGTTCTTTCAATCCCTTTGTTCCTCTTCGTGTGCGTGCCCGCGGGACTCTCACAAAAGGCGCCTCCAGCAGACAGCAATCTGCCCAAGTACGACCTGCAGACGGAGGCGAAGACCGACGGCGTGATCGATGAAGTGAACCTCCTGTCGGTCGGGACCAGGAAGGATTTCACGGAGCTGATCATCAAGAGCGGCGCTGACAAACTCCACATCTACGTGTCCCCCAAACCATTTCAAGAGGAGATCGGTGTCAGTTTCGCCAAGGGAGACCACGTGTCTGTGACCGGCTCAAAGGTAAAGCAAGATACATCAGAGGTGATCTTGGCGCGAGAACTGGTGAAGGGCACGGACACGCTGATGTTCCGCGACAACAAGGGTAACCCGGTGTGGGATCCACGCACCGGCAAGTGACTGGGAGGAGGCCTGATGAAACTCTCTGACTCGATTGCATCGATTCTGAGGAGCAAAGACGAGAACCGAGTGTTATCGGTAACTCCGGAACAGTCGGTGTATGAAGCGATTGAGAAGATGGCCGAGTATGCAGTGGGCGCGTTGCTCGTCATTTCCGGCCAGAGACTGGTCGGTATCCTTTCGGAACGTGATTACGCGCGCAAGGTGATCCTCAAGGGCCATTCGTCACGCGAGACTTTGGTTCGCGAGATCATGACGTGCCCCGTTGTCTTTGTGAGTCCGCAGCACACCGTGGACGAGTGCATGGCCATCATGACCAAGCATCGTTTTCGCCACCTGCCCGTGGTGGAGCACGAAGCTGTAGTGGGAGTGGTGTCCATTGGCGACTTGGTGAAATGGATTATCGACGGCCAGGCGCAGACGATTCAGGAACTGGAAGGCTACATTACGGGAGCTTATCCCGGTTAGGAGCTTGCCATGGGGAAAACATTTGCCATCGGCATCGGAGGCGCGGCCGGTCAGGGTGTGGCCACGCCGGGCGACATTTTCGCGAAGATTTTCAGTCGACGCGGTCTGCATTTGAATGCCTACAACGCCTACCAGTCGATCATTAGGGGTGGACACACGTTTCTCACGATTCGCACCGGCCCGGACAGAGTCACGAACATGGGCGATCGCGTGGATTTGCTGATTCCTCTGAATCAGGACGCGATGGATCGCCACCTTGGCCTGCTCACCGAGGGCGCTGCTTGCCTCTATAACTCGGAAACAATCAAGCCGGGCATCGCCGCACAGGGCGTGCAACTCTGTCCACTGCCTGTTTCCAAACTGGCGGACGTCACCCGGAACAAGGTGGCCCAGAACACACTCGCTGTGGGCGCCGGTCTCAGCATGATGGGCATCGGCTTCCAGGCACTGGAGCAGGTTCTGACCGAGCAGTTCAAGAAAAAGGGTGATGCCGTTGTATCGGAGAATATCGGCATCGCGCGAGCCGGTTACGATTACGCAGGCACGAATTTCCAACCTTTTGCCTGGCCTCTTCCGATGACTGCAAACCGCTATGCGGTGTTGAGCGGCAACATCGCGATGGCGATGGGGGGTGCGGCAGCGGGAGTGAAATTCTATTGCGCGTATCCCATGAGCCCTTCGACCGGCGTTCTGCACTGGATGGCAGCTCACGCTCGCAAGGCCGGCATTATGGTTCGCCAGGTAGAAGACGAAATTGGCGTAGTGAATATGGCAATTGGCGCGGCTCATGCCGGCGTCCGGTCCATGTGTGCCACGTCCGGTGGCGGGTTCGCGCTGATGACCGAAGGCCTCGGTCTCTCCGCAATGATGGAAACCCCTGTCGTAGTCATCGACTGCCAGCGGGCAGGACCATCCACGGGCGTTCCCACCAAGACGGAGCAAGGCGATCTCTGGCAAATGCTGGGAGCCGGATTCGGCGATTATCCTCGAGCCATCGCTGCGCCTCTCGATATTGGCGACTGCTTCAAACTCATCACTGAGATTTTCAATGTCGCGGATCGCTTTCAGTGTCCGGGCATCGTGCTCTGCGATCTGTTGTTGTCGGAAGGCAGGCTCAGTGTTGACCCGAGGGATCTGGATTTTGCCGCGCCCATCGACCGCGGTGAGTTGATCACGGATGCTCCTGCAACAAACGGGGACGGTGCCTACAAGCGTTACAAGATCACCGACAGCGGCATCTCTCCGCGGGCCGTTCCCGGCGTCCCGGCTCATACCCACACCGCCGCGAGCGATGAACACGATGAAGACGGAGTCCTGATCAGCGACGAATTCACCAACCCAACCAAACGTCGCGCCATGATGGAAAAGCGCATGCGGAAGGTTGTGGGTATTGAAGCTGCGGTGCCTCCGCCTGTCCTATGGGGTCCGCGTGACGCGGATGTCACGCTGATCGGCTGGGGATCAACCAAAGGCGTGATCGAAGAGGCCTGCGAGATTCTTGCTGGGCAAGGCATTTCCGCCAATCAACTCCAGATCCGCTGGCTCGTGCCGCTTCACGGCGATGCGATTCTTGACATCCTCAAACAAGCCCGGCACACGATCATCGTGGAGAACAATTTTAGCGGGCAGTTCGCCCGGTACCTGCGAAGCGAGACCAGCTTTGTGCCCGATGGGCACATCAGAAAATACGATGGGGAGCCATTCATGCCCCACCACATCGTCGAAGCGGTAAAGGAACAACTGGGTGGCAAGTGCAAGCTCTCGGTGCCCGCGCACGAAATTCTTGTTTGATGAAATCTGGTTTGAGGAGAACAGAAAATGGCGACAGCTCTAGCGGCGAGCAATCACGTAGCAATGTCAGACCTGAAAGGCAAAGTCGATCCCGATTGGTGTCCCGGGTGCGGGGACTTTGGAGTGCTCGCCGCTGTCCAGAAGGCTCTGGTCGATCTGCAGATACCGAACCACAATGTGGTTACCATTAGCGGTATCGGCTGTTCGTCAAACTTTCCCGGATTCATCAATACCTACGGCATGCACACCTTGCACGGCCGGGCTCTGGCTGTGGCCACAGGGGTCAAGCTTGCGAACCACGAGCTGACCGTGCTGGTGACTGGGGGCGATGGTGACGGTTTTGGCATCGGCGGCAATCACTTCGTGCACAGCATGCGCCGCAACGTTGACCTGCTCTACATCGTGATGGACAACCAGATTTATGGCCTCACGACGGGCCAGACTTCGCCCACCAGCCGCCTCGGCATGAAAACCAAAAGCATGCCGTTTGGAAGCGTTGAAGCTCCGGTGAATCCAATCTCGTTAGCTCTCGCCGCCGGAGCGACATTTGTTGCCCGCGGATTCAGCGCGGAACAAAAACATTTGACCGAACTGATTAAGCAAGGCATCCAGCATAAGGGCTTCTCGTTTCTGGATGTCTTCAGCCCGTGCGTCACCTACAACCACGACAACACCTATCAATGGTTCCGCCCGCGCGTGAAGAAGCTCGAGGATGAAAAGGGATACGATGCCACGGACTGGATGGCGGCGATGGGGAAATCTCTACTGTGGGATGAAGAGATTCCAATCGGCAAGTTTTTCGAACGTACCGATGTGCCGACTCTCCACGGAGCAGAGCCTGTGCTGGATGACGGTCCCTTAGTACACGCTGACATCCGTATTCCCAAGGACGTGACCCGGACTTTCATTGAGGAATTGATGTAGCCTAAGCGACCAGCCGTGGCGCAGGATGAACGAGAAGGGACCGATCCATTCCACTTTGTACGAAAATACTTTCGCTTTCGTGATCCAGGCACGATCGGCAAAGGTCCAATCACGACAGCCCTGCCACTCCCTGTCATGAATGCTCAGGATTTGTATCCTTCGAGCTTCGAGGCCTGCGATCTGGCGGTGCCTCGCAGGCCTGAGCCGTGAGTTGCAATCGCCAGCGCGACTATCGTAAACCCGAGGAGGTTGGCTGCCACATCAGTCCACAGTGCTCCATGCGTGCCGAATCTGAGTAAGAGGGTTACCGTCCTTCGGCCTTCTGGCCGCGAAGTGCCATACATGTGGAAGCTGCTTTCGCGACCAATCGGTTCTCCCCGTCAGTGATGGTGCATTCGACGTAGCCGATCGAGTGGCCCCGACGCACGACCGTTCCTTCCGCTTTGAGTTGTGCCTCCCAGACCGGGCGAAAGAAATTGATTTTCAATTCCACGGTAGTAAAGGATTCATCTGGGGCAAGAGTACTTGCAAACGCTATGCCCATCGCGGCATCAGCAATATCGCAAAGAATTCCGCCATGCAGCGTTCCCATAGGATTTGCATGCTGTGGTCCGGCCGCCAAGACGACCGTCGCCCGCCCGTCCGCGAAGTCTTTCACCTCAAATCCAATCAGACGCGCGATGGGAACGTCGTTCGTCCTTGCGCGTTCCCTGAAGTCCGCTGGCGAGGGAATTTCTTGAGGACTCATGGCTTGTCGGCTCCGGCCTTCGATTTCCGCGCACGAACTTTGGTTTCGAGGTATTCCTCCAGGTGACGGACGGCAAGATCACGAGGCTCTTCCTTCTTCTGCAAACGGCTCACCATGATGCTGCCTTCAAGCGTAGTTGCGATCAAGGTGGCCAATTCTTCCGAATCGACAGCGGCACGCACCTCGCCTCGTCGTTGCCCCTCCTCGGCAATTGATTGCAGCCGATCAAGCAGGGAACTGAGAGCTTGGCGGGCTTTGGTTCGCAGCCGAGGATTGCCATCGTCGGAATCGATGGCCGTGTTCAGCAGCGGGCAGCCTCCAGGAACCAGTCCTGTACGTCGATCGCGAAAGTTGCGCACGATTTGTTTGAGACGATCGACGGTATTCGGGATCTCCTCTGTTCCTTCGAAGCGCGCATCCATTGCAACTTTCCAGGCGTGGTCGAACGCGTCTCCTGCAAGCTCTTCTTTGCTCTCAAAGTGCCGGTAAATCCCGCCTTTTTCCAGACCAGTGGCTCGCATGAGATCGGAAAGTGCAGCACCCTCATATCCTTTTTGATTGAAGATTGGCGCTGCCTTACGAATGATGTCTTGCCGCGTCTGGTCGCCTTTGCGCACGTTTGCTGCTCCTAGCAATGTCAACTCCGCGATAATACGGTCGCTGACCGCACGGTACATATTTGGATGAGACCGACCGGTCCCAGGTCGCATTTGATATGCGGCCAGTGAGCGGAAGTCGCCATTTTGGACCGCCCCCGCCCGGTTCTGCTAACACCCCTTGGGATATTCACGACGACTTGTGAAAACCTGTAGGAGGCTCAAGCACATTCAACCTAAGGTCACCGTCGCTCAGTGGCTCACCGCTTTGCTGGTGGTCGTAATGATGCTCCAGCACTACACGCGAGTCGATCCATTTCCTGAAGGTACGCCAGTTCACAGTGCAGACCTTGCCTGTCGCCCCGACCAACTCCACTGTCCACGCAGAATGGGTCTCGTCGACAATATCTCCAGGGATCGGCGTTTGTCGAACGGATACTGACACACCACCGACCTCGGCCATCGCATGCAGTGGAACCATGAAGTGGGCCACCAGACCAGTCGTTGAGGTTCGCAGCCTTTACCCTTTCAAACGCGGCTTTGACAAAGAGCGTCGCTTTAGCGATTCTATTAGATGTTATACGACATCTAAATACGGGGGATGTGCTTTGGGCCACATCCCACCCGAGATCGGTTGGAATATCCCGCTCAGCTCGGCAAAACATGTGTCCCACCATCTGGGGCAAGTCACCCTGGCGCATCCCTAGAGTCTCGCGCGTACGTCACGTTCGGAGACAAACAACTATGCGTAAGTCGAAAGCAGAGACCGCGAAGACACGCGAGCGAATTGTCAAAGCGGCAGGCGCCGAGTTCGCAGCCAATGGAATCAGTGAGGCGGCGCTCGCGCGAGTGATGGCTGCTGCGGGACTTACTCACGGGGGCTTCTATCGTCATTTTGCTTCCAAGGATCAACTCGTCCTGGAAGCGTGCAATAAGACTATTTTCTCGCTCATTGTCGGCTTGGAATTGCTCATCAACGGAAAGCCTCACGAGCAGGCGCTTGGGCTGCTTGTGGGTCGTTATGTGTCGCGCGCTCATCGCGACCGGCCGAGAACGGGCTGTCCCCTAGCCGCTCTGGGGAGCGAACTGGCGCGGAGGGACACCAGGACCCGTCACGCGGCCACGGAAGGATTTCTCCAACTGTCCCGGCTGATTGCCAGCCACCTGGAGACGGTTCCGTCCCGCAAGCGAGCGGAAATGTCGATGGCGATCGTCTCCGCCATGGTGGGCGCAATCATACTAGCGCGCGTTGCCTCCGATTCGCGAATCTCAGATTCTGTTCTGGTTGCAACGCGCGATTACATCATCCGGTCGATGCGGCGGCAGCGATTGTGACTTAGGCCGGCAACTTTGTATATGGCAAACGGCAAAACAGCGACGAACCACCAGGATCAATCGTTTCCATCATCGCAAGCGCTGGCGCAAAGCCTGTTGAGCAAGGCTATGATCGAGGAGCAGAGCCTCCGCCTGATCATCGACCGCATTCCGGGCCAAATTGCCGTCGTGACCGCGGGAGGTGAGGTCGAACTGGTCAACCGCCAAATTCTAGAGTTTTTCGGCAAGACGACCGAGGAATTGCAGAATTGGGCGACAAGCGACTCTTTTCATCCGGATGACATTCTCCCCACGATCAACGCCTGGAAACGCGCGCTTGAAACTGGGCAACCGTTTGAGTTTGAGAATCGTGGCCGTCGGGCCGATGGCGTCTACCGCTGGTTCCACGTGCGAGCTCGCCCGCTACGTGATGCCGAGGGTCGCATTGTCCGTTGGTATATCTTGGCGACCGACATTGACGACCGCAAGCGCTCTGAGGGTGAATTAGGGAAGGCTTTCGAAGAAATCAAGCGGCTGAAAGACCGCCTTCATGACGAGAATCTAGCCCTCAGGGAGCAAATCGATCAGGTCTTCATGTTTGAGGAGATCGTAGGCTCCTCGCCCGCGTTGAAGACTGTCCTTTCCAGCGTTGTGAAAGTCGCTCCCACCGACTCCACAGTGCTGATTACTGGCGAAACCGGTACCGGCAAGGAGCTGATTGCGCGCGCCATCCATAAGGGTTCGCGCCGTGCTGGCCATCCTTTTATCAGCGTGAATTGCGCCGCGATTCCTTCCTCACTCATCGCCTCAGAATTGTTTGGCCACGAGAAGGGCGCGTTTACTGGTGCCCTGCAGCGGCGACAAGGTCGTTTTGAGTTAGCGCAATCCGGGACGATTTTTCTGGATGAAATCGGCGAGCTTCCCGGGGAAACTCAGCTGGCGTTGCTACGAGTGCTTCAGGAGCGCCAATTTGAACGAGTGGGGGGGAGCCGCGTCATTCCCGTTGATGTTCGAGTAATTGCAGCCACAAACCGCGATTTAGAAGCCGCTATCGCTGCCGGTGTGTTCCGGAATGACCTCTTTTACCGGCTGAATGTTTTCCCGATTCATGTGCCGCCTCTCCGGCAACGAAAAAAAGACATTCCGATGCTGATCGAGTATTTCGTGAAGCGCCATGCGGAGAAGGCGCGAAAGAAAATCAGCAAAATTGATAAGACTACGCTGCAGCTTTGCCAGTCCTATCATTGGCCGGGCAACATCCGTGAGCTGCAAAATATCGTCGAGAGATCCGTTATCCTTTGCACTGGGGATACCTTTTGGATCGATGAGGCTTGGCTTTCAAGCCGAAACGCGCCTCGCCGGGCGTCGTCACATGTTCTCACAGAGAACCTCCGCAACTATGAAAGGGAACTTATCGAGGCGGCTCTTGCGGAAAGCAACGGAATAGTTGCTGGACCAAATGGCGCGGCTGCCAAACTCGGAATTCCGCGGTCGACGCTAGATCTGAAAATCGAGCAACTCAACATCAGGAAGCACACCATCCGGTAAGCTCCCCGTTGAACTCCCAGAATCCTGGCGTACTCCCAACATTCTGTCACTCCAATTTCTTTTCAAGCCCTGTTTTCAGTGAGATCAAATGGGCACTCGGTTGCACCACTCGTGGTCGGTGCTCGGATGGAAGGCATAGAGTGCACGACAGCCGCGACCGCAAGTCGGTCAAATGGACTGATCGATGACTTTTAGGATCGAGACCGCGCTGAGAGGGAGATTCACAGTGTTCATCCTAAGTGGACGAATCGAAAGCCAGGCGATCGACGAACTGAGGAGGCTTTTTGAACTCCATGCGGACCGACGCGGCATCGTCCTTGATCTCAAAGACGTGAGTCTGGTCGGTCGCGACGTAATGGCCTTTCTCGCACGTTGTGAAGCGGATGGCGTGAAGCTTGAGAACTGTACTCCGTATATTCGCGAGTGGATGGAAAGAGAAAAGGATTGACTGGTCGCGACGTGTTAGTGACGCGCTTGTCGTGCACCCGGATTAAGAACAAATGAGGCGTGCATACAAATGAAGGGCACAGTCGCGTATTAAAGGAGGAGTTGGATATGGATAACGTTCAAGACAAGGCGGCCAACGCCAAGGAAATGCGTAAGACCATTTTCCCAGTAGTCCCGACAACGAGGATTCTGGCTATCGGACAATTCACGAAGCCTCCAACACCGGAGCAAATAAAGGAGATCTTTCCGAAGGAAGTGCCGGCTACTCTTCGACTGTATCTGGCTGGCAAGATCGACCAATGGTGGATTCGCCAGACGCAGACAGGCCCTGTTTTCCTCTTGAATGTGACCTCGCTCGAAGAGGCGCGTGCCCTGATGGAAGAGTTGCCGTTGGGCCAAGCGGGCCTTATGAAGCATGAGTTCATCGAGCTTGGTCCGCTGACCCCACTTCATCTACTTCTCAGCGATGGCGGGTCGACAGCCGGTAAATAGTGTGTCGTTGCGATCGCGATGAGCTCGAAGTACGCGAGGTTCGTCGTAGCGCGCCGAAATGAAATACGCAAGGCAAATTGAAACTCAAAGGAGAAGTACGCACAAATGAAAACCACAGATAAAACAGTGGCAGTCTCCCCGCAGACGACGAGAACCAAATACGAGGCGGTCCTCCTCACAATACGGTCGCGCAAGTCCTTCTTCGAGGTTACTCAAGCGATCGAGAGCAGCATGCAGCGCTTCCACACTCCCAAACTGATGGAATATGTGACGCACGGCAACCGCGCGGGTGTCGAAGCTTACGTCGACTCGACTTCCAAGCCAATGGCAATCTTCTGGGACTTCGAGCAGGGCTCCACGATGCGCCTCGCGGGGATTCCCATCGAGTCAAAATTCTACCTGGTCGGGAATGCTGTCATTGCGCGTGGTTTGTTCCAATACACCGGTGCCGCCGGCTTGGGCGCTCCCGTCCGCATCTGCGTGTCCCAGCGGGACGGCGAGGAGACACGGATCGACATGGACCTACCATCGGCATTCTTCAGCAAATTCCCAGAGACACAGCCATCGACTGTACCCGCTCTGCTCGACGAGACGTTGATAAAGCTCTTCGAGGATGCCGCTGCATAGGACAGCACGACGAGACGGAAGCTGTATGGCAAGAACATTCTTCTTGAGCTGTGAAATGAGGCTAATTGTACTTTGTCTTTTCGCTGCGCTGACAGCGGGCGCCCAGACTACCGCTGAACGCTTGCCCGTAACGGACGCTGAGAAAATTGCGGACGCACTGAGGGCCGCACCAAAGTTCATAACCGACGGCGCAACGATCGTGGATTATCCGGCCGGCAAGGGCGGCGAATTTCGAGTTCTCCGTAAGGGCACGAGCGAATGGACCTGCCTGCCGGGTCCGCCACCCGGTTCCAAGCATGACGACCCGGGATGTTTCGATAGTGTTTTCTTTCAGTGGATGACAGACGGTATTGCCGGACGACCGCAGCACATCGACAGGCTTGGCATTGCCTACATGTATATGGGTCAATGGGTTCCGGGCGCGTCCGGCGGGGAGTTTCACGTGGGACCCCACATTATGGTGGTGACTCCTCATCCAGAAGATCTCCAGGGTTTCACCCCCGGCGGTTGGAACGGCACCTACATCATTCATTTGCCCAGCCCCAATCAGCTGATAAATGGTTTTTGGTTATACCAATTCAGCCAGCAGATAACCAGTGAGGGTGGGATGCACTTGTCATTCGGCCAGTACGAGACACAAGCGAGTTTTGCCCTGACAGCAATGGCTCGGGCAGAGCGAATGCCCGAATAGCTTCGACGAGCAGCAGCAATCTAATCACCAGCAAAAGGGAGATGGATGTGTCATCAAAACCAAAGAGCAACAGCGATGCAGAACCTCAAGCAACCTCGACCCAGCTAGAGACGAAAGAAGTTTCGTTAGGGAACTCGGCGCGTACAGAGATCAAACGTCGCGCATACGAAATCTATCTCGAGCGCGGCAAACAAGCAGGCCATGACGTGGACGATTGGCTCCAAGCGGAACAAGAACTCGAACGCGATGTACTTGGCCGCGCTAAGGCGGGTTAAGAAGGAAAGTCACCATGTTCGAGTCACCATGTTCGAGTCAACTCATCGGTCGAGGCGCAAAAAGTGAAGGGAGTTTCAACTGATAAACACATATAGGGCGGTCGAAGTGTCGGCGCCGGATAGTCTTCGCGTTGTTGAACGAACAATTCCTGAACCCGGGCCAGGCCAGGTTCGGATTCGTGTGGAAGCATGTGGCATCTGTCACACCGATGCGGCTACGGTGATGGGAGCCTATCCCGGTTTGACTCTGCCCCGTGTTCTTGGACACGAAGAACTGTGGTTGAAACGGATCGCTAATTAAGCAGCGGGGGGGGCGGGAATCTTTGACAAGTCGCGTGAAATCGCGAAGGAATCGTATTTTCCGCTTGATGAAGAAGGCCATATGAACGATCACAGTAAACAGAAGTCGGTCAATTCCCGTCGTTCGTTCATTGCCAGGTTTGGCAGCGTACTGGCAGCCGCTGCTGCCCTCACAAAAACAACGTTTGGCGGAGGTCTTGAACGTGAAAGTCAGCTCGTTCCAGCAAGTCCATCGACGCCTCGCTATACGGAGCATCATATTCCGCGAGACGGCGTTTCCCTTCATGTAGAAGACCACGGCAGCGGTAAGCCGGTGGTCTTGCTACATGGGTGGCCGGATTCTGCGTATCTTTGGCGCAACCAGATTCCATTCCTCGTCGCGAAT
>Ga0307477_10003841_pt1 | contig 11047 bp, 10 predicted proteins | sample atmos_gasesECM2C_FD_203316 | JGI IMG/M metagenome (GOLD analysis project Ga0307477, IMG submission 203316) | Hardwood forest soil microbial communities from Morgan-Monroe State Forest, Indiana, United States - atmos_gasesECM2C_515 | ecosystem: Environmental > Terrestrial > Soil > Temperate... | reverse complement strand
CGGCGGCCGGCTGCTCAACGGCCGCATGGAAGAGTTTACGTCGCGCTACGGCTCGGACGAGGACGGCAAATACGTGCTGCCGCGCGATCTCGCGACCTATGCGATCTTCAAGGAAGTCGAGGCCGGGCGCGGGTCGCCGCATGGCGGCGCTTATTTGTCGTTTGAGCATTGTTCCGCGGCGGCGTTGCGCGCCGCCTTCGGGCCGGTGATCGACCGGCTCGCCGCCAATGCCATCGATCTCACCCGCATGCCGGTCGAGGTGGCGCCGATCGCGCATTATCATATGGGCGGCGTCGTCGCGAACGCGCAGATGCAAACCGAACTGCCCGGTTTGTTCGCCGCTGGCGAAGTTGTCGGCGGCGCCAACGGCGCCAATCGCCTGTCCGGCAATGCCATTACCGAAGCTCTGGTGTTCGGCCGCCGCGCCGGGCGGAGCGCCGCGGCGCATGCCAAGAAACATGCCAAGGCGATGGCGCGAAAGGATTTGCGCGCGGCAAATATGCGTGCCGCACTTGACCTTGTCGGTGACGGCAGTGGCGCCGGGCGGGACCGCAACACAGCATCCATGATCGCGCGCCTGCAGGCGATCATGGCCGACGACGTCGGGCCATTCCGCACCGCCGCCAAGCTCAACCGCGCGCTCGCCGGCATCGCCGCGCTTGCCGACGAGCTCGGTGAGCGGCCGCCACGCTTTGCCGGCGCGGCGGCCGCCTTCGATCTGCAACGGCTGGAATGGTTCGATCTGCGCAACATGCTCATTGTTGCGCGCGCGGTCGCGCAATCCGCGCTGGCGCGAACCGAAAGCCGCGGCGCCCATCAGCGCGAAGATTTTCCGAAACTGCTGCCGGCCTGGCGGCGCCATCAGCGCGTGCGGCTCGCCGGGGGCGCACTGCAACTCTCCGGCGCGCCGGAACAGGCGCTGATATCATGAGCGCCGTCGCCAAACTGAAAATCCGTCGCGGCAGCCAAGGCGAGGAGGCGCGCTGGCAGACCTTCGAAGTGCCGTTCGAGTCCGGACAATCGGTGCTCGATGGACTGCGCTGGCTGCGTATCAACAAGGACCCGACGCTGGCGATGCGGTTTTCCTGCATCAACGCCAATGCCTGCAAGGAATGCATGATCCAACTCGACGGCGAAACGGTCTATGCTTGCACCGCGCGGCTCGAGCCGCGCGAAATGACGCTGACGCCGCTGCCGAACAAGACGCTCATCCGCGATCTCGTCACTGAGATCGCCCCGCCGTCGGAGCGGTTTAAGTGATTTGGTGAAAACTCAAAGTGAAGGACCTCATGCCGATCAAATCCAAATACCTGTTCGTCGCCAGCATGGATGTCGACCCAGACAAGGAGGCGCTGTTCCACGAAGTCTACGATACCGAGCACGTGCCCAATCTGCTCAAAGTGCCAGGCGTGCATGCGGTGACGCGGGCCGAGGGCGAGCCGTTCGCCATGAGCATCGGCGGGCAGGAGAGAAAGGTCGCGCATGAAGGCGCGCGCCATTCCGCGATCTACGAGATCGACGGCCCGCATGTGCTGGTGAGTCCGGGATGGGCCAAGGCGGTCGAAGCTGGCCGCTGGCCGACGCAGGTGCGGCCGTTCACGCGCAACCGGCGCCATGCGCTGTATCGCATAAGGTAGGCGCCAGTCCTGCCGAGAAACGATTTAGAACAGCGACTGCACGTCGCCGCAAATGCTGATGGCCTGGCCCGAAATCGTGTGCCCGCGCGGCGACGCCAGAAACACCATCATGTCGGCGAGCTGCTGCGGCGCGATCATCTCCTTGAGCGACGCGTGTGACAGCGCTTCCTCCTGAACAGCTTGCATCGGCACGCCGCGAACCTGCGCCTTAGCCGCGAATACCCGGCGAATCCGGTCGCCCTCCACCGCGCCGGGCTGGATCGCGTTGACGCGAATCTTGAGCGGCGCCAGCTCTATGGACAGCGACTTGGTGAAACCGACCACCGCCCATTTCGAGGCGGCGTAGGGCGCGCGCAACGGAAAGCCGAGGCGGCCGGCGGTCGACGATAAATTGATGATCGACGGATTGCCGCTTTTTTCCAGGTGCCGCACCGCCGCGCGCACGCAATTGAACTGCCCGGTGATGTTGACGGCGAGCGTGCGATCCCATTCTTCCGGGGGAATTTCGTCAACCCGGCCGGTCGGGCCGGCGATGCCGGCATTGTTGACGAGGCAATCGAGTCCGCCGAGCGCATCCGCCGTGGCATCGATGAAACGCGTCACCGCGTCGCGATCGGAGACGTCGCAGAGCGAGGCTTTGATCTTGGGATCGCTGGTCGCGAACTCGGCGAGCGCGTGACGATCGACGTCGCAGATGTGCACCAGCGCACCCTCGCGCAGGAAAGCGCGCGCGACTTCGCGGCCGATACCGGCGGCGCCGGCGGTGACGATCACGCGCAGACCCTTAATGCCCAGATCCATGATGCTTTGCCTCCGACTCCTCATTCCCTCTCCCCGGCGGGGAGAGGGTTAGGGTGAGGGGTACCGAGTTTGCAATCAGAGTTCCGAACCCCCTCACCCGCTCGCTTCGCTCGCGACCTCTCCCCAACGGAGAGAGGTGGAAATGGAAACCACCTCGCGGGATAGACCACCGGTGCGCGGCTAAAATGACGATCACACATTACTCGCGGTCAGACCGAGAATCCGCCGCGCTTCTGCGGGTGTCGCGACGTGGTCACCCAGAACCGCGATAATCTTTGCCGCCTTCTCGACCAGCGCGGCGTTGCTCGGCGCCAGCTTGCCCCTTTCCAGATAAATGTTGTCCTCAAGGCCGACGCGCGGATGGCCGCCGAGCAAAACGGTCTGCGCCACCATCGGGAATTGATGCAGCGAAATGCCGAAGGCGAACCACGGCGCATCCGGCGGCAACAGATTGCGCATATAGGTCATGGCCTCGGGTGTCGCCGGCTGGCCCCAGGAAATGCCGAGGCAGATCTGAAACATGCCGGGCGGCTTGACGTAACCGTCCACGATGAAACGTTTGGCGAGCAACAGATGCCCGGTCTCGAACACTTCGAGCTCGGGCATGACGCCGGCGTCCTTGATCGCGACCGCCATCGCTTGGAGGTGCTTCGGCGTGTTGATGAAGACCCGGTCGCCCATATTGAGGCTGCCCATGTCGAGGCTGCAAATATCGGGCTTGAGCTCGACCACGTGACGCACGCGCTCGTGCGGCGATTTCAGCACGCTTTCCGCGCTCGGTTTTGACGGATCGCGCTCGTCGTGGGTGAAGCGCGCGCCAGGGCCGGTGGTGAGATTGATGAGCACGTCGGTGCCGCTTCCTCTGATCCGCTCGACGACTTCGCGATAATGCGCTCCGTCCATGCTCGGCTTGGTCGTTTTCGGATCGCGCACATGGATGTGCACGATGGCCGCGCCGGCCTTGGCCGCATCGATCGCCGAATTGGCAATCTGCTCGGGCGTCACCGGCACCGCCGGGCTGCGGCCCGGCGTGTCGGCCGAGCCGGTGACGGCACATGAAATAATCACCTTGCGTTGCATGGTCTCACCAAATCCTTCCCCACCAATGCCTACAGCATGATCCGGAAAAGTGGATACCGGTTTTCCGAAAAGATCATGCTCAAACAACAAGCTAAAGCGAAATACCGAATCAACCTAAAATCATTTCGCTTTAGCCGCGCGGCCAGAACCTACGGCGTCAGCACCACCCGGCCAATGATCTTGCCGGCGCGCAAGTCGTGCATCACCGCGTTCACTTGGTCGAGCGGCTTGGTCGCCACCGGAACCTCGGGCAGGCCGGTGCGGCGCACGAGCGCCATCAATTCCGCCGTTTCCGGAACGCTGCCGACATAAGAGCCCTGGATCGTCAGCGCGCGCATCGGAATGGGCGGCAGCGACACCGTCATGTCGCCGCCGAACAGACCGACGATGACGTATTTCCCGCCTTTGATCAGGCTGTCATAGCCGACGCGCGCGCTTTGCGACGAGCCGACGAGATCGATCACCGCCCAGGCGCCGCCTTGGGTGAGATCAATGATCTGCTGCGCGGCATCGGCCGCGCCGCCATCGATGACGTGCGCAGCGCCGGCCGCTTTCGCCGCTTTGCGCTTGGCGGCATCAACATCGACGACGATGGTGGAATGGCCGCCCATCTTCTGATGCAAAGCAAGACACATCAGGCCGAGTCCGCCGGCGCCGATGATCACGGTCGGCTCGCTCGCCAGCGTCGGCACTTTTTTCAGCGCGCCGTGCGTTGTCACGCCCGAACAGGCGAGCGGCGCGACGCGCTCGGGCGGCAGGTCGCCGATGTCAAAGAGGTAGCGCGGATGCGGCACCATGATGTGATCGGCGTAGCCGCCATCGGCGAACACGCCGAGGCTTTTCATCGCGCGGCAGAGATTCTCTTCGCCACGCCGGCACGGCCCGCAGGCGCCGCAGCCGATCCATGGATCCGCCAGCATGCGCGCGCCGATCCGCACGCCTTTGGCGTCCGGCCCAACAGCCACCACCTCGCCAACATTCTCGTGGCCGAGCGTCACCGGCAGCTTCATGCCGCGCTCGGCAAGGCTGAGCCGCTTGCCGCCGCCGAGATCGAACCAGCCATCGGCGAGATGCAGGTCGCTGTGGCAGACGCCCGCCGCCAGCACTTTGAGCAGCACCTCGCTGCCGGTCGGCTTCGGCGTCGCCTGCTCCGTCAATTGCAGCGGCTCGCCGCAGGTGCAGAGCTGAAACATGCGCATGGACGATCACCTTTTCGTTGTCACGAAACCAATTGCGGTCCCGAAATTCTTGTCCGGCGCCAACACGTGCCGGTTGCAGACCCGCGGCAAATCCGCGAGCTGGCCGATAGTTTGGCACACGAGCGTCAATGCGGCGAGGTGCGGACCATCGTCCGGATGCGGCGCCGCCAAGCCGAAAGCTTTTTCAAACGCCTGCGGGCGAGCCAGCACGATCGTGCCGATTCGGGTTTGCAGCGTGGTGACGGACGGATCGTCCATGGCGGCCTTGGTCCCAGTGACGGTCTGCATGAAGCCGGCGAGATCGGGCGCGGTTTCGCCGACGATCCAGACGTCCTGCACGCGCATCGCGCCGTTGGCACGCTGCACATAGCGCGGCTGCGCGAAGTATTCGGGCGCGTAATGCTGGCAGGCGAACAGGCCGAGCCACGGCGCTGCCGGGTGACTGACAAAGGCGAGCGAAAAGCTAACGGTGATGTCTTGGCCGTCCGCCATTTTCGCCGTTCGTGAGAAATCAAACGGCTCGTAGGTTTGCAGTCCCGCCTCCCGCCACGCTTCGATGTCGGCCCGCGCATCCGACGTATCGAGCACCAGCATCGAGAAACCTTCGTGGCGCGCCAGATAATCGCGATTGAACGCGGCGAAGGAAAAATGCCCGGCGCGATGCTCTGGCACGTCTTGCGGCGCGGTGACGGCAAGCAGCTCGAGATAGGTGCCGTGCAGCTGAATAAGGGAATTGCCGGTGCCGAACGGATGCTGGCCGCGCGGCGTGACGGTAAATCTTAAGTCCGCATAGTGCGACCGCATGGCCTCGAGATCGTGGCCGGCGAGCACCAGGTGGTTGATACCTTTCATCGGCGAGTACTCAAGGCGGCACGATTGTGCGATCGTAAAATCGAATTCGAGGAAATGCGAAGAGACGTGAGTTTATCGCAGTATAGGGCCTCAGCCCGCCAACGCCATCGCCTCGGCCCGCCGTTGGCTTGCGATCATCGACGTGCGCAAGAGGAATTGCCGGGCGCGCTCGGGATCGGCGGCGCTGGCGCGCAGCTCGTCGAGATTGCGTTTGCGCACTTGCGGATCGCGCGCTTCCAGGCGCTTTTTGTTGGCGATCGATTGCTCCTGGACGGGCGCGGCGCTGCAAACCGTAGAGATCGAGCAACCGCTCCGGTGCGCCGTCGCGCATGATGCGCACGAGTTTGTCGGAGAGGTTCACGGCGTCCTGGATGCCGCCGTTTAATCCCATGCCGCCGATCGGATTGTTGACATGCGCGGCGTCGCCGGCGAGCAGCACGCGGTCCTTGCGAAAAGTTTCGGCGACGCGCTGATGCGTCACATAGAGATTGCGTTGGATATTTTCATTGGGCTGCGACGAGGGAAAAAACGACTGCATGCGCGCCTGCACACCGGCATCGCTCAAAATGTCCTCTTCGCTCTGTGCCGGGTCGGTCGGATAGACCGTGCGCCACAGCCCCGGCGGACCGTCCGCCGAGACCTTGAAGCAATTGCACCACGCGCCGGGATCGGCGAAGTAGCTGCGATAGCAATAGCCGCGCTCGCTTTCGAAATCGAACGGCGTGGTGAGAACGATAAAGCGCTCCGGCCAGGTGAAGCCTTCGAATTTGATTCCGGAACGCCGCCGCACCGTGCTCCGCCCGCCGTCGGCACCGATCAGGTAAGCGCCGCTATGTTGCGAGAGAGTGCCCGATGGCCCGCGTACCTGTACGCTCACGGCGTCGCCGCTCTGCGCCACGTCGATGACTTCATGATCGAACAGCGCCTCGACATTCGGATGAAGCCGCAACCGGTCCAGAACCAGCTTTGCAGTCTTGAACTGTTCGCATTGCACGACGAATGGATGCCGCGTGTCGTTTTTGAGAACGGCGTGATCGAACTGCGCAACCAGCGCTTGGTTCGGCCGGTCCCAGAACTGAAAGATCGGCGCGACCAGACCAACGCGGGCCATGTCGCCGACCAGCGCGTCGTCCAACAGGTCGAGCGTCGCCGGATGGGTGGTCGCGGCGCGCAAGTCCATTTGCAGCGTGCTGTTATTGTCGAACACGCGCACCGGCAGCCCATGACGGCCAATAAGCCAAGCGCAAAGGAGCCCAACCGGTCCGCCGCCGGCGATCAGGATTCTGCGTTGGTCGTCGGTCATCCGCGCTGATTAGCAAATTGTGGGGGAGGTCGCGAGAAGGCAGGTTTGCTCGTCATTGCGAGGAGCGAAGCGACGAAGCAATCCAGTCGTCAGCCTATCCTGGATTGCTTCGCTTCGCTCGCAATGACGAAAAGGGGCTTTCTTGACAGGATAAGCAGGGAAAGCGAAGAAACCGGCACCATGGAAGGTTCTCAAGGACGATCGACGGTGGGCAAACGAAAGCCGGTTGCGTTCGGCGATCTGCGCGGTTGGATTTCGGCACTCGATAGCGCCGGCGAATTGCAGCGCATCAGTGCCGAGGTCGATTGGAATGTCGAGCTCGGTACGATCGCGCGTCTGGCGCAGGGCGCCGGCACCGGGCCGGCGCTGTTGTTCGGAAATATCCGTGATTACGGTGCCAATGCCCGTTGCCGGCAGGTCTTCACCGGCGGGCTTTCCAGCGCGCGGCGCGTCGCCATGATGTTCGGCCTGCCGCCCGACACGCATCCGCGCGAGCTGGTGCGGCTCGGCCGCACCGTGCTGTCGCAAAGTCTGCCGCCCAATGTGGTCAAGACCGGACCGGTGAAGGAAAACGTCGTCAAGGGCGGCGACATCGATCTCTACGAATTCCCGGTGCCACAATGGAACCGAGCCGACGGCGGCCGCTACATCCTCACCTATGGCGGCGTGGTGACCAAGGACCCCGGCACCGGCGTGATGAATGTCGGCATCTATCGCGGCATGATCGGCGGCAAGGACAAGATCCCGATCCTGATGTGGCGCGCGCAGCATATCGGCCACCACGTCACCGCCTGGCAGCAGGCCGGGCACAACGAAATGCCGATCGCGGTCGCGATCGGCTGGGAGCCGTCGCTCGGTTTCGTCGCCGGCTCGCCGGTGCCGAAGGGCCTGTGCGAATATGACGTGATCGGCGCCATCCGCGGCGCCCCGGTCGATCTCGTCAAATGCGAGACCGTCGATCTGATGGTGCCGGCCAGCGCCGAGATCGTGATCGAAGGCTATCTCCAACTCGATCCGTCAAACTTTCTGATGGAAGGGCCGTTTGCCGAAGTCACCGGCTATATCGCCGGCGACCGCTCGCCGAAGCCGACCATCCGCGTCACGGCCATCACCCATCGCAAGGATCCGATCCTGCGCGGCACCATCGAAGGCTCGCTGCCCGGCTGCTTCTCCGAAAACGGCATGTGCTCCTCGGTCATGCGCGCGGCGACGGCGTGGAACGTGCTCGATCGCGCCGGCGTTCCCGGCATCACCGACGTGTGGTGTCCGCCGGTGCAAGCCGGTGTCAACATTTTGGTGCAGATCAAGCAGAGCTATCGCGGCCAGGCCAAGCAGGTGGCCAACGCGCTGTGGGGCAGTTCAGCCGGCCACGTGCGCTATAAGCACGTCACCGTGGTCGACGACGATATCGATATTCACGACTACGCCGCCGTCGATTGGGCGATTGCCTATCGCGTCAACGCCGGCGAGGATGACGTCGTCATCATGCCGGCGACCTTTGGGCTGGGATTGGATCCATCGACCCGCAAGCGCGACCGCAACACCACGCTTTATGGCACCGGCAAATGGAATCGCATGCTGATCGATGCCACCATGAATCTCGATTACGATCCCGATCCGGAGTTCGACGGCGCGCGTTTCCCGCCGCTGGTCTGGCCGGCGGCGGAAGACATCGCCGCGGTCAAAGCGCGCTGGAGCGAACTCGGGCTCGATAAGCCGCGGCGGAAATGATCGCGCGCGCAATGTTCGAGAACTTCACCCGCACCGAGATCAAGACCAGCGGCGCGCGCATCGTCACGGTCTACGGCGGCAACGGCCCGCCGCTTCTCCTGATGCACGGCAATCCGTTCAGCCATTTATCCTGGCACAAATTCGCGCCGCGGCTTGCCGAACAGTTTACGGTGGTGGCGACCGATCTGCGCGGTTACGGCGATTCGGAGAAGCCGCCGGGCGGCGCCGATCATGCGAACTATTCCTTCCGCGCTATGGCGCAGGATCAGATCGAGGTGATGGCCGCGCTCGGGCACGATCGCTTCTATGCCGCCGGGCATGATCGCGGCGCGCGCGTATTACATCGCATGTGCCTTGATCATCCGAGCAAGGTTGTCCGCGCCGCGATTCTCGACATTATCCCGCAGCATCATCTCCTCAATAACGTCACGCGCGCCTGGGGCACGTTCTCGTGGCACTGGTTCTTCATGATCCAGCCGTACGATTTTCCCGAACGCCTGATGAGCGCCGACCCAGATTATTTCATCGAAAAGAAGCTCGCTAAGACGGCGAAGGGCTTAAGCTTCTTCGATCCGCGCGCGCTTGCGGAATACAAGCGCTATTTCCGCAATCCGGCGACCGTGCACGCGATGTGTGAAGATTATCGCGCCACCCATGGCGTCGATCTCGACATGGACACCAAGGATTTCGCGGCGGGACGAAAAATCACCTGCCCGGTGCTGCTGCTGTGGGGCGCGACCGGCGGCGTCGGCCGCAATCACGACGCCGAACAAATCTGGCGCCGCTATGCCAGCGATATTCGCGGCGCCAAGGCGCTGCCTTGCGGGCATTATCTCTCCGAAGAAGCGCCCGAGGAAACGTACCGGGAGCTGCGCGATTTCTTCGCGGCCGGGGAGTTGGCTGGTCATTCCGGGGCGCGCGCAGCGCGAGCCCGGAATCCATAATTACGAATTGTTCGGATCAACACCGATTTCGAAACGCCGTGGTTATGGATTCCGGGTTCCTCGCTCCGCTCGGCCCCGGAATGAAGGTATCAACTCGCCACGGGTGTCGGCGCGTCGAGGAAATTCTTCGCCGCATACCACAGCAGCTGGCGATTTTTGCCGAAGCCCTGGCTGTGCGCGGTGTTCGGCAGGATCACATATTGACGATCGCCGTTCGGCAGCTTGCGGAAAAACTCAAGCAGATCATCGTCGGTGGAATTGCCGTCCCATTCGCCTCGCGTCATCAGGACCGGCGAGAGCACTTTGGCCGGATCCACCAGCGGCAAGTTCACCGCCATATCGACATAGGTACCGCTCGGCACGGTGTCGCCGTATTGCATTTCACTGGCGATCAGCGTGTCAACCATGGCCGCATCGTAGAGATTTGGGTGCCCGTCGCGGGTGAAGATCGAGCGGATCATGGCGGCATCGCGCTTGCGCTTCGGATTGGCGCGCAGCTCGTCGACGCGTGCTCGGCGCCGGCCGATTTCAGCCGCGCCTTCGCCTTTATAGGTGAAAGCGGTCAGGATCAGTCGATCGACCCGCTCCGGCGCCTTTTGCGCAAAAGCGCCGGCGCGGATGGCGCCGGAAGACTCGCCGAACATGTGAACCTCGGCGCGGCCGGTTTCGCGTCGAACGACATCGAGCCCTGCGGCGAGATCTTCGACCCCGCTTGCAATATCGGAATTGCTCGACGTCTGCGAGGAGCGACCGTAATTTTCATGATCCATGGTCCACACGTCGAAACCGGAACGCGCGAATACATTCATCATCGAATATTCGCTTCCGGGCACGCCGAGATCGAAGCTCGATTGCGCTGAGAGCGAAGAGCCGTGTACCAGGAAGAGCACCGGAAGCGGCTTGTCGGGCCAGCCCCCTAAATTGCCGGGCCATTTGCGATACATGGCGAGCTTCACGCCGCCTTTATCGGCCCGGTAGCCTTGGCTCCAAACATCGCCGCCGGGGCCAGCTTTGGCCTCGGCAGGTTCGAGGCCGGGACCGAATCCGGCGCCGATGGCCGCTCCTAGCCCGAAACCGGTCCGGGTCAGCAACGTTCGTCGTGCAATTTGGCGACTGATCATTTTTGTCTCTCGCTTAACCGTTAGGCAATTTGCCACAGCCCGGCCCGCATCGCCGCGCTGCAGCACGATCGCCGCCCATGGCGTGCCCGCGGCATTTCGGCCGCAAGCTTAACCCATTTGCCAGTCTCGCGCACTGCGCTGCCCTTTGCTACCGGGAGCGCGACGAGACGCGCGATTGCGAAGTTCGTAACCGTTCATGCATAAACTCCTCAAAACGGCGCCACGCGGGCACATATATGTGACGGCGAAGTCCGGGAATGATTTTTCGCCAATTGCAATCTTTGCTGCCATGACGTTCATGGCGTCATGGGGTTCATACAGGAGACGGAACGGAACTGGCGATGGATGCGCAAACAGCCGACCCGGAGCGCGGCATGTT
>Ga0307477_10003839_pt1 | contig 11052 bp, 9 predicted proteins | sample atmos_gasesECM2C_FD_203316 | JGI IMG/M metagenome (GOLD analysis project Ga0307477, IMG submission 203316) | Hardwood forest soil microbial communities from Morgan-Monroe State Forest, Indiana, United States - atmos_gasesECM2C_515 | ecosystem: Environmental > Terrestrial > Soil > Temperate... | reverse complement strand
TCGATCTGGGATGGCGTCTGGGCCGCTTGGGATTGAAGCTTCTCTACGAGCCCGAAGCGCTGGTCCATCACCTCCATCGTTACGACTGGAACCGGATCCAAGCGCGCTACGAGAGCCGAGCACGGGCCGAGCGCCTCATGGCGTCCAAGCACGACTGGTTCAGCCCGTTCTTCGGCGGGCGGGTCCAGGCCGCGATCGAACGCCGACCGGTATCGCCCCTCGGCGCTGTCCTCGTCGACTGGGTTCCGGCAAACTTGCCCGCGGCCCAGCGGTGGGCGCGTGCGCGCGCTGACCGCTGGTATCACCGACGCTTGGCCCCCGCCTACCTCAATGCTTTGCAAGGGGAACGTGACCTGGATGAGCTCAAAGCCTTCCAGGGCGACCGGTTCGACCTCGGCCGCCTCGGCAGTCGTTCCCAGCCCGTCGACGAGGAGGACGATCTCTACCAGCTCGCGGCCGCGGTCATGCGAGGGTCGGGAACGCCCTATCTCCGTGATCTCCGCCGCGAGCTGTGGCCCGGCGCCTCGATCCTCGACTACCGCTGTGGGATCGGGTCCGACGGGCTGCGGCTGCTCGAGCAGGGCCACCGCGTCGACTTCGCCGCGCCCGAGAGTCCCAGCACGAAGTATCTGCGCTGGCGGCTCGCGCGCCGGGGCCTGACCGCTCAGATCCACGACCTCGATCGGTTCGTGCCGGCCGGGTTCGACGCGGCATGCGCGTTCAACGTGACCGGGGGTGCCGAGGACGTCTTCGACCTACTGGCTCAGCTCGAAGCCCGGGCCGGCTTGGTGTGCCTCACCTTCCTCGAGTCCGCGACGGCCCTTCCCATCGATGACGTTCTCGACCACGCCCGCCGGCGCGGCTTGCTGAGCTACCGGCACCATCGCGACCAGTCCCACCTGGTGATCTACCGCTCCAACCACGGGTCCGGCCTCGCCCGACTCCGCTCGTCGGTGAAGCGGCGGTTGCCGGGCCGTCGTCGGGAGCGCGCCACGCGTTGGTAGACGCGTTCGTGGGCCGGGCCCACCGCCTCAGTCCAGCCCCACCGGGCCGCGTGGGCCGCGCACCGAGTCGGGGTGAGCGGGTCGGCAGCGAGGTCAATGGCCTCATCTAGGGCACGAGCCAGGTCTGTGGCGTCGCCAGCGCGGAAGGTCCGCCCGATGTAGGGCGAGTCAACGATCTCGGGAGGTCCGCCGGTGTCGGCGCAGACCACCGGTGTCCCGCTGGCGAGTGACTCGAGAAGGACCAGCCCGAAGGCCTCCCTCACCGAAGGCAGCACGGTGACCGACGCCTGGCGATATCGCAGCGGAAGGTCCTCGGGTCGGCCGACGCCGAGCACGTCTGTGCGGCGGGCGATGGCCTCGGCCCGTTCACCGAGACCGGGCAGCGCCCAGCGGTGGTCGCCCGGGCCGGCCAAGAGCAGGCGTACGTCCCCGCGGTGGATGGCCAGGACATCGATGGCGGCGAGCACCACGTCGACGGCCTTGTTGTGGTACGACGCGTCCGACGCGAAGAGCACGGTGGGCGAGCACGGCGGCGACGGGTCCTTGACGGCGAAGACGTCGGTGCGGATCCCAGGCGGGAGCACGATCGGCCGGCGCCTGGTCAGCCCGTGGAGGAGGTCAGCGGCCGATCGGCTCAGGGCGGCCAAGACGTTGGCGCTCCAGGCCGCGCCGGCCAGAACGACCGGTCCGGCCGGCTGTCTACGCACCCAGCGCCGGTCGGCCGCTCCCAGGTAGCTGAACACGACGCGATGGCCCGAGAGCCTCGCCGCCGCCGCGGCTTGCGGTGTGAAGGCGTGGACCAGGTCGAACCGAGCACGCAGGAGCGCTGGCCTGAGGGCGAGCGCGAAGCCGTCTTCCTCGTTGCCACCGGCGGGACCGAGCCAGCGCGGTCGTCGCTGGGGGACGGAGCGGAACGTGACGCCGTGCTCGATCGCCGTCGCCGGCGGTCCTGTCGTTCCGGTGATGACCTCGACGTGGTGACCTTGCCGCCCGAGATACCAGGCGAGATCCCAGACGTAGCGCTCACCGCCCCGACGGACCTCGGTGAACGAATACGGGTGAGCTAGCGCGATGCGAAGGGCCGTCACCGCGGCGGGGGACCGTCTGCCCCACGGCTGGAGGTCAGGTTGGCGCGGACCTGGATGGCCCAATAGCGGGCTTGGCGGTGATCCCGGCGGATGAGGTGCGAGGCCAAGAGGCGGGAGCTTCCGATCAGATTCGCGGCGCGGTACGCAGCGGTAGCGATCGCACCGTGAGCGCGGCGATAGAACCGGTAGGTGTTGCGCATGTAGGCGATCGGGGCCCGGTCTCCGTAGCTCTGGGCGGCCGAGGCGCCGCCCACATGACGGATGACCGCCTTGGGTTCGAACCAGACCGGATGCCCGGCGCGCGTCGCCCGCCAGCACCAATCCAAGTCCTCGGCGTACATGAAGAAGCGCTCGTCGAAGCCCCCCACGCGATCGATGACGGCCCGTGGCATCAGCAACGCGGCACCGACGGCCCAATCCACCGTCGTGGGCTTATCGTGGTCCCACGCCCCCACCAGGAGACGCCGGCGGGCGGTGCGACCGAACCGCTGGCTGTATCCCCTCGCCATGGTCAGGAGAGCGACCCTGGCCGAGGGAAAGGGAAAGGTGGAATGCTCGAGCCCCCCCTCGGGGCGCTCGATGCGGGGAGCCACCGCGCCGATGTTCGGGTGCTCCTGCGCGGCGCGGACCATGGTCGCCACCGCGCCCGGGTCGGGCCACGCATCGGAGTTGAGGGCAAGAAACCAAGGGGCGTCGCTGCGGGCGATGAGGCGGTTCATGCCCCGGGCAAAACCCAAGTTGGCCCCGGCCACCTCGACCATCGCCTGTGGCACTTCGGCGCGAATCGCTTCCGGCGTTCCGTCATTCGAGGCGTTGTCGTGGACCAGGATGCGTAGGTCACAGGTCGGCTCTCCGTCGACCAGCCGGCGGATGGCTTTCACCGTGAGGTCGCGTGTGTTCCACGTGACGATGCCGACGTCGACCCTCAGGCGGGGGTCCACCTGGCGAACTGTAGCAACGCACAACAGCGTGGATCAGAGCACGATCGACTTGGAGCGAACCGATCCGGCCACCAACGCAGTGGCGGTGACGGCATCAACTGCGACGGTCGTGGCAACGTCACGGAGTCGGCGACCGACCGGCTCGTTTTCGCGGAGCACGGGCTGGGCCAGCGTCGCAGCCCAAACCGACACCAGGGCCGCGGCCAGGCGACGATGATGCGCGGCCAGAGCGATCGCGCCGGCGTAGAGCGGTGCCCGGCTCCAGCCACCGAGGGCGACGCCGCGCCGGAGCGGCAGGGTGGACCGAAGCTCGGGGATGTCGCGAACGAGCGCGGGGAAGCCGCCCGCGGCCCATGCGCGGCGCAGTGCGTCGCGACGGTCGGCCGGGAAGACATGGTGACGAACGATGCCGTCGGGCGCGAATGCAGCACGGCCGCTCCGGGCCACGCGCCAGGCCAGCAACGTGTCCTCCCCGAAGCCAAGGCCCCGCAGGGACGCCCCATGGCGGAAGCCGTACCGCCGGCCGACGTCAATGTCGAAGCCGCCGGCGACGTCAAACGCCTCGTGCCGGTAGAAGACGTTGCAGGTCGGATAGAGGCCGTTGGGCGCGGTCGCCGAAACCGTTCTCTCGAAGCGTCCGGCCGGACGCTCCGGCACGGTCGCGCCCTGGACCACGTCGGCGCCGGCATCGATGGCCGCCACGCCGGCGGCGAGCCACCCAGGATCGGGCCGACAGTCGCTGTCGGTGAACGCGAGGATCTCGGCCGACGAAGCGAGGACGCCCAGCCGTCGCGCTGCCACCGCTCCGTGGTTGGCGTACCCGGCTTGAATCAAGCGAACGGGCCGCCCTGCGCAGCGAGCTTCTCGTGCCACCGCGGCCGACGAGTCGCGCGAGCCGTCGTCGACGACGATCACTTCGAAGTCCGACCAGGTCTGGCGATCGAGAGCGTCGAGCAGGCGGACAAGGAGGTCCTGGCGATCGCGTACGGGCACGACGACGCTCACCCGGGGACTGCCCGGGGCGCTCATCTCTTGACGGCCCAGGCCCAGGTGTACAACGTGCCCTCGTTCCGGGTGCCAACCAGCTCGAGGGCCGAGGAATCCAGGGCTCGCCGCATCCTCTTCATGGGTATCCGTGCTCCGAGGAACTCGGGGGCATGACGCCCGTGACGTTCGGGGCGCACGCCCGAGCGTTGCAACAGACCGAGAGCCGCGCGCCGAACCCGCCATCGGACGGGGCCGGGCTCGTTGTTCCACTGCACGACCAGCAGGCCGCCGGGCTGCAGCACCCGTCCTGCCTCCCGCACGTAGCTGTCGATGACGGCGAGGTCGGGGATGTGTTGGAAGACGGTGAAGGACAGCACCAGATCGGCCGACGCGTCTTTCACGGCCGACAACGACGCGCCATCACCGAGCTCGAACGTCACGCGTGGATCGCGCACGAGCTCCTTCGCCCGCAGCACCATCTCGGGGGCGATGTCGATCCCCACCACGCGCTCAAACCGGTCGGCCAGGGCGAGGCAGACCCGGCCCAAGCCTGCCCCGATCTCCACGGCCAGGCGGTGGGCGCGGAGCTCGGCCGGGGCGTTGTCCAACGCGTCAGCAACGATCAGCTGACCCGTCCGGAAGAACCGCTCCATGTCCGGAAGATCGAAGTCAAGCGACGTGTCGACGTACCAGGCTGCGTTCTTGTGCGCGCGGTCGTCCCAGTACGAGCGCATTCCCCTGAGGGATCTGTTGCTCACTGGCTCACGATAACCGGGTCGTCTCAGGGCTCTCAGACGATGAGCTGATGCTCTCTCGCGGCCCCCGCCTTCATTCCCGCGAAGACCGCAGTATCCACGGCAAGGCGCTCGGCGGCCAGGCGCAGGTAACGGTCGTGTCCGCGGGGGGGACGGCGCATCCACGCGTACGGGAGGACGAGGGCCAGGAGCTGCCGTCGCCACGACACCCCGAGGACGACGCCGATCAGAGCCACGCAGTACGCGACGTTGAGCGGCCGAACCGCCCATGGGCGCCACAGCCCCTCCCGGCGAAAGGCGGGGTAGCGGCGGGCGACCTTGCAGATCACGCCCTCGCGCCAGCCGTACCGCACGTGGTAGCCGAGGCCACGTTCGTCGTTGTCGTGCCACACGACAGCCCCGTCAGCGAACGCCCGCCTCCAGCCTCCGGCGAGGATGGCCCAGCCGACCATGGTGTCCTCGCCTCCCCTCCGCATGCTCTCGTCGAACCCGCCTACTTGCTCGAGGGCCCGGCGACGGGCAAACAGGTTGCAGCCTTCGAACCACGGGGAGGGCTGAAGTACCTCGCGGAACACGGTCCAGTCCGTCGTTGGACCAGCCGGCCGCTTGGTGCAGCCCTGAACGACACCCGTCTGGGGCTCTGCGCTGAGCGCATCGAGGCCGGCTTGGAGCCACGTCGGCTCGGGTACACAGTCGTCATCGATGAAGGCAAGGAACGGGGTCGTGGTCGCCGCCCAGCCAAGGTTCCGGGCCGCGGCTTGACCGCGGTTGTAGTCGAACCGCAGTGGCGTGAGGCGCAGCGATGTCGTGGCGGCGAGCGCGTGCAGTGTCGCGTCGGTGTCATCTGCTGACCCGTCGTCGACGATCACCACCTCGAAGCGCTCCTTGTCCAAAGTTTGGGCCTCGAGTGCCGCGACGAGCCGGCCGAGCGACCCGGGTCGTCGGTAGGTCGGCACGACCACCGCAATATCGGAAACTGGCGGCCTGGCCACCTCGCTCAAAGGATGAAGCGGCGCGCTCGCAGCGAGGCCGCAGTCATGCCGGCCAGAACGGACGCGTCAACGGCGACCCGCTCGGCGAGCAGAGCCCAGAACCGGTGGTGGCCCGGCGGCGGCCGGCGAAGCCTGAGCCACGGGATGACGAGGAGCGCCGCGCCCCGCTTCTTCGGGGTCAGGAGGGCCCCGACGACGGCCAGGGCGAAGAGGGCTTCGTGACGCTGAAAGGCCCACGGACGCCAGAAGGCCTCGCGCTGGAATTCTGGAAACCGCTTGGCCAGCGCGACGAAGTTGCCTTGCGCGAATCCGGTCTTCATGTGCCAGACCAAGCCCCGCTCGCCGACGTCGTGGTGGACGACGGCGTCCTTGACGAATCCCCGCTCCCACCCGCTGGAGACCACAGCCCATCCCAGCGCGGTGTCCTCTCCGTACCACCCGATCCGCTCGTCGAACCCGCCCGCGGCCTCAAGGGCGTCGCGGCGGAAGAAGATGTTGCACGCCTCGAAATAGGGCGTTGGCTCGACGATCTCTCGATACAGCGTCCAGTCTCCGAGAAGGATCCCCTCCGGCCTCAAGGTCATGCCTTGGGCCACAGCCGTCGCGGGGTTGGCGTTCAACGCGTCCAGCCCCGCTTCGAGCCAACCAGGCTCCGGCACGCAATCGTCGTCGATAAAGGCGACCAGCGGCGCGGATGACGCGCGCCAACCGACGTTGCGGGCCTGCGCGGGACCCTGGTTGGTCTCGATCCTTCGCAGAGAGAGATCGAGGGGAGAGGTGGCCGACAGCTCTGTCACCACCGCGCTGGTCTGGTCGGTGGAGCCGTTGTCGACGATCACGGTCGCGAACCTGCCGCAGTCGAGCGTCTGGGTCTCAAGCGCGGCAACCATCCGGCGGAGGAGATACGCGCGCTGGTAGGACGGCACGACGACGACGATCTCCGGCTCACGGGCGGCACCCACGGTCGCTATGGTCGCACACGGATCCCTCGGTACACTCCGCCCATGTCCGGCCGTGGAGCGGACCCAAAGCCCATCGTCGAGCAGCTCCTGCGGGATCCGCCGGTGGTTCACGCCATGGATCTTTCCGACGACCCGGCCCTTGGGGTGTGGTCCACCGACGCTGACTGCTACCGGTTCCTCGCCGCCACCGTCGCCGCGGGATCGCGGACTCTCGAGACCGGCGCGGGCCTGTCGACCGCGCTGCTGGCCGCGCTCGGCGCCGTTCACACGTGTGTCACACCGTCCCAGGCGGAGGCTGACCGGATCACCGCGTACTGCGCTCGTCGCGGCATCGCGACGGGCGGGTTGAGCTTCGTCATTGGACGCTCAGATGAGGTGCTGCCATCGCTGCAAGGCGAGCTGGATCTGGTGCTGATCGACGGCAACCACGGATACCCCACGCCGATCATCGATTGGTACTACGCCGCGGGCCGGCTTCGGGCCGGCGGGGTGTTGATCGTCGACGACACGCAACTGCCGGCGGTCGCCCACCTCATGGCCATCGTCGCACGGGACCCTCGTTGGTCGTTGGTCCGTCGGTCGCGCAAGTGGGTGTCGTGGCGCCGCCAGGATCAGGGGCCGCTGGTACAGGATTGGTTCGACCAACCCTGGTTGCGAGCCCCACTGCCGACCGATCCGGTCGGCCTGGCCCGGCGGGGTTGGGGCTACCTCCGCCGGCGGGCCCGGCTCAGCCCTTGATCCACGCGGCGAGATCGGCGGCCAGCCGCGGCCCGATGACGTCCCAGCGATGGTGTTGCTCGACGAGGCTCCGGCCGGCCGCAGCCATGGCCTCGGCCGGCCCGTCGTCGTGCAGCAGACCGATCACGGCGTCGGCCATGGCGTCGGGCCGGTTCGCGATGCGGGCGTGGATCCCGTCCACCAGGCCCAGGCCGTCGAGTCCGATCGACGTGCCCACCAACGGACGACCGGCCGCCAACGCCTCGAGCGCCTTCAGCCGCGTGCCGGTGCCCATGCGCAGGGGCACGACAGCCACCCGGGCGCGGGCGAGAAACGGGGCGACGTCGGCGACGTCGGCGTGAACCTCTATGGCCCCGGGCGAACCCAGCGCGATCACGTCGGGGGTGGGGTGCCGGCCGACGATGTCGAACACAACCCCCGGAACCTGCTGTCGCACTCGGGGCAGGACGTCCGACACGAACCACTGCACGCCGTCAACGTTGGGGAGGTAATCCAAGGTGGCGGTCAGCACCACACGAGGCTCACCAGGCAACGGCGTGGGCGTGAAGCGAGCGCTGTCAACCCCGTTGGGGGCGACAAAGACGGGCCCAGCCGCCGATGCACGCTCGGGCCCGGTCAACGCCAGAGCGTCGTACTCCGAGCAGGCCACGACGGCGTCGTAGGCGGCCACGGCCCAGCGTTCGAACCGGGCCGCGTGGTGGGCATCGCGTTGGTAGAGCCACCGTTGGCGCCCGCCCGCAGCGGTCGCCGCCGTCTGGCGCGCCCGGTCGGCAGCAACGTGGTGGAAGTGGGCGACCCATCGCGACGTCCGTCGCGGCGGGAGCATCCCCATGAGACCCTGATGGGTGACCACGACGAGGTCATAGCTGCCGGCCGCATCCGCCGCCCGTAAGGCCCGTCGCAAGGTGGCGCGCACGCGCCGCATTTCCCACACATCACGCGGCTGGCGCCCGAACAGGGCAAGGCGCAGGTCCACCAGGCGGCGGGCGCTGCGCCTCTTGGGTCTCGATGGATCGGGCCGAGGAACTTCGATGACCCGGCTGACGGCGGCCCGGGTCCGGCTGTCCCCGAGCGGTCCGGCCATCAGAACGGTCGTGTCGAAGGCCTGGCCCAAGGCATCGAGCAGATGGGCTTGGCGGATGTTTCCGCCACCGAGGTTGCGATCCGGGGCCTCCTCGGTGACCCACAACAAGCGGGTCACCGGGCCGCGACAACGGTGATGTTGTCGAGGTCGAGTGTGTGGTCGCCCCGGTCGGTGAAGAAGGTGAACCCGTCTTGCACCAGGCCGACGCGGACCACGTATGCGCCGGCGGGCAGCCGACCACCCCCGAGGGCCTCGGGGGTGAGGCGCAGTTTGAGGTCGACCGTGTCGCCGGGGAACAAGGTCCGGGGCAGGTCAACGCTCGACTCGGACAACGGGACCTGGGGAGAGGCCTTAGCGACCCAGATCACCTCGAGGCGGACCCAGCCGGAGCCCGACGTGAAGCCCCAGCGGCTCGGCCACGGCGCACCCCCGCCGCCATGGGTCACCGACAGCACGATGTCGCGGCTGCCGTTCTGGGGGACGACTCCGGCATTCGCGCTTACTCCGGCCAGCCGGATGGTCGAGTCGTAGGCGGCCGCCGGCAGCGGAGCCGGGAAGCGGGGCGGGAGCAATGCCCCGGCAGCATCGAGTCGGCTCTGGAGTGGGCCCGGCATCACCCACAGCTTGGTGGGAGAAAAGTTCTCGGGAGTCATCAGTCGGGCGCCCGCGTACTGCGCGTCCAAGTCCCAGCGAGCGCTTATGACCAGCTCCGAACAAGGCGTTTGGCCCGCTGCCGAGCTGAAGCGGCGGAAGCGGGTCCTCGGCAGAAAGAACTGGTCGTTGGCCAGGTGCCATTCGTGTTCGACCGGAATGTCGTAGGCGACGCAGCCGGGCGCTGGTCCGTAGCGGCTGGAGATGAGGTTGACGGCCCGGATCAGGACGCGTTGGGCCAGCCGCCCATCGGAGTCGCGGGACAGGCGGTTCGCGCTGAACGACGCAGCCAGCACACAAGCGACGACCACGGGCAGGGTGGCGGCCGGTAGACCTCCTAGCTGAACGAGGATCATCACGGCCAGCGCCACTCCGGCACCGACGAGGCCGATGCGGGTGATGTCGATGCCACCGAAGAAGCGCAAGAGAGGATGGAGGCCGAACACGTTGACATCGGTGAAGATGGCATTGAGCTGTCGGTTGGTGCGTCCCGACGCGAGGACAGCGCCGCTGAGAAGGATGACGGCGCCGACCTGCGCCCACGTGGCCAGCACACGACGCCAGGACGCTCGCCGCAGCTGCGCCAGCCCCACCAGCCCTACCGCCAGGAACGGGGCCAGCACGAGTTCGTTGTAGCGGCCGTAGATGAGTTCGTCCGAGCCACGATTGGGAGGTCCGGTGCTCAACCGCAGCACCGACAGGGCAAGCGTCGCGACCATGACCATCCCGATGAAGACCACGAGCGCGTCTGGTGACTCCGGTCGCCGTCGCAGCACCCGCCACGCCGCGCCGGCGCTCACGACGACCCCCAAGACCCAGACCCCATAGGTGGCCACACTGAGGTAGAACACCTGGCCGGCCAGCTCGGCCAAGTCGACGCCGAGACGGGCCCACGACAAGTTGGCGCGCAGCGTCCGGGTGTTCTGCGCCGTTCGGTTGGGCGCCGGCGCTGGGGTTGGTGGCGTGACGGCGGGGTTGGGCGCGGCAGTCGAGCCGGAGATCGGATGAGCCAGCGCGGCGTCGTGGTGCTGCACGACACTCAGAAGGCCCACGCTTGGAATCAAGCCAAGGGCCAGCCCGGCGGCCACGGCGGCCACGGCCTGCCACCATCCGACGCGGGGCCGGGGCAGCCAGGCCGCGGCCACCAGCACCAGTCCGCCGACCAGCAGTCCCACCGGGTGCACGGCGTAAAGCACGCCTCCGATTGCACCAGCCGACAACCAGGCCCACGGAGCGTCGTCGCGGAAAGCTCGGCCGACAGCGAGGCAGACAGCGACGACCATGGGAATGAACAGGTTCATGGACATCACGAGGTTGGAGTAGACGAGAAAGGACGGATAACTCGCGACCAGGGCGCTGGCGCACAGCCGAAGGCCCAAGGAGATATTGGGAACGAGATGGCGCAGGAGGACGAAGATCCCGACACCCACTGCGGCCAGCAGTGCCGCGTTGAGGATGAGCGCGCTCTGATACGTCCGCAACGGAGCGGGGAACAGCCAGACCAGCGGCAGCAGCGCCACGCTGTACCCAGGGTTGTAGGGGTTGCCGAAATGGAGCAGGCCGACGCCGGTGGCCAGATAGCGCGCCGTGCCCATGTAGCCGCCCTCGTCCGAATACACGACCGGTCCCGACATGGTCAGCGCGAGATCGAGGTGCACAACGACGAGCGCGATGTAGAGCAACCCGGCCGCCCACCACGTCGGCCGGCGGGTGACAGAGGATGGCCTCGGGCCTACAACCATCGGTGCGGTCGATAGGTCAGGCCGCGGGCCAGCCCACGGGCGAACGCGGCGGTCGTCCGCGGACCGAACAACGCGCCGCGCTGCTCGCGCTCTCCCCACAGCTCGGCT
>Ga0307477_10003838_pt1 | contig 11054 bp, 6 predicted proteins | sample atmos_gasesECM2C_FD_203316 | JGI IMG/M metagenome (GOLD analysis project Ga0307477, IMG submission 203316) | Hardwood forest soil microbial communities from Morgan-Monroe State Forest, Indiana, United States - atmos_gasesECM2C_515 | ecosystem: Environmental > Terrestrial > Soil > Temperate... | reverse complement strand
GCTCGAAGCCACGAGCGCGGTGGAAACGACAAGAGAAGAGATCTTGGGCACGGCGTGCCTCCTGAAAGTCCTGCGCTCCAGAATTCTGCAAGCCACGTGCCACGTGTGAGAGACGACGGCGCCGAACGGACCGCCAGGGAACGACATCGGAAGGGGACAACGGGTCATCCGCCCGCTGCGCGGCTGTCCGACGGAATTTGCCCGGTCCGACCGGGCCCGGTATCATCCGCGGGCACATGACGACCGCTCCGGCGGACCGCGCATCACGCGCGCCCAGCCAGTCCACGCAGATCTTCATCGGGCTGGCCGTCGGTGTGGTCGCGGGCCTCGTCATCAGCCGGCTGGACCCGGCGACGGCCGCGCGAATCGCCTCCTGGATCAAGCCGTTCAGCCAGTTGTTCCTGCGCATGATTCGGATGGTCATCGCACCGTTGATCTTTTCCACGCTCGTCGCGGGCGTCGCGGGCGCCGGACACTTCAAGGCCGTCGGCCGCATGGGGCTCCGCGCCATCATATTTTTCGAGGTGATCACGACATGTGCGCTTGTGATTGGCCTGGTCGTCGTCAACCTGCTGAAGCCGGGCGTGGGGATTGCCCTGCCGGCCGAGGCCGTGCAGTCCGTTCAGGCGCCGCAAACGTGGGACCAGATCCTGCTGCACGCGGTGCCCGAGTCGGTCGTCGACGCCATGGCCCGCGGCGACGTGCTCCAGGTCGTCGTCTTCAGCGTCATCTTTGCCCTCGCCCTTGGCGCGATCGGTGACAAGGGCAAGCCCGTCCTCCAGCTCTGTGAATCGATCTCGGAAACGATGTTCCAGTTCACGAACATCATCATGGGCTACGCGGCGATTGGCGTGGGCGCCGCGATCGCCTACACGATCATCGTCTCGGGCGCGGGCGTCCTCAAGAACCTGGCCGGGCTCATCGGTACGCTGTACCTCGCGCTCGCCGTGGTCATCCTCGGCGTGCTGCTCCCGGCCGCGCTCGTGTTCGGCGTGCCGGTCCGGCGGTTCCTCACCGCCGTGCGTGAGCCGGCGCTCATCGCGTTCACGACGTCCACGAGCGAAGCAGCACTGCCGCGCGCCATGGAGATGATGGAGGCCATGGGATGCCCGCGGCGCATCGTCGCATTCGTGCTGCCCCTGGGCTACACGTTCAACCTCGTCGGCACGACGCTCTACTTGTCGCTCGCGGCGATGTTCGTGGCGCAGGCGGCCGGCGTCTCGCTCACCGTCGGCCAGCAGATCACGATGATGTTGACGCTCATGCTCACGAGCAAGGGCGTCGCCGGCGTACCGCGCTCAGCGCTCGTGATCCTCACCGCCACGCTCGCCAGCTTTCAGTTGCCCTTGTCCGGCGCGGCGCTCCTGCTCGGCGTGGACGCCGTCCTGGACATGGCCCGGACGATGGTCAACGTGGTCGGCAACTGCCTCGCGACGGTCGTCGTGTCGAAATGGGAAGGCGAGTTTGTGATCGCGGACGAAGGAGACGCTCGGCGGTCGAAAGCCGAAGCCTGAGGTTAGTGCCCGCCGTCCCCGGCGAGCACCTTGACGATGTCCCCGATGACCTGCTTGGCGTCGCCGAAGAGCATGAGCGTGTTGTTGGCGTAATAGAGATCGTTGTCGATGCCTGCGAAGCCGGGGTTCATGGTGCGCTTGATCGCGAGCACGGTCTGCGCCTTGTCCGCGTCGATGATCGGCATCCCGTAGATCGGGCTCTTCTCGTCCGTTCGCGCCGCGGGATTCACGACGTCGTTGGCGCCGATGACGAGCGCCACGCCGACCTGCGGCATCTCAGGGTTGATGTCGTCCATCTCGACGAGCCGATCGTACGGAATGTCCGCCTCGGCGAGGAGCACATTCATGTGGCCGGGCATGCGGCCCGCAACCGGGTGCACCGCGAACTTGACGTCGACGCCCCGCTTGGTGAGCTGGTCGTAGAGATCCCGCACCCGGTGTTGCGCCTGCGCGACCGCCATGCCGTACCCGGGGATGATGACCACGCTGTCCGCGTTCGTCAGCAGCTCGGCGGCGTCGGTCGCCGTGGCGCTCTTGACGGTGCGCTGTTCGACCGCCCGCCCAGTCGTCTTCACGGCGCCGAACGCGCCAAACAGCACGTTCGTCACCGATCGGTTCATGGCGCGGCACATGATCACGGAGAGCACGAACCCGGACGATCCGTCGAGCGCGCCGGCGGTGATGAGGAGCTTGTTCTCGAGGACAAAGCCCATCGCCACCGCCGAGAGGCCTGAGAAGGAGTTCAGGAACGAGATGACCACCGGCATGTCCGCGCCGCCGATCGGCAGGAGCAGCATCACGCCGAAGATGAGCCCGAACACCACGATGAAGGGAAAGAGCATCAGACGCGTCGGATCGACGATGAGCACGGCGCCGAGCGCGACGGCTGCCGCGAGCAGCGCGAAGCTGACGACGTTCTGGCCCTTGTAGGTGAGGGGCCGCGTCGGGATCCACTCCGCGAGCTTCGCGGCGGCCAAAAGGCCGCCCGTCGCGGTGAGACAGCCGAGGATGACCTCGCCGGCGACGACCGTCATCCGGAAGTGCGACATCTGGCCGCTGCGGACCCAGAGGTAATACTTCGCCGCGCCGACGAGCGCCGCCGCCATGCCCGCAAACGACTGCGAGAGACCGGTCCGTTCAGGGACGGCCGTCAAGGGGACGCGTGAGAGCGGATAGCCGACGATCGTGCCGAGAATCGCCGCGACGACGATCCACTTGTAGGTCACGATTTGCGGGTCGAAGAGCGTGCCGACGACGGCCAGCAGCATCGCGGCCACAGCCGAGAGCACGGCGCGCCGAGCGGTCTCGGGCGAGCTCATCCATCGGAGGGCGAGCACGAAGACGCCCGCCGAGATCAGGTACAGGAATCCTGTGACGATGTCCGCCAGCGACGCGGAACCCATGGCTACTTGGGCTCCCGCTTCTTGAACATGACCAGCATGCGGTACGTGATGAGATAGCCGCTCACGAGGTTCGTCGTGGACGCGAAGACCGCGCAGGCCCCAAGGATGGTCGTCAGCGGATCTTGAGCCTCGCCCGCCAGGATGATGGCTCCAACCACCGCGATCGACGAGATCGCGTTCGTGAGCGCCATTAATGGCGTGTGCAGCAGTCGCGACACCCGGCGGATGATGTCGAGGCCGAGGAACGTCGCGAGCATGAAGAAGAAGAGCAGGTCGAGTTTGTTCATGCCAAACCAATCCACTTTATCCTAAGATCGCGGCCTTGCCGACGTCCGTCGCCGACCGCCGGGCTCTCGTGGCCGTCGTCGTGACGACCACCGCTCTGGTGCTCCTTCGGTCGTACATCTTTGTTCGATACGGTCCCGCCTTCTTCGACTCCGATCAGGCCGTCGTCGGCTTGATGGCCAAACACCTCAGCGAAGGTCGGGGGTTTCCGCTCTTCTTCTACGGCCAGAACTACATGCTCGGGGTCGAGGCCTGGTTGGCCGTGCCGTTCTTCTGGATCGGAGGCCCGACCGTCGCGATGCTTCGGGCGCCGCTGGTCCTCATCAACCTCGCCGTCGCGCTGACGACCGTGATGCTGTTCGTCAGACGCGGCCTCGCGCCCGGATTCGCCCTCGCGGCGGCACTGCCGCTGATCGCCACGACGCCGATCTTGTCGGCGGAGCTGCTGACCGTGCTGGGCGCCTCGATCGAGCCGTTCCTCTACCTTCTGATCTTGTGGGCCCTCCGTCGGCGCGCGGCCGCCTTCGGCGCCGTGTTCTGCTTCGCGTGCCTTCATCGCGAATTCTGTCTCCTGGCCCTGCCGGCCATCGTCGTTGCGCTATGGTTGGAGGCCCGACCGTGGTCCTCGAGGCAATGGCTGAGCGCGATAGGCGCGATCGCGGCGGTGTGGTGCGCCATCGACGTCCTGAAATGGCACGTCAACACCCTGGGGCCGGCCGGTGGTCTGACGGAGACCAGCTCCCTGGGCCAGGAGGCCCGAATTCTGGGCTCGTGGCTGTCGTTCGACTGGTCCGGCTACGCGGCGCGTCTCGGAAGCCTACTCGCGGCACTGCCGGATCTCCTCGGCGCGCGGGATTACGAGCTTCGCGACTGGGCTCTTGACGACACCCTGCGCGCAGGCTCGATGGTGGCTGGCGTCGCGATCGCGGCGGCGGCGGTCCTGGCGGTCGCGCGCTTGGTCGCCGCGGCCGGAACCCGCCGACAGCGGGAGAGCGTGCCAGGCGGCCTGGGCACGCGGCTCGCCCTGCCCGCCTATCTCGGCGTCGTGGCGCTCGAGACCATCGCCGTGTACGGACTGAACGGCGGGATCGATCCGAAGGCGGCGGTCGTGACCCGCTACGTGCTCTTCGTGCTCCTGGCGCCGCTCGCGCTGTTCGGGAGCTGGCTGCTCGTGGAGCGTCACCGCGGCTGGCGCGCCGCGATCGTCGCCGGCGTCGCGGTGTGGTCCGCCATGACGATGGCCGACAACGCGCGGTGGCTCCTGAAGCTCCACGCGGCGCCCCCCGGAAGTGAGTTTCGACTTCTGGCCGGTGACCTCGTGGCTCACGGTGTGCGTTACGGTCGCGCCGAGTACTGGGACGCGTACGTCGTGACGTTCTTCGCGCGCGAGCGGGTCGTCCTCGCGTCGACCGACACCGTGCGCGTCAGCGCCTATCAGACCCTTGTCGATGCGCACGCCGCCGAGGCGGTGACGATCCGCCGGTGGCCGTGTGAGGGCGGCCGCCGCGTCGCCTCATGGTGCATCGTCGAGCCACACTCGCCCTGAGTTCTCGCGCCCCCTTGCCAGGGGCCTCGGCGGCCTCCACCGATCGGCCCGGAAGAACTTGCGTGACGCCTGATAGAATCCCGCCCAGTGCCCGCCGCCTACATCATCGTTCCCGTCCTCGGGATCCTCGCGGTGGCCTACGGCGTCTACAGCCGGTTCATCGCCACGCGCATCATGGAGCTGAACGACGCGCGGCCTACGCCCGCGCACACGATGCCCGACGGCCGGAACTTCCACGCGACGTCGCGCTGGATGCTCTTCGGCCATCATTTCGCTGCGATCGCGGGCCCGGGGCCGCTCATCGGGCCGGTCCTCGCCGCCCAGTTCGGGTTTGCGCCGGGGCTGCTCTGGATCGTGGCCGGCGTGTGCCTGGCTGGGGCGGTGCACGACTCGATCACGCTCTGGGCCTCGACGCGACGATGCGGCGCCTCGCTTGGCGAGATCGCTCGCACCGAGATCGGTCCGGTGGCGGGTCTCACCTGCGCGATCGCCGTTCTCTTCGTGATCGTCATCGCCCTCGCCGGGGTCGGCGTCCCGTTCGTCAATGCGCTCAGCCAGAGCCCGTGGGGCGTCTTCACCATCTCGATGACGGTGCCGCTTGCGCTGCTCATGAGCCTTTACATGTATCGCCTGCGACGCGGCCACGTCGTCGAGGCGACGGTGCTCGGCGTCATTGGGTTGCTCGCGGCGGTGGTCATCGGCCGGTTCGTCGCCACGTCGTCTCTGGCCGCGACCCTCACGCTCTCGAAACATCAGCTCGTCATCGCGCTGGCCATTTACGGGTTTATGGCCTCCATCCTACCGGTCTGGTTGCTGCTGACCCCGCGCGACTACCTAAGCGCCTTCCTGAAGATCGGCACGATCGGCGCGCTCGTCGTCGGCGTCATCATCGTCAATCCGCCGCTCCACATGCCGGCCTTCACCCCGTACATCTACGGCGGCGGCCCGATCGTGCCAGGCCCGCTGTATCCCTTCGCGTTCATCACCATCGCCTGCGGCGCAGTCTCGGGCTTCCACAGTCTCATCGCATCGGGCACGACGCCGAAGATGATCGACCGCGAATCGGACATCCGCGTCATTGGCTACGGGGCGATGCTGATGGAGGGCCTGGTCGGCGTCGTCTCGCTCATCGCCGCCTGCTCGCTCCAGCCGGGCGACTACTTCGCGATCAACACGCCGCCGGCGGTCTATGCCACCCTCGGCCAGCACACGGTCACGCTGCCGACCATCGAAGTGGAAGTGGGTGAGCAGATCGCGGGCCGCAGCGACGGCGGCCCCGTGTCGCTCGCGGTCGGCATGGCGCAGATTTTCAGCAAGCTCCCAGGGATGAGGGGGCTGGCAAGCTACTGGTACCACTTCGCGATCATGTTCGAGGCGCTCTTCATCCTGACCGTCATCGACGCGGGCACGCGCGTCGGCCGATACCTGGTCGGGGAGTTCCTCGGCCGGGCCAGTCCTCGCTTGGCCAACCCGAACTGGCTGCCGGGGGCGGCGCTCTCGACGGCGCTCGTCGTCGGCGCCTGGTCGTATTTCATCTGGACCGGATCGATCAGTACGATCTGGCCGATGTTCGGCGTCGCCAATCAGCTGATGGCGTCGATTGCGCTCGCCGTCGGCACGACCGTCATCATCAATGCCGGTAAGGGACGGTACGCCTGGGTGACGCTTCTGCCGTTGAGCTTCCTGAGCGTCACGACCCTCACGGCCGGCTGGCTGGACGTCACCAAGCAGTTCTGGCCGATGGCCGTCGGGCCCGATGCCTCGCTCCACGTCCAGGGCGTGCTGCAAAGCGTGCTCACCTCGGTCATGATGGTCTGCGTCGTCGTGATCCTGGTCGCGGCAGGCCGAAAGTGGATGGCGACGGGGGTGTTCCGCCGCGCATCCCTGGCCACAGCTGACTGAGACGGCGTCAAGACGCGTCGATCGCGCGCGCCGCTCCAGCGCGCGGCGCCGCGCGGCGCGCAGCGCTGACGACCCCGGGCCCGTCGAACTGTGGCGGGCGCGTTTCGTCTAACGACACATGCTCCTCCAGGATCTCCGCTACGGTCTTCGTGGCCTGTGGCTCAGCAAAGGCTTCGCGACCGTCGCGATCCTGTGCCTGGGCTTCGGCATCGGCCTGAACACGACGATTTTCAGCCTCGTCGACGGTGTCCTGCTGAAGCCCTTTCCGTACGCCGATCCCGACCGCATCGTCGCGCTCGTCGGCACCAACCAGAAGGCGGGGATTGGGCAGAGCGGGGTTTCTTATCCGGACCTCAAAGACTGGCGGGAGGCCTCGTCAAGCTTCGTGACCATCGTCGCCACGAACGGTCGGTCGATCGCCTTGGCCGACGGAGGTGGCGACCCGGCGCGATACGCCGGAGCCGCGATCTCGGCGGACCTGTTTCCCATGCTGGGCGTGGCACCCGTCGCGGGTCGCGGTTTCTCGTCTCGTGACGACAGGCCCGGGGCCGAAGGCACGGTGCTCCTCAGCTACGAGGTCTGGGCGACGCGCTATCAGTTGGACCCGACGGTGATCGGACGCCGGGTGCTGATCAACGCGGCGCCCGCGATCATCATCGGCGTCATGCCCCCGAAGTTCGAGTTTCCGAACAATCAGAAGTTGTGGGTGCCGCTCGCGCCGCTTGAAAACGCGGACTCGCGAACGCAGCGCGGCAACGCGATCTTCGCGAGGCTGAAGCCCGGCGTGACGATCGAGCAGGCACGCTCGGAGCTCTCCGGCATCGCCGCACGCCTCGCGGGGCAGTATCCGGATTCGAATCAGGACTGGGGCGTGCGGATCATGACGTTGCGAGAGCGGTTCATCCCGCCGGACGTCACGACGGTCATCTGGCTGATGATGGCGGGCGTCACGCTCGTGCTCCTGATTGCCGGATCGAACGTCGCGAACCTGCTGCTCGCGCGCGCGTCGGTGAGGCAGCGGGAAATCGCCCTTCGCGCGGCGCTTGGCGCCGGTCGCCTCCGGATCGTACGGCAGCTCCTCGCTGAGAGCGTCGTCCTCTCGCTGGCCAGTCTGCCCCTTGGCATCCTGCTCGCCGAAGTCGGCACGCGCCTGATTGCGGCGGACATGCCGCCCGATCAGGTGCCGTACTACATCACCTGGTCAGTGGACGAGCGGTCGCTCGCCTACAGCCTTGTCGTCGCGTTCCTGACCGCGATCGTCTTCGGGCTGGCGCCGGCGCTCCAGGCCACACGAGGCAACCTGCACGACACCCTGAAAGAAGGCACACGCGGCAACAGCGCCCGCCGGTCGCTCCTGCGGAGCGGGCTGGTCGTCGCGCAGGTCTCGCTCGCGCTCGTCGCGCTCGTCGGCGCGCTGCTCTTCGTGCGGACGTTCTCCAATCTCGACACCTACGACGTCGGCTTCAACGCGAGGCCGCTGATGGCCTTGCGGTTCTATATGGCGGGGACGCCCTACGATCCCCCGGATGCGAAGTTGCACCGGGTGCAGGACGTGGTCAGCCGGATCGAAGCGCTGCCGGGCGTCCAGGCCGCGTTCGGTTCGAACTTCGTGCCCTTGAGCGGCGGAGGCGGCGGCGGGCGCGTGGCGATCGAAGGGCAGCCCGAGGTGCGCGGACCCCAGGCTCAAATTACCGTCATCGCAGCGACTGGCCACATCGCGCGAGTGCTGGGTCTCTCGGTCCGCGGCCGGGACTTGACAGAAGACGAGGGCAACACGCATCAACCCGTCGCCCTTGTCAGCCAGTCGATGGCGACGCGTTTCTGGCCGAACCGCGAAGCGATCGGCGAGCGCTTCCGCTTGGCGGATACCCCCGGTGAGGCCGGAGCCTGGTTCACGGTCGTCGGCGTGGTCCCCGACGTGAAGCTCTACGGCGTCGACCCATCGAACGACCAACCGGATCCGACGGCCTACGAGCCGTATGCGTATCAGCAGGCGCTAAACACTGGCGTGACCCTCCGCACCGCAGGCGATCCCGCGTCGGTGACGGCCGCGGCGCGCGCCGCCATTCGCGGATCTGACGTGAATCTCCCCGTCTTCAACGTCAGCACGGTCGACGATCTGCGCCGCCTGTCGTACTGGCAGTACGGACTGTACGGCTGGATTTTCGGCACGATCGGCATCGTCGGCCTCCTCCTGGCGGCGGTGGGCGTCTACGGCGTCCTGTCCTACTCGGTGTCCCAGCGGACGCAGGAGATCGGCGTGCGGATGGCGCTCGGTGCCAGTCAGCGCGATGTCTTGAGGCTCGTGATCAGCTACGGGTTGTTGTTGGCCGGCATCGGCGTGGCGGTAGGCCTGGCTCTGGCGCCGCTCGGCACGATGGCCGCGCGCCAGCTGCTGTATCACGTGAGTCCGTTCGACCCGGTGAGCTTTGGCGCCGTCGCGTTGGTGCTCGTGGCCGTCTCCTTCATCGCGAGTTGGGTGCCCGCCCGCCGCGCGATGCGGGTCGAGCCGATGATCGCGCTCCGCGGAGAGTAGCCACCGCCTCGAGACGCGCGTCAGTGCGGATCGGGAGTCGGTGTAGACTGGCCGCGCTCATGCGAATTCACGCCCTTTCTCCGCGGTGGTTCGTCGTCTCGACCCTGGCCGGCGCGCTGCTGGTCGTCGCACATCCGGTCGCCCAGGATCGCCTGCCGTCGATGCCAGGCTATGAAGCGTTCTCGACGATGCAGTCGGCGATGCAAGGCGGCGTCGTGGTCTCCGGAGCCGCGTCGGCGATCGTGTGGGCTCCCGACGGTGGGTCGTTCACGTACGCCGCCGCCGGGAAGACCTACCGGTTTGATTTCTCCATGATGAAGGCCACCGAAACCGGCACAGCGCCCGCCGCCGGCGGCGGCCGCGGGGCGGGAGGTGGCGGCGGCCGGCAGGGTGGACCGCCTCCGGCCGGGCAGGGGCAGCAGACCCAGACGCCGCCCGCGCGAAGCGGCGGGATGGAGCAGGAACAGTCGGAGATGTCGGTGACGCCCGTGGCGGGCTGCCCACCGCTCACAGCCCAGACGGTGCGCGGCCGGCAGGCCTACTGCGTGATGTCGCCGGACGAGAAGCTCAAGGCGTTCTATCGCGCGCGGAACCTCTGGGTCGCCAATGCCGACGGGTCGAACGAGCGTCAGGTGACGAGGGACGGCGACGAGAAGACACGCATCAAGTACGGCACGGGAAGCTGGGTCTACGGAGAGGAACTCAGCCAGACCACGGCCATCTGGTGGTCGCCAGACAGCACGAAGGTCGGGTTCTACCGCTTCGACGAGGGGCTGGTGAAGGATTTCTACCTGCAGATGAACCAGACGGCGGTTCAGGACACGCTCGACGTCGAGGCGTACCCGAAGGCCGGCGCGCCGAATCCGATCGCGGACGTCTTCGTCTACGACACCGGCGCTGCGAAGACGACGAAGATCGACGTCAGAAACGGCAAGCCGTTCGACAACACCGTCGTCGGCCATTACGTCTATGACGTGCGCTGGTCGCCTGACGGCACCGAGCTGTTGATGAATCGCACGAATCGCCGTCAGCAGATCCTGGAGTTCATCGGCTGTCATCCCTCGACGGGCGCGTGTCGGGTCATCGTCCACGAAGAATGGCTCACCGGCTGGACGGAGAATCGTCCGAGCCTGACGTGGCTCAAGGACCAGAAGCGCTTCATCTGGGAGTCCGAGCGGAACGGCTACCGGAATTACTACCTCTATGACCTCAGCGGCCGGCTTCTCAATCCGATCACGACGCTGACAGCCGCCGAGGCGGCCGCCATCGTCAAGATTGACGAGGCGAAGGGCGAGATGTTCTACACGGCTCGAGACGGCGACAACTTCATGAAAGAGCAGTTGCACCGCGTCCGGCTCGACGGGACCGGCGACGTCCGTCTCACCGATCCGAAGTTCAATCACGCCTTCGCGTCGTGCGAGGCCGGCGGCGGAGGCCGCCGTGGCGCGGGCGGTCCGGGTGCCGGAGGCGGCACGCCCGGCTGCGCCATCTCTGCCGACGACTCGCACATCGTGGACGTGTACCAGACGCACGACGAGGCGCCCGCGACGCGACTCCTCGACGGTGCCGGAAAGGTCGTCGCCGAACTCGCGAAGAGCGACACCTCCAAGATGGATCAGCTCGGCCTGAAGCGCGCCGAGCAATTCACGTACCTCGCGGCGGACGGAAAGACGAGGCTCTACGGCCAGATTCAGTTTCCGTCGACGTTCGATCCCGCGAAGAAATACCCGACGCTCATCGCGGTGTACGGTGGCCCGGCCTCCGGCAGCAACGTGCCGACCGAGAACTTCACCCAGCCGAGCGCGACGCCGGAGTACGGGTTCCTCACCGTGCTGCTCAGTTATCGCGGCGTGCCGGGCATGGGCAAG
>Ga0307477_10003837_pt1 | contig 11054 bp, 7 predicted proteins | sample atmos_gasesECM2C_FD_203316 | JGI IMG/M metagenome (GOLD analysis project Ga0307477, IMG submission 203316) | Hardwood forest soil microbial communities from Morgan-Monroe State Forest, Indiana, United States - atmos_gasesECM2C_515 | ecosystem: Environmental > Terrestrial > Soil > Temperate... | reverse complement strand
GTTCTTCCTATTGGGTACCCTGAACAGTCCAGCGCTTCCTCAAGGCTCATTTTACACGGGAGCCTTCACACAGCTGAGCGGAGCGTCCTCTTCCACGCTGAGGGGCACTTACATTGAACACGGTCCGCATCGGAATTACGTGATGCAGTGGAACATGAACATCCAACAGCAATTGCTGCCGAGCCTGAGTGCCATGATTGGCTATGTCGGCTCGCGGGGCGTACATATGCCGTACCGCACCGAAGATCAAGATATGGTTATACCAACGCTGAGCTCGGCCGGCTACCTATGGCCCTGCGGACCAGATGGAGCCGGCCATGCGTGCGTTACGGGCTTCTCGCCAACTGGCACGCAAACCACTCCCATAAAAACCGAAACAATCAACCCGAATTTTGGAAGAGTGGCAGGGATGTTCTATGGCGCGAACTCCTTCTATGACGCACTTGAGCTGCAACTGACAAAGAGGATGAGCCACGGCTTGCAGATCCAGGGTGGATACACGTGGGGCAAGAGCATCGACAACGAATCGGGAACAGTGGCAGGGGATCAGTTCGGGAATTCAATTTCCGCCCTGGACTGGTTCGATCTGAATCTAACCCGTGGAGTCTCCGACTTTGATATCGGCCGAACCCTGGTAATCAATGCCATCTGGCAGGTACCGGGGCTCAAGTCGGCCCCCGGAGCTTTGAGATGGGCCGTGAACGGATGGCAGTTGGGTGGAATTTACAAAGCCAGCGATGGTGTTCCCTTCACTCCCACAATCGGCGGCGATGTGTTGGGCAAGAAGTCGAGCAAGACTTTTGACTATCCAGATCGAGCTACCGGATGCGACGCGACTAACAAGAATTTCAAGGCCAACAACCTTCTCTACGTTAATTCTTCCTGCTTCTACTTTCCGACGGCGCCGGACATGACCTTCTTGCTCGCAAACTGCGACACGACATCGTCGATTTATACAAATCTCAGCCCGACGGCGCCACTGTCTTGTGTCAACCTGAGGGGCAATTCCGGTCGCAACATCCTGATTGGGCCGGGAACATCCGAACTCGACTTCTCAGTGTTCAAGAACAACTACATCACGCGAATCTCAGAAAGCTTCAACCTTCAGTTCCGGGCCGAGTTCTTCAATTTCTTGAATCACGCCAACTTTGCGGTGCCATCCGACAACACTGACATCTTCAATGGGAGCGGGGTTCGCTCTGCGACCGTAGGTCGTCTATCGTCGACAAGTACAACGGCCCGGGAGATTCAATTTGCGCTGAAGTTGGTGTGGTAGGCGGGGGTTCCCAGTATGATTCAGACCGACAGCGATGGATGTGCCTGCTTCGCGGGCTAGGCAGGCGGTGACCGTGGGACAAAGGATCGTTAATTCCAGGGGAGACCATGAGATATGCGTTGGCGTTCTTAGCGGTTATGTTCGCCGTTGAGGGTCAGGCGCAACAAGGACCGCTTCGACTCGTCCAATCGATGGCTATGCCTGGCGTCGAAGGCCGTTTCGATCACCTTGCTGTGGACCTCAAAGGCAACCGGCTATTCCTTGCTGCCCGTGCCAACAAAACGATTGAGGTCTTCGACTTGGCCTCTGGGAAGAGGATCCGCTCGATCAGTGGAATTGGTACACGCCACGCTGAGTATTATGTTCCGGGCACCGACGAGCTTCTCGTCAGCGTGGGCGACGACGGTACCTGTAAATTCCTACGTGGCGACACGTTTGAGCTCATCAAGAGCGTGAAGATCTCGGTCGGAGCGGACTCGATCGTTTACGATCCTAGCTCCAAGTACCTGTATATCGTTAACGGCGGCAAGGACATCGACAATAATGATTATTCGCTCGTTTCTGTGATCGATGCAACGACGCGGCGGAACCTCGGAGACATCCGAGTGGCCGGAGCGGAGCTGGAAGCGATGGCGGTCGAGAGATCGGGTACCCGATTGTTCGTGAACATGAAAACGTTGAAACAAGTGGGAATTATCGATCGGAATAAACGTCAGCTGGTTGCGACGTGGCCGATTCCTGGAGCCGGAGTCAATACTCCGATGACACTCGATGAAGCTCATCATCGCCTTTTTATTGGAGCCCGCGAGCCTGCGGAAGTCGTTATCTTGGACACCGATACGGGAAAGGTCGTTGCCACCATTCCTTGTGTCGGCAACGCCGATGATATGTTCTACGATGAGGCACGCAAACGCATCTACGTGACCGGCGAACAGGGGCTCATAAGCGTAATACGGCAAAGGACCGCTGATGAGTACGAGGTTGTTGCAACCATACAGACAGCTCCCCAGGCTCGGAATTCCCTTTTCGTTCCACAACTGAAGCGCTTTTTTGTCGGGGTACCTGGAATCGGTGAACAGAAAGCAGAGGTGCTGGTTTTTCAGGTGGAGCCCTGACGGTACGCCACGAGCGTCTATCCAATTTCTTCTCAGGGAGGACGTAAAATGTCACAGCGTTGTATGCGCAATCGTCATCTTGTTATACCGCCTGTTTTGCTCGCAATGTTTTGCCTATCGATCGTCTGCATGGGAGTTGGTGTCGAGGCTCAAGATGCCGCGTATTTGACGGCAAGGAGGGTATTACTGATCAGCGTTGATGGTCTTCATGCGCTCGACTTGGAGAATTTCATTCACTCTCACCCAAATTCGACGCTTGCGCAGTTGAGCTCCTCCGGGGTGACTTACACGCAAGCCTCCACTTCAAAGCCATCAAATTCCTTTCCCGGCCTGCTTGCCTTAGTAACCGGCGGCTCTCCTAGTTCGACGGGAGTCTGGTACGAAGGCGCCTACGCGCGGTCTCTTTCACCCGCGGGGTCCGACTGCAGGTCAATGGGCACGGAAGTGCTGTGGGATGGCTCGATCGACTGGAACAAGAAGGCTCTCGATGCAGGGGGTGGAATCAATCCAGCCAAGCTGCCCTTGGATCCCTCGAAGGGCTGTGTACCCGTCTACCCTCACAGCTTCCTCCGGGTGAACACGATATTCGAAGCTGTTCATTTCGCCGGCATGCGCACAGCCTGGATTGACAAGCACCCGTCCTATGAGATGGTCAACGGCCCTTCTGGCATGGGTGTGGATGATCTGTTCACTCCTGAAATCGGGGCTGCAGCAAGGGACGTGAAGGGACAGGAAGCCTACGATGATATAAAGATTGATGCGATTATCAGCGAAGTTGGCGGGCAAGACCATACAGGAAAGATGACGGTTGGAATACCCGCTCTATTTGGCGTAGCGCTTCAGGCTTTTCGATTCGCACAGGTGATTCCGACGGGAGGATACGTCGACGCAAAGGGAACGCCCAGTGCACCACTGCTCGACTCCCTTGAACACACGGATCAATCCATCGGCAGGATCGTCAGCGCGTTGAAAGCGCGCGGCCTCCTCGAGTCGACGTTGATCATGATTAGTGCTAAGCACGGGCAAGCGCCTATGGACCCCAGCAAACAAAGGAGTATCGACGATCACCTCATCCCCGGTCTGGTAGAAAAAGTCCACGGTGGCCTTGTCGCTTTTGCTTATGCGGATGGTGACGTGATGTCCATTTGGCTCACGGATCAAAGCCAAACCGAAAGAGTGGGAGAGGTGCTAAGCCAAGCGGCTAACCAGACAGCGGCTGGAATCCAGAAAGTTCTCTGGGGAAGTTCGTTAAAACTACTCACGAGCGACCCGATGCACGACAATCGCATTCCAGACATCGTGGTCATTCCCAGCGTCGGAGTCGCTTACTATCCGCCAGAAGACAAGTCTATCGCAGGCCATGGCGGCTTCAGCGATGACGATACTCACGTGGGGCTTTTGGTTTCTAATCCAAAACTGAAGCAAAGGTCGGTAAGGATCCCGGTGCAGACGGCGCAGGTCGCTCCAACAATTCTGCAAGTCCTTGGAGTTCCGCCTGAGGCTCTGCAAGCAGTGTCAAAGGAAGGGACCGCGGTCTTGCCGGATCTATTTGCCGGGCAGCGAAGCTTGCTGCGTGAGCTGCGCCCAGACTAGGCTCCGCCTCGGACGCGCGGGTAGATACTTTCGGTCGGTCTTAGGAGAGGACAATTGCAAAAATCATGGCGAGTGTTGTTTCTGATTACATTTGCGACCTTCGCGGGTGACGTCAAGGCGCAGCAAGAACTCCCGCTGAGACTGGTCACGACAACTGTGCTGCCCGGTTATATGGGTGATCTGGACCACTTCGGTGTTGACGTCGAAGGCGGTCGGCTATTCCTTGCGTCCGAGGACCACAAGACGGTCGAAGTTTTTGATCTCAAGACTGGGGCGCGGATTCACAGTATCGAAGGCTTCGGCCAGCCCCTTACGATGGCCTTTCTGCCCGGTTCGAATCGCTTGATCGTCACAGATGGAGGCGGCACCGATGCGGTTGAATTGGTCGACTGCAACAGCTACCAAATCATTAACACTCTCAAGTTGGGCAAAGCAGTTGACCATGGTGTGTTCAACCCCGCAAACAAATACTTTTACGTCGAAAATGGTGGCGGATCCGGCGCGACAACGCACGTCCTCAGCATTATTGATACGAAGTCTTTTAGGCAGGTTGGTGAGATCGCAGGGATTCCCGGCGAGTCCAATGAGGGCATGGTCATCGACCGTGCGGGCAAAACTCTTTATGTGAACATGACGGGGTCGGACGAAGTAGGAGTCATCGATCTGAACACCCTCCAATTCATTGCCAGATGGTCCCTGCCGGACGTGCACGTAGCTCACGCCATCGCCCTTGACGAACCTCATCATCGTCTGTTTACAGCCACTCGCAAACCGCCGCAGTTCATCGTATTCAACGCCGACACCGGCAAAGTTGTAGCTTCGCTGACGTGCGTCGGTGTGAATAGCGACATGTCGTTCGATGCCGAACGAAGACGGATCTACATTACGGGGAGCGACACAGCCTCGGTTTTTGAACAACTTGATGCCGACCACTACGAACACATCGCCGAGGTCCCCACGGCGTATCGTGCCAAATCGTCTATCTTTGTGCCGCAACTGAAACGGCTTTACGTGGCAGATTCAGGCAAGGGAAAGCCGGATGCCAAGCTAGCCCTGCAGATTTTCGAAACTCAGTGAGGTACGATTTGTTACCGTAATTTTTGGACTACGAGTTCGCGTACCGAGACGGACTCCTTCGGGCGTTCCATTCCTCAGCGCGTGCGGTGTTCTAGAACTCAAAGCGCGTCGACAATTGCAGGTTGCGCGATCCGTACTTTGGCGCTGCAAACAGCGGCTTGCCGAAATCGCTATTCACCGTGGCGTCCCAGACTGGAAGGTTCGTGCAACTGCCGTCAGGCTGTGGAGTGCATTCTTCGGTGGTCGTGTATTGCACATTGTCGACGGCACCCTGCTGAAAGTTCGCGTGATTGAACACGTCGAAGGATTCAATCCTAAACTTCAATCCGAGTCGCTCATTCAGCTTGAAAGCCCGCGCCACACTTAGGTCGAGGTCTCGGACGCCAGGCCCTCGGAACGAGTTGAATCCCTCTCCCGGTACAAGTGAAAAGTTCACATTGGCCGTGTCGAACACTCCTGTATACGGTCTGCCAGTGGCGATCGTCGCCACCGAAGAGAATGTAAAGCCTCGCAATCCCCGAAATCCCGGCGACCACAATCCACTCAACACAAGCCGATGCGTCTGATCCAATTGAGAGGGCCCACGTCGCGAGGCTTGATCGAATTGGTTCATGTAGCCGGCTCCCTGGTCGATCGTCTTTGAGAATGTGTAAGCCATAGCGCCCTGGAATTGACCTGCCTGATGCCTCAGCGAAATCAGCATCCCGTGATAGACGGACTTTCCCGAATTATCCACAGTGTTGATCGCACTGAAATTTGGATTAAGAAATCCGTCGATGGCCTCGAATTCGGGCACCATATAAGACTGCCCGTTGGGAAGGTTCGCTGTCGCCTGTGTGAAGTTTCCGCCGAACGCCAACTGCTGATCCGGCGGCACCAGATTCAGGTCGAACCCAAAGTTTCCGTTTGCCTGCCGAGTGACTCCATTCGAATTTCCCAGAAGCGACACTCCGTGCGTGTACACATACCCCACGCTCATGGTCGTTCTTGGAAGCGGTTTCCCCCGAAAACGTAACCGGTGTCAGGACCGTTGTGTTTGTTGTGAATGATGAGAGAACGAGGTGAAGGCTTCTCCATACGGGTTCACCCCAAGAGTTCGGTACAACTTCGGTACAACTGAGAGAGAGAAAGAATGGCTTTCTGGCTCCTAAGCGACACCAGATGAAGCACTTGGATTTTTTGATTCTGTTGTTCGGGACCAGGAGGTCGGTGGTTCAAATCCACTCGCCCGACTAATTCCATACCGCAGCAAATTCATGGGCGAACCTCTTGTATCGTGCGGCGGCGCCGCACAGGGTCTTCTGTGATACCCCTGCGAAGCCGTGTTTATCGGAATGCGTTTCTCTGGGTAAAAGGGTAAAAGCAATTCCTTTCGGGAAGCAGTAGCGACTCGGGAAGGAATCGTTGCCAGGCACGGACAGATAGCCGGGTGCGTTGAACTTCACTTAACCTATTGGAAATAGGTAGATACATCGCACGTAACAAAATTCCAGTAAGGTTACATTTCGCCGCTGCCCGTAAGCGGTTGCTGCTCAAGGACCTGAAGGCTACCACTCACATCTCGGAGTTGCTTGGCGCAAAGAGGCCTTGCGACCTGACCGACTGCATCATGGAACCGATTCGAGAAGTTTGACTGGTCTAGTGCCCAACGCGTGGGCCAATTTGACGATGTTCGTGGAGAGCCAGTGGTTTCTGACCTTCCCGTAAACTCGTAGGCACCGCACGACCGCCAAGGTTCCACCTGAAGCAGAGATCTATATATTCAGTATTCATTAAAAATTACTTGATACTAAATGTTCAAAAGAGGATAGTCGGCTCCTGCTTCCCGGAGCGGCTTTCTCCAAGGGACTATGGAGGGGCCAGCCATGTACGCCAAAGTAATTCCCTCCGTTCGCGTCAGCCGAGATAACGCTGGTCTTCTTAAACAATTGGGCCTTCTCCGAGATCTGGCAGACAGTTGGCGCGGTGAGGCTTTAACCTCGTCGCGAGACCATTCTTTGGACCGATAGGTGGACACATTAAGCTCTTTCATGTAGGCCTGCTTATCTGCACATTTCTTGGGGTCACTAATAGCTGCGTGGCTCAATCAACCATGGTACCGTGGCTCACCCGCTCCGCAGATAACTCCAGAAGCGGTTGGAATCCGCATGAGACTCAACTGACTCAAGCGTCCGTCGAGACCAAGGGAATCATCCGAGCCACGATTATTCCGTTGATTGGAGATGCGCGGGGTATGGAAGCGCAGCCGCTTATCTTGCCGAATGTCACGACCGCGCGCGGAACCCTCGATGTGATGGTGCTTCCGTCGATGGCTGATATCGTGCGTGGAGTTGATGCCCAGGATGGTTCCGGCATCTGGCAAGTTATCCTCGGCGCTCCGGTCACTGGATCTCAAAGTATTGACAACCACCAAATCAATCAACTTTTGGGGCTGCCTCTCCACGGGAGTGATCGACCCGGACACGCAGCGCCTCTATCAGGTTTGTTGGGTTTCGCCAGACAAAACCGGCAGCCCGCAAACGGCACGTTACTTTATGTTTGTGTTGAACGTGGCTGATGGAAGTCAGGTAGTTCCACCTGTACTGATTCAAGGAAAGAGTGGAACGCAACACTTTAACGCTGCAATGCGCAAACAACGATCCTCTCTCGTGGAAACGAACATAAACGGTGTAAGAACCGTATTGGGGTGTTCGGGGACGATCAACGAAACCCAGGCAGGTGTTGCCTCCGGCTATTGCTTTGCCTTCGATGTGACAAGCAACACGGTGACTGCGATACTGGCGACGACTTCGGGCGAGGGCGCTGGCATATGGATGGCAGGACAAGGCGCCGTTGCGGATGCACAAGGCTTCCTGTACGCCACCACCGGAAATGGGGACTTTGACGGCGTGAGTCAGTGGGGTGAGTCCTTCCTCAAGCTGAAGTACACGACCCCTTCGGGGGGAGTTCCGGGCAAGCTGCAGGTGGTAGACCACTGGACGCCATGGACCGACTTCGCCAGGACTGGGCAGACGGTTAAGCCGGCGGTCAAACTGGCCGGCGTGAGCGCTCCTTCCGAAGCCATTAAGCCCGTTGGTGGCGGGATGAGCATTTCTATGAAGAATTCAAAACTGGTGCCGATGGTCAACGACCGAGGGAGCCCGATTCTACTTGTTTTTCCGGATCTGGCCTCTGGCAACTGGTCAGACGAAGACTGGGGATCGGCTGGTCCGGCATGCATTTTCTCGATCGGCGTTTGCGTCGCAACTGGAAAGGACGGAATCGCTTATCCAATCAAAACGAGCAACCTTGGCGGGACGACTCTTGCGGACCTCAAAAAGCCTAAAACCAACTGCGCAAAACTTGCATCGCCTGATTTCAGTGCGTGACAAAGAAAAAAAAGGGCGTGTTGTCATAGGCACTCGGCCAGCGGATAGGGGTATTGGGGGCGAATTTCCCCAGCCTCGGTTCCAAAAGGATCCCCATCTATCACGTTTTGCTCACGTCAGCGTGGCTGATTTTTTGGAGATTGCGGAGGCCGGATGGCCGGTAAGCGATACGGCGCGCCAGCCGTTAGTCGGAAATATCGTGGGCACGCCCGGGTACATGAGTCCAGAGCAGGCGCAGGGAAAAGAGGTAGACAAGCGGATGGACATCTGGGCGTTCGGTTGCGTGTTGTATGAGCTGCTCACGGGCCGCAAGGCTTTTCGCGGCGAGACCCTGTCGGACACGATTGCTGCTGTCCTAGAGCGGGAGCCCGATTGGCAGGCGTTGCCGGCACCCACGCCACCGAGCGTCCAGCGTCTGCTTCAGCGGTGTCTCGAGAAAGATGCCAGGCGTCTCCGCGACATCGGGGATGCGCGCGTCGAGATCGACGACGCGCTAGGCGCTCGGCGGGCGTCCAGACGTCCGGCGTACGTTGCGGTCGCCCTAATCGTCCTCACGCTCGGACTCCTCGGAGGTAGCGTGCGACTTTTCTACTCAACGAAGTCTTCGATGCCGGTAACCTCGCCGGCCGAGTACATGCAGATCACGAATTTCACCGATGCCGCCATGGCGCCCAGCTTATCGCCGGACGGGCGGATGGTGACGCTCAAGCGCGGCATAAACGCAGCCCAGGCTGGTGCGGTCGAGGACTTCCTGGGTGCCGGCCAGATCTATGTCAAGATGCTCCCGAATGGCGAGTCAGTACAGCTGACAAACGACCAGGGCGCGAAATACGGACCGGTGTTCACACCCGACGGTTCGCGGGTCGGGTATACACAATTAACCTTTTCAGGCGCTTCGATTTCCTGGGATACGTGGACCGTTCCTGTGCTCGGTGGCCAGCCGACGCGACTTCTGCCCAATGCGTCGGGGCTCTCGTGGATCGCCAGCCAGCGCGTTCTGTTTTCCGAGATCACCACCGGCCTCCACATGGGGATCGTGACCGCGACGGAAGCGCGGGCTGAGGAGCGAACGATCTATTCCCCGCCGCTTGAGTTGGGAATGGCGCACTACTCCTACGCGTCGCCTGACCGCAAATCGGTCCTCGTCGTCGAGATGGCTAACACGCATGCTTTTGATTCGCCGTGCCGACTGATGCCTTTTGATGGAAGTTCCGCGGGACGACCCGTCGGCCCCTGCTTGTCCGCAGCGTGGTCGCCAGATGGAAAGTGGATGTACTTTGCCGCGGACGTCGGTGGAAACGTACATCTGTGGCGCCAGAAGTTCCCAAACGGATCACCGGAGCAGATTACGTTCGGCACTAGCCAGGAGCAGGGGATTGCGATGGCGCCCGACGGTCGCTCGTTGATTACCTCGGTTGGCAGGCGTCTGAGCTCGATCTGGATTCGCGATGCGGCTGGCGAACGAGCGATTACGTCGGAAGGCTACGCCAGCGCTCCGCGCTTGTCCGCAGATGGCAAGCGCGCCTTTTATCTCGACTCGGGGACTTCGTCAGCGTTCAGTCCCGCGGGTCCGGCCCCGGCCGGCGAATTGCGTACCATGGACCTCGCTTCGGGAAAGATCGAGAGTGTCCTGCCGGGCATGTCAGTCGCCGATTACGACATTTCGCCCGACGGAAGAGAAGTGGCCTTCACAATGCCCGACAGCGGTGAGGAATCGCAGATCTGGCTGGCTCCTCTCGATCGGCGATCGGGTCCGCGGCAGATGACTCGGTCCGCTGATCAAGTCTCGTTTGGCCCTAACGGAGAGCTGTTTTTCCGGGTCAAGGAAAAGAAAGTGAATTTTCTGTACCGGATGAACAGTGACGGAAGCGGACGCGAGCGAATAACTAGTACCCCAGTCCTCATCAAGTGCGGCGTCTCGCCCGACGGCAAGTGGGTGACCGCCGTCGTGCCTGTAGCGGGCGACAAGGAATCGTCAGAGTCGGTGCCGGTACCCATGGAAACGGTGGCGATACCCGTGCACGGCGGCCCTCTCCGCAGAATCTGCGGCGCGCCCTGCCAGTCGCGCTGGTCTTCCGACGGGAGATTCTTTTACGCAGTGTTGGGCGCGCAGACGCGAGTGATTCCCGTGTCGGCCGGGAAGTCGCTCCCCGATTTGCCTGCCTCCGGCATGAGCGTCAAGAGCAAATCGGATGAACTGTACGGCGCGCGAGACATCCAGCACACCGGCGTGTTTCTGGGGCCCGACCCCTCGACGTACGTGTTCCGGAGGACGGAATTGCACGCCAATCTGTTTCGGATACCACTGCATTGACCGATGAGGCTGCAGGCGATGGTTTGCGAGTTGAGTCGCATGGAGCCCTCGCGGCAGATGAAGAGATTTGCGCATCCGAAAGACCTTCACTGCCCTGAAAGAACGCGGACACTGCCCCGGCGCGGGCGTTAAAAGCAGACTTGTGAAAAATTGCGACTCGTTCGCCAGCGCCGTAAAACTTTCCAATCTAAGCCCTGGCGATACGTTCCATCTTTTCTGAGGGTTACGTCGCTTGCTACAACCGTTTACTGGTACCCACACCATTTCGGCGTGGACTGACTTTCACAAGTGATTCACTAGAATTTTACTTA
>Ga0307477_10003834_pt1 | contig 11061 bp, 7 predicted proteins | sample atmos_gasesECM2C_FD_203316 | JGI IMG/M metagenome (GOLD analysis project Ga0307477, IMG submission 203316) | Hardwood forest soil microbial communities from Morgan-Monroe State Forest, Indiana, United States - atmos_gasesECM2C_515 | ecosystem: Environmental > Terrestrial > Soil > Temperate... | reverse complement strand
AACTGCTGCGGACTTGGAGCCTGATCAGGATGGTTCGGGTCGATCTTGGTCTCGATGTTCAGTCGCACGTGCGGATCACCCGAGCGACGCACCAACGCGATGACTTCAGCGAGCGTAGGAATGCGGGTACCCGGGATCGACACCTGATCCGGAAATTGCGCCGCATAGGCACTGCCGGGGCGGATCTGTCCGACATCGTATTGCTTAACCTCGGCGAGCGTGAGGCTCACAAATGGAATGCCGGGCCGAGCCACATAGACGCCATCGGGGCCACGCGCGAGATCAGGATTCAGCGAGCGGTCGTGCGTGACCACGATCACATTATCGCGCGTAACGCCCATGTCGAGCTCGAGAGTGTTCACGCCCATCGACAGTGCGTTGGCAAAAGAAGCCAGGGTGTTTTCCGGACGCAGCGCGCGGCCGCCGCGATGGGCCTCGATGTCCAGCTCAATGGAATGAGCTTCGACCGCCGGCATCGAGGCCGATGACGCAGTCTGAGACCAGACCGTTGGGGCGCCCAGAGACATTGCGACGCAGACCAGAGTTACGCTCGGACGCGACGGTATAGTTCGGCTTCGAGGAGGCACAATTGCGGCTGACTCAGGGGAATTGGAATCCAATCAGCGTACGTCCGTCCATCAACTCGGGACTGCTGCCCGAGGTCCTCCTCGGGACGCTGGCTGCGGGCTCAAGCGCACGCGACGCAACAGATCGACGAACCGTACTTCGCCGCGCAACAGGTCGAGTCTCGGGTCGACGTTAAGATACGCGATCCACCCTGAGCGTTCCTCGCAGGCTTGAGACAGCAAGGCAAAGGCTTGGTCTTTCCATCCAAGCCCCGCGCACACCAAGGCGATGTCGTAGGCCGGCACGTAGGCGCGCTCGGCCCGAGCGCTCAACTCGTCAAAGACCGCCCGCGCTTCGGCCACCTTTCCGGCGGTCCCGTACAGGTGACCCAATCCTGCAGTTGCGAAGGTAACATCGCCAGACATTTTCACCGCTACCCGGAATTCCTCCATCGCACGGTCGATCTGACCTTGCTGTTCGTAGGCCAGTCCAAAGAAATATGCCGGCCAAAATGAATTGGGATGGAGTTCACTGGTCTTCCAGCACTGCTCGATCGCCTGCTCATACTGACGCGCAAATTGGTAGTGCCATGCCATGTGAATGTTGATCACGAGGTCGAGCGGATCGAGTTCCAAACAACGTTTGCTTGCGCTGAGAGACTCCTCCGTGCGGCCTACGGCTGTCAGAAAATGCGAGTACCAGTGGTGGCACACCGCATAGTTGGGATTCAGTTCGAACGCGCGCTTGAATTGCGCTTCCGCCGTCGCCCAATCCCATTCATGGTGGGTCGTGCGGTAAGCCAACGTGGTATGTGCTTCGGCCAGTCGGCTATCAAGCTCCAATGCCTTGCTCGCCGCCTCCTTTGCCTTAGCCATCGCTTCGATTGGCGGCAATGTTCCGTTCTCCCAGGACCCCAACGTAACGTAGCAGTCGGCGAGTCCGGCGCGTGCGCGAGCCGAGGTCGGTTCTCGGTCGATCGCCTGCCCGAAGTAGTCGATGGCTTTCACAATGCCCTGAGGCCGTTGCGCCCAATAGAATCGGCCCTTCAAGTAGAGGTTGTAGGACTCAAGACTCTCGTGCTTCGTGGCCAGAACCGCCAACCCCTCCTTGGCGAGTAGTTCGACTTTTAGCTGCTTTACGATCGCGAGCGTGATTTCGTCCTGAATTGCAAATACGTCCGTCATTTGTCGGTCAAACTGCTCCGACCAGAAGTGAAAGCCGTTGCCGGCGTCAATCAGCTGAGCAGTGACCCGAAGTCGATCGCCCGCCCTTTGTATGCTGCCTTCGAGGATCGTATCGACGTTGAGCCGGCGTCCGACCTCGCGGGCATCGATTTCGGAGCCCCTAAAGGCAAACGCCGAGGCGCGGGCGACGACAAAGAAGGATTTGATCTTGGTCAACGCGTTGATGAGTTCTTCCGCAAGCCCCTCGCACAGATAGTCGTTCTCAGCGTCAGCGCTGATGTTGAGGAAGGGCAGGACAGCAATAGACGGCATTCTGCGCGCCGAGCCAGATCCCGCGTGGATGTCGGCACGTTGCTGTTGAGCTTGCTGCGCAAGCTCGAGCAACCGCTCCGTGGCGGCAGTCTCGTTCTTGAGCCGGAGAACCGGGAGAAAGCGGGCTTGCACGGTCGCGAGGTTCGGCAGACGCAAATTCTGCTCGAGACGACTGATCTGCGCATCGCTGTAACCCACCGCGATGGACAGCTGAGTCTGCGTCAGTCCCGCCCGGCGTCGAAGGTACCTAAGGAGCTCGCCGAAGGTTGTCAACTTGCTGAGGATGTCAGTCGGAATGGAGGTACCCATGTTGCCGGTCGATCCGAGGCTGGCGGTTCCCGATTGATTGACAGAGCGCCCCTATTCTCACAGGCGGAGAGTTTTTGGCAAGAAATGTCAGGTTTACCCCGGCCTTCGCCGCTATGTTGACTTGCAGGGGCGGCGTTCAATGCGTTCCGTAGATCAGGAGCCTGTAATGACTGCTGCCCTGCCAGCGGGTGCCGGGTTCGGAACGGCACCGCGCGCCCGCGCGGTGTTTCTCGCCTCCAAGTCAACCAACCTTTATGCGAAACCCAACTAGAGAGAAGTCAAATGAAGATGAAAACGAAGTTCATTCTGGGCGGCGCTTGCGTCGCCTCTGTAATCGCGGGCCTTGCCATGGCAACGCCGACGCTATTAGCTTGGTACAACGTCATTCTGTCGACGGGGACGGTTAACCGCGACGTCAGCGCTCACGCGCATGTAGCGCTACCGGGCACCGAAGAAGGATTTAGCGCGCAGCTTGAAACCGAAGGTGCCGCGAACTTCATCGTGCAGGAAGTAAAGTTCTCTCCGGGGGGTACCACGGGCTGGCATACTCACCCCGGGATTCTGCTACTCACTCTAGCGGCGGATTCCGGTCCCATTGACTGGTACGACGCGACCTGCGCCAAGCAGGTTTACAACGCCGGGGACTCCTGGACAGAGGGCACGAAGCTTCACGATGTCGTCAACAACAGCTCCCAAGATGCGCACTTCTTGGTCACGTATGTTGTCGCGAAAGGTGTCAACAAGCGCACGGATCAACCCGCTCCGGCGTGTGCAGCCGCACTCGGTTTGAACTAGCCGGGAGCAATTTGGGGGGAAGCGGCTCAATAGCTGTACTTCGCCTGGAAGTCGAGGCGCGAGAGCGAGTTCTCGCGCCTCGGCTGCCGGTGCAACGTCGGCGCGAAGTTAATGCGGCGCGTATGGGTGGCCAGGGGCGGAATCGAGCCACCGAAGCGCTAAGCGCTAGGACGAGGAGCTCGCGGCGGAGAACACCGCGTGGCGCCGTTTCGAGAAATTCTGGCAGCGGGAAGCGAGAGCCCGACTTGGCTCCCGCCTTTGTGAGCTCCCTCCGCCTGATCGCCGGCTCGAAAGCTATTGTCGTTGCTTCCCAGTCTCAAAACTCTGTGAGCGGGATGACGCTGGTATTCATTCCCAGGTCTTCGATGCTGCCGCCTTGTCCGATAATCCGCGTGTTCATGACGCCGGTATCGACGGTTAGATCGGTTACGGACGCATCGAATTCATCGACGTCGTTGAGTGCGAAGGTGTTGTCGGACGCGGTACCGCCCTGCGCCGTTACAAGCAGAGCGGTCCTGGCGTGGCCGTGGACGCGATTGCCTTGGATGGTGTTGCCCTGGGCATTGCCGAAAACATCGATACCCGCGCTGGGGCTGCTCGCGCCGAAGTCGGTACTGGCGGGGGCGTCCATACAGATATCGTTGCCGACGACGGTCGCTTCAGTAATGGCCCACTGGGGGTACCTAGCCTGTGTGCGGACATCGATGCCGTAGCCCTGGCCGAAGGTCCAGCGCGCACGCACGACATTGTCCGCGATCAGGTAGGAGCCCAGATTCGCGACGAAGATCCCGGATTCGCCCGCCGCGGCTCCCTGGACCGTGTCGGACACGACGAGATTGCGCTCGATCGATACGCGACCGAGGACCCGGCGGATGTTGATCCCCTTCTCGTTGAAGTTGGTGATGGTGTTGCCCGTGATGAAGGCCTGCACTTCGCCTCCCGCCGCGCCGACGCTCCAGACGGCGATGCCCACCGTATTGTCGGTTGCGGTGCCACCGGTCATGTCGATCTCATTGTTCGCGATCAGCAACGGGCCGGACACGTTCTGCGGCTGGCCAGGATTGGCGGGAGTCGGGATGTCGCCGCTTGTGTTCAACTCGAACCCGACGCTGCCGAAACCAGAAAGCGGATCGACGTGCTCGATCCGGCACGAGGCGATCGTCAGGCCGCCCGCTGCGGATACGAGCACTGCCTCGGCGACCGGGTGAACGAACCGTAACCTCTCAATGCGGACGCTGGCTCCGGGAGCGAGCACATAGAAGGGGATCGTGCCGGCGCTGATGACGGCTCGGCCCTCGTCGTCCCCGCCCGAGCCCGAGATGGTGACGGACTTCGACACCAGGACGGTGGCCTTCGGATAGGCGACGGCGATGAAGGCGGGCGGCAAAGCGTGCGTCGGTGGAGCGTCGAAGGAAAATGCGCCCTTGAGGCGCACTTCGCCGCCCTGATCGACTGCGGTCTGCACGGCCGGTATGTCGATCGACGAATTACCGGTTCCCACGACCTCGGTGACCGGGCCCGCGGCGTGGATTTCCCAGGGAATTATCGCGGCAAGCCAGCACAGCGCCGACAGCAACCGCGAGACGCGTCTGCATTTCATGGGCTGGTACCCCCGCGCTACGGCGCCACCCTCTCGGCGTGCAGCGTTCCGGTCGTATCACTCGTCGTATTCCCACTGAGGTCGTAGGTGATGGCTTCGAACGTGCCGCCGTAGGTATTGCCACCACGGTCGACGGTGATCTCCTCCAGGAACACGCCGGTCCCGATGAGGGTGCCGGTCTGGTCGGCCGTCCAGAAGGGATGACGCAGCCTGTACGTGCCCGGTCCAGTCGACCTGAACGCCCCGAGACAGATGAACCCGGCGCTATAAGGAGGCAATGGCGGCGGTATGGTGTCGTTGAGCACCTCCGTTCCGCCGGCGCTGAACATGTCGAAACCTTCGTCGAAGACTGTCGCGCCGGCGTACAGACACACGTGCCAGAGGCCGATGACCGAGCGCTGAGCGTCCGCGGGCTGATCGTCCGCGGATTGCGTGGCGGCGGGGTTGGCTACCGCCGGCGGCAACACGGGGCCGACCGAATTGCACGCGGCATGGGCAACCGCCTGGAAGAGCGGAGCCGTCAGCACGACACCGAGCAGTCCTAGTCGACGAAGTTGAGGCCGCTGCGATGGCTTTAGCGTGGGCATGGTCTGGTTCTCCGTTGAAGGGGCGGGGTCATCCGACGGCACCGGACTGTGCCGGCAGCGTGCCCGGGGGGTCGATCCACAGCTACTCAAGCGCAGGTCAATTCTTCTCTACAGCCAAGCGCCTGATAATAAAGCACAAAATGCCCGAGGCGCCGACTTGCGCGGCTCCGTGCTGGAGTGGACTGGAATACAGTCTTGCTAGACTGGGGGGACAGATTCCGAGCGCCATCGTTATGGAATCCGTGGATCAAAAGGCGCGTGTCATCCACTTCGGTCCGTTCGTAGCGGACCCGGATCTGCGCTCACTCTGCCGCGGAGCGCGCCGGATTCCCGTGCAGGAGCAACCATTCCAGGTCCTGCTTCAGCTGCTGGAGCGCCCCGGTGAACTCGTGACCCGCCATGAGTTGCACCAGCGGCTTTGGGCCGCCAACTCGTTCGTCGATTTCGACCACGGGCTCAATATCGCCATCAACAAGTTGCGCGAAGCCCTGGGAGATTCCGTCGAGAACCCGCGCTTCATACAGACCGTGCCGCGCCGCGGGTACCGGTTCATCGCTCCCGTGGGTCAGCGAACGGCCGTCCCCGCCGCGAACACACCCGTGGCTGCGCGACTGGAAACTCCGCAGCGTACAGAGCCAACCACTGCCGTTGCGGCAAGCGAACGCCCCGACCAATCCAGGCAGCGTCGAACGTTGTGGAGAATCGCGCTGGCGGGAACTTCCTTGGCCGCGCTCGCCGCGTTTTTCGCGGCCGGTGTGCGCGACACGCCACCCGACAGTGCCTACGGTGCCAGCATCTCGAGGCTCGCGGTACTGCCACTGCAAAATCTCTCGGGAGACCGCGAGCAGGAGTATTTCGCCGTCGGGATGACCGATGAGTTGATCACTAGTCTGGCCAAGCTCCAGACGCTGAAGGTCGTCTCGCGCAGTTCCACAATCCGGTACGAGGGAACCGCCAGATCGCTGCCGGACATTGCGCGCGAACTCAATGTCGACGGCATCATCGAAGGCACCGTGCTTTATTCCGGCAATCGCGTTCGGATCACAGTGCAGTTGATCCGGGCGGCGACCGATCAGCACCTATGGGCAGAGACGTATGACGGCAATGTGCAGGACGTCATAACGCTGCAGGATTCGATCGCGCGTGCCGTCGCGATCCAAGTTCGGGCGAAGCTCGCGCCCGCGCAGCAAGCGTACTCCCGCGGCAGCAACCTGGTCGTTCCCGCGGCCTATGAAGACTACCTTCGCGGCCGGTATTTCTTCAACGATCGCTGGTCGAAACAGAGTGACGCCGCCGCAGCTCATTACTTCGAACAGGCGATCGCCAAGGACCCGACTTACGCGCCGGCTTACGCCGGTCTGGCGAACTATTACACCTTCAAAGGGTTCGATCAGAGAACAGATCGCTCGGACGCGATGAAGGCGAAGGGCCTGGCGGCCAGAGCTCTGGAACTAGACGACGGCCTGGCCGAGGCGCACATCGCGATGGCGAATGCACTTTACCGGCTCGACTGGAACTGGGCGGAAGCGGGCAAGGAGTTTTCACGAGGCCTAGCCTTGAATCCGGATGACCCGGAATCCGTTGCCTGTTTTGCCGTTTACCTCGCAGTCAACGGTCAATTCGCTGCGGCGATATCCAACATGCAACACGCTATCCAGCTCGACCCCCTCTCGGCGACGCTGAACACCCGCCTGGGCCTGGTGCTGCATTGGTCGGGCCAGAACGAACAGGCCGTCGATCAGTTGAGAAAAAGCATCGCCTTGGACCCGCTCCTGGCCACTGCGCATTTCACGTTGGCGATGGCTTATGAGCGGCTGGGAAGTTATGACTCCGCCGTTGCGGAGTATCTTGAATCCGACAGAATTTCCGGCGTTGACCCAACACTGATCGCCGGGTTCCAGCGTTCCTACTCGAACTCGGGCATCGACGGGTTCCGGCGCGCGAAGCTGGAATCGGAACGCCAGCGAGCCGCCGGCGAGGCCAATTACTTCCTCATGGCGAAGCTGGCGGCCGACCTTGGCGAGACGGACACAGCGTTTCGGTGGCTGGAGATGACGTACCAGCAGCGCGACCTGCGGCTCGCGAACATCAAAGTAGCGGCGTCATTGCGTTCACTGCACCATGACCCGCGCTTCGCCGCCCTGGTGCGCCGGATCGGCATACCCTAGCCAAGCCTCACGGTTCGCGACAACCTGTGGGCGATCAACCGCAGCATCCGCACTGGCTCGTGGTCACCGCCGCCGTCCTGACCGCGCCCGCCGCTCCCGCCTGGGCGGACTCCGGGAGCGGCTCTGCCGCGCTCGAAGAAGTCGTCGTGACGGCACAGAAGCGCGCTGAGGAACTGAGCGCTGTTCCAATGCCCGTCACGGCGCTGACAGCGACGATGATCGAACGCGAAGACCTCGGGGCATTCGTGGATCTCGTCCGGGCCGTACCGGCACTTACGATCAAGACCGCGAGGAACCTGCAGAGCAGCAGCGTCAGCTTACGCGGCGTTGGCACGTTCGCGTTCAGCGTCGGCCTGGAACCTAGTGTGGCGGTGATCGTGGACGACGTGGCAGTGACCCAACAGGCGCAGGCGTTCGACGTTCTCGATGACATCGAACGCATCGAAGTGCTTGAAGGGCCGCAGAGTACGCTGTTCGGCAAGAACGCATCGGCGGGAGTCATCAACATCGTGACGAGAGATCCGACTCCGACGATCACCAGCGCACTGACGCAAAGCTATGCACAATTTTGTGACTCGCGGACCGATGGCATGATTTCCGGCCCCCTCGGCGAACGCGCTGGGTATCGCGTAAGCGGTTACTACCAGTCCAGCGGCGGCTACATCGTCGACCTGACGAACGGGCTCAAGCTCAACAACAGCGACGACCGGGGCATCCGCGGCAAGCTGCGATTCGCGCTCTTCGATTGGCTCGAAGTGATGCTGATTGGCGATCACGACCAGAATTCGGGTCGAGGCAGCGCGCGCACCTACGGCTCGCTGCCGGGAACGGCATTGCTCTTCGGGGTCATTCCGGTCAGTGGCTTTGCCCAGGGCATCACTCCAGGTCCGTCAAACTACCGGGTCCGCCTGGACAGCATCCCGCAGATCAACAGCAATCAGACCACGGTGTCGATGCGGGCGCGGCTCGACCTCGGCCGCCAGGAATTGCTTTCCATCAGCAGCTATCAGCAATGGAATTACTTCAACAACCAGGACCTCGACGGCAGCGACGCCGACGTGCTGGGCGCAGTCACCGGGGGTGCGGCTCATGGCGGCCTCAGCCAGAGTGGGCCCACGGCGCTTCGGCAATACACCACGGAATTGCGACTGGACTCGATGCCGGGCCAATCCCTGAACTACGTGAGCGGGCTCTACTATTCGGACGTGCGCACGACGCGGACCACTATCGCCGGCCCGATATTGATGGTTGGCGGCTTCGCAGCGGCAATCGACAGCAAGAGTTCCGCGGTCTTCGCACAGTCTTCATACCGCCTCGGAGCGAGCAGCAAGCTGACAGCGGGTCTGAGGTTGAGTCACCAGCAGAGCGACATGACGCTGACGGATCTGGTGCCGGCCGTGCCGGTCTCGTACCATGGCAACGAAGCCGAGAGTAAGGTGACCGGCAAGCTCTCGTGGCAACGCAATTTCGCGGCCGGCTCGATGTTTTTCGCGTCCGTCGCGACCGGATACAAGGGGGCCGGCTTCGACGCGAGCCAGCCCGTGACGATGGCCAAGGCGACCACGCCGGTCCGGGCCGAGACCTCGACCTCGTACGACACGGGCGTCAAAACCCTCTTGCTCGGCGATCGGTTGCGGGTCGACGCGACGGTATTCCTCACCGACTACCGGGACTTCCAAGCGCAGAGCGCCATATTCAATCCGGCCACCCTGCAGTTGGACCCGATCGTCACCAATGTCGGCGGACTGCGCACGCAGGGAGTGGAAGCGGCCGTGCAGTGGCAGGCCACGCCGGCCTGGTGGATCGCAGCGTCGGCGGCCGATATCGACGCCACGATCAGGAGCTTTGCGAACGCGCCGTGCTATCCACGCCAGAGCTCAGCCCAGGGATGCGTCTACCTGGGGCTAGGACCTTCGACCAACACGGTCCAGGACCTTCGTGGCCATTCGCTCTACAACTCCCCCAGGGTCAAGTTCAGCATCAACAGCAGCTACGAATGGCACACGAGCTGGAGGCGCGCTATCCCGTTCGTCGACGTCAACTATGCATGGCAAAGTAAGGTCAACTTTGATCTATTCGGCGATCCAGCCCAGGTCCAGGGCGCCTATGGATTATTCAACGCCAGCCTCGGCGTCAAGGATACCGCGGCCGGCGGGTTCGCCTTCAGCGCGTCGATCTTCGTCCGCAACCTGTTCAACAAGTCGTACGCGAGCACCATCGACGATGCAACGACGAACTTCGCAGGCGTGCCGCCCGCCTCCGTAACGCTGCAGGTCCTCCCCCGGGACTCGCAGCGACTTCTGGGTATCCGGATCGGAGCCCGCTTTTAGCTGCGCGGACGAGCCCAGTGCCGCCTGCGTCGGCGGGCGACCTTCGCGGACTTTGCCCATCGCACCTCCAATCCCGACAATGCGCCCATGTCCCTGATCACACTTCTCAATGCACATATCGCCTTCGGCGAGCATCCGCTCCTTGATGAAGCGCAACTCACCGTTCAGGTCGGCGAGCGAGTCGGGCTGATCGGCCGCAACGGAACCGGTAAGTCGACACTGCTCGGTGTGCTCGCCGGCAAGACCCCGCTCGATGACGGGGAGCTGCAGCGACGCGACGGCTTGCGCATTGGGCTCGTCGAGCAAGAACCGGAACTCCCCCCTGCGGAGACTCTGCAAGACAGTCTGCTGTTGCGAGCCAAAGCGTGCACGGCCCGGGGCGACGGAGCGCCAGCCGATGAGCGCGAGCACTGGCGCCTGGAGTCGCGCCTCGAGGAATTCCTGCACCGCTTCGGTCTTACGGGCGGCGCCTCGCCGGCGAGTTGCTCGGGCGGAGAGCGCAAACGCGCGGCTCTTGCCCTGGCGCTCGCGCTACAGCCGGATCTGCTGCTGCTCGATGAGCCCACCAATCATCTCGATATCGAAGCCATCGAACGACTGGAGGCACTGCTGCTCAAGGTGCCCGCTGCCATTGTCGTCACGCACGATCGCGCCTTCCTCGATCGGACCACCACCCGCATCATCGAACTGGATCGCGGCGTACTGCGCTCCTACCCCGGGAGCTTTGCGGCCTATGAGCTGCGCAAGGACGAGGAGCTCGCGGTGGAGGACACCGCGCGGCGCCGCTTCGAGAAATTCTGGCAGCAGGAAGAGGCCTGGATCCGCAAAGGCGTCGAGGCCCGCCGAACGCGCAACGAAGGACGCGTGCGCCGTCTCGAGCAATTGCGCATCGAGCGCGCTGCGCGACGCGATCGGCTCGGGAACATTCGCTTCGCTCTCAATGCCGGTGAACGCTCAGGCGATCTGGTGGCCGAGCTCGATAAGGTGAGCAAACGCTTCGCAGCCCAACCGCTTATCGAGAATCTCTCGATGCGGATCATGCGTAGCGATCGCATCGGCCTCATCGGCCCAAACGGCGCGGGAAAGTCGACCCTGATCCGTCTCATTCTCGGCGAACTCGCGCCGGACGCCGGCACGGTACGCCTCGGAACCCGCTTGAACATCGCCTACTTCGATCAGCTGCGAGCCCAACTCGATCCAAGCGCGACC
>Ga0307477_10003833_pt1 | contig 11063 bp, 6 predicted proteins | sample atmos_gasesECM2C_FD_203316 | JGI IMG/M metagenome (GOLD analysis project Ga0307477, IMG submission 203316) | Hardwood forest soil microbial communities from Morgan-Monroe State Forest, Indiana, United States - atmos_gasesECM2C_515 | ecosystem: Environmental > Terrestrial > Soil > Temperate... | reverse complement strand
ACTTCATCGCCTTTAACGCTTGCTCGCCACTAACCTCGCAGAACCAAAGCCGACTCCAATTCTTCCTGCGTTCGTATTTATCTCTGTCGAACCAACCCCCCATTATCTTGTGCGCTCTTAATACAACATCGTAATCTTTCATTTTCAGACGCATACCCGCGCAACTATTCCTGAACCAAAAGGTCCCTTCACCCTCTAGTAGTCCTGCGAGCCACGCTAGTTGTTTCTTTTTTACCATTCAAAAGGCCCAAACTTTCAATTGGTGGCGGGGAAAATCCCGACGGATAAATTATAGCATCTTTTATATGGCGGTGTAATGGGAAATCCTTGAGAGCCTCGATTACCCGGTTACTGGACCGGATGACCTTCCATGCAATCCCGGCGAGAACGAGAAGTTCGGCGATGTGGAATGTGTGGTCGATATTCATGTTGAAATGAGTTTACCACACTAATTTCCGATGCAGACGTACCCGATTGTATCTGAGACAAGGCCATTGAGGGTGAACTGCGTCCCACTGTTCCGTGTGAGACTCGTTGCATTCACTCCTGTCATATCAGAGACGGCGCAGTTGTAGCTTGAGGAGGAAGTGAACGCAGCGTTGCCGGAGAGCGTTACAGTGACGGAGCCGAGAACGAGATTAGCCGTTCCGGTGGTGATGTGATACCCGACGAGTTCCGTTCCCGCCGCATTATACATCCGAACGGTCGTGGAGGTATCCCCGCGCATGTTCGTATGGGGGAGTTCGTGCCAGAGGACAATGATGACTACGAGGGCGAGGAGTGCCCAAAGAATACGGCGACCGTTACTGAAACTGGTGTTCATCACTTCGCTCCGCAGACGTAATTTATCCAATACGCCGAACTGGCCGAGAATACCGTTCCGTTGTTGTCGATATTGAAGAGGTCACTACCAGTGGCGGGCGTCTGGTCGATTGCCGTTGCGCGAGTGTTCCAGACTCCAGTACCGCCGTTGCTTAGGGTATATACGCAAGCTGGCTTGTTCGTTCCGTAAGTCGCCGAGAAGGTCAGCGTGATAGTGCCGAGCGCCACCGTTGGAGACGTTCCCTCGCTAGCCTTGATGACGCCCACGAAATCCGTGCTGCCTGTGTCTACCGTACAAGAGGGGCTTGTGCCTCCACCGCTCGTAAATGCGCAGGTGGGAGCCGTTCCGACAACCATCAACCGACCTGTGACCTTGTTCATCCCGAACTGTGTCAGGTCTAGACTGTCGGCTGAGATGCCGCCGGAGACCGCGCCGCTCTTGACGAAGCACTTGTCAGCGGAAGCCGCAGCGTTTCGGAAGCAGCCAAGGGAATCCCCGCTCGCTACGCGAAGCACACCGCTTGCTGCAGGCGCGGCCGTAGCTGTCGTGAACGAAGTCGCTGTCACGTTGCCCGTCACGCTGCCGTTTGTACCGTTGCCCACTCCGACGCTCGCAGCAGCGAGACGCGACAGCCCGGTATCCGCGTTCCAAGCGATAGCAGCGCCAGTGGGAATGGCTACGTTTCCAGCTTTGTCAACGCTAAATTGAGTCGCGTTACCCACACGGAGGTTTATCAGCAATGAACCAGTAGCGGAACTGGTGTTCGTCACGTTTTCAACGATACCCTGTCCTACGAGCGATGCGTTGTTCCACGTGCTCTCGAACTGGGCAATGGGAGGGCCGGTGGTGGCCGTGACGCCTGCCTGTTCGACTTCAAGAGGCGCTGCGGTAGAACCTGATGCTGTTGAGACGTGTAACTCGGCCTGGTTCGCTAACAGGTTCGTCAGCGTACCACCAGTCGCGGCAGATGTCTCACCAAATGTCATAGCGTCTTGGGCATCGGTAGTCTGTGCCCAGTTCCAGGTATTCGGCACGTTCCCGTTGGCGGTAGTCCCACCAAGAAGCGCGAGGTTTACCGTAGCCACTCCGGGATCGAGGATATTGACCGTTCTCGCGGCAGAGGTTGCTGCTGGGGTAAACGCGAAGTTGTTCGTCGCCGCCGTGCCGAGGAAGATGCTGCCGCTGGGTACGGCTGCCGTGCCGAACGCCGCGCCGCCTGCGTTGAGAGGCTGGAAGTTGCTGCCACGGACGGTGCCGTTCGCTCCGCTGATAGAGGCCTGGACTGTTACTCCGGCATCGCTGTAGGCGGTAAATCCGTTTCCGTTGTAACTCTTGATGGCGCCACTTATAAGTGCTCCGCTTCCCGAGGCGATGATTTGATTCGTGAATCCCGCGCCCAGCAGAGTTTCGTTCCCAACCGGGGAGCCTGCCGCGAACAACGTGTCTACCGTATCGACCTTGTGCATGAAGATGAGCGGCGGGAGAGACGCACTTGCAATATCGAATATCGTCGCACCTGTGTTGGCCCCGCTAGGCGTTACGGTTATGTCGAATACGCCGCTGCCTTGATTCAGTTTGAGAACCGTTGAACCGGTTCCCGTTGATTGCATCGTTCCCTCGAAGGATTGTCCGGCTGAACGCACTTCCATGCCGATTGCGGCGGTCCCCCCTGGTCCGGCACCGACAAGCATCGAGGAGAAAGTGTTTGAGCCTCCGTTGTAATCAACAAGAATCCCCGTGCAATTCGTGATTTGACACGTCTCTTGATTGGCGGAAGTTTGAACGCTTGCGCCATGTATCCACAGACCGCCTAACCCGCCTGTCTGAGTCGGAGTGTTGTAGCTGTAATGGACGGTATCGACCAGTCCGGCGCGAGTCGCTTCCCGCGCCCACTGGCTGTTGCCCCATTCCTTCGTATCCACGGCGCTGCAAGTATCCGGCCCGTCGAACCACCAGCCGTCACCGCCGTGATTCATCGAGCGAACACCGCGCATGAAGCAGCCAGTATCGTCGTTGATGGTAGCGGGTACAACGATTTGCGCCCCGCTAGTGTCATGCCCGTCCAGCACGGCGCTGGCGTTATAGAGGTTTATAAATTGGATGTCGCGGCCATAGACGCGAATGTTGCTGGGGCCGGAGTAGCACGTGACCGAACCTGTGTTGGCGAATTGCGCTATCGTGGCACCGAGGCCATTGTAAGTAATCTGCGTGGCCGTAGAGCTAATCACAATGGCGCGGTTTATAAACGAAGCGTTGGTTGCCGGGGCTGACGGAGCAATCTCGCACGTGTCCCCCACGACCATTGACGGGCTGTTCGAGAAATTAACTGTTACGACGCCGCCAGCCGAGCGAGCGAGGTTCGAGATAGTTCCAACTGTGCGAGTCACGAGTGCGGCTTGATTCGCCCTGTTCCCGTCCAAGAGGCAGCCGGTAATATTGAAGCGGTACGTCCCGAAAGTATTCGCCGAGCCTTGGTTGGTGTAGAAGCTCGCGTTGTTAATCATGTCGCGGTTCGACCCAGCCGCTAGCAGAATCTTTGCAGCCCCGACGCACTCAATCCTGGCCGTGGCTGATGCGTCGGTCGTCGAATCCGGCAACTGAATCGCTGGCGTGGTCGTGAACGCTCCGCTCGCCGGGCCAATCGTATAGGTAACCCCGGCAGCGGAAGTATTGCCGCCCATGAACTTCAGCACGCTGCCTTTTTGCAGAACGATTACGGCATCGGTGAACGTGCTCGCATTCGACGGTACCCACACTTCCTTTGTCGAGCCAGCGGCTACAAGCGCCGCGTTCAATCCAGCCGCCGACTGTGCATACTTCACGCCATCAAGGAAGATTATGTTATTAAGACTGTTCGTGCTTACCGTCCCAAGATTCCCGGCAGCGCCGCTTCCCCCGCTTCCCGCAGAACCGGCGTACAGAAAGATATTCCCGCCGTTCGCGTTTGCTCCGGTGCCCAACGATGCCCCACCGTTGCCCGCGCTAATCGTCAGTGAACCGCCTGCTCCACCGACAGCGTTCGTCCCTGTTCCCGCACCGCCATTTCCCGCCGTAATAGACGGGGAACTTCCAATTCCCGCTGTGCCAGTCGCGTTTGAATCCGCGCCTCCAGTTACTCCGTTCACGTTAAACAGAGATGTCGCATTCGTTCCAGTTGATGTCGATACCGAAGCCGGAGCCGTGCCAGCGAGGGTCAGACCAGTCGTTGAAGCGATAGGGTAAGTAAATGTGGCATCGGCGGTTGGATTCCCCAATCCAGTTGCGGTCCTGTCGAGTGGTGGATTGGCAACGGCAGCGGAGGTGTTACAGGTCGCGCAAGCAATGGCCCCCGCCGCTGAGATTGTTACCGGGGCCGTGCCGCTCAAACCCGAAGTCCCGACATTGGCGATGGGGATGCCAGTGGGAATGTCACCAGCAACCAGTAGACAGGGCGTGAACGTCGTCGCGGACCCGCAGGTACCAATGACCTGATGGGAAGTCTGCGCTGTCGCGGGAGTCACAGCTAATGTGCCCGCTCCCGTCACGGGAGAGTTGGCTACGGAAAGCCACGACGGCACTGTCAGACCAACACTTGTCACCGTCCCAATCGCTGCGGTGCCGCCGCTTATCTGTGTCCACTTCCCGATGGACGATACAAAGGTGAAGGAAATCTGACTGTTTAGGACGCAGACGTAGTTGGAACCGTTCGAGATAACGATATTCGCGTTATTCGCAAACGTCGTGTTCGTCTCGCCGCAGAAGATCGTGATGGTCTGTGCGTCGTGGCCCCCGGTAAGGTTCGTAATCGTCGTCGGTCCACCGTTGGCTGTGATAAACACGTTCCCGAGAGCTACGGAAGGCGTCGCTCCTGTAAGTGATACCGTCGCAGTGTTGGCAATGGAATCGAACGTGGACTGCCCACGAGCTGCGAGCCGATCATGTTGGGTCTGAGCGACCGCTATGAACGGGCACAGGAAAATAAGTAAAAAAGTAAGTTTAATCTTAACGAACATGAAATTTCCTAGTCTGCCGTTGCTATACATTTCAGCACATCGCTTGCCGCGAAAGCGGTCGCTACTGCTACATCGTTGAAGTTAGTGATTGTCACAGAGGTTGTACTTTCCGCACCCGTCTGTTTCTGAACAAAAACTGAAGTCGATTGCGTAGTAATGTCATTGCAGGAGACATTCCAACCAGTCGCGGCTGCCGGCATCGTAAAGGTACAGGCTGAACTGGGCGTCGTCCCTACGTTTATTTTGAAAGCTGCCGTACCGTTTGCTGTTACAATACTCGCGGCAGACCCGCCGCACCCAGCTCCAGCGATTGTTGGGTTTGAAACACTGTACCATAAGGCGCCGGCTTGACCCTCTATAGTCGCACCCGTTGTAAGAAACAGCGGCGCGGAGAGGGTGGTTACTCCAGAGAATATCGCACCGCTACTAAATGTGTGTTGTGCTGCCCATGTGGGTGTGCCGCCGAAGGTGCCGCCAAGAGACCCTCCACCAGTGGCGTTTAGGGGTCCTAATACATTGAATGAGAATCCCGCGTTAATCGTTTGGTTCCCCACGGGATTCGTAATGACTGCATTCGGTTGGGATGTGGCAATGTTGATGGCTGCGGTGGACACGATACGTGCCGTCCCAGCCTGTGCGGTCACGAATGTCAGGACCGTCACGTTGGGAGTCGTGTTCGTGATGGTATCGGGCCACAGGAGTTTGTTCGTGGGATCGAACGCTTCCGTGACCACGAAGGAGTCGTTGAGGTTATGCGTGCATGTCCAAGTGGTCGCGGCGACTGGGACAGCGCAGATGAAGGAGTTCGTGACGACTGTGGATGCCGTGGCGATTGGAAGACTGGCAAGCGGCGTCGCTACGTCAAGGTTGAACGGGGAAGCGTTGACGTTGTAGGTGGCGGACGCTTGTTGGATACCGTTCCAAAGGTAATCGACACGCCAACTGGTGTTTGCTGGAGTGATGCTGGGATTCTCGAAGAGGACGGTGGAGAAGGAACCGTCAGCGGTTGAAACAGTAATACAAAAGTTGGTTTGTTGAATCAACACTCCGGTTCCGACGACGCGCGGAAGGTTCGGTTTGAAATTTAACAACGAAAAACACACGGATGCGTTTGCTGGGGCGCTGTTACTTGGATATAAAGCGTGTCCAGTTACCGTAGCTGTTTGTGAATACACCAGTGTTGGTAGAAAGAGACACACAAATAGGATAACTTTACGCAGCATATTCTTTCCTAGCGTCGTATGAAGCGCGTGACCGTAGATAGCGAGCTGCCTCTTCAACTAAGTCTGGATCATCAAGAAAAGCACCGAGAGCAATATTGCATTTGAGGCAGAGGAGACCACGGATAGCTGTAGTTTCGTGATCGTGGTCAATATGTAATCGGGATTCTGGCCTTTTCTTACAGATTGCACAAACGCCACCCTGAGATTTTTCTAATTCTTCTAGTTGCTTCTTAGTGATACCATACGTGTGTTTAGCAACCCAAAAGTAAATTTGCGGACGGCGTTTTCTATTTCTTTCGTTTATCGCTTCCGCATTTTGATGTCGCCAACCCCTCACACGGGCATGTGCTTTCTCTGGATTGCCGTGATAGTATGCCCGATTATAATTTCTCGTACACTCACTACAACGAGACTGTCGACCGTCGTGTGACGAAGCACATTTATAGAAACCTTCAAATGGTTTCTCTACATTGCATTTAGTACATTTCTTCATTGTTAGATTACGGCCCTTTCAAACCCGCTCGTATATCTGCCCTGTTCGCCATCACCTGTCCAGGATGGCCGGCGCGGCCGGGGAGTGGTTGACCGCCGAAGGTCCGTTGGGCCTGACGGACAACTGGCTCCACTTGTTCGGGGGAGGCACCGGTTTCCTTGGAGACGATACGTGTCACTTCCTGGATGGACTTCCCGGAACCTAGTCGTAACTCCCGGAACACGGCAGCCTGTACGGGATCCGTGGATGGAAGAGTCGGAGGCACCTGTGATCCCCCTCCCGGGGAGGCCGCGGTTGTCTCCGGGGTGGCGGCGGGTGTCGCTGAGGGCGGTGCCCCCTGTGGAGATGGTACAGGAGATTGACCCCATGGACCAAGGAGTTCTTGGTCGGGGACGGCCCATCCGGGGACCTGTGGCATGGGACTGGGAACGCCCCACATTGGGTTGGTTACGGGTCCGCTGAGGGTTGGGAGACGGCCAACAGGGCCAGTGGGAGGAGGTTGTGGAGCGGGAAGTAGACCCTTCACTCCGGTTCCAGATGGTTGATTGACAATGACTCCCTGTGGTTGACCGCCACTTTCGACAACCTGTGGATTCTGTGCTACGCCTGCGGTCTCTACTGCACCAGCAGCATTGGGCGGGGTGGTATTCGGAGAAGTATCCTCTGGCAGCAAACCAGCAATACGTGTTCCTGCTGCCCCGCGGAGACCAGGACTTGAACCTGTAACCGTTCCAGTGCCTTGTGTAGCGTATTGAGGAGGAACTGGTGGAGGTTGAACTGGAGGAGCATTGGCACCTGGAAATGGATTCGGCGTAGCACCGGGAAATGTCGGAGGTGTGGAAGGAATGTCGGCCTTAGCCCCGAGGGATAACAACCTCGCCGCTCCCGACCTGACCAACGGCGACCCCACCGTTCTCCGCAGGATAGTATTGGGGACATTCGTAATGGAACCAGAGAAGATGTCCCGGCCCTTCTCGGCTTCGATTCCCCGTTGGAGGCCTGAACGCGCGTCCATGAGGTCTGCCATGCGTTCGTTTAGTGGTGCGGCCTCGGGGACAGCAGTGTTTACCTGACCGCGGATGTTAGAAGCAGCACGCCCCGCAGCGCCGGCAGCCGATGCCTCCGCAGGAACGGTGTTCTTGAACGCTCCGAGTTGAGAGGCAGTGTCCTGGATGCTCGTCTTGAGATTGTTGATGTCAAGAGGGGCACCAGTGGTCCCACCGTGTTGAGTGAGTAGAGAATCCCGTAACTCCTCGAGCCGCGGAACAATGGAACCCTGGCCGTTCTTGTACGCTTGGTCGATGGCGTCGTTCACGGCTGAGTTGATGGCCCCTGTGGCATCCAATGGAGTGGAGGCTCCAGGGGCAGTCTGGAGAATCTGATTCGCGGCGGGTTTGAGTTGACTGAGACGTTGATTCGCTTGGTCCACCATGGACTGACGCCTGCCCCAAATGCCCTCTTTGACAAGAGCACGTTCCGGTTGGATGCCCAAACGGGTATCGGCTCCGGCTTCCCCTACGCCTTCGTAGACGAGAGGTTGGACAATGCGTTCAGCGAGGGCCGTGCGAATTGGCAGTGTTGCCCTTGCGGCAAACTTACCTATGGACGGAGCAACTGTTGCGGCAGTAATCGGTGCCGCAGCACCCACTACACCCTCTGGACTTCCCACATCCGCTTGTTGTTCCATCTGTGATACAGGAACACCAATGGTCCTCCCCACAGCCGCAGCACCACGATACAGAGGATTACGCCCAGGATTATCTCCCTGTTGAACATCCTGAAGGGTCTGACGAACCTGGCGGGCTGTGGAGGCTCCTGGAAGTACATCCGTTGCAGCATTACCGTATTCTCCTCGGATAATGTCACCCGCGACGGCTCCTCCCGGTAACACACTCTCAGCCATGCGTCCAGCACCAGCCAACATATTCTTCCCAGCTTCCCCAGCCTGACTCCAGAAGTCACTGGTGAGAGGTGCCAACGCAGCGCGTTTCAGGGCTTCCCCAGTTGTCTTCGGTGCATTCGCTCTTTGGGCTTGGAATGTCCTCCCGACCGTGGAAACATGGTCAAGATAGGCGTGTTGGTCAGTGGGAGACGCCTTCGCATAATCCGGGTCCGTCGCCATCAGGTAGTTATGCTGGTCCTGTGGCGAAGCGGCAAGGAAGTCCTTGTCTTGGGAGGGGTCATTCGACATTACTGCTTACCTTGGGAAGCTTTCCACTGTGAAAATGTCCCGCCCTGCGCTCCCTGCGGAGGTCCATAGGGACTCGACCCTCCCGGGAGCATCGCGCGGTCATTCATGTAATCGGCCTCGGCGAGGATGCCGGCTTTGAGCGTCGGGCCGTCCATCTTCCGGGAGTTCGCAAGGTCAAGGAAGTGTTGGAGCATCTGTGGGCTGCGACCGCCAGAGGCACCGAAGTGGGCGAGCATGGTGGCAGTCTGTCCGAGCATATTCTTGTCGATGAGAGTGATGATACGGGGGTCGTCACCCGGAGCCGAACCAACTCCAGTGGTCATGTAAGAGTTCCAGCGGGAGGCAACGATTCCCAATTTACCGTCTTTGTCAAGAGAGTCGATTAGTTGGAGGACGCCCTGTGTCTCCGGTTTATTGGGATCGCCCTGTTTCGTCATCAATCTCACAGCCTGACGGGCATTGAGGATGTCACGGCCCTCAGTGGCGGAGAGTTCCGTTGGGTTCTGGGCGCCGGAGGTCAGAGCCTCCTTCGCGGAGCCAGCTACTTGGCGACCGTCGGGGGTCTGCCATGTTACCCATTTATTTTCTTTGGAACTGGGGAGGAGTGGAGTACCGACTTTGGGACCGCCTGCGCCGGGAATGGGTGGTTTCGTGGGGGGCACAGGGGGAACACCACCGCCCGGAGGAATAGGTGTCCGTGTCGTAGAGTGTGGAAGTTCAACTGGAACTTGACCTTCAGGTGTGTCCTTTAGAACGGTCGTTTCGCCAGAGGTTGTACTACCCACATAGGCCGACGGAGCTGGAGCAGGAGTACGGAAGAGTTCCTGAAATCCCGGTCCACGCCATACCTTAGAGAAACCTGTGGGAGAACTTGCGTCCGGTTCAACGTCACCGTTTTGACTGAGCGGCTTCTGTACCGCCGGGAGTTGGCGTTGCTGCGTAATCGTCTCCGGGACGGGGGGCATCAACGGAGGAGGAGCCTGCTGCGCTGGAGCTTCCGTCGGACCCTGTTGACCACCGGGAAGGGTCGGGGCAGCATTCAGTCCAGTAATCGTCGCAGCCGTCGCCGCTTGCGCCCCCACGGCGGGATTCGGGACCTGCTGATTCACCATTGTCGGCGTTGTCTCGAACTGTTTCGTCTGCGGGTTGAAGGCGCGGTTGTAGTGACCATACCCACCCTCTGGCATCGGAGCCACAATGTCAGTCGGTGGCTTCAGTGCTTCCGTTTCCTCCGGGGACCGGACATTCGCAATCTGCTTCTGCAACAACTGACGATTGAGTTCCTGATTCTGCATCTGGGAATCGGCGAGAGCCTTCTGAGTCTGCTCATGTGCCTGTTGGAGTTCCAACTCCTTCTGCTGATGTTCCAATTCCAAGGGACCATAATTCCCCACGGCCGCAGCAAGTCGATTAGCAATCGGCGTCACATACGGCATGACCTGTTTCAGTCCCGCACCGAGACGGGAGAAGAAACCGCCTTGGGACTGGACGGTGTTGGCGGGATCGGATTGAGAAGGGAGAGCGTTCGCGGGAGTTGCCATGTTAACCGCCGTACTTTCCTACTTGCGCGGGAGCAGAATTGGGTCCACTGTTCGGGCTGCCCATTTTGGAGAAGGGATTGTTGAGTAATCCACTGGCGAGGAGTGACGCGCCACCTGTGAAGGGCGCTGCGACAATCGGAGCCACTTGTGCCACTCCACCCACAATGTCCCCAAGAGTGGAACCAGCCTTATTGCGGTCCACCGCCGCAGTAGTAGATTCACCGGACGCAGAGTTACCGAGACTTCCTTCCGTTCCAGTGAGACCTGCGGAGGTTGCCATAGCGTTCTGGCGTTGGCGTTCCGTGGCGAGTTGGGCGTTGCGGTAGGCAGCGGTGTCCTGCGTGGCCTGTCCGAGGTCTGCGGCGTTCTCCGATGCGAGACCGAAACCTGACGGAGCTGAACCGAATCCACGCTGCCCCAAGGTCCTGAACGCCGTCTGCCGAATGCCATTGTAAGTATTCGCAATCTGGTCGCGGTCGGAGGCGAGTTGGGCTTGGGCAGCAGGGGACAGGGAACCAGGGGTTGTCGCTGCCGTCTCCTCCCCAATCAATCCACTTGTCGTTTCATACTGTTTCTGCGCATTCGCCCGCGTCTGTGCGGCCACTGCCGCATCAGCCTTCATGTTCTGTTCCAACTGCTCCCGGCCCTTTTTCACCAGCATCCACGGGCCGGAGTACGTCCGCGAGAGAGTGTGGAGACGAACGAGATTCCCGTCCTCATCCATCCCACACACGGTATATAGGATTTCTTTATTCAACATGGGGCACAATCCAATCTTACGTGAGGCTACTTGCGGAAAG
>Ga0307477_10003831_pt1 | contig 11066 bp, 3 predicted proteins | sample atmos_gasesECM2C_FD_203316 | JGI IMG/M metagenome (GOLD analysis project Ga0307477, IMG submission 203316) | Hardwood forest soil microbial communities from Morgan-Monroe State Forest, Indiana, United States - atmos_gasesECM2C_515 | ecosystem: Environmental > Terrestrial > Soil > Temperate... | reverse complement strand
TTTTTCTTGCGGCATACCACGCCGCAAAAGAAGCAAAAAAGCAAAACAGAAAGGCAACGTCATGATGCTGATCATCTTTCCCTCGTGGCCGCCCTCATCGCGGGGTATCCTTTCGCCGTCGCCGCTCGCTCTCCTTCATGATTTCGCTCAAATCCGCAACCGGCCGTATCTCATTCGTTCCTAACTTTATGCTTGCATGCTGCGAGATAAGCTGAATGGCATGATTGAGGTCTCACGCCTCAAGGATGAGAAGGCCATGACCAAAAGAATACGCGGGGTGAACGAACTCATCGGGCAACGAAAGCGAAGCGGCCTAAACCCCCTTGGCCGGGCGGCGAACGTCTAGGAAGTACTGAACCGGTCCGTTTGATCCACCTAGTACCGGCTAACCCCCCAATTCTGCGTGCGTCTGATCAGAATGATCGTTGCGTTTCAACTCGGCGTGGTCGAGTACTTCTAACGGAGTTCTTGTCCTCCGCCCCGGATTAGCTCGGACAATTCCGAGCTTCTTCATCTTGGCAATTAAAGTGGTCCGCTTCAGTCCGAGTCGAGCGGCGGCGCCATCTGGTCCTCCGATGATCCACCCTGTCGCTTGCAATGCCCGCAGGATCAGGGCTCGCGTCGAATCACTGAACGAGCTTTGTGTAGGTCTCACCGTCAAAGCCACGGAATTCTTGTCCAATACCGCCAATGGATTTGGAAGCTCACCATTATTCGACCGGATCACCGCTCGTTCGCTCAGGTTCTGAAGCTCTCGCACGTTCCCGGGCCAAGAATATGAGATGAAACTATCGAGTATGTTTTGCGGGATATGGTCAATTCGCTTGCCCATGCGCCGGGAAAAGACTTCGACAAAATGCGAGGCTAATTGTGGAATATCTTCGCGGCGCTCGCGCAGAGGGGGCAGCACGACAGGAAATACGTTTAGACGGTAGTACAGGTCACTGCGGAACTCGTTGCGGCGGACCATCTCCATCAGATCTCGATGTGTTGCCGCAACCACACGGACGTTGATGCGATGCGTGCGGCCGCTGCCCAGACGTTCGAATTCCTGCTCTTGCAGGACCCGCAGCAGTTTAGGCTGCAAGGCCAGCGGCAGGTCCCCAATTTCGTCCAGGAACAGGGTGCCGGTATCGGCCATTTCAAAACGACCAATTTTTTGTGCGATGGCTCCGGTGAAAGCGCCTTTCTCATGGCCAAAGAGCTCGCTCTCCAGCAGGTCGAACGGAATGGCCGAGCAATTCAGTTTCACGAACGGACGTGCGGAGCGGGGGCTAGTATTGTGAATGGCTCTGGCGATCAATTCCTTGCCGGTCCCTGTCTCGCCTTCGATGAGGACCGTCGAATCCGTGGGCGCGACTGTCCGAACCAGGTCGAGTACCTCTCGAAGCAACCTGCTTGCGCCCATGATGCCCTCAAAGGTGTCGTTCCCAGTTTTGCCCTTCATTGCCTGACTTTCTCTGGATACGACAGCTGAGAACAATGCCGACGAAGTAGATTCTGCTGTCCCGCGCGTAGGAATGTCCGCATTATAAGTTTGTCCGGCGAGACAGGCTTCGACATCATTTCGATTCTCCACAAGAACTGCATTTCCCCAAGCCATGTTCGTTCCTCCCCCTATTTGTTGGGCCCTCTGTTCTGTTCCCCCGTGATCCACTCGCGGATGTACGCTGGGCAATTCTTGAGCTGGATGCTGTCCGCTTCGCAGCGCTTAAGAAAACTGATGACGTCTTGATCCACCAGCCTTAGGTCTTTCAAGTCCAAGATGATGCGGCCAGCGCGCGCTTCTGCGCTGATCAGCGTTTCCACCTCGGCTATGTCTTTTGCCCCCATTCGACCGCTCAGCTTAAAGACCACCTCTCCGTTCGCTGCCCTCGTGATCTTTAACATCCATCCGCTCCTGAGAATTTTTTGCCTGTGTGACGTCAGTCACACACGTTTGCAACGGCAATCGAGGTGCCAGTATCAAGCTGTTGAAAATAGGTAATTTGACGAACATTCAGGTTGCGAAATTTCGCAACGTTTGCGAAATTTCGCAACCGTGCCCTGGGGCTCGCTGAGGAAGTATTTAAAGGCGATCTGCTAAAGGATTTACAGCTCTGAAGAGTTTCTTGTTGATCTTTAGTGATCTGATCTTTGATTCCAAGGTAGATCCCGGTAAGCCGAGCTTGGCCGCAGCTCCTGACGGTCCAGCCACCTGTCCTGCGCTTTCGCGCAGGGCAGCCTCAATCATCTCTCTCTCCTGGGTCGCAAGCTTTCGAGATAGCTTCAGGTGCCCTTTCGGCTCGCTTGCTACAGCCTGTCGGGAAAGCCAACTCTCATCCACGGTGAAATTCTCCGTGTCGCACACGATGACCGACCGCTCGATAACGTTCTGCAATTCGCGAATGTTACCCGGCCAAGGGTACGATTGAAGCAATTCTAAGCTCTTCTTGCTAACCCCACGGATGCTCTTTCCAGCTTTCTGCGCATAACGGTCGACGAAGTACTCAACCAGCACCGGAATGTCTTCCTGTCGTTCCCGAAGAGGAGGCACCTCGATCGGGAAAACGTTGAGCCGATAAAAGAGGTCGCTCCGGAACGAGCCCGCAGCGATGGCTGCTTCCAAATCACGGTTAGTCGCAGCAATCACTCGAACATTCGTGCGAATGGTTCCGGCACCACCGACACGCTCGAATTCGTGTTCTTGCAGGACACGCAAGAGAGCGGTCTGGGTGTCGGCAGGAAGCTCTCCGATTTCATCGAGGAAGATGGTGCCTCCTTCGGCCAACTCAAAGCGTCCTAGCCGCCGCTGCGTTGCCCCTGTGAAGGCGCCTTTCTCATGGCCGAACAGTTCTGATGCGATCAGGTCGCGGGGAATTGCTGCGCAGTTGACACTGACAAAAGCGCGCGAGGCGCGGAGCGATCTCCTGTGGATCGCGCGGGCCACAAGTTCCTTACCAGTTCCCGTTTTGCCGGTGATCAGAACGGTGGAATCCGTGGGTGCAACTTTGGATACACGAGAGAGAACCGCATGCAGGGCCGGGGAAATCCCCACGATCTCCTCGAACATCGATGCCCTATCGATTTCTTCGCGCAACGCAACGTTCTCGTCCTGGAGTCGCTGCTCAGCCTGCTTGCGATCCTCGATATCGGTCGCCGCGAGATACCAACGAATGACACATCCTCGCCCATCTCGTACGGGGTTATAGCGCAAAAGAAACCAGCGATACTTCGCGTCGTTTCTCAAAAAGCGCGCTTCAGTCTCGAACGGCGACCCGCTTAAGAACTCACTTTGACTTTCCCTCGCTATCCGTTCCCAATCATCAGGGTGAAAGAACCTAGGCGGGCCGGAGCCTTGCCACTGCTCAAGAGTAAGACCGAAATAATCGAGCGCTGCCTGGTTCGTATAAATGCGGCTGCGATCAGGCCCTAGTACTGCGACCAGCTGCGGCGTGAAATCCAGGATCTGTCGAAGCTGCATTTCGCTTTGTTGGATCCTTTCTTCCGCCCGCTTGCGTTCGGTCACATCTATCGCCGTACCGACCACTTCAACAAGCTCTCTGTTGGAATTGAAAACTGGATGGGCCAGGCCGTGAATGTGTTTGACTGTTCCATCGGGTAGCACGATTCTATACTCGATGTCGGAATCTAACTTCTGGACGAACATTCTCTCACTGGCCTGCTGCTTGACCTTGTTACGATCTTCTGGATGTATTCGCTGCAGCCATTGGTCCCGCATTGGAAGGCCCTGTTGCGGATCGAAGCCGAAAATTCGGAACATTTCCTCGGACCAGTACCGGGCCTCGCGGGTCGTGCCATCGAGGGCCCAACTGCCCGTGTGGGTCAGCCTCTGCGCCTCCACCAAATAGGCTTCAGTGGACCGAAGGGATTCGTCGGCATGCTTGCGTTCGGTTACGTCCATCGCAACACCGACGAATTCCAGCAACTCCCCTGACGAATCCAACACAGGTTGGCCGACAGAATGAATGTATTTGACGGTGGAGTGCGGAGACAGAATCCGGAACTCCACCTCATAATCCGATTTTTCGGCGATTGCTCGGTCAATCGTCGCTTGCCACAGGGCCCGGTCTTCGGGATGGATACGTTGCAGTCGTCGTTCCCAAGTGGGCATACCTTCTTTCGGATCGAAGCCGGATATGCGATACCATTCCTCTGATATGTAAAGCGCGTCCCTACCAGGAATCTCCCACGCCCAACTTCCTATATGAGCGAGTTGCTGCGCCTGTGCAAGGTAGCTCTCGCTCCGGCGCAATGCCTCCTCGACGCGCTTCTGCTCGCTCAAATCAAGTGCGAAGCCAACGCCCTCGTTGCCACCCTCTTCGAAAAGCGCCCCGGCGAGTAGCACGGGCACGCGGGTGCCATCTTTCCGGAACACTTCTGACTCAAAAGGCTGTACGGTCCCGGTCTGCATTACTTTTGTCAACGCGCGCTCAGTGCGCTCGCGCCATTCCGCAGGTGTCATGTCCCTCCAGCGCACGCGACCCGAGGCGACATCTTCACGGTCGTATTGCACCATGCGGAGAAAGGCTTCATTGGACGCGATGATGGCGCCCTCGGCATTCCACATGGTGATTCCCAGAATGTTGGCATCGACCAGGCGCTGGATCTTTTTTTCACGGATCTCGAGATCGCGGTACAGTCGCATATTCTCGAGTGAGATGGCCGCTTGCGACGCAAGCACCTTCAGAACGGTGATCCGGTCGGAAGTGAAAACATGGGTGCTCAGATTGTTTTCGAGGTAAATGATCCCGTTGAGCTTGCCCTGGTTAACCAATGGCAAGCAGATAATGGAACGCGCATGGTGCTGAACAACATAGGGGTCGGCTGAAAACGGATTCTGTGCGGTAGCATCATCGAGAATAACGTACTCGCGAGCGCGCACCACGTAGCGAACGACGGACTCGGGCAGCACGGCTGCGGTGACAGAGGCATTTCGAAGATGCACCGTGGCATCGTTTCCGCTGGTCGTGACCTCTGCCTTTATCTGCAGCTCATCACTTTGCGGAAGGATCAGCAGACCCCGGGTAGCGCCCGCATGCTCGATCGCCGCGCGCATAACTCTCTCAATTAATTTCTCCAGAACCAGCTCGCCGGAGACTGCTTGGGAGACTTTGATTACAGTCGCTAGATCCAGCAGTTCCCCCGGCGCCACGATCATGCTCGATGTGCCGCGAGTTGGTTTCTCTTTCCTGAGGTGGGCATAGAGCTCGTCGAGTTGCCTTACTTTGCCATCAGCCCCCCAACGGAGATAGCAATTCCGGGCTTCCTGCAAATATGTGTCCGCGATCTTGTCGAAGCCTCGTGCAGCGTAGAAGCGGCCAGCAACTTCGTAGGCAACCGCCTCATTGTGAATAAATCCGTTTGCGTGCGCCGAGCGGATGGCCTTTTCATAAAGGCCTTCGGCGTCGACCATGCGGCCTTCTATTCGTGCGATTTCCGCACCCACGAGTGCGGCACGGTTTTCAAAATTATCCGGGCAATGCTCCGCCCATAGCTTGAGTTGCCGATGGTTAACTGTCAGAGCCTCAAAATGGTCTTTTTGCTTATCGGGTAAGGCAGAATCCCAAGATGCCGCGTGGGAAAGAGCGCTATAGAATCGGAACGCCGCCGGTTCAAGTAGTGTTACCCAAAGTTGTTGTTGTGCCTTCGACGAGGCATCGACGGCAGAAGCATAGTCACCTGCAAAGAACCGTGCTTCCGCCTTTAGAGTCCAATATCCGAATCCAGCTTCCTCGAAAGCGGGATTACTCGCCAAATGGCGCTCAAACGCAGCCTCATCAAATTGCTTGTCGTTAAACGAACCAAATTTACTGGTCAATCCCCGGAGGGTCCGGATTAGCTGGAGGTCCGACCTGATGATATCAACAACGAGCCCGACTCGCGCTCTCTTTGCAAACTCAACCCCTTTCTCCGCTTCCGCCTGCGCTTCGGCAAGAGGGTCTCCTACCACCAGAAAATTCGTGACCAATTGCGTGAGGCTATATGCCGCGTATGTAAAGTCACCCATCCGGTCAGCAACATTGAAGGCATGACGTAAAAGGTCGCGGCTGTAGCGTGCATGTTTGGACGAGGGGACAACAACGCTTCCGAAACACATACAAGTGCGAGCCTCATAACGTTTCAATCCGCGCTTTTGCAATAGGTCGTAGCCGAGTTGACCAAATCGAACTGCATCTGCGTACCTACCGAAGCGCGGTGCGGCTATCATTCCAAACCAGACATAAGCAAAGCATGATGCGTCGCTATTGCCGTGGTCTAGACTTAGATTCACAATGCGGCAAATAACGACTGCGCACAGGTTATGGTCGAAGAACACTGCAGGCGTAATAAGTTCTGTTAAGACCTCGAGAACGTCGAGAGTATCGGGATCGGTGACCAAAGGCCCGTCAACGAGGTCCTCTATCTGCCGGTCCCCAAGCAGTAACCAAATCCGATCGTATTCGCGCTGTACCTCGTCGCTGGTGGGATGAGGCGACCAGTGCATCCCAAAACGCCGAAGATATTCAAGGCATATTTCTATGCCTCGATCGAGCCGATCCAACGCCGTGTACAGCGTTAGCTGCAAGCATGTGACAAGAGCCAAATCATGGGCGCTATTGGCACGCGCGGCGAGCATCGAAAGTCGCTTTTCAGCAGACTCCATATCAGCGGTCAGCAGTTCACACTCAGCTGTCAGGTCTTCGAGCGAAAAGATAAGCTCGTAATCTGTCTCCCAACTCTCTTCAGTCAGTAGCGACCGACCAGTCGCGAGGTGAGAAAGAGCTGAGGCATAGGCGATCGAGAGCTTCGCCCGCCTGGCCGCGATCAAGTTCAATTCTGCGACGCGCCTCCGCTCGTCATTTGACGTAATGAGGTGACTGGCGCGATTGAACTGGTTCACGATCTCGAAGATCCTCTGTTCACGCTCGTGTGAAGAAGTTCTCTCTGCCAGCAGCCTTCCGATTCGGAGGTGCGTCTCGGCGCGCAATTGCGGTGGGATCAAGGAATACGCCGCTTCCTGCATACTGTCGTGGAGAAAACGATAGGAATCTTCCGAGCGAAGGACAAGGCCCGCTAGAACAGCTTCCCAGAGTTGCCGCTCTAATTCCGCATTCGAGTCCTGGTAGATCATCTTCAGCATAGTGAAGTCCGCGCTGTTACCCAGGCAGGCCAGTTGCTTCAATGCGTCTTGGGTGTCGGCCGGCATGCGGTTCAACTTGCCGACCACCAGGTCCACAACGTTATCCGTGTAGTCCTTCGCGCGAATTCGGCTCCAATCCCAGGTCCAACGCCCTTCACCATGATTGAAAGCGAGCAATCCTTCCTCGACAAGCTCGGAAAGAAACTGGATTGCGAAAAGTGGATTCCCCGTCGTCTTTTCATGTACCAATTCTGCGAGGGCACGAATTTGGTCCGGTTCACAATGAACAGAATTCGCAATAAGTTGCTCCATGTCTTCCCGAGTTAGAGGCGCAAGCACGATCTCCTGCAGCATCACTCGTGCTCGGCGCATCGCTTCGAGCCTGCTCTTCAGCGGATGAGCGGGACCAACTTCGTTGTCGCGGTACGCGCCGATCAACAGCAAGTGCTTCACGTCGGGCTGCGTCAGCAGATCCTCCATCAAGTCTAACGTCGCCGCATCCAGCCATTGCAAATCGTCGAAGAACAGGGCAAGAGGATGTTCCGGCCGCGCGAATACACCGATGAATCGGCGAAATACCTGTTGAAACCGGTTTTGTGCGTCCCGCGCGGAAAGCTTGGGAACTGCAGGCTGCTCTCCGATGACGAGTTTCAATTCTGGGACTAACTCCACGAGCAGCTGTCCGTTCGGGTCTAACGCCTCATGAAGGGCATCGCGCCACTTGCTCAACTCTTCTTCCGTCTTACTCAATAGCGGGCGGATCAGGCCTTCAAACGCTTCTGCCAAGGGCGCGTAAGGGATGTCGCGCTTGTATTGATCGAACTTGCCTGATGCGAAAAGGCCGCGCGGCGGTACCAGAGGTTTATGCAGTTCATTGATGACGGACGACTTGCCAATACCGGAATACCCAGCAACAAGCACCAATTCAGGCCGTCCGCCAACGACGATACGGTCGAAGGCGGCGAGCAGCGTCTTGATCTCCGATTCTCGCCCGTACAACTTCTCGGGGATCAGCAACCGGTCGGGTATGTCGCGCTCGCCAAGGGGGAATTCGCCGATGCGGTGCTGCGTTTCCCAATCCTCAAGACAGCGCCGAAGATCGCACTCAATGCCGGACGCAGTTTGGTAGCGTTCCTCGGGAGTTTTGGCGATCAGTTTCATCACGATCGCGGAAAGAGATCTCGGCACGCTTTTCGCTCGCTCATGAGGTTGCACCGGATGCCGTGCGATGTGACAGTGAACCCATTCCATCGGATCCGAAGCGCTAAAGGGCAGGTTGCCGGTCAACATCTCGTAAAGGGTAACCCCTAAGGCGTAAAGATCACTGCGCGAATCAATGGAGCGGTTCATTCGTCCGGTCTGTTCGGGTGCCATGTAGGGGAGCGTTCCAGCAATTAACTCCGGAGGTTCTGCCGATTGACGTTCGCGGGGAAGGCGTGAGGTGATACCAAAACCCGTAAGCCAGACCCGGCCAGTAACGGAGTCAACCATGACATTGGAGGGCTTCACGTCCTTGTGGATCAGCTTTCGCTTATGCAATTGGCTGAGCGCAGATGCGATGCCGATGGCGCTGCGGAGGAACTGCCGTGTCTCCATGGGCCCTTGAATGAGACGATGGAGAGGCTCACCACCCGGGTCCTCGAGCACAAGCGCGTTCTGTGCGTTCCACTGAGTAAGAGCAAGGGGTCGAACTGCCCATGTTGTGTCCAAATCGTCGCGTAACGAATATTCGTGCTCTATCTTCTTGAGGCTTTCCAATGAGGGGCGTATTGAAGCAGGGATCAGCAGCAGAACAGAAGGCAATTCTGCGTGGCTCGCACGTGCTCGGTATAAAATGAACTCCTCATCCTCACGGAGACGTTCACGCATATATTCTGACATCTCCATGATGTCTGGCCTCTGCTTCGCCACGTTTGTTCCCACCCTTTTCCCGTTAGAAAATCAACCGAACGGCCAGCTGAATTTGGCGCGCACTGCCGACAGTAGAGAATATCCTTCCGACGTTATTGGCGAAAGCGCCTGCTGCATCCTTAAAAATGCGTCTCCGTTTCCCCCAAGCGTAAGAGGGCTTTGGGTGTTGCTCGGTACCGCGAAATTCGGATGATTCAGAAGATTGAACGATTCGGCCCGCAGCATGATTTTTACTTCTTCCCTGAACTGGAAACTCTTTTGCAGCGCCAGATCAAATTGTGCAAAGCCCGGACCGCGCAGGATATTGCGTCCAGCAGTGCCAAACTGACCGGGAGGCGGTAAGGCAAATGCGGCCGGATTAAACCAGCAGGTCGCAGTGCCTACCCTGGCGCCGTTCGGACAAGTGCCAGTGTAAGGATTTCCCGCGAGATTGGGTCTCTCTGTGATCGTTAACGACTGCAAGTCGGCGTTGTCAAAGGAAAGCACCGGAGTAAAAGGCACGTTGCTGTGAACGCTGGCGACAGCAGAAATCTCCCAGCCACCGAAGTAACTTCCGCGACCAAAGGGAAGTTCATAAACCACGTTCGCGACGAAATTGTGCCGGATATCGAAGCCAGAGCGTCCTCGGCTTCCTTTACGATCGAAGATGTTCTGCGAGCCGGGCGGTTCATTTACGGCTTCGATGATAAGACCGGTGGAAGCATCATCGATGGAATGGGCCAACGTGTAGAATGCGTGCCATGAAACGTTATGGGCGTACTGTTGCGATACAGAGAATTGGAATGAGTTATAGAAAGATTGAGCATCGGTCAGCACCGCTAGCAGAGGCGAGGGCAGGTTTGGATTTAAGCGATGTCCCAAGGCTGGTTCGAAGGGATTCTCTTCTACTTGGCGGGTGAGATGATTACCCCGCGCGCCGAAGTACCCGGCGCTCAGAATCGTGCCCGGCGAGATTTCCCGTTCCAGGTTGAGATTGTATTGCAGCGCGTACGGGAACTTCGGATGGTACGTCGTCTCGATGACGTATATCGGCTGTGTTAGAACGGCATTCTGCGGGTCGAGAAAACTGGGAAAGACGTAGGAATTTATGCCGAAGAAGGGTGGCAGGAATCGGTCGGCACCGAATAGGATTACCGGGAATTGATCGCGGAAGATGCCAGCACCGCCCCGGAGTACGGTCTTGCCGTCGCCGAAAAGGTTCCATGTGAAACCAGCCTGAGGTGAAAGCAGATCCACAGGTGTCCCGGCAAATACTTTTCCGACGGTCGGTCCAGAGTCCGTTACTGGGTTCCGAATCACCGAGAGGTGCCCGTTCACTTCGCTTGGATTGGAATAGAAGTCATACCGCAATCCTGCATTCAAAGTCAGACGGCTCGTGACTCGCACATAATCCTGTGCAAACCCCGAAACCACACTTTGGCGGTAGCCCCGGTCGGAATTGGACATGGAAGGATTGGCACCGACGTACGACAAGGGCAGCGCCTGCAGGAAGAATTCGAGGGCCGGGTTGTCGCTGTATGCGGGGAATCCGAAGGGACTGAGATCTTGAAACGTGTACAAGCCGTTTACTGTGAAATCCAGCGGACCATTAGACTGAATTCTCCGAAATTCACCGCCGAATTTCAACGTCTGACGGCCAGTCGTGCGAGACACTTGCTCCTGGATTTGATATACGGTCGAAAAATCACCCAGAGGAATTTCTGGGCTGTTGCCGATCAAGCTCATACCCACGATGTTGAGCATTCCGAACGGTCGGTCCGGCAGTAGAGAAACAGAGAAACCCGTATGTGTATCGATGGTTGAAGTCGACGCGGTCGTGCGGTTTATACCGAATCGTAGTTCGTTGAACAGTTCCCTTCCGATATTCCTGCGATCCTGCGCCGTAAAGTAGTGATTGCGTGCCGCATGCCCAACAACAAACCCCGGGACATAGGTTCCGGGGGGCGTTCCGAAATAAGGCACCAAGGAAGAGCTGTCATCCACAACGTAACGCGCGAACAGCGAATGCGTGCTGGAGAAATTATGGTCCACG
>Ga0307477_10003830_pt1 | contig 11068 bp, 7 predicted proteins | sample atmos_gasesECM2C_FD_203316 | JGI IMG/M metagenome (GOLD analysis project Ga0307477, IMG submission 203316) | Hardwood forest soil microbial communities from Morgan-Monroe State Forest, Indiana, United States - atmos_gasesECM2C_515 | ecosystem: Environmental > Terrestrial > Soil > Temperate... | reverse complement strand
CGCGCCGGGCAGAAGGAAGTCGCTTGGTATCGAGGGCCGCTGGTTCCGTGGCAGCTCACTCGCGATCCGCTCGGCCCGTACCACAGTGCCGACCAGTGCCGGCGGGCTACGGTCGAAACCGGGACCGAGGACGTCTCCTACGCCGCCGCGTTCGAGGTTGGCCGGCAATTGGCTGCCGCCGACGCTCAACTTGCCCGCGAGTTGATGCGATGGCGCGGCGAGTCGTATCGTCAAGCAGCTCGCGCTGACAACATCGTCTCGAAGATTCAGCCCGCCATTTCGTTGAATCTTCCCGCCACACTCGCTGAAAAACTGCACACCACGTTGCCACCGTTAGTGTCTCTCTCTGCCACCAAATCCCTGGCCGACGGCGCTCCGGGCGTCGCCGACCGTTATGGAATCGATCGCGCATCGCAAACCGCGGGTATGGATCCGCAGGTCTTGAGCGAAATCTGGGGACTCACGTCAGCACTTGAGGCAAAAGCCATTCTGGGCGGCGATCCTGCGACCCTCGGCGCTGTGGTGCAGGAGCAGCCCCAGACTGCGCGACCCGATACCACGATCGAGGAAGTTGCCGCGGACACTGGTTCGCTCCACCGCCTGGCACAGGCGCGAAGCCGCATCGTCGCAAACGCCCGTGTCGCCCTCGACACATCAAAAGGAGGAAGCAAATGAGACCAGCCTGGACCACGGGCGCGGCCGCTCTGCGCGCGCGCATGATGAATCCGGTACAGGTAGAGGCTCCCGTACCCGAAGCCGAAATGCCACCGTACATGGAGTTGTTTCTGGCGCATCTGCGAATGCTGATCGGCGTTCCCTTCGACTATCTGGTTCCCGACTCGCGATTCCTACCTGACGAATCGATCCGCTTCTTCTACCTAGACCGCTCCTGGACGGATCGCCTGTTAGATGGCGCGATCTCGGTTGGCAAGATCGGAACCAGAGAGCAGGCGCATCATCAGGCCCACAGCCCGGCCGTCAATCAGCAATTGGACGTGTCCGAGCGGATCGTACGCATTCTGCAGCGACGCTTGCAGGACTTTCCTACGGCCAAAGCGGGGGTCGACAATCAGACTCCGGCAGATATCATCACCGGATTTATTCTCCGTTCTGCAGCGGTGAGCGGCTGGCCACACATGGACGTTCGCGCTTTCAATACGATTATCCAGCCTGGACTGAACGTAACGGACATTCCGCCGAGTCAGACGTTGCCGCTGCTCCGCCTGGAGCGGTTGTCGCCCAGTATTCTTATCGCCCTTTTTCAGGGGGTCCCAACGCTGGTGTGGTGTGAAGAGCCGCACCACAGCGTGCCGTTCGGAATATCGGAGACTCCCAGCGGGAGTATTTCCATTCCAGCGCGCGACGGTACTGGCACAATCGTGAATTCCAGCATTACGATCCCAGTTCCGCTGCGCAAAAACCCCCGTCGAGTTGTGGCGGTGGCGGAACTGCAGAGGCGCATCGTGCAAAAAGAAACGCCGCCCTTGACGCCCCCCCAGAAGTGGCCGGCACAGACCGGAGCAGCAGGGTTCGCCGTGGCCGTGCTGAATCCTCCGTGGCGGCAGCGATTTCAGGGGGCGGGCGGCGACTTGCTGCATTCCGGCACCGGCAGATTCAATTTCACCAAGGCCATTGCGCAAACCGTGGAGCAGCCCCAGCTGAAACTCGCGGTGAATAAACTGGTGACGCCATGAGCGGCTTTTCCAGCAACAACGTCGCGCTCGCTGCAGCGCACGGCATCACCAGCCGTACGGCGGCAACCTGGCATCCGGAATTGCCGCGTGATCCTCGCGTGCTGGTTCCGATCATGGTGGAAGCCCTCGTGCACCGTCAGGCTGGTGGATCCTGGGCCGCCACGAAAATGCAGGCGCCCGCGGCGGGCGATTCCGTTCCTGCCAGCCCGCTGTTGCCCAAGCCCTTCGCGTTGAGTCCGGAACAGAGACCTGCGGGAGTGTACCTGCACTGGGCGTTACCGGGTGCGCTCACGCGCGGCACCCAGGCGTCAACCGATTCTTCGGGAAGCGCCCCCGCACCTACTAACGCCAATACCATTTTCAAGGCTGTTCCGGATCGCTGGCTGGTGGTGCGCCTTTCGCCGTCTTCCGCTCATCCTGACCGCCGTGCTGTAACCGGTTGGATTCTTCAGGCCCACGACGAGAAGCCGATCCCACGGAAACTCGACGGCTGGATTGAGCCGGGCAAGCCTCCTGACGGGATCAAGAATGCCATGACGGCGCTGGGCTGGGGCGACCTATCGTGGGCAGGATATTTCGACAACACGGTAAACCGCCTCGCGTTCTACGACGACCTGCAGGGCATCACGGCTGGGCCCCTGGCTTATCTGGTTTGCGGCTGGTACTCCGATCCCGCGCTCGATCCGCTCGGGCCGGCCAGCGTACAATCGCTCTCCCAGTTCAACGTGGCAATGCAGAAGCTCGGATGGGCATTGCCTGATGTGGACTTCAATCAAGCGAAGGCAGCCGCGGCGATGCACGTGCTTGCCGCGCGAATGGCCGGGCTGAGCGTAAACCGTCTTCGAACGACGGCTGTGATCAACAGCTTTGAGAATGCAGGCAGCATCGGCTCAGCGGATGGGCTGATGGGCTTCGATCCCAGCAGTGGCACTTACTCTACTGACGGATCCTGGTGGCCACAGATGTGCTTGCTGCACGGTGCGGTTGTTGGCATCGGCTGGCCCGGCATCGGCTGGGAAGGGAATCCTACCGGAGTTTGGAATCCGAAAACATTGGATCCGTCAATTGGCCAAGAAGAGCCCGGCGGACCGCCGAACCCGTCGAGTATCCGCGTTGCTTTAGGCAACACCGTCACTGAAGCTCTCGCCCGCCTGGTGGCCACCGGCGATCATCGGCCCGACGAGACCCGGATTCTCGAGGCGTTTCAACTCAATGCATTGTCACTTCTGAACGAGGCTGATGGGGCCGCGCGCGTTGATTCGTTGCTGCACGCCCGCCAGTTCGGCTCGGTGCCGGGCGAACAGTACAAGGAGACTATCTGGCAGCCGCCGACGTCCGTGAACCAGGCGCCGCCAGCCAACCCGCCTCAACCCGGACCGGGAACCTTCTCGCGGTACCAAGATCAGGGTGCACTCAAATTCGGAGGGTCGGCAGGGACCGATAAGAAAGTCTTGAACCGGGGCGGCGTTTCGCAAGTCAGCACAACCACCGCCGGCTCTGCGCAAGTCCAGCGCGAATCGCAGATTTTCCACGGCGGATTTGCCAGTGTGGCCGCCGCCATTGGCTTGGCCAACGCGCCTTCGGCGCCCCAACCCGGGAAGTGGATTAGCGCAGATCGCTCCAAGCCGCGCTGGTTTCATCCTACAGACCCGATTCTGCTGATTGCCGGGGGCAAAGCGTCATTCAAACATAAGCCAGGATCATTGTCATCCGATGGACTGCTGTATTGCCGGCTGACCAACGACTATGCCGACGAGCTGAGTTCGCCAGCGGTGAACATTTCCGGATTGACGCCGCAACGTCCGTATGTGCGCGGCGCTGATCTAGTGGAGCGCGGCATCGAAAACGGCAGCGTGCCCCCGGACTGCACGGGCTTGTTGAACGAACTAGCGGTGCTCGACCCGGGCAGTTCGCTCCACGCGGCCCGAAGTTTCGGACTTGCCGCGGGACTCTCCGAGGCCCAGGTCGCGAGCGTGGCCAGATCATTTCTAGTGGAGCAGACCGTGTGGCAAAGCACGCGCGATCCCCGCGTGGACCACGGTCCGCTGATTGCCAGGAGCGGCATCTCCGGACGGTTGCCTTCAGCCATCGCTTACACCCTGCCGGCCCGTCCCTGGAATCCGATCCGTTTGGATTGGGCCGTCGAGTACCTGCCGTCTGGAAATGGTTTGAACGATTGGACTCTGGAAGAGATCGATTACGAACCTCAGGCCACTAACCTGGGCGCTCCGGTACCTTTGAGCGGCAGTTCCATATTGACGCAGGGCGCCAACAACATCGCTGCCAGCGCGATCACCAAGGCTCTGGAGCAGGCATCCAGCGCCGGTGGCACGGGCGTGACACAGCCCGGAACGCCCATCAAGTTCGCATCTTCGTTTGCCGCCGCCAACATCTCAGCGTTTAGCGCAATCACCACGACCCAGGCCGCGCAGGCTCCGGCTGGAGGCTCCGGTATACCTTCTGTCGATCGCCTGCCGCTCGACGACATCGCGGCGGCGTTGTCTGACATGGATGTGCTGACCGGCGGCCTCGACAATTTCATCTCCAAGTTGCGTGGCGGCTACCGGGGCGACGGGACCACTACTCCCGCCAGCGATGCGCCCGCGCCCAACCCGTTTTTTCAATTGCGCTCCGGGTTCTTGCGCGTCGTCAAGCTCCGCCTGGTGGATGGCTTCGGCCAATACATCGACTTGTTGGAACCGAACCAGGTCTTTCAGCCGGCGCAGATCATCAAATCTGACCCCATGATCGTGGATGGACATGACGATCTCGCGCTGCTGCCTCCGCGGTTTACCTCCCCTGCCCGACTGCTGTTCCGGTTCATGGACGCCAAGGACTCTGGCGCTGAAGCGATAAGTGATCCCCAAGGTAAAAACCAGATCAGCCCTGTGTGCGGCTACTTGATGCCCAACCATCTTGACGGCGCGCTCGAGTTCTTCGACGTGGATGGCTCAAACCTGGGATTCGTGCGCCCGCAGGACGACAGCACCGTGATGTGGGAAGAGGCGCCGGGGCAACCGTCCACTGCGGGCAAGGATCCTTCCCTCGCGATCCCGAATCCGCACGCCGCCGGAATCGCCAGCGCGCTGGTGCGCTGGGGCATCACGGACGCGGGCGTTCCGGGCGAGCAGGACGACGCTTTACAAGCCATACTTCGGCTGATCGATTCGACTTTGTGGAGCGTCGATCCTTATGGACATTCGGGCGACGAGCATCTCGCTTTGTTGGTGGGGCATCCGGTGGTCATTGTCCGCGCACGCCTGACCCTCGATTTACTGGAGCCTATCCAGCCAGAACTGGCAAACCTTACGGTGATTCCTATCCGTCTCGGAGCGCTGGCGCACTGGCAGGACGGCCTGTTCGGCTATTTCGTGAACGACGACTACACGCGGCTGTTCTGCTCGGATGCAGCGGCCGCCGGACTCGCCCGGCAGATCGGACCGGGGCAAGGATTCCTTGGCCCCATCAATTCCGTTCCGGATCAGCTGGCCAATTTCGCCGCCCAGACAGGCGCCACTCCGATCGCACATCCTTATATAGAAACCACCGGCAGGTTCGAAATCCGCCCCGACCAGAGCGTGAACCTCACTCTCCTCGTGGAACCGCACAGCGTGGTGCATGCGACCGCCGGTCTGCTGCCGCGTAAAGAGATTGGGCTGCGCCGGGACTGGACGGCGGAAGCTTTAGCCAAGCTGTCTCCAACCTTTCGCTTTGGTCCTGTTCTGGTGGACCCGCAACGCATACGTATGCCGATTCCAGTCGACCTGAATGGGACCTGGAGTTGGGATTATCGTGCCGAGGCGGATACCTGGGCGGAGATGCCCGTAACCAACGCGACCCAAGATGCGTTGCTGCCGCCCGATCCGCCATCGGGCACCGAGGGCTGGTTACGGCTTACACCGCCGCCGACCAACCAGAAGAGTTAGATTTTATGAGCGTCATAGACATCATCGAGGGATTTCTTGAAGATCTGAACCTGCTGGTACCAACGACCGTCGATCCATTTCCATCCGCCATCTCCTTGACGTTGGATACGAGCAACACTGCCTTCAATACCTGCTCCAATACGGGCGCAAGCGATTCGAAGGTTGCAGACCTGTGCGGGGCCGCCGTGGATCTGACGGGCGATCCTTCCAACCCGGTTTATGGCGGCCACAACGACACAGACATGGTCTTCGTTGGCAGCATGGGGAAGATCTATGCCATGTATGCCGCGTTTGAACTTCGGCACCGGGTCGAGGAACAAGCGAAAAGAATGATCAACCGTGGCCTGTCGACGGCCACGGCCGGATGGGAGACCAAAGTATTTGATGAGTTGAAGAAGTCGTGGCAACCCAAACTCAACGCGGCTTCTCCTGGCCTGCCCAGCGGATTGCCGCAGTTTGCGAACATCTTCGTGCTGTCGTCGGCTGGTGACGTAAGTTTTACCGAAAACAGTCCGCCGGTCAGCGACGCCGATCTGGATGTGATCGGTGAAAACGGGACCCCCAAGGGCAAATACCGCGATTGGTTGCGGTTGATGTTGCGCTGGTCAAATAACCAAGCCTCCAGCAACGTCATTATTCCCTTGAGTTATCCCTACATTAATGGCCTTCTTGCGGCGGCGGGGTTCTTCGACTCGACGAGCAAGAATGGCTTGTGGCTTTCCGCTGATTACGAAAGCCACGACTGGGTACCCGGTCCGGGAAACAAGGCGGGACAGGCGTTGACCAGTCGCTGGGCAAAAGCGCAAGCCACCAGCTCGGGCGACCGAGTGAAATCCAACATCACCGGTACAGCGCTTCAAGTGGCGCGATTCATGACGGCCTTGGCCCAAGGCAAACTGGTCGACTCGGCTTCCAGCACGGAGATGATCAGCATGATGACCGAAACCATTGCTTGGCACAGCTACATTAAAGAGGGATTTGACGGGGCAACGCCCGCACGACCTTCCACTTCGGTGATATCGAAAATCGGTTATGCGACGATAAGTTCAGTCACGACTGCGCCATCGTCCAGGTGGATCGCGGTAGCGATCCGGCCAGGACACTTCGTTTTGTGGAAGTGATTCTCGGCTCTCCTCCATTGAAAAGCCGCGCTGACCTTAGCCAACTGGCGGTCGCATATTACGATTGCATCGCCGCCCGGCATCCGTAGGAAGCAGCGATCATGAATGTCAGTGGGAGCGCGAGTTCGCGCCGCCGCGACTGGACCCGGGAAGGTGCCGAAGAATCTCTCGCCGACGTCTGGCAGATCAGTCGAACAGCCCGTTATCCAAGTCGCTTTAGCTCTTCGCCCTCCACCATTCCAAACGTGGTGTTTGTCGCCGGCTCGAGGTCGACCCGGGTGCCTTACGCTCGGGGTTCCCGCCGTGCGGGCACATCACCCAGCTTCCCGCGGTCAGCGTTGAAGTGTATGGCACATCCGTCGATGACCCATGAGCTTATTGCCAACATACTCGGCGGACGCTGAGACTTATGGTTTGGCTCCGTATACGGTCCTGCCGCCGACAATCGTCCACAAGACTTTTGTATCGCGCGCCTCCTCGGCAGTTACCGTCAGAACATCGCGATTAAGCAGGGCGAAGTCCGCCTGCTTCCCGGGAGCAATGGAACCGATCGTGTCCTGCTCGCCTAATGCTCGGGCGGCATTCCGTGTGTAGGCATACAGCATCGCTTCACGCGGGACGCGCTGGCTTGCATCCAGCACACCGGCCGGCCCTTTGCGTGTTTCGGCCTGATAAATCGCTCGGAAAACGTTGGCTGTCGAGACCGGCCAATCGCTTGCGCCTGCAATAATGCCATCTTCGTCCAGCACCGACCGCGCCGGATATTGCCACTCGTACAGTGCGGGATCGATGTAAGGTTTCACGAGATCGATCGTGTCCGTGCCCGCATTCGCCCAGTAGAGTTGGAACGACGCGATCACGCCCAGTTCGCGGAAGCGGGGAATGTCCTCGGGCCTGATCAACTGCAGGTGCGTAATGGTATGCGGCAAGCCGGTGTTTCCGTTTGCCTTCCGGGCGGCTTCGATACCATTCAGCGCTTCGGTTACGGCCTGGTCGCCTATGGCATGAACGTGAACGATCATTCCCTGCTTGTCCGCAGCGATGGCAATCTTCGCAAACTCTGCCGGGTCGAACAGCAGCTCGCCATTCCTTCCGCTGGTCCGATAGGGCTTGGAGAGAACCGCGGTTTGCGAAGGGTATTCCAAGACGCCGTCGGCATAGACCTTGATGCCGGAAACCTTGACGTCAGGCACGTTTTTGAAGCCCTCGCGAAGCTTCAGTGCTGTTGCCAGCTATTGCTCCGGATGCCCCTTCTTGAACTCGATTACGGGCAACGCCACAACGTGGGAGTCAAGCTCACCCCTTTCGGCTAATCCCCGATAAGTCGCCCGGATCGCCTCACTGGCGTCGGCGTCAAGCCAAGCGGTGATTCCCAGCCCGTGCATGTATCCCACTGCGGCACGCCCCGCCGCCAACATCCGCTCCTGGCTTGGCTTCGGCACCACCTTGCTGACTTTGTCCACACCCGCATCTACCAAGAATCCGTTGGGTTCAAAATTCGGCTCGAAGCCGTAATAGCCCCGGCCCACTGAGTCCAAGCTACTGATCAGTTGTTTATCTATACCCGCACGCTTCAGCAACGCCCTATTTGCCCATGCCGTGTGACCATCCATCCCCTCGAGCAGGACCGGCTGGTTTGCGTAAGATCCGGTGTTGAAGTGCTCGTTCAATTCCTTGTTCTTCGACCAGAAAGCCAGTGGAATTCCACCCACGGTTAGAATGTCCCCCTGCATTCCACGGCCGCTCTTCTTCGCCTCGACCGCGAACGTCATTAGCTCATCAACTGAACTCACGTTCTCCCCGATATCAGCCGAGATGAGAGAGAGCCCGCCGTCCACCGCGTGACAATGGCTGTCGATCATCCCCGGCAGTAAGAAATTGCCTTTGAGGTTAATCATTTCCGCACCGCTGGCAACCGTCTTCGACACCTCGCCGCGGTTGCCGACGGCTACAATCTTGTCGCCGCGGAACGCCACCGCCTCAGCATAAGGATGCTCGGGTTCAGCCGTGAAGATCTTGCCGTTATAGAGCACCTGCTCGCCCGCCGCTTGTGCAAACCCACTGCCTTGAAGAAAAGTGCACAGCGATATGGCGAACACCCACCTATACATGGACATTTCCCTCCAGCTCGAAATTGATCGCATCGTCCGGGCGCCTGCAGCGCCATTGCCACCAAGAGCCAGACACGATATCACATCAGTAGCGGAGCACCGAGGTTACGGGCCGACCGGTTACGGGCCGGGTGGCTGCCGACGTTAGATAAGGAGTGCAAGCCGTGGGATCGTTCCGGTTGTTGACCATCCAGGAGTCCGTCAAACTCATGGGCAAGGAGGGCAATCGTCACTGCGACGCGGCATTGGCATCGAAGATCAGCCTACCTCCCACAAATGTTTTCAGCACTCGAACGTTGCGGATCTTTTCCGGAGCGATCGAGAATATGTCCTCGTTGAGCAGAACCATGTCGGCCAACTTCCCGGGCGTGATCGAACCTTTTTCGCTTTCCTGGAATTCGGCATAGGCCGAGCCCATGGTGTAAGCTTCGATCGTTTCAGCGACCGAGAGCTTCTGCTCGGGGAACCAGCCGTTGGGATTCTTCCCGTCCAAAGTTGCACGAGTGATGGCAGCGTAGACGCTCAGCAGCGGATCGAGCGGCGCCACCTCCCAGTCCGTGCCGAAGGCCAGGCGCACGCCGTGGTCCAGGAAGGTACGGAAAGCGTAGGTGCGGCTGGCACGATCGTGGCCGATATGTGACTCGGCGAACCGTCCGTCGTCGATTGCGTGGTAGGGCTGAACCGACGCGATGACGTGCAGTTGCGCGAAGCGTTCGAAATCCTTGGCCGCCATGTGTTGGGCATGCTCGATGCGGAAGCGGCGGTCCGCTTCCCCGTGGGCCTTGACTACGTCGGCATAAAGGTCAAGGATGGTTGAGATTCCCTCGTCGCCGATGGCGTGGGTGCAGATCTGCAGGCCGGCTCCATCGGCTGTCATGTAGCGATCCCGCATGAGCGAAATCGGATGCATCTCGTCGGAGAGCAGACCACGATTGCTCCCTTGATTTAAGAAGGGTTCATAGAAGTAGGCCGTGCCGGAACCTAGAGAACCGTCGGCGAAGGCCTTCAGGGCTCCAATGCGCAGGTACGGTCCTCCGAAAGCGTGACGGATACCAAGCTTGGCCTGGTCCTCCACGTGGGTAATCAGAGGAGCCGCGTAGATGCGCGCGGTCAACTCGCCACGCTGCAGGAGTTCGGCGTAGAGGGCGATGTCGGCGTAGCTGGCGTCCATGTGCTGAACGCTAGTGACTCCCACCGATGCCGCGTACGCCAGTGCGCGCTTGGCGGCCTTCATGCGCTGGTCGTGGGAGAGCGGTGGGATCACCTTGTAGATGTAGTCCATGGCGGCATCTTTCAGAGCACCGGTGGGATTCCCCTGCGCGTCGCGGATGATAGTGCCGCCGGGTAGATCGGGAGTCTTTGCCGTCATCCCTGCGAGCCTCAGCGCTACGGAATTAGCCAGCCCCATGTGCCCGTCATAGCGGCTCACGAACACAGGCGTGTCAGGTGTGACCGCGTCGATCAGCTCTTTCGTGGGCATGTTGGACGGATTCCACTTAGTTTCGTCCCAGTTTCCACCAAGGATCCATTCACCCTTTGCGGTGGCCTTGGCCCGCTCACCGATGCGGCGGGCAAATTCTTGCGCAGATGTGGCATCGTTGAGGTGGATACTGTCGAGTTCTCTTCCACCAGACACGAAATGCACGTGAGCATCGTTGAAGCCGGGCAGCAGCAGTTCTCCTCCGGCATCGATTACTAAAGTGTGGGGACCGCGCCAGGCATCGACGTCCGTATTCTCGCCGACGGCGACGATGCGTTCTCCGAGCACTCCCACGGCCTGCGCTGTGGGCTGTGACTTATCCGCCGTCCAAATCTTGGCGTTGGCAATGATCAAGTCCGCGGCAGGTTTGGCTTGGGCTGCGCTAAGCCGTGGGATCATCAAAGTGGACAAAACAACGGAATATAGAACAAGTCTTGGCACGTGAGCTCCTACCTCCGGAGTTGCACACATCTACAACTACCGCCATTCCGAACGAAGCGGATGATCAACCTGCGGTCGCGCCCTCCAATGAATCGCAAATCCCTCGCGCCATTCGGGATAACGACAAATTCTTCTACAACCGGCTAGACTAGAAGCTATACCGCAGGGCGAACTGCATGACTCGCGGCTTTGTCAACGTGCTGCTGAAGGTACCGAACACGGCGGAAGCGGCGTCCAATTGCCCGGTTGACTGCGGCAAGGGAGCTACGTCGAAACGAACTGTGTTGGTGACATT
>Ga0307477_10003829_pt1 | contig 11070 bp, 9 predicted proteins | sample atmos_gasesECM2C_FD_203316 | JGI IMG/M metagenome (GOLD analysis project Ga0307477, IMG submission 203316) | Hardwood forest soil microbial communities from Morgan-Monroe State Forest, Indiana, United States - atmos_gasesECM2C_515 | ecosystem: Environmental > Terrestrial > Soil > Temperate... | reverse complement strand
TCATTCAAGAGAGTGAATCTCTGGAAAATGCCCTGCGCCGTTTTAAGCGCAAGGTGCAACAGGAAGACATCATCAAGGAAATCAAGAAGCATAGCTTCTACATGAAGCCCGGCGAGAAACGCCGGGCCAAAGAAGCGCTTTCGCGGAAGCGACTGCGCAAAAAGCAGCGGCGCGAAGCGGACTAACCTCCCTCCACGCCGCGGCTCGGCGCCGCACTTCCGAGAATCAGGCCCCTTTAAGGCAAGGACGTTTGGGTTTCTGTTGCAGCTTCGTGCCCGCAGGCCCCAAGGGATCCACTTCCGGTTCCCCCGGACAGGTATCCCCCATGTTCCCAGGCCCATGGTGCAAAGTGCGCCCATCTCCCTGCCCTTTCCGGGTCTAGGGAGAGCGGGTCAATGGAATACCACGATAAGGTCCTGAAGTGTGCGGAGTGTGGCGCTGAGTTTGTTTTTACTGCGGGCGAGCAGATGTTTTTCGCGGACAAGGGGTTCAAGAACGAGCCCAAGCGCTGCAAAGCTTGCAAGGCCAAACGCTCCGAAGGCGTTGGCGGCGGGGGGAGCGGTGCTTCCCCAATGCGAGCCGAAACTAAAACCAACTGCTCCCAATGTGGAAAGGAAACCACGGTACCGTTCCGTCCGACCCAGGGCCGACCCGTGTTTTGCCGCGAATGCTTCCAACAGCGGCGCGCGATGGGCGCCGCCTAGCTCTCTTAAGTAGCGGAAGGGTTCGCGCGGATCAAACGAACTTGCTGAAGGGGCAGACGCACGTGTCTGCCCTTTTTTTTGTTTTTGGCTGAGCAACCGGGGTAAGTTTCGCCCCGCGCCTGGCACCGCTTTTTCCCAAATTACCTGTCGGCCCCGTCTTTATCACCGTCCGGCGCGATGAACAGCAGTCCCCGCGCGCTGCCAAGTCCGGTGACAATTGGTGTGACCACCCCGTTATCGAGGTTGAGCGTACCTACCAGCCCCAATGTATCGGAAGCGGAGTAGGCCACGCCGGGCTCGAATCCGAACGTGCCGCCGTCAATGCGATAAATGACGCCCGCGTTGACATCCGTGACCAGCAAGAAGGCTTTCGGGCTCGGAGCGAAAGCAGTGTCGTCCAGCGTGATCGTTGCTCCGCCGGGCCCGCTCACCAACGAGGTGATGTTCAGTCGACCTACCTTCTGCTCGTCCGTCAGCGGATTTCGTATGAACACCAGCTCCGAGTCGGCTTGGCTATCCAGGACGATATTTCCGCGCGGGTCAATGGTCAGCGAATCGGGATCGGTGAGATTCAATTTGACCGTCGTCCCGGTGGGAATATCGACGGCATTGCCATCTCCATTCAATACAGGCTCGACGAGTACCTGGTCGCCGGAAAGAGAGGCCCGCACCAGGGCCGGAAAAACATTGTTGCCGTTCGCATCTAGATTTGGATTCGACGCCGTCATATAAACCTTGTCGCCTTTGACGACCATATCGTCGTAACCGCCGCCGTGAGGGTCCGCCGCAAAACTATATTTCTTCGCGTGACCTGATCTGAGGTCGATTACTACCAGATTGGGATTGGCATCTTCGTTCTGCAAAGCCCACAGTTGATCTTCTCCCACAACGCGCAACCCGTCATTGTGGCCTTGCACCGAAAAACTGCGCTTCACTTTTCCGGCCAGCGAAAATTCAACAATCGTGCTGAATTTTCCGTCCGTACCATCTTTAGCTACGTGATTTTGAAATCCCACAATCACGCTGTCATTCCACAGCGCCAGCGAATCGGGCTGCGAGACTCCGGCGGGGCTATTTGCGAAAATGCTGATCTTGTATGGCAGGGTCGCAACCGGTGAAGTTTGTGCGGAAACGGGACTTGCTGTCATCAACAAGCCGAGCAGTGAAGCGTATAGGAAGGGACTTGCCAGCGTTCGGTTGGTATTGAGGCTTTCCATCTTGAGGTTCCTCCTGAAGAGTTGCGGCGGGGACGGGAATGGAGAGTAGCCCCCAAATGTTAAATTCCGGTGAACAGGGCGTGACGATTGAACGGTTCGGTCTCACCTCAACCGGACCGAATGCCGGCGAACCACGAGGTCAACTGGAAGGAACCTTGCGCGCCCTTAACGATGACGAACAGTGCGCGAATGTCCTTCAGCGGTTGGCGGCCGCTCGAGGAGCCATCAACAGCCTGATGGCTGAGTTGATGGAAGACCACATCCGCAACCACATGCCGCGCAACTCAAAATCCTCGGACGAGGCCACGGAAGATCTGATTGGCATCGTTCGTACTTATCTGAAATAAAGTCAGTGAGAAGTCTGGTCACTTGTGGGCGATGCGTGGTTTCCCGTCAGCGCGCCTGCCGAGGCTCGTCTGCCTTTGAGCCGGCCATCCAGGATGTAATTTCTCTATCAGCGCGGTATGATACGCGCTTGGCAGTCCCCACAACCCAAGGACCCGGAGGGCCACTCCATGGCTCACCGCTTCACCATCGGCGTAGAAGAAGAATTTCAGATCATCGACCCCGCCACCTGTGAGCTCCGCTCTCATGTGATGCAGCTCGTCTCTGCTGCTTCGCCGGACATCGTCGAGCAGGTCAAGCACGAGATGCACCAGTCCATCGTCGAAACCGGCACCAAGATTTGCGAAAATGTCGCGGAGCTGCGCATCGAAATGCATCGCACCCGCGGCGAGCTGGTCGCTGCCGCCGAGCGCGCCGGCCTGCAAGTCGCCGCCGCCGGCACACACCCTTTCTCAAGCTGGATCGACCAGGTCATCTCTCCCGGCGAGCGTTATCAACATATCGTTGAGGAATTGCAGCAACTTGCGCGCTCTTTGCTGATCTTCGGCATGCACGTCCACGTGGCCATGCCCGACAAGCAGACCACCATCGACATGATGAACATGGTCCGCTATTTCCTTCCGCACCTCCTCGCCCTTTCCACCAGCTCACCCTTCTGGATGGGCCGCAATACCGGCTTGAAGTCTTTCCGCACCACCGTTTTCCGCCGCTTTCCGCGCACCGGCGTTCCCGAACAATTCGAATCCTGGAGCGCCTACGAGAATTTTCTCAATCTACTGGTCAAGCTCAATTGCATCGACAGCGGCAAAAAGATCTGGTGGGACGTCCGGCCGCATCCGACGTTCGGTACTCTTGAATTCCGCATGTGCGACGTCACCACGAAAGTCGAAGAAGCGGTTGCGATCGCGGCGCTTACGCAAGCGATCGTTGTAAAGTTGCATCGCCTGTACACCAGCAACATGAGTTTTCGCGTCTATCGCCGGGCCCTCATCGAAGAAAACAAATGGCGCGCCGCGCGCTACGGCATCGAAGGCAAGCTGATCGATTTCGGCAAGGAAGCGGAAGTCCCCATGCGCGATCTGGCCGTCGAGTTGCTGACCTTCGTCGACGACGTGGTGGATGACCTCGGCAGCCGCAGCGCCGTCGAATACGTTCACACCATTCTTAACGAAGGGACCAGCGCCGAGCGTCAACTTCGTGTCTATCAGCAGTCCGGCGACCTGCGCGCCGTCGTAAAGCATTTGGTGGAAGAGACTCGCGGCGTCACGGCCTCCCGTGCCTCCTCCGCTCACGCCATCAATTGAATCGAGCCCGGAGCGGCAGTAATCTTCTGGACGCATCCGAACCAGGAAGTATCCTTAGGAGTTCATCATGAAAAAAGTAGGCCTCCTCTGCGGCCGTGAATACAGTTTCCCTCCCGCGTTCATCGTCCGCGTGAACCAACTCGGCAAGCCCGACGGTGTGGCCGCCGAATTCGTCAAGCTTGGCGGCACACGCATGAACGAGTCGGCCGAATACTCTGTCATCGTTGATCGCATCTCCCACGAAGTCGAATACTATCGCGGCTACCTCAAGCACGCCGTCCTGCAAGGCTCTTATGTCATCAACAATCCCTTCTGGTGGACCGCTGACGACAAGTTCTTCAACTATTCCGTCGCAGCGAAACTCGGTATCGCCATTCCCAAAACGGTTCTCCTTCCGCAAAAGGGCTATCCCAGCGACGTCGACATCACCTCGGAGTCTCTGCACAATCTCAAATATCCCGTCGAGTGGGACGCCCTGCTCGACTACGTCGGCCGCCCCGCGATCCTCAAACCTTTCTCCGGCGGCGGCTGGAAGCACGTCTACAAGGTCACCAACAAAGAAGAACTCCTCGCCGCTTACGACAAAACCTCTCCCTACTGCATGACCTTGCAGGAATTCATCGACTTCACCGGGTACGTCCGCTGCTTCACCTTCGGCAAGGATGACATCACTCCCGTCCGCTACGATCCCAAAGAGCGCCGCTACCTCATCGAGCACGAGTATCTTTCCAAGGATCTCGGTACCCGCATCGTCAAGGACGCGCAAACCATCAACCAAGCCCTCGGCTACGAAATGAACACCATCGAGTTCGCCATCAAAGACGGTGTCCCCTACGCGATCGACTTCCTCAATCCCGCTCCCGACATGGAGCGCGACCGCATCACCGAGTTTTATTTCGAGCACGTCGTGGATAAAATGGCCAAGCTGGTCATCGACCGCGCCCTGCACGGCAACGTCGCCAACAGCTGGCCCCGCTGGGAAGAAATGCTCGGTTTCGGCGCCGCGTCGGGATTCACCGCCGCCCCCAAAACGGCCTCGCGCCAGGTAACTGCGTCGTCTTCCACTCCCTCCAGTACTCCCGCGCAGCCCGATCGTTCCGGAGCCAAATTCAGATGACCGCCGCGGTGCCATCCCCGACCGCATCCGAACCCGCCGAGCGTTGGCGCGATGCCCTGCTTCCCGCGCTGGGCAATTCGCCGCGTTTCGCTGATCAATTCTTCGAGCGCCTGCGCGCCGCCAAGCTCACCTTTGGCGATCGCGTCCATTGCCCTTTTCTTCGTCCCTTTTTTCTTTCGCCGGAAGACGAGCAGCGCGTGCGCGTCGTCGCCGAAGCCATCGCCGCACTCGGCGAGCGCGTAGTCGCCGCCGCGCTCGAGGATCGCGCCCTCTTCGCGCAGTTCCGCCTCCGCCCTGAAGAAGAGCGCCTGGCGCGCCTTCACGCCGGCTACGGTTTCGCCAGCACCGCCTCGCGTCTCGACGCCTTTCTTCTTCCCAATTCCCTCAAATTTGCCGAGTACAACGGCGAATCTCCCGCCGGTGCCGGCTATTCCGAAACGCTGGCGCAAATTTTCAGCGATCTCCCGATGATGGCCCAGTTTGCCAAGCACTATGACGTGCACAGCTATCCGCTTTCCGCCAAACTTCTCGACGCGCTGGTCATGAGTTATGTCGACTGGGGCGGTACATCCAAGCGCCCGCAAATGGCCATCGTGGATTGGCGGGAAGTCCCCACCTGGAGCGAATTTGAAATTCTGAAAGAGCGTTTCGAGAAAATGGGTGTGCCGGTGGTGCTCGCCGATCCCCGCGACCTCGTCTTCGATGGAAAAACGCTGGCTGCCCACGGCGCGAAAATCGATCTCGTCTATCGCCGGGTGCTCATCAACGACATCGTCGCCCGCCCAAAAGAATGCGAAGCTCTGGTGAAGGCCTATGCCGCCAACGCGGTCTGCGTAGCCAACACTTTCCGCTGCAAAATTCCCCACGTGAAGGCCTTTTTCGCCGTGCTCACCGACGAGCGCAACGGCGCCTTATTCTCCCACGGCGAGCGCGACCTTATTCACCGCCATATTCCCTGGACCCGCGTGGTCGAGGACACCAGCACTGCGCATTACGGCGAGCACATCGATCTGCTGGCCTTCATTCGCGAAAAACGCGAAAACCTCGTCCTCAAGCCCAGCGATGAATACGGCGGCGCAGGCGTCACTCTCGGCTGGGAGACCAACGAGCATGATTGGGACAAAGCCATCGAGCGCGCCATTTCCAGTGGCAACTCCACCGCTGCCAAGCCTGCCGAACGGTCCGGCGCGTGGATCGTGCAAGAGCGCATTCCCATTCGCCGCGAAGTTTTCCCCTACATTACTCCCGCCAAGACCGTCGAGTTCCGCGACATGCTCGTCGACTTCGCTCCCTACCTCTTCCGCGGCAAACTGGCCGGCTTCCTCACCCGCCTTAGCGCCACCGGCCTCGCCAACGTAACCTCCGGCGGCGGCCAAGTCCCCGCCTTCCGCGTCACGCCCCGCGCGTCATAAGCGGTGACTTTGCTTTCGCACAATAAAGCTAAAAAATGACACACCTACAGCACATCCCGCTGTAATCTCACCGCAATACTGCGCTAAAATATCTGCATGAACTTTGGCCCAGCCTCGCCTGAGCTGCTACCCGGCGCAAAAAACGCCGTGGAAACCTGCCTCAGTATCAAACCTGGCGAAAAGGTCGCACTAATCGCCGACGAGCCCAGCCGCGCCGTAGCCGCGTCCCTTTCCACCGCAATGAGCGCCGTGCGCGCCGCCTGCACTAACTTGCTCCTCGAAGATTTCGGTCCTCGCCCCATAAAATCCGCTCCCGCCCCTGTACTCGACGCCTTGGAATCGGCCGACGTCGGCATCCTGTGCATGAATCCGCAACCCGGCGAACTCGCCGCCCGCATGGCCATCGTGAAAGTCGTCGAGCGCCGCCAGATTCGCTACGCCCACATGGTCGGCGTTACTCCGGAAATCATGCAGCAGGGCATGCGTACCGATTACCGCATGGTCGATCGACTCAGCGACAAACTCCGCGAGCGCATGCTGCGCGCTGAAACGCTCACCGTAAAAACCGACGCTGGCACAAAATTTGCTGCTCATTTCGATCGCGGCCTCGACTGGGTCAAAACCAGCGGCCTTATCAGCCCGCGCTATTGGTCCAATCTTCCTGCCGGAGAAGTTTTCACCACGCCGGCCACCGTCGACGGCACCTTTGTCTGCGACGCCACCGCCGGCGATCATTTCAACGGCAAATACGGCGACCTCCAGCGCACCCCGCTCACCCTCGAAATAAAAGGCGCCCGCCTTCACCACGTCGATTGCCAACGCAAGGATCTCGAACAGGAATTCTGGGACTATTGCCACACCGACGAAAACAGCGACCGCGTCGGCGAACTCGCCTTCGGCACTAACCTCGGCCTCTCCGAGATGATCGGCATCCTGCTGCAAGACGAAAAATTTCCCGGCGTGCACATCGCGTTTGGCGACCCCTACGGCAGCCAGACCCACGCCAACTGGAAATCGCGCACCCACGTAGACGTCCTGACCCGCAACTGCGACGTCTGGATCGACCAGGACCAAATCATCTCCAAGGGCCGATACCAACTAGACCACCTCGGCCTTTAATCCGCCGCCACGGTCGCCCAGCGCCGTCAGCCGCCGCCAACTTTAATTTGTCATTCCGAGCGAAGCGAGGAACCCGCTTTTTCTTTCGTCAGGGCACGGCTTTAGCCATGCCGTATCGCAAGAAATCATATTCTTCGGGCTTTAGCCCCTGAGGGTCAGGCTTGCGAATTTTCGCGCTGATCGGCGATCCCCGAAACACAAACACCTTCCATTCCTGCCTTCCTTCTCAGAAAATCAACCTATGATTCCCGCTCCACCACAACCCCGCTGCTGCATAGTCGGCGGCGGTCCTGCCGGCATGATGCTCGGCTTCCTCCTCGCCCGCGCCGGCATCGAAATCCTCGTCCTCGAAAAACACGCCGACTTCCTCCGCGATTTCCGCGGCGACACTATCCACCCATCAACCCTGGAGCTGATGTACGAACTTGGCCTCCTCGATGAATTCCTGAAACGTCCGCACCAAGAAGTAAGAGAGCTTCGCGGCCAAGTCGGCCGCGAAACGTTCACCCTGGCCGACTGCTCTCATCTTCCCACCCACTGCAAATTCATCGCCCTCATGCCGCAATGGGACTTCCTGAATTTTCTGGTTGAGCAAGGTCGCAGCTATCCTGGTTTTCACGTCGAGATGCAAGCCGAAGCCACCGATCTCATCAAAGAAGATGGCCGGGTAGCCGGCGTCCGCGTCACCACCCCGCAAGGCCAGCGCGAAATTCGCGCCACTCTCACCATTGGCGCTGATGGACGTCATTCGGTTATTCGCGCCCACGCCGGTCTGCCCAGCGTCAATCTCGGCGCCCCTATGGATGTTCTGTGGATGCGCCTCAGCCGCCGCCCCTGCGACGGCGAACAAACCTTCGGCTACGTCGACCGCGGAAAAATTCTCGTTCTCATCAATCGTGACGATTACTGGCAAGCCGCCATGGTCATTCCCAAAGGCGCCGCCGACGAAATCCGCCAGCGCGGACTCCCTGCCTTCCGCGAAGAAATCGCCAGCCGCGTCCCTTTCCTTCGCGATCGCGTCGAAGAGCTGCGCGACTGGAAAAACATCAGCCTGCTGACCGTTGCGGTCGACCGCCTGACCCAATGGTCGCAGCCAGGCCTCCTCTGCATCGGCGACGCCGCCCACGCCATGTCCCCTATCGGCGGCGTAGGAATCAACCTGGCAATTCAAGACGCCGTAGCCGCCGCCAACATCCTCGGCCCAGCGTTACTCCGCGGCACGCCCACCGAGCAAGATCTTCGCGCCGTCCAAAACCGCCGCATGTTCCCCACGCGCGCCACCCAGCGCCTCCAACTCACCATCCAGAACAACGTAATCAGCCGCGTCCTGTCCAGCACCAAACCCCTAACCCTCCCTTGGTTCTTCAAACTCTTCCAGCGCATTCCCTACGTCCGCCGCATCCCCGCCCGCCTCATCGGCGTCGGCTTCCGCCCCGAACACATCCGCCTCCCCGCCCAAACTCTACGCTAAACAAATCGTTAACGGCCTCGTTCCTGTGACATCGAGCATCGCCTAGGTGATTGCGCTATTCCTTAAAGAAATTCTATGAATCTGGCCCCGTATGGAGTTACTGCATGACGAAGGTCTGCGGCGCCATGCGCCGTCATCATCGTATTCAGGTTCGTCAACCTCGTAATCCGCATGGCGTTAAGCTGTTCGATGAGCTCGGCTATTTCCTCTCGACGAATCTGCGGTAATCGCCTGCTTAGCGTCTGAAGCGCTGATCCCATTACTCCGATATTTGCTTCCGGCTGCTGGAGCAAGGCTCTGATAATCAGAAAATGACTACCTTGCATCTCTTCAAGCGTCCGCAAGAATCGTCTTTGCTCGTCGTAGGGCTCGCCAGGTGTCTCGATGGCTCCCTTCAGGAACGACCTATATGCCCGACGTTTTTCTTCGTTACGCTCATCTGCAACCTGCCGGAGCGTACGTTCCAGCAACTCTTTAAACTCGTCTGAGCGGACGTAGGCCTGAGAAGCCTTAGATTTGAAATCTTTCAAGTCCTGGGCTAGCCCGTGGAGAACCTCTCCAACGCGGTCCATTTTGCGCTCAAATGACATGCCGGACAGCACCTGACTGACAGGTCCACCCAGCCAAGGCACGACGCTTAACACAGTCGCGGCCACATCTAGCGTTTTTTCCACCTTCGTTGCTGGCGTTAACTCCATCGGTTTTTCTTCATCCATTTAGGTTCCCCCGCTCAGGCCTTGGCCCACAATCCTCGGCCCCCATCATCCTGCAGGCCAAGCCTCTCCATAATTGCTGCATAGCACTCATCGAATGCTGAATCCAGCAGGCCACTATGCCTTGGTCCAAGTGCAGCAATTCTCGGATTTTCAACCGCCATAATCGTACTAATAAGTTTCGGATCGTTTTGGATCCAGTTCTGAAGAATTTGGGCAAAAGGAAGCTCCCTTAGATACGCAGAGAGGACCTCGAGATCCTCTATGTAGACGCTAACGACGGGGAAAATATAGGGATCACCGCAATCCTGTTCGTCGAGACCGCTGAGAAAATACTCGTTAAGGAACCGCGATAGCATCGGAGTTCTTCCGATCGAGTCCAAAGTAACCAGAACCGGAAAGACGTATTTGACTCCGCTCAAATCGACTTGTTCTATCGACTCACGGCGACGACCCTTAAAAAGGTTCTTAACAGCTTTAGCAAGCTGCCCAACACCTTTTGGTCTACTCTCCTCATTTTGAATCAGTTTCTGCTTGATTTCCGCCTGCAACAGTGTGGGTTGACCACCGTACTTTGACTCAGCACGGAACATGCTCGATTTGTATTCGAGCAAAATGGCTGTCTCATCGCTCAACAAGAGACCGTCACATACTTCGTCGAGGACCCTGCCAGCGTACCGGGGGGTGTGCAAATAAAAGTTAATTTTGGGATTGCAGCTCTCGACGAATATCCTTTTGACATATTCCTCGAACACAGCCCCCCAAAATCGCCTCAACCTATTCCCGGCACGACGCGATGAGTCATTAACTCGCCAATACGGTCCACTCTGAATCTTTTCAAGGACGAAGAACATGTCGGTAGGGACAGCGCCATTAACTTCGCCGACTAGAGGCTTATCGCGGAACACCGTGAAGTCATTAGCGCCATAGTCAAGACTCGAAAACGAATCTCTAAGATGCTCCGGCGAAGCCGTCAATTCGCTCAGGAATCGCTCCGCCGTTTCAGGTGAAATCTTAGTTGTTCGGTAGAAATCCGGTCGGATGTAGAGTTCTAACCAGTTTTTCTGCAGAGTCGGTAAATCAACGGCCATGAACTTAGAGAATAACCCGAACCAAAGTGCGAAATAGTCCAGTAAAGGAACGCCGCTAAGAGTACTGAAGGCGCCGGCAACGTCGATGAATTCAACATGATTTCCGAGCTCCTGTGCGATCTTGCTCAGCATCAAAAAAGCGCGGGCAATTTCATTCTCAAGCCTCATTCCGCTGAATTCGACGACCGGCACAAAGTCGGTCAGAGTATTCAGGAGCTTTTCTTGTGCAGTGACCCCTCCCAGCGCGAAATGGAACCGATCATTCGCCATCAGGAGTGCCTCACCGAATTCAGGTGGCTGCCTGACTAGATCAACACCTTCCTCGGGACAATGGAGAATAGCCAGCTTCATCAGCAAAAGCAGCTGTCGCCGGTGGAAAACGAATTGAGGTTCGGGCATTCGGCTAATCGCAATCAGCGACGACGCCATCACCGGGTTGAAAAAGGACTGGACTAGGCTGTCATGCTGTACGATATCGAATCGACCGCGGGTCCAGATTCTCAATAGAAGCGCGGATGCAGAACAAACGTAAATCACTGACTCGCGAGAGTAGCGACGAATAATTCCGATGAGTTCA
>Ga0307477_10003828_pt1 | contig 11076 bp, 11 predicted proteins | sample atmos_gasesECM2C_FD_203316 | JGI IMG/M metagenome (GOLD analysis project Ga0307477, IMG submission 203316) | Hardwood forest soil microbial communities from Morgan-Monroe State Forest, Indiana, United States - atmos_gasesECM2C_515 | ecosystem: Environmental > Terrestrial > Soil > Temperate... | reverse complement strand
CCTATGCCTAGTTCGCTGCGTTCCCTGCCTACTCTCCGCTATTCTCCTCCTGCGCCCTCTGTGTTCCGCACTCCGTGCCCTCTGTGTTAAATCTTTTTCTTCGATTGATAATGCGGGTCTTAGCTCTTTGGGAATTGTCAAAGAGGCTGCACGATTGCAGCCTCTTTGGGCAAAACACCCGGGTGGGGGTGCCTACTGCAGTGCCTTTTCGATCTCGGCGACGGGGATCGCCCCTTCGCGCAAGACTTTCCACTCTTCGCCGCGCACCTCAACGATCGTCGAGGGCAATGACGCTCCCGTGTCGCCTCCGTCCAGGACCAGCGGCAAGCGGTTCCCCAACTGTTTCATCACCTGGTCCGCGCCGGAGCATGACGGAAATCCAGAGACATTCGCACTTGTGCCGGTAATGGGCCCTTCAAATTCGTCAATCAACTGGTCCACCACTGCGCTTTTTGGCCAACGCAGTGCCACCTTGCCGGTGTTGGCCGTAACCTTGAGCGGAACGCGGTTGGAAGCATCCATCACTAGCGTCAAGCCACCGGGCCAAAACACCTCCGCCAGCCGCAAAAATTTCTCCGGAGGAGTCTTCACTCCGGTCAGCTCCTCCTCGAGGTCGCGCACCAGCATCAGTGCCTGCTCCAGGCAATTTACCAAGATCGGCAGCGCCCTGGTCTCGGGTCTTCCCTTCACGCGGTAAATTTCATCAACGGCCGCTAAATTAAAGGGGTCCGCCGCGAGTCCATAATATGTGTCGGTAGGAATGGCCACCACGTGGCCGCGCGTCAAAAAATGCGCTGCATAACGCAGCACCTCAGCCTGTGGCGATTGCGTATCAACGCGCAGCAGTTCGGCGGGCAACTTGATTGGCCTTTGCGAAGCCTTAACGTGATTCCGCAGCGCACACACAGCGCGCGGCATTCGCTGGACGCTACCACACCCCCCAAGCCCACGCAATAAACACTTGCCACCAAGAGACTTGGCGTGCGAACAGGGATATTTGGAGTGCGGCGGTCTTGCCGCCGCTTTCACGGACACAAGTGCTTGCTACCGAGGAAATGTACAAGCGCGGTCGCCGACTATTTATCCTGAGCGACGGGCGCTTCTGAATTCTCGGTTGTAAGGAAAGCACCGAAATTGGCCTCTGTGCTGGAAAATTTGCTACCCTGCCTTTGTTATGGCGACCCCGAGCAAAGCCGCCCGCGCCGAGCGAACTTCCGCCGCTCCGGCCGCGATCACCAGCAGGGATAACCGCTGGCTGAAGGAGTTTCGCCTGGCGCTGCGCGGCGGATTGCCCACCGAATCCGGCTTCGTCGGCGTCGAGGGCGTCCGCCTGGTCGAGGAAGCTTTGCGTTCCGCCTGTCCCATAGCGGCGGTGCTCTTCAGCGAAACTGGTGATCGTCATCGCGAGCGCCTCGCTCCACTGATCGATCGCCCGGAAATCGCCATTCCGATTTTGCGCGCCACCGATCGCCTCTTCGAGGGCGTTGCTGACACCGAGCATCCACAAGGAGTAGCCGCGCTGGTCAAACCGCGCGCCGCCAGCTTCGACGATCTCCTTCGCGTGAGCGAAGGCGTGTGCTCGCCGTTGCTGGTGGTGCTCGCCGGCGTGCAAGATCCTGGCAACGTCGGCACGATTCTGCGCACCGCTTCGGCATTCGGCGCGACCGGCGCGGTCACTGCGCCTTCCGGTCAAGGCGGCACAGCCAGCCCATTTTCTCCAAAGGCGCTGCGCGCCTCCGCGGGCGCTGCGTTGCATCTTCCGATTCTCGCCGGAATGTCGCTGCCTATTTTGCTCACGCAGCTTCGCGTCGCCAACGTGCGCACGCTCGCTTCCTGCGTTCACGAATCCGCCGACGCCGATAAGCCGCTCCTCGCGCCGTGGGAAGTTGATTGGTGCGAGCCGGTTGCGTTGCTCGTTGGCAACGAAGGCGCCGGCTTGCCAGAAGAGGTCGAACGCAGCGCGGACGCGCGCATTCGCATCCCTATGTCGAGCGGCGTCGAATCGCTCAACGCCGCCGCCGCTGCCACCGTTCTCTTCTACGAAGCCGCCCGCCAGCGTTCCAGACAACGGAAGGACGGCGCTTTGTGACCGCGCTCAGCCTAACAATCGCGAGGATCTTCCTCATGTCCACCGCGAGCATCGCTATGCCTTACCGGTCGCTTCCGCGCGCCGCCGGACAAGCTCAACAGAAATCCGGCGCCATGCACAGAAACAACCCCGGCCGCGATCTTCGCAAAGTCGGCGAGGCTGTCGCTAAAGCGGTTCTCGACAAAAATATCCAGGCTCTGCTTAGCTACGATCGCGCGGATTTGCGGTCTGCGGACGAGGTGTCGCTGAAAAATACCAAGAGCGACCTGTATTGTTACATTTTTGATTCCGACTGCATCACCTGGGGCAGCGGCAACTGGCGCTCGGTTTACGACAAGCTCTACCAGGCACATCAGCTCGAAATCAAAGTTAGCGTGTCGAGCTCGCCGTATGATCGCCAATTATATGGAAGCTTGTTTTTCTATGATGCCTCGGCAATTTCCGAAAAGGACCTGCGCTCGCCGGACTTCTTGTGCAAGGAAGGTCCGGCAAACATCGCGTCCTGGAAGTTTCGGTTTGAAAATGGAAAGTGGAAGTCCGTGACGCCGCTTTTCGACAGCGAGACCCGAGGGCCTTGTCCCAGTGATGTTGAGGGCAATGGATAGACGCCTTTTCAGAACACCTTAGAGATGAGCCTCTTCTCCAAATTGTCGCAGCCCATCGAGCCGGATGTCCCGCTCGCACATCAGCCGCTCGCTGAACGCATGCGTCCGCGCACGCTTGACGAAGTCGTCGGCCAGGAAAAACTCCTTGGCCCCGGTAAGCCGCTGCGCACGCAAATTGAAAATGACGATCTCGGCTCCATGCTTTTCTGGGGACCGCCCGGTTGCGGCAAAACCACGCTGGCTCGCCTGATTGCGCGACTCACGCGCTCGGAATTTATTCCCTTCAGCGCGGTGCTCACCGGCATCAAGGAAATCAAGGAAGTGATGGCCGATGCCGAGCGCAAAGCGCGGTCCGGCGCGCGCACCATCGTCTTCATCGACGAAGTGCACCGCTTCAACAAAGCGCAGCAGGACGCGTTTCTCCCGCACGTCGAAGCCGGCCACATTACCTTCATCGGCGCGACCACGGAAAATCCCTCGTTCGAGGTCATCTCGCCGCTGCTCTCGCGCACCAAGGTCTACATTCTTGATCCGCTAACCACGCCGCAAATCGTGGAACTGCTGCACCGCGCGCTCGCCGACAAAGAGCGCGGGCTCGGCAACGAAGATATCCAGGCCGGCGAAGATATTCTCTTTCGCATTGCGTCCTACGCGAACGGCGATGCCCGCTCGGCCTACAACACGCTGGAGCTGGCCGCGCGCAGCGCCGTGCGGCAACCGGGCGGCGCGCTTTCCATCACGCCGGAATTGCTGGAAGACGTGCTGCAGCGCAAGTTGCTGCGCTACGACAAAGCCGGCGAAGAGCATTTCAATCTCATATCCGCGCTGCACAAATCCGTGCGCAATTCCGATCCCGACGCCGCGCTCTACTGGCTCGCGCGTATGCTCGAATCCGGCGAAGATGCGCTGTACCTCGCGCGCCGCATGGTGCGCATGGCCAGCGAAGATATCGGCCTCGCCGAACCCGGCGCGCTCGCCGTCATGCTCGCCGCCAAAGACGCTTTCGATTTTCTCGGCGCGCCCGAAGGGCACCTGGCGCTGGCGCAAGCCGCCGTGTATCTTTCCCTCGCGCCAAAATCCAACGCGCTGTACACCGGATACGGCGAAGCCCTCGAAGACGTGCACAAAACGGAAGCCGACCCCGTCCCGCTGCACCTGCGCAACGCACCCACAGGCTTGATGAAACACCTCGGCTACGGCAAAGGCTACCAATACGCCCACGACCACGAAGACAAACTCACCGACATGCAGTGCCTACCCGACAATCTCGCCGGCCGCGCCTACTACCACCCGACCGACCAAGGCTTCGAGCAACGCCTACGCCAGCGCCTCGACGAAATCCGTAAAATAAAACCTCGGGCTTCCTCCACTTGAGGTGAATCATGCGATTGTTCCGGCTGCTTGGGCTTCTGCTGGGTATTGCGTTACCGAGCGCGACGTTTGCGCCACCGCGACGGCCCGAGATTTCAGGAGTTGCCCTTGTTCGTTTGCACGTTACCAATCTCGAGGCATCGCGAAAATTCTACGCAGACACTCTGGGTTTGCCGCAAGGCAGCCAAGGCTGCTTCAGCCCAATGGGAGCAGCAACGTGCTTTTTTATCAATTTCTTTCAGCAGATTGAGCTTGTGTCTGGCGAGGCCCCGCCGCCAACCAATGCTGTGCAGGCGCTCGGCTTCCAAGTGGCTGACGTCGCGGAGCTGCGCCAATATCTTCTAAGCCGTGGAGTTGAATGCGGGAAAGTTGCGGTTAGTAATTCGGGAGACCACTATATCGAAGTGCGAGATCCCGAAGGGCATCGCCTTTTGTTCCTCTCATCTTCGGCCAAAGCAGGAGACTTATCCTTGTCTCCGGTAAGCCGCCGGCTAATTCACTCAGGGTTCGTTGTAAGCGATCGTGCCGCCGAAGATAAATTCTACAAAGACATTCTCGGCTTTCACGTGTATTGGCATGGCGGAATGAAAGAAGGCGAGGACAACTGGGTGGACATGCAAGTGCCTGAGGGCACGGACTGGATCGAATACATGCTCAAAGTCCCCGAGAACGCCACGCATAAGCAACTCGGCGTGATGAATCATATCGCGCTCGGCGTTCCCGACATACACGGTGCCCAGGCACAGCTCATCAAAAACGGCTGGAAAGGAACCGAAGAGCCGAAGATTGGCCGCGACGGCAAATGGCAACTCAATCTCTACGATCCCGACGAGACGCGCGTCGAGCTGATGGAATTCAAGCCGACCAAGGAGCCCTGCTGCTCGCCCTACACTGGCCCGCATCCGGGACCGCCGCAGTGATTCGTCCGCGACACCTCCCATAGGTTAGAATCGCGCATCATGCTGGCCGTCGTCCGAATCTACATGAAACTCGCCGCCCTCCTTCTCGCCGCAGGCTTTCTGCTTCCGATGGCCGTGCTTCACTCGAGCGCTCAAGATAAACCCAAGCGTCCGCGCATTACGGGTATCGACCACGTCCGCCTCTATGTCGCCAGCCGAGAGAAGGCTATCGAGTTTTACGCCAAGTTTTTTGGTCCGCCGACGAAAACGGCGTACGGTTGCCGGGCTGCCTCGCATCCATGTTTTCCCGTGTGGATCGATCAGCAGATCGAACTCGAGCAGTCTCCTTCGCCCGCTCCCGAGAACTGGCTGGAACAGATCGCTTACCGAACCGACGATATTGTGGGGATGCGCCAGTTTCTGCTGGCGCACCATATCGGCGCGACGCCGATCACCAAGGATCACAACGGCGCTCGTCACTTTGAGCTTCGCGACCCCGAAGGGAATTCACTGTCCTTTATTCAGCGCGCCGAATTTAACCCAGACTTTACGACCACGAACAATCGCGTGGGGACACGCCTCATTCATGCCGGGTTTGTCGTCAAAAACACCGCTTCCGAAAACAAGTTCTATCTCGACTTGCTTGGCTTCAAGCTCTACTGGTATGGCGGATTCAAGGATGACGGGGTCGACTGGTACGAAATCCAGGTGCCGGATGGCGACAACTGGATCGAGTACATGCTCAATATTCCCGCCAACGCCGACCACAAGGAACTCGGCGTGCAGAACCATTTCTCGCTGGGCGCGAAAGACATTCACGTTGCGGCTGACCAGCTTCACAAGAACGGCCTGCTAAAATTCGACGGCCCGGAAATCGGCCGCGACGGCAAATGGGGCCTCGACGCCTACGACCCCGACGGCACGCGCGTCGAAGTAATGGAGTTCACACCAGCGAAAGCTCCCTGCTGCCATCCCTACACGGCGCCGCATCCGACTCCATGACCTGCCCCTGCTCCGTTAGCCGTTATCGCTGGCTCCGAAGTCTTTGCTCGCTGGTTTGCGCCGTCGTCGGCTGCTGTTCCCTTCCCGCGGCCCGCGCGCAAAGCCCCGACCTCGAAAAGCCGCTACTCAACATCGACGAAGATATTTCCGCCTTCGCCTTTGCGCCCGACGGCCGCATCGTCTACTCCGTGCGCCGCCAATTTCACACCAAGCAATATGACCTCGAGCGCGACGACATCTGGCTGCAGGAAAACGGCGGAAAACGCCGCCGCCTGCTGCAAGGCGAGAAATTCCTGCGCGGCAGCACGCCGTTCACTTACACGATCGATTCCTTCCGCTGGTCGCCAAACGCCCGGCTGATTCTCGCGCAGCTGCTCACCACTTCGGTGGTCGACGAGCACGGCGGCACGCAAGACTCCATCATGACCCTGGCGCTGGAAGACAACGGCAAGGAAATTCACCTCGGCGCGAACGACAGCTTGCTCAAGGACGCCTACGACGCTAGCTGGCTGGTGGACAATGCCACTATCGTCTACCTCACCGAAATCGTGAAGCCGAAGGTGCTCTTCTCTTTTAAGTACATCAACATCGCCGCCGGGCCCAGCGGGTACGTCTTCGAGGGCCGCACGTTTCTCGACGCCTATCCGATTCCGCGGACGAATGTGGCCATCGGCGTGGAGCGCGACCGCAATCTCACCGGGCCCCCGCGTTTGCAGCGGCTCGAGTTGCTCGCGCAAGATGACCGCGAACTCGCCACGCTCGACAGCTACGAAGGCGGCCTCTCCGTTTCGCCGAGCGCGAAGAAGGCCGCGTATTTCATCGACAAGGAAGTTCTCGAAGTCCGCGACCTCGCCGACCCCACCAACTCCGCGCGACTGCGCACCGGCTTCGGCACGTTCCAGTGGTCACCCGACGAAACGCGCATTCTTCTCAAGCGCGCGCCAGAGAAGAAGTCCGGCGACCTGGTGTGGATCGATATCCCGGCGCTGACCGCGCGCGCCGCGAAGGATCAAGATCCTCCGGTAACCCAGCCCGCGTTGATTCCGATTCTGCACGGCCTGACCTTCCGCGATTTCGCAATCACGCCCGATGGTAAGCTGGCGGTAATCGCCCCCGGCAAACGCAACCTGTTGGTGTTCCCGCTTCCTCACTAGGACAACGAAGAATTAACACAGAGTTCGCAGAGGGCAGAGCACGGAGCTCACGGGGAGGACGAAAAACAATCACGGCAACTGTTGGCGTCGTTTCTTGTGTTCGATGAACATGCAGGCATCCATTACTACCGTGATTCCCGCGGCGCGGGCTTTTTCGGCGGCGGCTTCGTTGGCGATGCCGAGTTGCATCCAGACTACTTTGGCGCCCACGCGAATCGCGGCGTCCACCACTGCTGGAACTTCGTCGGGACGGCGGAAAATGTCGACGATTTCAATTTTCTGCGGGGCGTCTTCGAGACGCGCATAACTTGGCTCGCCAAGCACATCCGTTTCATTGGGATTCACCGGAATGATCTGGTAGCCCGAAGACTGCATGTATTCGGTCACGCCATAGCTTGGCCGCGTCGGATTTGAGGACAGGCCCACTACGGCGATCGTTTTGTATTTCGTCAGAATATCGAAAATGGGGTCGGCGCTGGGCGGAACACCATCGGGCAGCAAAACCTTCATCGCGAGGCCATCTCGCTCTTGCCCGCGCGATTGCCGAGCAAGCGGCCCATCACCGCGAGCAGCTTGTCATTTTCTTGCGCGGCGCCAACGGAGACGCGCATCGCTTCCGGGAATCCCATCCAGCCGAGGGGCCTGACGATGACGCCTTCGTGCAGCAATTCGTCGCACAATTCCTGCGCTTCCGGCCCAATGTCGATGAAAATAAAATTGCTGTGGCTGCGCACGGGACGCAGTCCAAGCTCGCTCATGCCTTTCGTGAGCCGCGCTCGCTCGATGGCGTTTTCCTGGATCGAACGATTCACATGCTCGGCATCGTCGAGCGCCGCGAGGGCCGCAGCTTGACTCACGCCGGTGAGATTGAACGGCGTGCGAAGTTTGTTCATGGCTTCGAGCACGGGCGTGTCGCCGATGGCGTAGCCGACGCGCAAGCCCGCGAGGCCGTACACCTTGGAAAATGTGCGCATGATCAGCAAATTCTTGTGCTCGCGGAAAAGCTGCACCGAATCCGGCATATCCGCGCGATCCGCGTAGTGAATGTACGCTTCATCGAGCACAGCGAGAACATCGGCGGGAACGCGGCGCAGAAATTCCTGCAGATCGGCGGCGCCAAACGCAGTCCCCGTGGGATTGTTGGGATTGGCGAGGTAAACGATGCGCGTTTCGGAGTGCGCCACAACTGCATCCGCAATCGCGCGCAAATCAAATGCGAAATCTTGCTGCGGCACGCGCACCAGCTCTGCGCCGCTTGCGCGAATGGCCAGCGAAAACGGAGCATAACTTCCATGCGAGGTGACGCCGGTCTTGCCGCGAGTCAGCAAAATGCGCGCGGCCAGGTCGATGATTTCGCTCGAGCCCAGGCCCATCAAGATTTGGTCGATCGCCACGCCGTGCAGCCGCGCCAGCTTCGCGCGCAACAGATGCGTGCCGCCATCCGGATAACGGTTGGACTCCGCGAGGGCCTGTTTCACCGCTTCGACCGCCTTCGGCGACGGACCAATCGGGTTTTCGTTGGAGGCCAGCTTGATGGCGTGAACCTTCAGCTCGCGCTCGACTTCCTCGATAGGCCGGCCGGGAATGTAAGCAGGAAGCCCGCGAATGTATTCCGGAATCAAGTCTGCAATCGTGTGTGCCATCAGCCCCTGGTCTTTTCTTTTCTCGGTGCTCTCTGCGCTCGCTGTGGTGAATTCTTACTCTTCGCTTTTGCCGGTGCCGTCAGCGCGCGCCGCAGTTGCACGATCTCGCGTTCGCCGAGCGTCCGGTAATGCCCGGGCGGCAAGCCCTCTAATGTTAACGGTCCGAGAGCGATGCGCTTCAATTTCTCGACGGGATGTTGCGCGGCAAACAGCACCCGGCGCAGCAAGTCGCGCTTGGAATCTTTCAGCGAGACTTCGTACCAAAAGTTCGCGACGTGTCCGCGCGCCGCATCCGGCTGGCGCACCGGACGGATGCGCGCCCCGGCTTCCCTGCCAAACTGATCGAGCTGCTCCGGCGTCAGCCTGCCCTTCACTTTGACGTGATACACCTGCGAAAGGTTCGGCCAGCGCTTCAGCATTTCGGCGGCGAGGTCGCCGTCATTGGTGAGAAAAATCAGGCCGGACGCGGCGTATTCCAGGCGTCCCACCGGATAAACGCGCTCCGGCATTCCGCGCAGCAGATTGCGCAAAGTCTTGCGGCCTTCGGGATCGGCCATGGTGGCCACGATTTCCGGCGGCTTGTTCATCAAGATGTGTACGCGGCGCTCTTCCGCGGTAATCACCCGGCCCGCGGCTTCGATGCGGTCGGCGCCGGCGTCGGCTTTCGTGCCCAGCTCGGTGACCACGTGGCCGTTCACGCGCACCTGGCCGCTGACAATCAGTTGCTCCGCGTGGCGCCGCGAGGCAATGCCCGCGCGCGCGATTATTTTTTGCAATCGTTCTTGCATGTTAGTGGCACAGGCATTTCTGCCTGTCCGGTTTGATGCCCGGAATGGCGTGTGCTATGCGTCCGCGATCCGCTGGCGGACAGCCAAAAATGCCTGTCCCACAGTTACTCGCCGGCGACGGCGGTCTTGTGCGACTGCTCGTCGCCCGCGACTGCGCCTTCCTCCGCGCTTGCCTGCGATTCGGAGGCGACTTCCTCCGGCGCCGCGCCAACAGATTGGTCGCTGACGTCGCCGTTTGTCGAGATCGCGTTGCCGTGCGGCGTGTCGAGCACGCTTTCGTCGCTGGGCTCGCTGGGGGCAACGCCTTCGTCGCTGCCGAGGGCTTCGCGCGCGAGGGCCTCGAACTCTTTCAGGCTGGGCAGCTCTTCGAGATCGCTGAGGCCGAAGCGCATCAGAAATTCCTTCGATGTCTTGTACAGAATCGGGCGGCCGATGACTTCTTTGCGGCCCGCGGTGGTGATGAGCCGCTTGTCGAGCAGCGTCTTCAGCACTCCGGAAGTGTTTACGCTGCGAATCTCGCCGATTTCCGGCGCGGTGACCGGCTGCTTGTAAGCGATGACCGCGAGGGTTTCGAGCGCGGGCATGGTCAAGCGCAGCGGCGGGCGCAGGCTCTTGATGAAGCGGCGCACCACGTCGTGATGCTGTGGCTTGGTGTACATCTTGTAGCCGCCGGCGACGGCGCGCACTTCGATGCCGCGCTCGTCGGCGGCATAACTGGCCACCAGCTCGTCGAGCGACGCTTGCACTACAAGTTTTTCCTCGCCGAGCGACGCAGCCAGCTGGTCGATAGTGGCCGGCTCGTCCGCCGCGTAAATGATTGCTTCCAGGGCTGCTTTGCGTTCTTCGTTGGTCATTACTTGTATTCCTGATCGACCTGTCTGACGGCGCCGCCCTCGTCGAATACGGTGTCAAACATTTTATGCTTTCGCAGCATGATTTCGCCGAACTCTTTTTCCTGGACCATGGCGATGGCTTGCATCTTCACCATTTCCAGCAACGCGAGAAACGCTACGATCATCGCGTGGCGCGACGGGCAAGCCTCGAAAAAGCGGATGAGGTTCACGGTGTTGTCGTCGCTGGCCAGAATTTGCGCGCGAAGCTGGGCCATCATTTGCGCCACGGTGAACTCTTCGTGCTGCAACTCGATGCGCGAGACTTCCTTGCGGCGCTCGAGGACTTGCTGAAACACGCGCACGAGATCCACCATCGAGACGACCAGCTCGCCTTCGGTGCCTTCGTCGTGGTACAGCGACTTGTCCGGCTTGGACCAGACGTTTTCTTCGATTTGCTGCTTCTGGTATAGGAGCTGCGCGGCGTTCTTGAATTTCTCGTGTTCGACCAAGCGCTGCACCAGGTCGGCGCGTGGGTCGGCGCCTTGCTCTTCCGGCGAGGCCAGCGGGTCCGGCGGCAGCAGCATTTTCGATTTGATGTAAATCAGCGTCGCGGCCATGTAGATGAAATCGGCGGAGACGTCGACGTTCAGCTCTTCCAGCTTGTGCAGGTAATCGAGATATTGCGAGGTGAT
>Ga0307477_10003827_pt1 | contig 11079 bp, 12 predicted proteins | sample atmos_gasesECM2C_FD_203316 | JGI IMG/M metagenome (GOLD analysis project Ga0307477, IMG submission 203316) | Hardwood forest soil microbial communities from Morgan-Monroe State Forest, Indiana, United States - atmos_gasesECM2C_515 | ecosystem: Environmental > Terrestrial > Soil > Temperate... | reverse complement strand
CCCTGCCGCAGTATCCGAGGTTCCCGCGCCGGCTCCCAACGGCGGCGACGTCGACCCCGACGACATCCCCTTCTAGATGAGCAAGAACGATGCCTGACTTCGACCGCAGACGGCGCAAGGTGTGCGCGTTCTGTCTCGAGCACACCGAGCACATCGACTACAAAGAGGTGACGCGGTTGCGGCGCTACCTCTCGGATCGCGGCAAGATCCTGCCTCGACGCATGACCGGCACGTGCGCGCGCCACCAGCGCACACTGACAATCGCGTTGAAGCGCGCGCGCCACATCGCGCTGCTGCCCTTCCAGTCAGACCTGCGTTGAGACGCTGAAATCCGCCTCCGCCGACTGATTCATAAGTTGGCCCATATACTGTCCACAGGCCCATGCGCTGGCGGGCACGTCTTCTCCACGTCATTGTCATCGCCCCGGTGGCCGCGCTGACGGCGACTGCTCTCGGGCCGGTCGCGCACGCCCGCGCGGACAAGGCTGCGCCGCGACCGATCGTCGTCGTCGTCGATCCCGGTCACGGCGGCCGGCCCAACAACGCGGATCCCGCGCAGCCGTTCGATCCCGGAGCGATCGGAGGCAACGGAGTGCTGGAGAAGGACGTGGCCCTCGACGTGGCCGGCAAGCTGAAAGCGCTCCTCGAAAAGGACAAGGTGCGCGTGATGCTGACCCGCACCTCGGACGTGTACGTGACGATCCCCGACCGCGAACAGGTCGCCAACGACAATGCCGCCGACATCTTCGTGAGCATCCACTGCAACTCGTTCGCCGATCCGTCGGTGGGCGGATCGCTCGTTCTCTATCCGAACAGCAGCGCTCTTCGCTTCGCACAGGCGATGAGCGACGCGCTGGGCCACGATCTGAGTATCAGTGGCGTTCCTGATGACGGCGTCCAGCTCCGCGACAACTGGTGGATCCACGCGGCGATGCCGACGTCGACTGTCGAGATCGCGTATCTGACAAACCCACACGAAGCTGCGCTGATGGCCACCGAGGGCTTCCGCAGCGCCGTGGCGGCCGCGATGCGCGACGGCATCGAAAGGTATCTCCCCGCGATCGCGGTCCGTCGCTCCGAGATCCTCGGCTGGGAGGCTTCTCATCCTGGCCCAGCCAACAGCCGCTCAACGGCCGCCGCCGTGCGCTCGCGTGCGCCGGCGGACTCCAACGGATCGGCACTGGGAACCGTCTTCGCCTGGATGATCCTCGCCGCCGTCGTGTGCGCACTGGTACGGTGGCGCGAACCGGCGACCCGAGGAGCGGTCGTCGTCGCCACGCTGACCGCTCGGGGTGTGCGCTGGATGGTGGTGCGACGTTCCGCGGCGCGACGCCGGAGGCGCCGCGTGCGCGAGCGAAGCCTTGCCCGCGACACCGCTCGCACCGCACGTCCTCACTCCGTGTACGACGAGCTCTGGCTCTAGCCACCGCGCTCCGCACCCTCCGGCCGAGCAAAGGGGCGTTGCTAGACTGCTGAGGTCACCGGCATCCAGCTGGCCAGCGGAGGTCTTGATGTTCGAACAGCAGCTTCGCGTCCCCGGTCCCACGCCGCTTCCCTCCCGCGTTCTGAGGTCGCAATCACGGCCGATGATCGATCATCGCGGACCCGAGTTCGCAGCGCTCATCGACGACCTCGTCGCCGGCTTTCGCTGGGCGCTGCGCACCGACAACGACGTGCTGCTGTTTCCATCCAGCGGCACCGGCGGGCTGGAAGCGGCGGCCGTCAACCTCCTCAGCCCGGGGGAGCGCACGCTCTTCTGCACCATGGGGGCGTTCGGCGACCGCTGGGCGAACATCGGCGCCGCCTACCGGGCCGACGTGGTGCGACTCTCGGCGTCGCCGGGTGAGGCGATCGATCCGGAAGACGTGGATCGCATTCTCGCGGAACACAGCGACATCGCCACGGTGTTCGTCACCCACAACGAAACATCCACGGGAGTCGTGAACGACCTTCCTGCCATCGCCGCCGTCGTCAAGGGGCGCGGCAAGCTCCTGTGCGTCGACAGTGTCAGCGCCGCCGGGTGCATGCCGCTGGACACGGACCAGCTGGGAATCGATGTCCTCGTCACCGGTTCGCAGAAGGGCTGGATGGCGCCGCCGGGCGTGGCGATCGTCGCGGTCAACCGGGCCGCATTCGAGCACGCCGCGAAGGCGTCGTGCCCGCGCTTCTACTTCGATTTCGCTCGCGAGAAGAAATACCAGGATCGCCACCAGACGTTCACCACGCCGCCCGTGTCCGTCTTCTACGCATTGCAGGAAGGCCTCGCGATCATGCGCGAAGAAGGCCTCGAGGCCGTGTGGGCGCGCCATTCGCGGATCGCAAAGCTCATCCGGGAAGGCGTGACTGCGATCGGGTTGCGCCTGCTTGCTGTGGAAGGACACCGCAGCGACACGGTCACCGCGATCCTCAGTCCCACCGAGTCGGCAGAGCAGCTCAAGGAATTCCGCGCACACCTGCGTACCACGTACGGTCTTGTGCTCGCGGGCGGCCAGGGCGAACTCGACGGGAAGATCTTCCGAATCGGCCACCTGGGGATGATCGATGACGCCGATGCGTACGCGATCCTCGCTCTGCTCGAGCAGGGTCTCGTCGACATGGGCTTGCGGAGCCGCGTCGGGCTGGCCACCGCGGCCGCCCAGGCCGCCGCGCGTGGCGCCCCGGTTGCAGAACCTGCGGCCGTCGGGTGAGTGTCGCGACCACCGCCGACACGGCGACGGCCACCACCACGCGCATCCTGGTAGCCGACCCGATCGCCGAGGACGGGGTGACGCGGCTGCGGGCCGCCGGGGAGGTCGACATTGCGACCGGGCTTCCCGCAGACGAGCTCTTGCGTCGCATCGGCGACTACGACGCACTCGTGGTGCGCAGCGAGACCAAGGTGACCGCGGCGCTACTGGACGCCGCACCGCGGCTGCGTGTGGTCGGGCGGGCCGGGGTCGGGGTCGACAACATCGACATCGACGCCGCGACCCGCCATGGCGTGCTGGTGCTGAACGCGCCGGCCGGCAACACCATCGCTGCCGCCGAGCACGCCATCGCCATGATGTTCGCGCTGGTTCGCAACGTGGCCGTCGCCGATCGCTCGCTGCACTCCGGGTTGTGGGAGCGCAAACGATTCATCGGGATGGAGGTGCGCGAGAAGACGCTGGGCGTGGTCGGACTCGGCAAGATCGGATTCGAGGTGGCGCGCATCGCTCGTGAAGGTCTGCTCATGCGCGTGCTCGCGTACGACCCGCTGGCCACCCGGGACCGGGCGGAGCAAGCCGGCGCGGAGCTCACCGACCTGCCCGCACTGCTCAGCGAATCCGACATCGTGACCGTGCACGTGCCGCTCACCGACGCGACCCGCGGGCTCCTCGGAGCATCCGAGCTGCACCAGATGAAGCCCGGTTCGCGCGTCATCAACGTCGCGCGCGGCGGCATCGTCGACGAGCTGGCTCTCGCCGGCGCCATCCGCGAGGGTCACATCGCCGGCGCCGCGATCGACGTCTTCACCGAGGAGCCGCCGCCGGCCGATCACCCCCTGCTGCTGCTCCCGCAGGTGGTGGTCACCCCTCACCTCGGCGCCAGCACCCACGAAGCGCAGGTCAATGTCGCGTACGACGTCGCCGACCAGATCGTCGAGTACCTGCAGGGCGGCACGCCACGCTATGCGGTCAACGCCCCGACCGTGCTGCCCGAAGAGCTCGCCCGGCTGGGACCGTACCTCGACCTCGCCCACACGATCGGCTCACTGGCCGCGCAGCTGGGCGGGAGCGGCATCAGGCGCGTCGTCTGCAGTTACGCCGGGGAGCTCGCCGACATCGACACGTCGATCCTCACCGCTCACGTGCTGCGCGGACTTCTCGAGCATTTCACCGAGACGCGCGTGAACCCGGTCAACGCGAAGCTGGTGGCGAAGTCACTGGGTGTCGACGTCGACGAACGGCACACGACTCGCGCGCTGGACCCCGCCGGTGCGCTGCTCGTCGAAGTGGTGGGCGACGAGCGGCTGTCGATCGCCGGGACCGAGTACGACGGTACGCCGCGCATCACGCGCATCAACGATTTCCGCGTCGACATGGAGCCCTCCGGCATATTCCTGGTCGTCACCCATCAGGACCGTCCGGGGGTCATCGCAGCAGTTTCGACCCTTCTGGCCAAGAACGACATCAACATCGCGGGCATCGAGCTCGGGCGGGATCGCCCACGCGGCCAGGCCGTGATGCTCATGCAGATCGACGATCCGGTGGCACCGGATCTGCTCGAGGACATCCGCAGCGCGGCCAAGCTCGATCGGCTCCGCCAGGTGCGTCTTTGATCCGCGTGCGCTGAAGAGGGTGGCCCGGCTCGATCCGCTCAGAGCGCTCCGTTACAACCCGGCGCACGTCAAGCTCGGCGGCGTCCTCGCGCCCCCGTACGACGTCATCAGCCCGGGGCAGCGCGACGACCTCTACGGTCGCGACCTTCGCAACATCGTGCGCATCGACTTCGGCGTCGCGTACCCGGAGGACGTCGCCGGAGCCAGCGACCGCTACACGCGCGCGGCCGCTCATCTCGCCGCGTGGCTGCGGCTGGACATCCTGGTGCGCGATCCCGCGCCCGCCTTTTACGCGACCACCCACGAATTCATCCATCCGGACGGCAGCGTCCGCCGCCGCCGCGGCCTCTTCGGCCGCGCCCTCGCGCTCCCGTGGGACCGCTCTGAGCTGCGACCGCACGAGAGAACGTTGCGAGCGCCGAAGGAGGATCGGCTCGCCCTGCTGCGAGCCACAGGGGTGCAGACCAGCCCGGTGTTCGTCGTCGCAGACGGAGCTGCCTCTCTGGATCACATCATCGACGAGACCACGGCAGCCGATCCCCTGTTCGGAGGGCGCACCGACGGCGAGCTCGGGTCCGAGAAGCATCTGCTCTGGCGCATCGACGATCCCCGTCGACTCACAGCGATCATGTCTGCGCTGCAGAACGCTTCGCTCTACGTCGCCGACGGTCACCACCGTTATGAGACGGCGGTCGCCTACGCAGCCGAGCGGCGGGCAACGACGCCGGACGCGCTACCCGATGCTGACTTCGCGCAGTGTCTGCTGCACGTGGTCGACCGCGCGGATCCGGCGCTCACCATCCTGCCCACGCATCGCCTGGTGCACCCAGGGCACGGAGTCGCCTTCAGCCTCGACGACCTCTGGGCCCGGCTCGACGATGCGTTCGACGAAGACGCCGTCGACGACGTCTCGCAGGCCATGCAGCGCATCGGCGAGCTGCACGCCACTCACCACGCCTACGCGGTAGTCGCCCATGGCGGCGTGGCGGTGCTGCGCCGGGACCGGCGCACCACCGGTTCTCCGCGACAGCGGCTGGACGCGGTGGTGCTCGAGGATGAGGTGCTCGCGCCGGCCGGGGTCGATCGATCGGCAATCGAGGCCGGCGCCCTGGCCTACACCCGTAACCCAGGGGATCTCGCGAGCGCCGTGCGGCGCGGCGACGCCGTGCTCGGGTTCGGCCTCAATCCGGTGACCGTCGACGAGGTGATCGCCGTCGCCGGCTCCGGCGAGACGATGCCGCAGAAGTCCACCTACTTCTATCCGAAGGTCCCCACCGGGCTGGTGATGTCACCGTTGTAGGCGCGTTTCACTCCCAAGCCGGGCGGGTAGGTATCCTAAAGATCCAATCAAAGGAACCATTCAGTGCCCACGTACGGTTATTGCTGCCCAAAGTGCGCTCTCGAGTTCGAGGTGTGGCAACGCATGTCGGACGACCCGGTCGCGGCGTGCCCGACCTGCGGTACCGCCTCACGCCGGCTCTTCTTCCCAGCCGGGATCGTGTTCAAGGGCAGCGGTTTCTACAAGACGGACAGCCGCAGTGCGAGCGCGGGAGGAAGCACATCGAGCGACAGTTCCTCGTCTGCGACCAAGAAGACCGGGGGTTCGGACAGCAATGGGGCCAGCCCGAAAACCAACACAAAGCCTGAGTCCAAATCGAAGCCAGCGGCCGCTGACTGACTGGTAGCATCAAGTCAAGCGCCTACTCGACGAGGAGACCAGATGGCCCAACCGATCACCGTCACAGACACCAGCTTCAAAGAAGAGGTCCTCGACTCGAAGCTCCCCGTTCTCGTCGACTTCTGGGCGTCCTGGTGTTCGCCGTGCAAGATGATCGCTCCCATCGTGGAAGAGTTGGCGAATCAGTACGACGGTCAGATCAAGGTGGCCAAGGTCGACGTGGACGCCAACCCGATCACCCCGGGTATGTTCGGCGTGCTGAGCATTCCGACGTTGATGCTCTTCCGGGGAGGCCAGGCCGCGGAGCGCATCGTCGGCTACCAGCCGAAGCCGTCCCTCGAGGCCAAGCTGCAGGCGGCCCTCGCCGCCTAAGCGGCCAGAAGCTTCAGAGCCTCACCCACCAGGTACAGCGATCCGCAGACGACGACGACCCCGTCGTCGCCGGCGCGCCGGGCCGCCTCCGACAGCGCGGCGGCAGTGTCCGGAGCAATGGCCGCCTCCGGCTTGAACAGCGCGGCCAGCTCCCGGGGCGGTGTCGCCCGGCTGACGCCCGGAGCGGTGACCAGCACCTCATCCGGACCGAGGCGGCTGAGCTCCGCCACCATCGACTCGACGTCCTTGTCGCCCATCGCGGCGAAGACGCAGATCACGCGGTGACCGTCGACCAGGGGTCGCGCGCTCGCGACCATCGCGGCCACGCCGGGCGGGTTGTGCGCGCCATCGATGAGCATCGGCGGCGTTCCCGGCACCCACTGCATGCGCCCGGGCCAGCGCACGTTCGCGCAGCCACGTTCGACCGCCTCGCGATCGATCGGCGCGCCGTTCCGTCGAAGTGCGTCGGCCGTCTCGATGGCAGTGGCCACGTTGCGGATCTGGAAGCCGCCGATCAGCGGCGACGTGACGGTCACCGGCTCGCCGGCGAATGTGCCGGTGACGCGAACACCGCGACGGCCGAGAGAGATTCCGGCGGTCTGGGATGAAGCATCCGCTGCAACGGACCACAGCGTGGCACCCACGTCGACGGCGCGCGCCCGAATGACGTCGAGCGCCGGTGGCGCGGCGCCGGTGACCGCGGTGTTCCCCGGCTTGATGATGGCGGCCTTCTCGGCCGCGATCGCCGCCACCGTCTGACCGAGCTGGTCGCAGTGGTCGAGCCCCACGTTGGTGATGACGGCGACGCCGAGGTCGACGACGTTGGTGCTGTCCAGCCGGCCGCCGAGGCCGACCTCGCAGATGGTGACGTCGGGTGACACGCGCCGGGCGGCCAGCAGGCCCGCGGCGGTCAGCAGCTCGAACTGTGTCGGCTGCACATCCGCAGGCAATGTGCTCGCCACGGTGAAGACGTCATCGACGAGGTCCGCGAACGCGTCCTCGCTGATCGGCTCACCGTCGACCGCGATTCTCTCGCTGTACGAGATCAGATGTGGTTTGGTGAGCATGACCGTGCGCAACCCGGACTCGCGGCACACCGCCTCCAACGTCGCGCACACAGATCCTTTTCCATTCGTGCCTCCAACCAGCGCGCCGCTCAATCCGATGTGCGGGTTGCCCAGCGCGGCGAGAAGCGCCGTGGTGCGCTCCAGTCCGGGCTTCATGCCGCGCGGCTCCAGGGATTCGAGGATGGCGACGGCGTTCTGATACCTGGTCCCGGTCAGCGCCACGGCCACACCTCCGCCATCGCCTCGCCCCGCTCCGGACGGCGCACGAGCCGGCGCAGAACGCGGTCCCACGCGGCCCGGCGCGCGAGTGGTTCCGTCACCGACTCCACGTCGGGATCGCGAAACAGCCGGCCGGTCTGATGAGCGATCACAGCCTGAAACTCCTGGTACTCGAGGATCGTCGGAGCATCGACCGTGGCCACCGGGGCATCGTCGCGGAGGACGGTGAAACCGAACACGCGACCGGCGCCTGCATCGAACGTGGACTCGGGGGAGATCTTCAAATCGCCGGCAGGGGGCAGCAGGCCGGCGACGACGTCGAGCCACGCTCGCTGCGGGTCGCGCGCCGCGTCGACACCTGCGTGCCAGAACATCTCACCGGCCAGCGCGAGCACGGCCGTTTGAAACTGCCGGTAGTAGAGGAGGTCCGCACCGCTCACCGCGACTCCGCCGAGCACGCTTCCTTCATCGTCGACAAAGCTCACCCCGAACGGGCGCGCGTACGGCTTGCGCGCCTCGTGCTCCGACCACCTCACCTCCAGCCGCGGCACTGCAGTCTGTCTAAACCGGGGCGGTATGGCGCCGCGCCAGCGCCAGCGACACCGTATGGCGCATCAGCATGGCGATGGTCATCGGTCCCACGCCACCCGGGACCGGTGTCAACCAGCCCGCGACCGGCTCGACCGAGTCGCGATCGACGTCGCCCACGAGCCCGTCGACGGTCGGCGTGATCCCGACGTCGATGACGCAAGCGCCGGGCTTGACGTAGGTGGCGTCGACCATGCCCGGGCGGCCGGCAGCCGCGACGAGGATGTCGGCTTCGCGGCAGATTGCGGGCAGCGCCGCGGTCTTCGAGTGACACAGCGTCACGGTGGCATGGGCGTTGGTGAGCAGCAGTGCCATCGGACGCCCCACGATGGTGCTGCGACCGATGACGGCGGCGCGCCGACCTTCGATGGGAACGTCATACCGTCGCATCAGCTCCATGCAGCCGGCGGGTGTTCCGGGTGTGACGAGCGACGGCCTGCCCTCCGCGAGCCTGCCGAAATTCACCGGATGGAAACCATCAGCGTCTTTCTCCGGAGCGACCGCGTCGATTACCGGATCCGGCTCGATGTGCCGAGGAAGCGGCAGCTGCACGATGATGCCGTCGATCGCCGGGTCGTCGGAGAGACTGCGTACCAGCGCTACGAGTTCCCCTGTCGAGCTCGAAGCCGGGGGGGTGTGGAGCTGGAACCGGATCCCCAGCTTTTCAGCGACCCTTCCCTTGTTGCGCACGTAGACGGCGGACGCTGGATCGTCGCCGCAGAGCACCACCGCGAGCCCCGGTGCGGCGGCGCCCTCACCGATGGCAAGAACGTCGCCGGCGAGCTCGTCGCGGATCCGCGCAGCGACGGCTGCTCCGTCGATGATCACTGCGCTCATGCAACGGCGCCGCGGCGACCGCGCTCGATGACCACCGCCGTGCGGGAGATCACCCCGTCGATCGGCGGTTCCTTGGCGACGCGTACGCGCACGCTGGTTGCGGGCAGTTCCTGCAGCAGCGCGCGGGCGACGTTCTCGGCGATGGCCTCGATGAGATTGAACTGACGCTGCTCGACAACTTCGCGAACCAAGGCGTGGCAGCGCACGTAGTCGATGGTCTCCGTGAGCGAGTCGCTCTCGCCCGCACGCGCGAGATCGGCGTAGAGCTCCACATCGACGAACACGCGTGAACCGAGTTCGCGCTCTGCCGCCAGCTCACCGTGATGCCCGAAGAACTGCATGCCTTCGAGTACGAGCCGGTCGCCTTCGCCCATCGGGGCGATTGTCACATGGCCTCGGCTTCGCGCTCCGGCCGGAGCACCTGCTCGCGATGGTCGACCGGGTTGACCATCACCACCTGGAACAGGTCCTCGAAGTCGCATTGGAACAGCTGCATCAGCGCCTGGCGCAGCTTGGGCCCGGGGTTGCGTGTTCCGGCCTCGAGCGCCGGGATGTAGTTCTGCGTGACCCCGAGACGCCGGGCGAGCTCTCGCTGGGTCAGATGGTGACGCTCGCGCATCGCGCGCAGGCCCACCGCCCGGACTTCGACGTTCATACAACTACCCTACGACCGGTCAGTGTGTTTGTCAATGCCAACGCAGCGAAGCCATGGCCGCCGGTCCTGCGTTGACTGCACGAATGCACGCAAAGCCTGACGGTGCCACCATCGACGCCATGTCGGAACCCGCCGGCGGCGACCTTCCGGCGGAATCGATCGCCCCGACGGTCGCCACCACCGGGCTGGGAAAACGGGCGCTGCGCAACACGATCCTGATCCTCGTGGCGCGCGTCGCATCGCGCGTGGTCGCGCTCATCACCGTGGTGCTCATCAGCCACGTGCTCGGCGACGCGCGCTTCGGACAGATGCAGACCGCGGTGACCTACAGCGCGCTCGCCTCGATCGTCGCGGATTTCGGTTTCACGACCCTCTACGTGCGCGAGGGCGCACGGCGTCCTGAGCGACTCGCCCACCTGCTCAGCTTTGCGATGTCGGTCAGGGTCATGCTGTCGGTGGCCGCGGCGCCGCTGCTCCTCGGCGGGCTCTGGTTCGCGGGATTGCAGTCGCTCTGGCTTCCCACCCTCGCGATCCTTGTGATCGGCGGCTACCTGCTGCTGCTGCGCAGCACCCTCTACGCCACGCAGCGATTGAACTTCGAGATCGCCGAGATCGTTCCCGAGAGCATGCTGCTGCTCGGCCTGGTCATCCTCGGCGCTGCGATCCAGGGCGACGCGTCATATTTCCTCTGGGCTTACGCGCTCACCTACGCGGCTGCGACCGTGTACTTCGCGATCGTCGTCATCGGCCGCGGAATCGCCCGGCCGCGCTGGGCCTTCGACGCGGCCCTGGTCAAGCCGTGGTTCGTCGCCGGAGTCCCGCTCGCCATCACCTTCCTGCTCACCACCGTGTACTTCAAGGTCGACGTCCCGATCCTGCAGCACCTCCGCTCGTATGCGGAGGTTGGTTGGTACACGCTCGCGTACAAGCCGTTCGAGGCGCTGCTGTTCATCCCGGTCACGCTGCGCAGCGTGATGTTCCCGGTGCTCTCGATCTACAAGTCGCAAGCCCCACACCGCATACTCGCCACGTCCGAGAAGTTCTTCAAGGCGCTGGCGCTGATCGGATGGCCGATCACGGTGGGCATCTTCCTGCTGACCCCACAGTTCAACGACCTGCTGCAACTGTTCCCGCAGTCTGAACCGGCCCTGCACATCCTGGCGCTGGCCATCGTCTTCGTCTTCGTCGACAACACGTTCGCGGCAACGTTCAACGCCACCGACCGTCAGAAGACGTTTGCTTACATCGCACTGAGCGGCCTGGGCGTCAACATCGCCCTCAACCTGGTGCTCATCCCCGCGTTCGGTTATATCGGCGCCAGCTGGGCGACCGTGATCACAGAGATCGCCCTGGTCGCCACCGG
>Ga0307477_10003826_pt1 | contig 11079 bp, 6 predicted proteins | sample atmos_gasesECM2C_FD_203316 | JGI IMG/M metagenome (GOLD analysis project Ga0307477, IMG submission 203316) | Hardwood forest soil microbial communities from Morgan-Monroe State Forest, Indiana, United States - atmos_gasesECM2C_515 | ecosystem: Environmental > Terrestrial > Soil > Temperate... | reverse complement strand
GCGGCCTCGCCGAAGCTGCGGGTCTGATAACCCAGTTTGCTTGCAAACAGCAGCAATCGTTTTCTTGGCGTAGACATTGGGGTTTAGCCGAACGTAGAGTGATCACACAAAGCCATCGGCAACAACAGGTTCTTCAATTTTCAGGTGCGCTCCGCCAATCGAGATCAACTGGTCGCGCGTCGGCTCCGCGCAGCAATACCACGGCTCGCTCAGGAACGGCACCGCGGCACCTGAGAGCTTCGGTTGTTGAATGTTGGGGGTCTCCAGCCCGGCAGCATCATGTGCGGCTTTCCAGATCCTCTGGAAGACAACGGACCGGGATTCTTTTCTGCGATCACCCTCCGCAGCGAGAGCTTGCACGGTTTCGCTCAACTCATCGAGTCGCGCGTCCGCATGTTTCCACGGATAGACCAGCGATTGCGGATCAAAGGATTCCACGAGCCGCCGCACCTCTTCCAACTCCAGCAGGCGCGAGCCTTCTGGAATCAGCAGGCGGATGCCCAATTGAATGGGAGCGACGTTTTCGGCGAGCCCTTCCGCCTGAATCACCTCGAGCAAGTCGAGGTACGAATCCATGGTCGTCCACGGACTGAACGGCACGAAAGTTGGATGAAGAGTCACGCCGAGTTCACGGAAGTTCCGCACAACGTGAAGAAAATCCTCGCGTGTGTGCCCTTTATCTAGAATCTTCAGAAAAGCGTCATCCACGGATTCGACCGCGCTAATTACAAACAGGCATCCGGTCTCCTTCAGCCTGGACACGCTGTCTTCATACTTGCGCAGATGTTCGATCTTGATGGTGACGTCGTACGTGACCTCGGGAAACTCGCGATGAAACGCACCGACCAGCTCCATCGCGTGGCGGATGCCGTTGAAAAAATCCGGATCACCGAACGAAATATGCTGCGCGCCCGCGGCCACCTGGCGGCGAATGTCCCCAAGTACGACCTCGCGGCCAACGATGCGGAAAACACCTTTGTAAACGGGCACGATCGGGCAGTGCCGGCAGAGGTGCTTGCATCCGCGGCTGGCTTCGGTTGATCCCACAATGCGGTAGCCCCCATCGGGCATGACAAGGTGCGCATACTTCTCGAGCCCGGGCATCCCCGTGCGATCCGGAACTTCGAATGCCAGCCGCTGCAAAGACACCATCGGCTCTTCCTGTGCCCTCGCCAGGTTCCGCTCGCCCGAAGCGATCCGCTCCGCTAGATGAACGAGGCCCTCTTCGAATTCGCCGCCAAGAACGGTAGAGACTCCCAGCGAACGCAGGTACTCCGCGTTCATTGGCGCGTAGAGGCCGTAGCAGCAGAGACTGGCCCGCGGATTTCGTTCGCGCAAACTAGGAATGAGCTGCGCCGCAAGTCTCGTTGCCGTATGCATAGGCAGATAAAGAGCAATAAGGTCGGCCGCTCGAATCGCCGCTTCGTCGAGCAATTGCCTAGTGAGATCCAGGCACACGACGCCGTGCCCGCGCCTACGCAGCCATGCCGCCGGCGAGGCCAGCCCGAATGGCTGCCGCCCAAGTTCATAGGTCGAGATCAGGACAATGTTCATGCTGATACCAGTATAGCTTCCCGACGCCCGGAATCGATTTCGGTTATCATAGAGGGCTATCGGTGGCAGGGACAAGGACGGCGAGAATGCCTCTATCCGCGGCAAATTCCTTCGGCACGCGCGACACTCTGAATGTCGGCGCACAGAGCTTCGAAATCCACCGTCTGGAAAGTCTTGAGAAGCAGGGCATATCCAACCTGGCAAAACTGCCTTTCTCCCTCCGCATCCTGCTAGAAAATCTTCTGCGCTGCGAAGACGGCCGCTTCGTGCGGGCCGACGACGTTCGCGCGCTGGCCACGTGGACTCCCGGGGTGGCGCAAAAGGAAATCGCGTTCATGCCAGCGCGCGTCCTGCTGCAGGATTTCACGGGTGTTCCGGCAGTGGTCGACCTTGCAACGATGCGCGAGGCCGTCAAGCACATGGGCGGCAACCCGAAGCTGATCAATCCGCTCTTCCCCGCCGAACTGGTCATCGATCATTCCGTTCAAGTCGACAGCTTCGGGAATGCCAACTCTTTCGGGCTAAATGCTGAAATGGAATTCCAGCGCAACGTGGAGCGCTATGCGTTCTTGAGGTGGGGTCAGACTGCGTTCCAGAATTTCAAAGTGGTCCCGCCGGACACCGGCATCTGCCATCAGGTAAACCTCGAATATCTCGCGCGGGTCGTTTGCGCCGTGCCTTCCGGGAAAAAAGTGCAGGCCTACCCCGATTCCGTGGTCGGCACCGATTCGCACACCACGATGGTGAACGCGCTCGGAGTTTTCGGCTGGGGTGTCGGCGGCATCGAGGCAGAAGCGGCCATGCTTGGCCAGCCGTCTTCGATGCTGATACCGGAGGTGGTGGGTTTCCGCCTGCACGGGCGTCTTAGCGAGGGCGCAACAGCGACGGATCTCGTCTTGACCGTGACCGAGATGCTTCGCAAGAAAGGCGTCGTCGGAAAATTCGTGGAGTTTTACGGTAGCGGACTCTCCAGCTTGAGTGTGCCGGACCGCGCCACCATCGCCAACATGGCTCCGGAGTACGGCGCAACGATGGGTTTCTTCCCCGTTGATGCCGAAACGCTGGCCTACTTGCGATTTACCGCGCGGCCGCACGAGCAGATCGCCCTGGTCGAGGCGTATTGCAAGGAACAATCGCTCTTCCGCACCGACGCCACTCCCGAACCGGCCTTCAACGACAAGCTCGAACTCGACCTCGGCTCGGTCGAGCCAACTGTCGCGGGGCCAAAGCGCCCGCAGGACCGCGTGGCGCTGCGCCAGGCGAAGAACTCATTCACGAAAATTGTCGAAGGCAGCCCGGACAAACACATCGCCATTCGAAACAACGGTGACTCCTTCGATTTCTCGAGCGGCGCTGTGGTCATCGCTGCCATCACGAGTTGCACGAATACTTCCAATCCGTCCCTGATGCTCGGCGCGGGCCTGCTCGCGAAAAAAGCGGTCGACCGTGGTCTGCACGTGAAGCCCTGGGTGAAGACAAGCTTTGCCCCGGGCTCGAAAGTCGTGACGGATTACCTGGTGTCGTCGGGCCTGATGCCCTACCTGGAAAAGTTGAAGTTCCATCTCGTCGGGTATGGTTGCACAACCTGCATCGGCAACAGTGGTCCCTTGCCGGAAGCCATCGGAGCCGCGATCAAGGAGAACAATCTCGTGGCCGTGGCGGTCCTCAGCGGCAACCGCAATTTCGAAGGCCGCATTCATCCGCTGGTGCGCGCGAACTATCTCGCTTCGCCGCCGCTCGTGGTCGCCTATGCGCTTGCGGGCCGCATGGACGTTGACCTGACTACCGAAGCGCTGGGTAAGGACACAGCGGGAAAACCGGTCTACTTGCGCGATATCTGGCCGACGCCGCAGGAAGTGGAAACGACGGTGCGCTCGGCAGTTTCCACGGACATGTACCGCAAGGTGTACGGCGAAATCTACGAAGGCGACGCGCACTGGAAGTCCATGCCCACGCCCGAAGGCGACTTGTACCGCTGGGATCCAAAGTCCACGTACATCAAGATGCCGCCTTATTTCGAAAACATGCCGAAAGATCCGCCGGGGCTCGCGGACGTTCACGGAGCGCGCGTCCTCGCAATTCTCGGCGACAGCGTCACCACGGACCACATTTCACCCGCCGGCTCTATTCCCGTCGATTCCCCCGCCGGCAAATATCTCATCGCGAACGGAGTTAAGCCTCACGAGTTCAACTCCTACGGCGCGCGGCGCGGCAATCACGAAGTGATGATGCGCGGAACTTTCGCCAATATCCGCCTCCGCAACCAGCTCGCGCCCGGCACAGAAGGCGGCTGGACCCTGTACCTCCCCAGCAGCGAGAAAATGTCCATCTACGACGCCGCGGTTCACTATCGAGAAGCCGGTGTGCCGCTGGTCGTAATCGCCGGCAAAGAGTACGGGTCGGGCTCTTCGCGCGACTGGGCCGCCAAGGGCACGCGTCTTCTCGGAGTACGCGCCGTAATTGCAGAGAGCTACGAGCGCATCCACCGCAGCAATTTGATCGGCATGGGAGTTCTGGCATTGGAATTCAAGCCGGGCGAAACCCGCGAGTCTCTGCGCCTGACCGGCCATGAAGTCTTCGAAATCGAAGGCGTCACGGGCCTCTCTCCTCGAAAAGAGCTGAAGGTCCGCGCGAAATCGGACGACGGCAAGGAAAAAACATTCACCGTAATTGCCCGCGCCGACACACCGGAAGAGGTTGCCTACTATCGTCACGGCGGCATTTTGCAGTACGTTCTCCGCCAGATGTTGTAATCGGTAGCAAACAAATTCCCGTGAGGATTTTTGTGCCAAGTAAAATGGTTTGGTCGCTTTTTCTGACGCTTTGCGCCACGATTTCCTCCTTTGGGCAGCAAGCGCAATCCCCCGCGGCGCCAACTTTCACGGCCATTCGCGCGGGAAAGCTTTTGGATGTCGAATCCGGACACCTGTTGGCGAACCAAATCATTCTTGTGCGCGACGCAAAGATCCAGGCGGTCGGCGAGAACCTCCCCATTCCCCCAGGCGCCAGTGTTATCGATCTTTCCAAAATGACCATGCTTCCTGGATTAATTGACTGTCACACGCATCTGGCTGACGGCGCGCGCGACACCGATCCCGTTGCCCAGCTTAAAAAAACCGCCGCGCAGGTTGCTCTTGAATCCGTGCCCAACGCACGCGTCTTCCTCGAATCCGGATTTACAACGGTTCGCGACGTTGGCGTCTACCGCGCGCTGGGCGACATCGCCCTGCGTGACGCGATTGCACGCGGATTCATCGTCGGCCCCCGCATGTTCGTCGCGGGAGCCTACATCACCATCACCGGCGGCGCTGGGGCCATGACCGGCTTCGCGCCGGATATTCAGCTCCCGTGGGATTTGCGTTATGGCGAGGCCAACAGCCCCTGGGAAGTGCGTCAGAAGGTCCGCCAACTGGCGCACGACGGTGTTGACCACATCAAAGTGCTCTCTACCGGAGCCGTGCTCACGCATGGCAGCAATCCCGGCTCTCTCGAATTCACTCCCGAAGAGCTGGTGGCCGCCGTAAGTGAAGCCAGGAATTTCGGCCTTCGTGTCGAAGCCCATGCGCACGCTGCCGAAGGGATTAAGAATGCTATCCGCGCCGGCGTCGCCTCCGTCGAACACGCCACGCTTATCGACGACGAAGGCATTGCACTCGCCAAAGAGCGCGGCACGTACCTCGACATGGATATATATGACGAAGAGTGCATCCAGGAGGAAGGCAAGAAGAGCAATATTCCTCCGGATTTTCTCGAACACGACCGCGACCTCGGGGAGGCTCAGCGTCAGCGCTTCGCAAAGGCGGTCCGCGCAGGAGTGAAAATGTCGTTTGGCACGGACGCCGGCGTGTGCCCCTACGGCTTCAGCGCCCGTCAATTCGCATTCATGGTGAAATACGGCATGACGCCCATCCAAGCCATACGATCCGCAACAACAAATGCAGCGGACCTGCTGGGTAAATCAAATCTCTTTGGCTCCCTGCAGCCCGGAAAGTATGCGGACATCATCGCCGTCACCGGCGACCCTCTATCGGATATTCGCATCCTCGAACATGTGAATTTCGTAATGAAGGAGGGGAAGATCTACAAGCAGGAACCGTAATTCACATTCAATTCCAGGCTTGAGAGCGAGGGCGCATTCAGCGGCGCCCTTCTTTTTTTTGCGCCAAAACGAGGCCTCGCGGCGTCGGCAGTAGAAGCACGGAAAGCAATCCTTCGCTTTCGAGCTTCAATGCTGCCTCGCGCACGGTTTTCATGGCCGAGCTCGCATCGTGCATGACGATCAACCCATGCGGATTCATCTGCGGAAGGAAGCGCCGAACTTCCTTCTCACGCAATGGCGCGTCGCTGTCGCAGAAAAGCAAGTCGATTCTGCCGTCCAGTTGTATCTCCAGGCTCGATTCATTCCGCGCCTCAATCCATTCGCCAAGTCCTGACGAGGCAAACCGCTTCCGCGCGGACGCAAAAACCTTCTGGTCGTATTCGCACGTGACCACACGGCCAAATCCGTTGGACTTCAGTCCTTCCGCGATGTGCAGTGTGCTGAGCCCCGAAAAGGTTCCGGTCTCCACCACCAGCTCCGGCTTGATTGTGGTTACGAGGACCTTCAGAAAATCGAGCACTTCCGCTTCCGCGCTCATGGAGTCGTACATGTGCCAGCGCTCCGGGTGAGGACATTCCGGCGTGGCTTTGTGGTATTCCTGCTGCAAAACGTCGCCGCGCGAAGCGATGTGCTCTACGATGCGGTGCTCTTTCTTAAGCGCGTGAAATTGGCTCTTGATACGCCAAAGTAACACCGCGCCAAAAAGAATGGTGGCGACGCTCGCGGTCTGCGCGTTCGATAACCCGAAGAAAGACCGCGGATTGATGCGAATAAATTCGATCAAGAAGCGAGCGGCGCCCGTCAAAATCAGGTAGTTGGCAAAAATTTCGCCCTTGGCCTTGGGACCTCGCAGAGCCTTTGTCCCCATGTGCCACAGAAAAGCCGCAATCACAAGCCAGATGAACAATTCGTAAAGCGGTGTAGGGTGAACGCGCTCCGTCGTCGGCACGATTCCGTTGGGAAAACTCATCCCCCACGGCAGCGATGTAGGAATACCGTAGTCGCCGTCGCCGGAGAGGAAGCATCCGATACGCCCGATGGCGTAGCCGGCGGCAGCGGCCGGCGAACAAGCATCAAGAAACTCGAGGAGTGGAATCTTCGCGCTCTTCCCCAGAAGAGCCAGCGCCGCGAATCCACCCAGGAACCCGCCGAACCACGCGAATCCCACGCGGCTGAAAATGTACGGCCAGGGGTCGGCAAAAAATTCGCTCGGGGTTTCCAACACATGATAGAGCCGCGCGCCGGCAATCCCCGCTAGCCCCGCCACCCCGATGATCATGAAAGCGTCCGCTTGCAGTTTGCGCCGCTTGAAATCCGCATCCAGGATGTAGGCGGCGCAGAGAAGAGCGGTCGCAACCATCAATCCGAATGTGGGAAGAGAGAGCGGGCCCAGATGTATGTAGGGAATCATGTCAATGAGACGAGCTTTTGCCCACGAAAGTATACACGACGCTGCCGGTAAGTCCGGTCAAGACCGTTTGTGGAGAAGAAATCCAAGGGCAAGCCAAACACCGAGCGCGACCCACTCCGCCGGAGTGAAATGCCCGGGGAAAATGGGAAGCAATTTCATAAGCAGCAGGAGCAGTGAAATTACGATTCCAAGCCCCGTAATCGCGCGCAACCTTGGTCGTTGCTCCACAAGCCAAAAAGACAAGCAAGCCGCGAGCCACCCGAACGCAGAGGCCATCGAGCCCACCTCGGTCACCGGCACCAGCAACGCGTCGCCGAGGAATAGCCCGAGTAGCGTGCCCACGGTGACTCCCATGACGGCGACGGAAGGAGTAGAAAATCTTTCGTGGATCACGCCAAAGCGCGCCGCAATCGTGCCCCGGCGCCCAAACGCAAAAAGCAAACGGGTCGAGGCGGCGAAGTTGCCGTTGAAGCATTGAAACAAACCGAATAGCCCCATGGTAAAGATCAGGCTGACCGGCCACCTCGCGCCGAGCGCTCCCTCGAAAGCAATGGCGGTGGCGAAGCGCTTTCCAAGCAGGCTCTGCCACGGAGCAATGTAAGCCACCGCGGCGATAGCAAGCGCGTAGAAAAACGCTCCGATGCCCAGAGCGAGCGCAATGGCCCGCATGTAACTCTTCCCGCGAAAGTCCGGATTGGCCTCCTCCGCATATTTCGGAACGGACTCGAAGCCGGTCATAAAATAAGGGACGATTTGCAGCGTGAACAGGATCGAGACAAGCGGAGTTGCGCGAAATACCGGATGAAAATTGGCGGAAGCGCCACGCGTGGCGCTGACTCCTACAATGACCACGAAAAGCAACAGAATCGCACTGGTCATGGTTTTCTGAAAATTCGCGCTGAGGCGGATGCCGCGGTAATTGAGGACGGCGAGAAATGTTGTAATCGCGATTCCCAGAATGAGCCGGGGCAGAAACACCGGCTGCCCTGCAACTCGATATAATTCGAACGAATTGAGCGACGGAAAAATGTACGCGGAGATTTTGCCGAGAGCGACCGCTTCCCAAGGGCAGACGATAAAATAGGCAAGAAGCATTATCCAGCCGGTGAAATAGCTGACGATGGGCGGAAAAACCTGTCCCGTGTAAGCAGCCTCGCCGGCCGCATCCGGAAGGCGCAGCACCCATTGCCCGTACACGTAGCCGACGGGCAGCAAAATAATTCCGCCCAGTGCGAAGCCCAGGATGGCGCCCAGCGGTCCGCCGCGCCCGAGCCAGTCGTCCATCAGCACGAGCCAGCCGATGCCGATCATTGTGCCGAAAGCCAGCGCGAAGTAATCGTGGAGCCGAAGTTTGCGCGCCAGGGTGGGCATCTAGAGCACGCAAAGCAGTTCGAAGAGAAGATTGGCGGCAAGCAGAGAGGTAATCTCGCCGGTATCATAAGGCGGCGAGACCTCGACCAGGTCGCACCCTACAATGTTCAATCCGCGAAGCGCGCGCACGAGCTCCAGAATTTGCACGCTCGTGATCCCGCCCACCTGCGGCGTCCCCGTCCCGGGAGCGTAGGCAGGATCGACGGCATCAATGTCCAGAGTGACGTACACCGGCTTCCCACGAAACGCCTTCAAATGTCGTTGAACGGCCGCCATACCCTTCTCGTGAAATTCTTCGGCCGTCACCATTTTCACTTTGTGGGCGCGCGCAAAGTCGAAGTCATCTTCGCCGTAAACCTGTCCGCGGAGGCCAATCTGCAACACACCGCCGTCCCCCAAGAGGCCTTCTTCAAAAGCGCGGCGGAACGGCGTCCCATGCGAGTACTTGCTGCCGAAATATTCGTCCCACAAATCGTTGTGGGCGTCGAATTGAATTAACGAAACCTGCCCACGCTTCTTCGCCACGGCACGCAGAATCGGCAAGCTGATTGAGTGATCTCCTCCCACGCAAACGCAGCGTGCACCCGCCTGCAATACGGGCCGGATCCCCTCTTCGATCCGGCGAAAAGTGTCCTCGATGGACAGCGGATTGACGGAAAGATCTCCGAAATCAGCAATGCGATACTTGGCGAAGGGATTTACATTCAAGACAGGATTCCATGGCCGGATAATCGCCGATTGCGCGCGGATATTACGCGGGCCGAAACGCGGTCCCGGCCGATAGGTCGTCCCGCCATCAAAAGGCACTCCCACCAGGGCGATCTCCAGCTCTTCGGGATCTGAAATATGCGGCAAACGCATAAACGTGGAAATGCCCGTAAAGCGCGCGTGGGTGAGTGCATCAACCGGTTCGGGATGAGGTAAACGAAACTTCCGTTGCACTGGAGGCATGGCCGTGCATCTTAGTTTCCCGAAATGTCTAAAGTCAACGCGCAGCCATCCTCATGGGACACTCAAAATTGACTCGCCATTCATCGTCTGCTAACAAGCGGCGCTTAAAAACATGCCCGCGGGTGAATTCGCCTGTAGCGGCCCGGAAAAGTCTGTCCTCTGATGCATTTTTCCTATGCCATCTCAAGAGCCGCTCAGGACCAAATCCGCCAAGGAGAATTCTCGTATGCATAATTGTCTTACAAGGACGATTGCTGTCATTTCCGCAGCGGCCTTGACACTATTGCCGGTTACTCCAGCTTTTGCCGATCACGACGATTCTTCGACCAGTACCCCCATCAAACATCTGGTCGTGATCTTTCAGGAAAACGTCTCGTTCGACCACTATTTCGGAACCTATCCGAATGCGCTGAACCAAGCGGGTGAGCCAGTCTTTCACGCCAGGCGCGGCACGCCAACAGTGAACGGCTTGAGCCCGGCGCTTCTGAACAACAATCCAAACTTGAATCCCGCGAACGGCGCGGGTGCGACCAATCCGTTTCGTCTGGATCGCTCCCAGGCGGTGACGGCAGATCAGGATCATGGCTATCTGGCCGAGCAACGGGCCTTTGATATGGGATTGATGGATTTGTTCCCCAAGTTCGTCGGCACGCCCGGACCGCCGCCCGCCGGAGGGGGTATCACCAGCACCACGGGTCTGAATCTGGGTTATTACGATGGCAACACGGTGACTGCCCTCTGGAATTATGCGCAGCATTTCGCCATGAGCGACAACTCCTACAGTACGACGTTTGGCCCTTCCACGCCGGGTGCGATAAACCTGATTTCGGGTCAAACCAACGGGGTAGCCAGCACGCTGAACGGAACCGGAGATGAAGTCGACGGCGGCAACGGATCGCTGACAGTGGTTGGCGACCCCGACCCGATCGGAGATGTCTGCTCCAACCCGACGCGAAATCAGGTCACCATGGGAGGAACGAACATTGGCGACCTGCTAAGCATAGCGGGTGTGAATTGGGGATCGTTCATGGGCGGGTTTAATCTCTCGATCACGAACTCCAACGGCACCACGGGCTGCAACAGGAGCTCGACTGGACTCGCAGGGACTACTAAGGATTACATTCCACACCACGCGTGGTTCGAGTACTACACATCTACGGCCAATCCCAACCACACCCGGCCGGCCTCCATCGCCGAAATTGGGCACAACGGCCCGGCCAACCATGAATATGACCTCGGGGACTTCTTTGCCGCGGTCCAGGCAGGCAACTTCCCAGCCGTGAGCTTCCTCAAGGCCCAAGCTTACCAGGACGGGCACGCCGGCTATTCCGACCCGTTGGATGAGCAGCATTTGCTAGTCAAGGTGGTCAACTTCCTGCAATCCCGGCCTGAGTGGCGCAGCACAGCAGTCGTCATCATGTACGACGATTCCGATGGATGGTACGACCATCAGATGGGACCCATCGTCAACCAGCCCACCGGCCCGGCGGACGCACTAAGTGGTCCAAATGGGTGCGGTAGCGCCGCGAACTCGTTGCCTGGAATCGATCTGGGCAACACACACGCGCTTGGTCGCTGTGGCTATGGTCCACGTCAGCCGCTGCTCGTGGTCTCCCCGTGGGCTCGCAAAAATTTCGTCGACCACTCTGTCACAGACCAGACCTCAGTCCTGCGGTTCATCGAGGACAACTGG
>Ga0307477_10003825_pt1 | contig 11079 bp, 6 predicted proteins | sample atmos_gasesECM2C_FD_203316 | JGI IMG/M metagenome (GOLD analysis project Ga0307477, IMG submission 203316) | Hardwood forest soil microbial communities from Morgan-Monroe State Forest, Indiana, United States - atmos_gasesECM2C_515 | ecosystem: Environmental > Terrestrial > Soil > Temperate... | reverse complement strand
GGCGCTCTCCGCGGAATGGTTTCCACCGACGGCACCGCCGCCGACCAACTGATCTTCGAAGCGAAGCAGCTACCTCTTATGGCCGGACAGGAACTGGCTGGCCACGTGACATGCCGTCAATCCTACGATTGGCAGAAGGGCTCCATCGATCTGGCTACTTCTCCCTGGGCCGAAGAGATGGGCGAAGCCGGTGCAAGTCCGGACAGCCACAAGTTCAAGGTCGTCGCTTACGATTACGGCATCAAGCAGAATATTCTTCGCTTGCTTGTCGATCACCACTGCGACGTCACCGTCGTGCCAGCCGCGACTTCCGCGGAAGACGTGCTTTCGCGCGGCCCCGACGGCGTCTTTCTCTCGAATGGTCCGGGTGATCCCGAGCCCATCACCTACGCGATTGAAAATATTCGCAAGCTGCTGGGCCGCGTCCCCGTTTTCGGCATCTGCCTCGGTCACCAACTCTGCGGGCTAGCTCTGGGCGGCAAAACCTTCAAGCTGAAATTCGGCCACCACGGCTCGAATCATCCGGTAAAGAATCTTCTGACCAATCAGGTCGAAATCACCGCGCAGAATCACGGTTTTTGTGTGGATCCTGACTCGCTGCCTTCAAGCGATGTCGAAGTTACGCACCTGAACCTGAATGACAACACCAACGAGGGCCTTCGTCACAAAAATCTTCCCCTCTTCAGCGTGCAGTACCATCCCGAAGCCTCGCCTGGCCCGCACGATTCGCACTACCTTTTCACCCAGTTCACCGACATGATGGAAGAATTTCAGACCCCCGGGAGCTCCCGCGGATGACGCGACACGCCAAAGGGAATAGATGCCTAAACGTAAAGACATCCACAAAATCCTGATTATCGGCTCCGGCCCTATCGTTATTGGCCAGGCGTGCGAGTTTGACTATTCCGGCGCTCAAGCCTGTAAGGCCCTCCGCAGCGAAGGCTACGAAATCGTGCTCGTGAACTCCAATCCCGCCACGATCATGACCGACCCGGAATTGGCTCACCGCACCTATATCGAACCGCTCACCAGGGAATATCTCGAGGAAATCATCATCAAAGAGCGGCCGGATGCGCTTCTCCCCACTGTCGGCGGCCAGACCGCCTTGAATCTTGCCGTCGAACTCGCCGAATCCGGCATCCTCGAAAAGCACAAGGTCGAAATGATCGGCGCCTCTCTTCGCGCCATCAAAGTCGCCGAAGACCGCCTCTGGTTCAAGGACGCTTGCCGCAAGATCGGCCTCGAAGTTCCCGCGTCCGCCCTCGTCAACAGCGCGCAGGACGCCATGCGTCTCTGTGACCAGCTCGGCTTCCCTCTGGTGATCCGCCCTTCGTTCACTCTTGGCGGCACTGGCGGTTCCATCGCCTACAACAAGGAAGAGTTCGCCGAGGCCATTTCCCACGCTCTGGACATGAGCCCCGTTCACGAAGCGCTTGTCGAAGAATCCGTTCTCGGCTGGAAAGAATACGAACTCGAAGTGATGCGCGATTACCGCGACAACTTCGTCGTCATCTGCTCCATCGAGAACTTCGACCCCATGGGTGTGCATACCGGCGACTCCATCACCGTTGCGCCCGCGCAAACCCTTACCGACAAGGAATACCAGCGCATGCGCGATGCCGCCGCGGCCATCATCCGCGAAGTCGGCGTCGAAACTGGTGGCTCCAACGTGCAGTTCGCCATCAATCCCGAAAACGGCCGCATGGTTGTGATTGAAATGAACCCGCGCGTCTCTCGCAGTTCGGCGCTTGCAAGCAAGGCCACTGGCTTCCCCATCGCTAAAATTGCCGCGCGCCTTGCCGTCGGCATGTCGCTCGACGAAATTCCCAACGACATTACGAAGAAAACACCGGCTTGTTTCGAGCCCACCATCGACTACGTCGTCGTCAAAATTCCCAAGTGGCAGTTCGAAAAGTTCCCCGGCGCAGACAGCACCCTCGGCACGCAGATGAAGTCGGTCGGCGAAGTCATGTCCATCGGCCGCACTTTCAAGGAAGCGCTGCAAAAGGGAATCCGCTCCCTCGAGCCCAGCACTCCCTGGCGCGCCCCAGCGGAGACTCCCGATTCGCTGCTTCGCGAAAAGCTTGCCACACCGCGGCCGAACCGTATTCACTGGATTCTTACGGCCGTCGAGCGCGGCCTTCCCGCCGAAGAAATCCGTGACCTCACAAAAATCGATCCCTGGTTCATTCACCAGATTGAAGAGATCATTGCCGCAAATCGCCGCGCTGCCAGTGTCACCGTCGAAACCGCTTCGAAGGACCTTCTCCGCGAAGTGAAGCGTATCGGCACCAGTGATGAACACCTCGCGCAAATCTGGAAAACCACCCCCGCCGTCGTCCGTCTACAACGCGCCCGCTACGGTGTCGCTCCCGTTTTCAAGCGCGTCGATACCTGCGCCGCCGAATTCGAATCCTTTACCCCGTATATGTATTCCAGTTACGAAGATGAAGACGAGTCCGATGCCAGCCACAAACAAAAAATCATGATCCTCGGCAGCGGTCCCAACCGCATCGGGCAGGGAATTGAGTTCGATTACTGCTGTTGCCACGCCTCTTTCGCTCTCCGCGCGGACGGCTTCGAATCCATCATGGTCAATTGCAATCCCGAAACGGTTTCTACCGACTACGACACCTCGGACCGCCTCTACTTTGAGCCTCTGACCCTCGAGGACGTCCTCGCCGTCGTCGAACGCGAAAAGCCCCAGGGTGTTATCGTGCAGTTCGGCGGACAGACGCCCTTGAATCTTGCGCTCGAACTCAAACGCAACGGCGTTCCGATCGTCGGTACCGCTCCCGAATCCATCGACCTTGCGGAAGACCGCCGCCGCTTCGGCCGCTTGCTCGAAGAATTGCGCATTCCCCAACCGCGCAACGGCACGGCGCTCGTGCCCGAGGAAGCCGCCCGCGTTGCCGCCGAAGTCGGCCTTCCCGTGCTCGTTCGTCCCAGTTATGTCCTTGGTGGCCGCGCGATGGTGATCGCCTACGACGTCAACACCGTTCAGGAATACGTTGCTCAGGCTGCGATGATGGGTCCCGCGCGCCCGGTCTTGATCGATCAGTTCCTCGAAGAGGCGACGGAAGTCGATGTCGACGCTCTTGCTGACGGCAAGGATGTTGTCATCGGCGGCATCATGGAGCACATCGAAGAAGCCGGCGTGCACTCAGGCGATTCTTCTTGCGTCTTGCCGCCCGTCAGCCTCTCTGACACGGTCCTCAGTACCATTCGCGATTACACCAAGCGCCTCGCCATCGCCCTCAAGGTCGTTGGCCTGATGAACGTCCAGTACGCCATCCAGCGCGACACCGTTTATGTCCTGGAAGTGAATCCTCGCGCCTCGCGTACGGTGCCTTACGTCAGCAAGGCCACGGGTGTGCCGCTCGCCAAAGTGGCTGCACGCCTCATGGTAGGCCGCCGCCTGGCTGATATGAAGCTTCCCCTGATTCATCACAACGGCGTCGCGGAAATTGCCGTCCGCGATTTCTACTGTGTCAAATCGCCTGTGTTCCCCTTCAACAAGTTCCGTGGTGTCGACACAATCCTTGGCCCGGAGATGCGCTCCACCGGCGAAGTCATGGGCATTTCTACTTCTTACGGCCAGGCGTTTGCCAAAGCGCAGCTTGCTGCCGGTCAGAAGCTTCCGAGTTCCGGCACCGTGTTCATCAGCGTCAACGACCGTGACAAGCGCGGCATCGGTCCTCTCGGCAAAGAACTCGCCGCCCTCGGCTTCAAGCTTGTGGCCACGCGCGGCACCTCCGCCGCTTTTCACGCCGCCGGCGTCCCCTGCGATGAAGTCTTCAAGGTTAACGAGGGCCGTCCGAATATTGTCGACCTCATCAAGACCGGTAAAATCCATCTGGTCATCAATACTCCCCTCGGCCGCGAATCTTTCTATGACGAGAAATCGATTCGTCGCGCCGCTATTCGCTACAACATTCCCTGCATTACGACTCTCTCGGCAGCTCACGCCGCAGTCCGCGGCATTCACGCGCTTATCGAGTTGCAGCGCGAGGTAAACTGCCTTCAGGACCTGCACCGGAATGGCGTTGCCGCCTCCGGCACCACCGCTGCCGGAGACTAACCCATGATCATAAGTGGCATTTTTCCTGCTCTTGTCACTCCCTTTGAACCCGATGGCAGTGTCTCGCCGAAGGGCGCAAAGGGAAACATCTGCCGGTACAATGAGACCGCTCTCGCCGGCTATGTCGTCCTTGGCTCGACCGGTGAATCTGTCTTGCTCTCGCGCGAGGAGGCGGATTCGGTCCTGGCCGCCGCAAAAGAGGTCGCCGCCCCGGGAAAAATTCTTATTGCGGGTACTGGCGCCGAATCCACTGCCGAAACCATCGCCCGCACAAAACGAGCCGCCGAATTGGGATACGCTGCGGCTCTCGTCAAAACACCGTATTACTACAAACCCGTCTACAAATCCGAAACTTACTTCCGGCACTACCGCGCGGTTGCCGACGCATCACCGATTCCCGTGCTCCTCTATTCCGTCCCGCAGTTTACGGGCGTCACTCTGGAAACTCCCGAGATCCTCACACTGGCCGCGCATCCGAACATCGTCGGAATCAAAGACAGTTCGGGCAATATCCAGCGTGTCGCTGAAATTGTTGCGGGCGCCGCGGGCGATTTTCAGGTGCTCACGGGAGGTGCCGCCGTAATTTATCCGGCCCTTGCCGTTGGTGCGCGCGGAGCCATTTTGGCCTTGGCCTCCGCCTTGCCTGAAAAATGCGCCGAGTTATTTCACCTCGTACAGTCGGGCCGCCACCACGATGCCAAAACGTTGCAGCTCCAATTGGCCATCGCCTCCAAACGCATCGTCTCTGAACACGGTATTCCCGGCGTAAAGTACGCTATGGATCTCCGCGGCTACCATGGCGGGCTGCCGCGCTTGCCGCTTCTACCCCTCACCGAGGAGAAGAAGCAGTCAATCGCTGCCGTAATTGCGCAAATACATCCTGCCGCCGCGCGCGTCTAAGCCTTCGAGGCTTGCCGTCACTTTTCGCCGCCGGTAACATCTAAGCGCTCATGGACTGTCGCGCCCTCTTACCCCACCAGTTGCCGCACGCGTCGAAGCTCTTCCGCGACTATGTCGAGAATTTTTCCAAGCTCGAGTCTTTTTACGATCACCCGCCGGCGCTGAAGTCCGCCCTCTCCTACGCCCGCAAGCTGGAATTTCCCCGGGAACGCCGCATGGAGGTCGCCGGCATTTTGCGCTCCCAGAATCTTCTGTACGGCAGCGGCGCGGCGGCAGAAGAAAACCTTCAGCGGCTCGAGCAGGGCGCGGTCGCCGTGGTTAGCGGCCAGCAGGTTGGGCTCTTTGGTGGCCCGGCTTACGCTTTCTACAAGGCTTTGTCGGCGATCGAGGGCGCGCGCAAACTCACTCGCGAAGGAGTCGCGGCGGTCCCCATTTTCTGGATGGCCACTGAAGATCACGATGTCGAGGAAGTCCGCCACACGACCTGGTTCGACGATGGCCAGCTCATTAACCTCGCGCTGCCTAAGACTGAAGAGGACGCCCGGCCGGTGGGCAGCATTCGCCTGGGTAACGAGATCGACGATCTTGTTCGCGAAGCGACCGTCAGGCTCGCGGGCGCCGACGGCACGAGCCTCGCCGCGATCCTGCACGAGGGCTATACTCCCGTGGCAAGCTATAGCAGTGCCTTCGCCCGGCTCTTCGCCCACATCTTCGCCGATTATGGCCTCATCCTTCTCGACCCCCTCGACGAACAGCTTCACCGCATCGCCGCTCCCGTTCTTACCGCCGCTCTCGCGGAGCGCGATGAACTGAACGAATTGCTGCTGAGCCGCGGCAAGGAGCTCGACCGGGCCGGCTATGAGCCTCAGGTGAACGTCACCTCGCGCAGCACCGTTCTTTTTTCGATGGAGGAAGGGAAGCGCGAGGTAATCACCGCCTCTAACGGAACCTTCACCTGCGGTTCGCGCGTGGCCTCCCGCGAAGAATGGTTTGATCGCGTCGATACCCATCCAGAACTCTTTAGCCCCAATGCGCTGCTTCGTCCTGTCGTGCAGGACTATCTGCTCCCCACCGCTGCTTACTTCGGCGGACCCGCCGAAATCGCCTACTTTGCGCAATCTCAGGTGCTCTACCAGAGGCTTCTTGGCTACATGCCCGTCCTGCTTCCTCGCGCAGACTTCACCCTCCTCGATCCCAAGGCGATCCGCCTTCTCAAAAAGTACAAATTGCAGGTAGAAGACGTCTGGTGTGGCTCGCAGTGTCTTCGCAATCGCATGTACAACTCGCACGTCCCCAAGAAATTAGCGCGCGAATTTGATTCTAATCTCCGTCACATTGAGAAGAGCATCAAGCGCTTGCACAAGGCCATCGCCAAGGTCGATCCCACCATCCAGGGAACCATCGTCCGCGCCGAAAAACGTATCCACTACCAGGTCGAGAAATTGCGCCACAAGACGGGTTCCTCGCTCGACCGTCACGAAAGAATCATCGAGCAGCACGAAAAATTCCTCGAAAACCTTCTCTACCCCCAAAAGGGCCTCCAGGCGCGGGATCTCTGTTTTCTTCCATTCCTCGCTCGTTGGGGCCACCGTGGTTTGGATGAGTTGCGCAAGCTCGTCAGTCTCAAAAAGCCTGGTCTGCATTACATCGTCCCCATCCCCTGAGTTTTGGCAGAATGGTGTGTAGCCGCCGGTCTTCTTTGGACGGCTCAGCCACGACGTTTGACCTGCACGCCTGCCCGCGCGCTGCGGGTGGGGAGCGGACACAGTCTGGGAATTTCAGACCGGGAGATAACGAATGCAAGCGATCCGCGTGAAAACCGCTCGCCGTACCGAAATGCTGGACATCACGAACGAAGTGCAACGCCTGGTCACCGCTCTCGGCATCCGCACCGGCACCTGTTTCCTCTATGTCCCGCATACCACCGCCGGTGTTCTCATCAATGAGCACGCTGATCCGGATGTTGCCTCGGACGCTGAGGGCGCGCTCGATCGCATCGTTCCGATGGCTGGTCCCTACCGCCACTCCGAAGGAAATTCTGACTCCCACGTGAAAACCATGCTCGTTGGCGTTAGCCAATTCGTTTTTGTCGAAGAAGGCAAACTTGCTCTCGGCCGCTGGCAGGGAGTCTTTTTTGCCGAATTCGATGGCCCCCGCGAACGCAAGATCTATGTAAAGGTCCTGCCGGACCGCGTCTAGCAGAACCGTTCTCGACAGCCTCTTTGTTGGCGCACAGCCCACTCGTGTGTCCCATGTCCGTACGATTGCCGAATCCTGAGTCCTTTTGCTGCAGCCTCGTTGGCACACCATCACCTGCCATCGGTGCTGTACCGGCCGCCTTCTGAGGCGCGTTATCTGCGCCCCGGGCGGTTTTGCGGGGTAGGCGCCGTTCGGACTCGCTGCGGCATCTCAACCGTGACGCATTGCATCGTGCCCTCCGTCCGGTCTCCTCGCCATGCTGCCCTGGCCGCCTGTATGCTACAGTTTCATCAATGCAAAAATTGGGCGTCTACATCCAGGTGCCGTTCTGCCAGACGAAGTGCACTTACTGCAACTTCCACACCGGCGTCGTGTCTGCTACCCGCTTTGCTCCCTATGCCGAAGCCGTCTGCCGCGAGATTTGGAATCACCGCTCTCTTCTTGATGCGGCTGGCCTCTCCCTGCCCGCAGACCTTGTCGTGGACACTGTCTATATCGGCGGCGGCACGCCCAGCCTTCTTGATCCTGACTTGCTTAACGAAATGCTTCAAGCTATCTGCGATTCCTTCCCCTGTGGCTTCGAAGAGGTCACGCTCGAGGCCGACCCTGAAACCATCGAACCCGAAAAGGCTGTTTGCTGGGCCCGATCGGGCATCAATCGCATCAGCTTCGGCGCGCAATCCTTCATCGATGAAGAATTGAAGTCCGCCGGCCGCACGCATCGCTCCGCCGACATCTACAAAGCGGTGCCGGTCCTCCGCAATGTGGGTCTCAAAAATCTCAGCTTCGATCTGATCGCAGGCCTCCCCGGGCAAACTGACGCTTCTTGGCGTCGCTCGCTCAAGGAGCTGGTCGCGCTATCTCCGGAGCACGTCTCCATCTACATCATGGAAATTGACGAAGGCAGCCGGCTTGGCCTTGAGGTTCTCCAAGGCGGTTCCCGCTACAGCGCCAAAAATCTTCCCGCCGAAGAATCAATGGCCGACTTTTACGAACTGGCGCAGCGCGAACTCAAGTCTGCCGGGTATCAACAATATGAAATCTCCAACTGGGCCAAGCCAGGCTTTGCTTCGCAACACAATCTGAAATACTGGCGCCGCGAACCCTATCTCGGGTTTGGCGCGGGCGCTCATTCCTTTTCGGGCACGCAGCGCTGGGCCAATGTGCATGACGCTGCAGCCTACGGCGCCGCCATCTCCTCGGGGAAAGCCGCCTCGCAATCCATCGAGTCTGTCACCGACGAACTCGCTCTCGAGGAGGAATTGTTCCTGGGGTTGCGGCAGTTGGCCGGCATCGATCTGGCCCGCCTCAAGCGCCAATACGGCGTCAACCTCGAAGAAAAAATCATCCGCTTGGCGTCTAATGGGATGGTAGAACGCCAAGGAGACATGTTGCGCCTTGCCGCAGACAAGCTGAGCATCTCCAACGAGGTAATCGTGGAACTGCTTCGCTAAAGCCGATTTATGCGCCGGTCCTGCGCTTCTAGTTACCGAGCTTCACAGTTTTCGGGGAGACTCCTGTTAGTTGTCATCCCGGGCGCAGCAAGAGATCTGCTTTTTTGGCAAAATGCGGCGTGCAGCCGCAACCCCCGGAATTACCCATACAACGAGGACGAAATGACCTACACGGTGGCAAAAGGCAATCAAATGGTCGACCCGGACCACGTCAGTCCCGCCGACAACGTTGTGGACCTACGCAGCGACACCGTCACTCGCCCCAGCAACGAGATGCGCCGTGCCATGGCCGCGGCCGAAGTTGGCGACGACGTCTACGGCGAAGATCCCACCGTCAATCGCCTCCAGAAGCGTGCTGCTGAAATCTTCGAAAAAGAAGCCGCGCTCTTTGTTCCCACCGGCTGCATGGGCAATCTAATCTCTATAAAGCTCTGGACCCACCACGGCAACGAGGTCATCTGCGAAGAGCGCAGCCATGTCAATCTGTACGAGCTCGCCTCCATGTCTGCCATTGCCGGTTGTATGCCGCGAGCGGTCCGCGCTGGTGACGACGGCATCATGACCTGGAACCAGGTCCATACCGCGATTCGCCCCGAAATCTACTACGACTCGCAAACTGCCCTGGTCTGCCTCGAGAACACCAGCAATATGGCGGGCGGCACGGTCTATCCCACCGAGCGCATCGACGAGATTTGCGAGAAGGCTCATTTCCTGGGCCTGAAAGTCCACCTGGATGGCGCGCGCATTTTCAACGCTGCCACGGCGCTCAAGGAGAGTGTCGCTCGCATGACCGGGCACGTCGATTCCGTAATGTTCTGTCTCTCCAAAGGACTCGGCGCGCCCGTCGGTTCCATGATTGTTGGTTCGAAGGATTTCATCGCCCGCGCGCGTGTTTATCGCAAAATGTTTGGCGGTGGTATGCGGCAGGTAGGCATTATCGCTGCAGCCGGATTGGTCGCACTCGAAACATCGCCTTCTCGGCTCCAAGAGGATCACGAGAACGCGCAGCGCCTGGCACTGGGAATTGCCCGCATACCCGGTTTGAAGATCGCTCCCGCCAGCGTTTGCAGCAACATCGTGATCTTTGACTGCGCCGCCAGCGGCATGAACGCGGTCGAGATTTGCGACGCTTTGCACGCCAAAGGCGTCTGGGCGCAGGATACTGCTCCGTACTCCGTGCGCATGGTCACGCACTGGGATGTGGACTCCGCGGGCATCGATCGCGCGGTCTCGGAATTGGCGTCCGTCGTTGGTAAAAAGGCCAGCCGCAGCGCTTAATGCCGGTTTCTGGCCGTCCAGCGTTTACCCGCCGCCCCATGGTTCGAATCGCGACGCCTTCATGCAAGAAACCGCTCTATAAGTTAAACTTTTATTGCTTATAGCTTTAGCCCATAGCGAGGCTTCGTGGACTTCACTTTCACCGACGAACAGAAACATCTGCGCAAATCCGTCCGCGAATTCGCCGAGGGCGAAATCGGGCCGCACGTCATGGAGTGGGACGAAACCTCCCACTTTCCAACGGAAATTCTTCCGAAGCTCGCCGAAATGGGCTTGATGGGCGTCATTTTCCCCGAGCACTACGGTGGCGCCGGCCTCGGCTACATTGAATATGCAATCGTTATAGAAGAATTGGCGCGCGTCGACGGCTCCGTAGGCCTCTTTGTTGCCGCCCACAATTCACTCTGCTCGAACCACATCTACAAGTTCGGCAGCGAAGAACAAAAGAGGAAGTACCTCGTGCCTCTCGCCCAGGGCAAGAAACTTGGCGCATGGTCTCTGACGGAACCCGAAGCCGGCTCCGATGCTGGCGGCACGCGCACTACCGCCGTCCACGATGGCAAAGGCTGGCTTCTCAACGGTTCCAAAACCTTCACCACCAACGGCACCTATGCGGACATCTGCGTGGCTATGGCGGTCACGGACAAATCCAAGGACTCGCACGGCATCAGTGCCTTCATCCTGGAGAAGGGCATTCCAGGTTTCCGCCCTGGCAAGAAGGAAAACAAGCTGGGCATGCGCGCCAGCGACACTTCCGAAGTGATCTTCACGGACTGCCGCATCCCCGCCGAAAATCTGCTCGGCCCGGAGGGCGAAGGTTTTATCAGCAGCCTGAAAATTCTCGATGGTGGCCGTATTTCCATCGCGGCGCTGGGCCTCGGCATGGCGCAAGGCGCACTCGAAGCAGCCACGCGCTATGCCAAGCAGCGCAAGCAATTCGGTCAGCCCATCAGCGAGTTCCAGGCCATTCAATTCAAACTGGCCGACATGGCCACGCAGGTGGAAGCCGCGCGCCTCCTCGTTTATCAGGCCGCGTGGCTCGCCGATCAGAAAAACGTCCGCTTCACCCGCGAATCGAGTATGGCCAAATATTTCGCGAGCGAAGTCGCCGTGCGCGTCGCCAACGAGTGCGTCCAGATTCATGGCGGCTACGGCTTCACCAAGGAC
>Ga0307477_10003823_pt1 | contig 11080 bp, 11 predicted proteins | sample atmos_gasesECM2C_FD_203316 | JGI IMG/M metagenome (GOLD analysis project Ga0307477, IMG submission 203316) | Hardwood forest soil microbial communities from Morgan-Monroe State Forest, Indiana, United States - atmos_gasesECM2C_515 | ecosystem: Environmental > Terrestrial > Soil > Temperate... | reverse complement strand
GGCCACATTGCTCGCAGTTGACGATTTCCTTGCCGCCTTCGGCCGCCTTCACTGTCGCAATGGTCAGCTTCATGTGGCAACCGGTGCAGACACCGTGTTCGATTGCCACTATCGCTGAGTCGCCTTTGCTTACGAACAAGCGTTCAAATCGACCCAACACATCTTCATCCATCTTTTCGGCGAGCTCTTTTCGCTCTTTCTCCAGTTCTTGCAACCGCGATTCGAGCACTTTGGATTTTTCGCCAAGATCGTTTGTCTGGCGCGTAATCGAATCTGTTGTCGCCGTCGCCTTCTTTTCTTCGGCGGCAACCTCGATTTTTAGTTTGTCACCCTGCTCCATTAATTCGAGCTCCTGATCCTCGAGCTTCCGGATTTCATCTTCGTAACGCTTGATCTCGTTTCCCATTGCCTGGAACTCGTCGTTCTTGCGCGTTTGATACTGCTGTGTCTTTAGCCGGGTAATGCTTTCGTTGCGCGTGCCGACATCGAGTTCCAGCTTCTTGCGATCCACCTCGACTTGTCGCGCTCTTAGTTTGATCGCGTCGAGACTGGCGGCGCTTTCGGCGAGCTGTGATTCGAGATGCTTCCGTTGGAGCGGCAGATTTTTTATTTCGTTCTCAATCTGCCGGATCTTCTGCTCTCGATCTTGAAGGATGAGGAGTTGTTCCAGTTCGGCACGCACGGGCCGATGAAGGTATTAACTCCGCCGCGCGACGTCAATCGCGCCGACTTACTTCACCGGATCAATCGCGCTCAGCGCCTGTTCCGGCCTCGCCCGCACGGCAATGTTCTCGGTCAAATTGACCCAGCGAACGGTCCCGCCGTTATCGACATAAAATTCGGCCGGCCGGGCGATATCGTTGCCTTTCGGACCGGCTCCGCGATGGAGAACATCGTATCGCTTGATGACAGCGGTATCCGCGTCCGAAAGAAGCGGGAAGTCTAACTGCATCTTTTCCGCGTGACTGCGGTTGGTCTCCACCGAATCGACGCTGATGGCCGCAACCTGGACTCCGCGCGATTTGAAATCGCCGAGACGATTCTGAAAACTCCGCAACTCGGAGTTACACAGCGGTCACCAGTGTCCGCGGTAAAAAATTAAAATCGCCCCGTTAGGCGAAAGCAGATCGGCCAGGGCAACCTGTTTTCCATTCTGATCCGGCAATGAAAATCCTGGGACTTTTTTGCCAATCCGCGGCGCCTGAGCGGAAAGCGGGACCTGTTTCAGGACGTAGAAAATTTCATAAGCGAAAAAAGCAAACAGCAGGACGCTGATCAGCGCGAAGATCGAACCGAAGATTTTACCGCGATAAAGTTGCGGCCGGCCAAACGCGCGGAACAAGCCGACAAACAATAGCGTGGCGCCAATTCCAAACAGCAAAAGGTCCGCCCAGGGGAAATCGCGCGTGATCGGAAATTGCGCGAAGAATTCGTAGCTGAACAATCCGCCAACAGCGACAACGAAGCCGATCCAGATCGGCCAGTTCCACTTCCGCTTCATGTCGATCTTGCGGAAGCCATTCCCAAGATCCAGCGATAGAGAAGGAATGCCGTCGCTGCGAATGTGACGCCGCCGAGGATGATCCCCGCCGTTTCAAATCCCGAACCAACCAACGCGAGCGGCGCGGGTTTGCTAGACAAGGATTTAATTACCGAAATTACGACCTGAATTATTCCTTCGCCAACGATTAGACCCGATGCGAGCAAAACACCAAGCTGCTTCGCGGCTTCGGGCCTGGAAGTGCGATCAGCTCGCCTGTCGTAGAACCAACCGGCAACGGCTCCCACAACAATCATCAAGGTGGCCGAAGTCGGCAGGTAGATTCCGAGACCGACCGCGAGCGGCGGAACGCGCATCTGTTTGGTTGTGCGGGCAAGAATTTCATCTAGCAAAACAATTCCAACGCCGATCAGCGCGCCGATTTCGATCAAACTCCAATCGATGTCTGCGGCGATCACGCCTTTGGCGAGCGCTTGAATGAGGCCCGCTTGCGGCGCAGGTAACGGATTCGGCCGCAACTCCGCCCCCGGCGCGCCTGCGAAGCCGTAAGTGTGATTCATAAGATCAAGCACCGGCGGAATAACCAATGCCCCTGCGACGACACCAATCACCAGCGCGACTTGTTGCTTCCACGGCGTCGCATCCACCAACTGTCCGGTCTTGAGATCCTGAAGGTTATTGTTTGCAATCGCAGCGACGTTGAAAATTACCGCCGTAGTAAAAAGAGCGAACGCGATCAGCGCTTTGCCCGCATCCGGACCGACGTACGGTTTCACGCCGACGACGAGCAACAATGCCGCACCGATCACCACCAGAATTCCAATGCCAGACAACGGGCTGTTGGAGGAACCGATCAGTCCCGCCATGTAACCGCACACCGCGGATACGAAAAAGCTCATCAATACGATGTAGACGACGCCGCCGATGATGAGCGTTGGCAAATGCGCGCCGAGTCCGCTTTGACTGCCAAAAATTCCGAGCAGCCATCCGATCGGCAGCATGCAAACCAATGTGACGAGACCGACGATACCGATAGGAATGTCGCGTTCAGTAATCGGCAACGTGTCCGCGTTGCCCGCTTTACGCGCGCGCGACGCTGCCATCGCGCCTGCCAGACCACTAATCAGCGGCTTTGCCAGCTTCAACAAAGTCCAAATCGCAGAAACGCCGATCGCGCCAGCACCAATGTATCTGACTTTGCCACTCCAGGCGCTACGCGCGAGCGAAGCCACTGATGTGGTCAAGTCATGGGCCAGACCCGAATAATGCGGCACACCCCAGCCCCAACCGATCAGCAAGCCGACCAGCATCGCTATGCCGACCGAGAGACCGACGAGGTGCCCAATTCCGAGCAACAAAAATGACAATGAGAAATCGTAGCCGCTGACCGCACCTTTCTTACCGATCCGAAAATTTTGCGCCACATCCGAGGCGAATAGCTGTGTCTCGATAACTAACGCAAAAGCTGCTGAGACGATTGATCCCCACAGAACCGCGAGTAGGCCCGCGCGGCCATGCTCAACATCTTGAGCAGATGCTGACTCGCCGCCGCTCCCGACCTTTAATACCTCGGCGCACGCGACTCCCTCCGGATATGGCAAATCCGAGTTGGTCACCAACGCGCGACGCAATGGTATCGAATACATCACGCCGAGAATTCCGCCGAGCGCGCAAATCCAAAACGACGTCCAGAAGGGAAAGTCGGTCCAGTAACCGATCATGATCAGGCCGGGCAAAACAAAAATAATCGATGATAGCGTGCCCGCCGCCGAAGCGACCGTTTGCACGATATTGTTTTCCTGGATCGTCGCGTTGCGAAAATTGCGCAAGATTGCCATCGAAATCACCGCCGCCGGGATCGATGTCGAAAAAGTGAGGGCAGCTTTGAGGCCGGCGTAAACGTTGGCCGCGGTGAACACCAGCGTGATGATGACTCCGATGATTATTCCCCGGACGGTCAGTTCAGCGCGCTTGTTCATGCGGATGTCGATCCTTGAAGAGCGGAGGATAGTCGGTTGTCCGTAAACGGGTCAAGGCTCTGAGGAATGTGCGGGCGAGGGCGCCGAAACGTGCACGCGAGGCGCGTGCGTTCGCAAACTAATAAATCTCGACTGGAGAGCGCTTGCCGTCTTCAACACTCCGTTGCTTGGCGCGTTCTTCGCCGAGAGTGGCGACGCGCAGTTCCCAGATCTCGTTGTCGATCTTGCGGAAGGCGGCTTCGGAGAATTCGTGCGGCGGTTGCATTGTTTTCTTAAACTTAGCGACGCTGGCGAGCGAACGATCGGTGTGGTCGCGCGGCAACGTCTCCAGAATCTTGCGAACGCTTTCGATTTCCGGAATCCGATGACAAATCATCGCTAGATCGTTTCCCGCGCCGATGGCGAGACGAATTGTTTGCTCGAGCGCGTAGCCGTTCAGAATCGCGCCCATGTCGAGATCGTCGGTCATTACGAGGCCGTCGAATCCGAATTCGTTGCGAAGTAAGTCGGTGATGACGCGGTGCGACAAACTGGCCGGCGTTTTCTCGGCGACGAGCGACGGATACCAGCCGTGACAGATCATCATGCTGTCCACGCGATCCGTGAACTGTTTGAACACCGCAAGCTCGTTTTGATTCAGCTCTTCGCGCGTGCGATCGATTCTGGGCAGTTCGAAATGCGCATCCGACTTCGCGCAGGTGTAACCGGGAAAATGTTTGCCGCAGCTCGCGATTCCCTGTTTGCGCATCGCCTCGTTGAACACGCCCGCATTGCGGACGACTTGCTCAACCGTCTTGCCGTAGCAGCGGCCACGCAATGAATTGTCAGCATTATCGTCGAACGAAATATCGAGCACCGGACAAAGATCGAGATTGAATCCGAACACGCGCAGCAAACGTCCAGTGATGTCACCATGTCGCCGGATAAGATCGACATCGTCCTTGTCGCGTAATTGCTGCGCGTTCGGCGGCTCGCTCCCGATTAACCGCAACCGCGAAACGCGGCCGCCTTCCTGATCGATGGTGATCATCGGCTCGACTTCGCTTAAGTCGCGCAGATCGTCGATCAACTTTCGCAATTGCGACGCGCTTTCGATGTTGCGCCCGAAAAGAATGAAGCCGCCCGGCTGCACGCGGCGAAACATTTCCGCGCTCGCGGCGTCGAGTTCCTTGCCGGGAACGCCGCAGAGTATCAGTTGACCGAGCGAACCGTCGTCCATAGGTTCGCAACTTAGATGTCGATTCTGTCAGCGCGAACAAAAAAGCGGTTCGGATGAAAAAGATCGGCATCTACGGCGGAACATTCGATCCGATTCATCACGGTCATTTGATTCTCGGCCGACAAGCATGCGAAGAACTCGCGTTTGATCAGCTGATCTTCGTTCCGGCAGCGGTTTCGCCATTCAAAAGCCCCGCCTTCGCCGGCGCCGAAATGCGATTGGCGATGTTGCGCGCCGCGACTGAAGGACAGGAAGATTTTTTGGCGGACAATTGCGAATTAAAACGGCCGCCACCGTCTTACAGCTTCGACACCGTGTTGCAAATCCGCGAGCGCGATCCGAACGCGGAATTGTTCTGGCTGATCGGTGCCGACAACGTGAGCGGATTGAACAAATGGCACCGGATCGATGAATTGAAGAAGCTTGTGCAGTTCGTCGTGCTCGATCGCGGCTGCGGGGAAAAAAACGCGCGCCAGTTTCGAGTCGTGCAACGCAACATCGACATCTCCGCGACCGAAATTCGAAAGCGAGTTGCGTCCGGGCGTTCCATCCGCTATCTCGTACCGAAGGCCGTGGAAGAAATTATCCGCCGCGAAAAACTTTACCGGGAGTCTGGGACCTGACCGCGAAACAGTTAGCCACGACCTGCGCCGAGCTTGCCTCGAACAAAAAGGCCGAAGATATCGTCGTCCTGGATTTGGCCGGCATTTCCAGCTTCACCGATTTTTTCGTGATTTGTTCCGGAACGTCCGAGCCGCAGCTCAAAGCGATCGCGGGCGAGATTGAGACGCGGTTACGAGAAGAGCATGGACGCCGCGCCGCAGCAATCGACGGTTTTCCCGCAAGCCAGTGGATCGTGCTCGATTATCTCGAGGTGGTGGTCCACATATTCTATCGCGATAAACGCGCGTTTTACAGCCTGGAAGATTTGTGGGGCGACGCACCGCGTGTCGCATGGGAAACGACGACCGCAGCGCGTTGATATTTCTTGGCGAACTATTTCGCGCTTGGCGACGGTGCCGCTCCCGGGGCAGTAAACGGGGCCGCCGGCTTCGCGTCCAGCAGCTCGACTTCAAAAATCAAAGCTGAACCTGGTTGAATTGGCGGGCCGGGAGGGCGACTGCCGTAGGCCAAGCTTGACGGAATAAAGAGCTGGTACTTGGATCCGACCTTCATCAGTTGGAGTGCTTCAGTCCAGCCTTTGATCACACCGCCAACCGGAAAACTGGCCGGCTCACCGCGTTTGTAGGAACTGTCGAATTCAGTGCCGTCAACCAATGTCCCCCGATAATTCACAGTCACGGTATCGGTGTTCTTAGGCTGCGCTCCATTGCCTTCTTTGATCACTTTGTATTGCAAACCGGTGGCGGTCGTCTTCACCCCTTCCTTGGTTTTGTTTTCGGCGAGGAATTTCTCCGACTGAGCTTCGTTTATCTTTGCGGTTTCCTGTTGTTTTTTCTCCATATCTTGGCTGAACGCCATCATCGTGTCCCTAACTTCCTGTTCGGTGAGAAGAGGCTTTCGGCCGTCCATAGCATCCTTCATCCCGGCAACGAACAGATCCTGATTTAAATCGATGTTCTGCCGCTTGAGATTATAACCAACGTTGAGCCCGAAGCTGTAGCTGACCTTGTCTTTCAAATCCTTCAGTTGCGGCGATTTTTCCTCGGCAACAACAGCACCGGTAAGGGCGAGAGCAATAGTGGCAACGGTAACGAATTTCATAAAATGAGGTTGTGAATCTGGTTGCGCTTTAATCTGGAACAGCGCAGAAGTTTGCAACGCTAGTGGAGAAACAGCGCTCGTCAAATCAACTCAGCCCCTGCCGCTTTTCGGCAGTTAGCCTGCTTTTGCTTTCGCTAGCCGCCATCGCCCGAGCTGCGGCCCCGATCCACATTTCCGATCCTGACGCCGCCCGCATCGGCCGAAAGATCTGGCAAAATGAATGCAACGGCACAATCGCAGGACTTACTTCCTGGAACGCCGGCGAAGATTTCGCTTCCCTTGGAATCGGGCATTTCATTTGGTATCCGAAAGGTATGCGCGGTCCGTTTGAAGAAAGCTTTCCAAAGTTCCTTGAGTTTGCGCACGAGCGTAACGTCACGGCGCCGGTGTGGCTCAATCAAGCAACGTTCTGTCCTTGGAGCTCGCGGGCGGCGTTTTATCGCGCTGGGAATTCGGCCGAGATGCGCGAGCTCCGGCAATTTCTCGCGAACACGGTCGATCTCCAGGCTCACTTTTTGGTCACCCGGCTGCAACAACCCTTCGCCAAAATGCTCGATGAAACCGCGCCGAACAATCGCACCAACGTTGAGCGGCAGTTCGCGCGCGTTGCCAGTACGGCCCAAGGCTGCTACGCCTTGGTCGATTACGTGAATTTCAAAGGCGAAGGCGTGCTCCAAACCGAACGTTATCGCGGCGAAGGCTGGGGATTACTTCAGGTGCTCGAACAGATGCACGGAACGGAGGACGGTTATGGTGCGACGAACGAATTTGCAAATTCTGCAGCTGCAATTTTGCGCCGGCGCGTGCAGAATTCGCCACCGGACCGGCACGAGGCCCGCTGGCTACCCGGCTGGCTCAACCGCGTTCGCAGCTACCGTCACACTTCATGAAACAGCTTCGCTTGAATAGATTTTGGCTCGTCGCGCTGCTTCTGGCGGTGATGCAACTTGTCCAGGCTCAGTTGTTCGGTCCAAAAATGAAGAAACCGAACGAGCTTATTTCAAGGCAGGCGCCGCTGAAAGTGAATCAAAGCCTGCTCGCGCAGGCGACGCCGGACAATGTCCACATCGTGGTATCGATTCCGAAACAGCGCGCATATTTGATGATTGGCGAGCAAATCGTCGCCGACGGACCAATTTCATCCGGCAAACGCGGACACGAAACGCCGCGCGGACACTTTACGGTAATGGAAAAAGATCCGAACCATCACTCCAGCCTTTACGGCGATTTCGTCGATGGGCGCGGCCGCGTCGTTCGCGCGGGGGTTAGCGCTCATATCGATTCCGCGCCGAGCGGAACGCACTTTGCCGGCGCGGCGATGAAGTGGTTCCTGCGCCTCACGGGCGAAGGTGTGGGGATGCACATCGGCATCTTGCCCGGGTACCCAGCGTCGCACGGATGCGTGCGGGAGTCGCCCGAAGGCGCGAAATTGTTTTACGATCACGCCAAAGTTGGAACGCCCGTCGACGTCGGCGATTTCTAAATCAACTTTCGTCGCAACATTTCAAACGCGACTTGAGCGACGAGCTGCTTGAAAGTTTCACGGTCGCTTGGAAAGAATAGTTTTTTAACTTTCGTTTCATTTTCATCCGCAAGCGCGACGTAAACCGTGCCCACCGGTTTCTCCACTGAACCACCGTCCGGCCCGGCAATCCCAGTGGTTGCCAGCGCGTATGTCGATCTTGCGCGTTTGCGCGCGCCTTCCGCCATCGTCCGCGCGACTTCCTCAGTGACCGCGCCATGTTCCTCGATCAATTTTGGATCGATCCCGAGGATGTCGATCTTTGCCTCGTTCGCATAACAAATGTAGCCGGCTAGCAGAACCGCTGATGAACCGGGCACGTTGGTGATTCGGTTGCCAAGCAAACCGCCGGTGCACGACTCCGCGATTGCCAGCGTTTCTTCTCTTCTTCTCAGCAAATCGACCAAAACTTCTTCCAGCGCTTTGTCACTGGCAGTGAAAATCACATCGCCAAGCTCGGCACGAACAACCTGATCAGCCTGGTCAAGTGCTTTGCGTTCGCCAATAATCCTTACATCTACTTCGCCCGGCCGCGCGCAATAACCAAGTTCGACACCGGGAATCGCGAGAATCTTCTTCCCGATTTTTTCTTCGATGACCGATTCGCCCATCACAGCAACCTTGTAAAAGCGCCGTTCGAGGCGCGGAGGTCCCTTCACAATCGACCGCAAGATTGACATCGCATGCACGCGAAACATCGGCTGGAGCTCGCGCGGCGGACCCGGCAACAGAAAAACGTGTGGCGAAGGAATCGCCGCATTGATGTTCGCCTTCAAATACAATCCAGACGCGCTGCCATTTTCGTTTGGAAGGATCTGCGAGTTTTTCGGAACTTGCGCCTGCCGCGCGGTGCTGGCGACCCATTTGATTCCGCGGAGCCGCAATCGCTCCTTGAGCGACGCCAGCAACTCCGCGTCCTCTTCCAGTTTTAATCCGAGGAGCTCGGCGGCGATGTCGCGCGTGATGTCGTCGCTCGTCGGCCCAAGTCCGCCGGTAACGAAAATGATTTCTGCGCGCGGAAATAACTCCTTCAGCGTTTCGCCGATCGCTGCGCCGTCACCGACAGTCCGCCGTTCTTCAATTCGAAGTCCGAGCGGAAAGATTTCGCGCGCGATGAACGCCAAGTGCGTATCCTGCACATCGCCGGCCAATAGTTCCGTACCGGTATTGAGAAGAACCGAGCGCATTGAAGATCGACAATAGAACGTTCAAACAACGAACGCTCAACTGCGAACCAGCGGCAATCCGCGGCTTAAGCTGCGTCTTTCTGCTGCTTCTTGCGAATCAGCGGCAGCCTTCTGCCTTCGACCACCGCGCGATTGATCGTCACTTCGGCTATGTCTTGCGGCTTCGGTGGCTTGCCCGGTTCCTCCGGTTCACCCGGCACATCGTACATGATGTCGAGCATGAGACGCTCGAGCATCGAACGCAGTGCGCGAGCGCCGGTTCCTTTGGTGACCGATTGAGCTGCCAGCGCGCGCAAGGCGTCTTTCGTGACCGTCAACCGCACACCTTCCATCGCAAAAAGCTTGGTGTACTGCTTGATCATCGCGTTCTTCGTTTCGGTGAGAATCGCGACCATCTCGTCTTCGGTGAGCGCGTCGAGAGACGCGACAACCGGCAAGCGACCGATGAATTCAGGAATCATCCCGAACGAGAGCAGGTCTTCCGGTTCGACATGACGAATCGCTTCCTTCCGCGCGGCCTCTTCAACCTCGAGCGTGGGGCTTCCAAAGCCCATCACTTTATTGCCGAGTCGTTTCTGAACAATCTTATCCAGCCCGATAAACGCACCGCCGCAGATGAACAAAATTTTCTCAGTGTTCACCTGAATGTATTCCTGGTGCGGATGCTTGCGTCCGCCTTGTGGCGGCACGTTGCATGTCGATCCTTCAAGAATTTTCAGCAACGCCTGTTGCACGCCTTCGCCTGAAACGTCGCGCGTGATCGAAACGTTATCAGTCTTGCGGCCGATTTTGTCGATCTCGTCGATGTAAACGATCCCGATCTCGGCCCGCTTCACGTCGTAATCCGCGTTTTGAAGGAGTCGCAAAATAATATTCTCCACGTCTTCGCCGACGTAACCCGCTTCCGTCAGCGTTGTCGCGTCCGCGATACAGAATGGAACATCGAGGATTCGCGCCAGTGTCTTAGCCAGCAGAGTTTTTCCGGAACCAGTCGGTCCGATCAGGAGAATATTACTCTTTTCGATCTCAACATCAGCGAGTGGGTCAGGCTGAAAGGCTGCCGACGAATCCGCCGGTGTTGAAGTTTGCAAAACGCGTTTGAAATGATTGTGAACCGCGACCGAGAGCGTTTTCTTGGCGACGTCCTGACCGATCACGTATTGATCGAGCGAGCGGCGGATCTCCGCCGGTTTGGGCACGCGAATGTTCGATGATTGCCGTCGCGCGTCTTCGTTTAGTTCCTTGTCGAGAATGCTTTTGCAAACGTTAATGCAGCTGTCGCAAATATAGACGCCCGGGCCGGCGATGAGTTTGCGCACCTCGGCGTGGCTTTTGCCACAAAACGAGCACATCGTGAGGTTGGTCGCGCGCGCCATATTTCGCCCTAATTGAGCAGCTTCTATTCCTCCGATTTTCGGCCGCCGCGTTCTGACTCGCCCGAATGGGCGCCATCCAAGCCCTTCACTTCCTTGCGAGACTTGATCACTTCATCCACCAGCCCATAGACCTTGGCCTCCTGCGCCGACATGTAATAATCGCGGTCTGAATCGAGCCGCACCTGGTCTTCCGGTTTACCGGTGTGCTGCGAAATGATTTTGATCAGGCGCTTTTTTAACTTGAACATGTAATCGACTTGGCGCTCGACATCGCTAGCCGCGCCTTGCGCCCCGCCCGAAACCTGATGGATCATGATGTCGGAATTCGGTAACGCGAATCGTTTGCCCTTTGTTCCGGCGCAAAGCAGAACCGCCGCCATACTCGCCGCCATCCCGAGACAGTAGGTAGTCACATCACACGTCAGAAATTGCATCGTGTCGTAGACCGCGAGGCCCGATGTAACATTTCCGCCCGGCGAATTGATGTAGATGTTGATGTCCTTCTTCGAATCCTCCATTTGCAAAAACAACAACTGCGCGATCACCAGGTTCGCGACGTGGTCGTCGATCG
>Ga0307477_10003822_pt1 | contig 11087 bp, 14 predicted proteins | sample atmos_gasesECM2C_FD_203316 | JGI IMG/M metagenome (GOLD analysis project Ga0307477, IMG submission 203316) | Hardwood forest soil microbial communities from Morgan-Monroe State Forest, Indiana, United States - atmos_gasesECM2C_515 | ecosystem: Environmental > Terrestrial > Soil > Temperate... | reverse complement strand
CCGAGCCAGCACCAAAGTCACGTCGTCAGGCTGTTCGTTGTCGCCGATCCAGTCATCGACGGCAGTGGTCACGACCTGACTGATCTGTTCCAACGGCGAGCGCCGATTTTTCCGGACCAGGTCGATCAGCCGCTCTTCACCGAATTCGCCGAAATCATTCTCTGGTTCGGTGATGCCATCGCTGTAGGCTACAAAGATCTCTCCCGGATGCATCTCCACGGAGCCCTCGTCGTAGCTCATGTTGTCGAACAGGCCGACGACCGTTCCGCCGGCTTCCAACCGGCGGAGAGCCCCGTCCTCACCAATGAGCAGGGGTGGCAGATGTCCTCCATTGCTGTAGTTAAGCTGATGTGTACGTCCGTCATAGATTCCCAGGAAAAGAGTCGCGTATTTTTCCGGAGGCGTGCTCTCGTACAGCTGATGATTGAGCAAACTTAACAGTGCCGATGGAGAAACTTCCGCACCTTCCGGCCAGCTAACCATCACTCTGCCGGCCCCGGCGACCGCTCCTACCGCTACGGGTTCCCGCATTTGTGGCAAACTCTCAACGCTGTAGGCTCGCACCGCCGAGTGGATGGTCGCCATAAGCAGAGCAGCTGAGATTCCTTTCCCGCTGATGTCGCCGACGGCCAGGATCAGCTTGTGGGAGCTGGCAGTCAAGAAGTCGTAATAATCGCCGCTGACGGTACGGGCTGGACGGCAGAAGCCGTGCACCTCGAGTGACTCCAGGTCCCTGACTTGCCGGGGGAACAACTGTGCTTGCACTTCCTGCGCGATTATCAGCTCGTTTTCCAGCCGCTGCTTTTCTTTTTGCTCGACGATCAGCCTCTCGATAGAGGCGGTCATCGAGTTGAACGACAGCGCAAGCTCCGCCAGTTGGTCTTTGGATTGAACCGGGACTCGATGGCTGAAGTCGCCACGGTTCACGTGCTGGGTAGCGTCATAGAGTTGTGCCACGGCTCGGGTTACTGTGCGGGTGAGGCGCGATCCGGTAATAAGCGCGACTAGCTCAATCACGGCAAAGAAAATGCCAACCGCCAACAGGATGTACTCGACGCCCGTTGCAAAGTCTCCCAGGGCGGCAAACAAATGGCCGTACAGTACGGAGGGCCGCGTCATCACTCGCACTAACGCCCCCGCTCGTTCGCGCTCTCCGGTCTTCCAATCCACAACTGGCAGGGGGGTGCCGAAAGTGATCTCCCGGTCCAAACCGTTTGTTGCATCCGGCAGGGTGCCCACCGTGAAGGTGGGGTGCAGTTCCGGGTGGCCGCCCTGTAGTTCTACGCCGGGCGCGCTCTGGGGTATGACAATCCCCGTACTCGCCTGGTCAGGCTTCCGCGAAGAGGGTGTCTGCGATTTCAGCTGCTTCTCGCTGCCCTCGCTCTCGGCGGAAATAATCGGTGCGCTTCCATGGCCAGGCAACGCTGCTGGCGCGTTTTGGATGCCGGCTGCATAGAAGGTGATTTCTCCCAGGGTGGTCGCAATTTTCCCGATTAGCTCCTTGTCCAAAGGTTCGGTGGTGACGACTGCCAGTTTTTCCGCGCCGAGAGGAAGGATCGTAGCCACGCGCAAATGCAATTCGTTTTGATCCCGCACTATCTCGCGAAACGTTCCCGAGACGAAGGCTGGGAAAGTGAACAAAGTCTCCGCGTGCGGCCCGCTGCAAAGAGGCAGGGCTTTGGTGGCATACCAGGCGCAGACGTGTCGTCGTTGCCATGCCGGGTCGCGTTTCTTCAGGCCCGCCAGAGATTCCGCCGTGGGGTCCTGTCCACGCTCCAGGCGCGCCGCGAGTTCATTGCCGATGGCAGCATTCACCGCTTCCAACCTGCGCAGTTGCGAGTTGATTTCCGAAGTCACCACGAAGCTGGCGAACTGTCCGGCGAAGAGATAAAGCGTGATGAATGCCAGGGCGATTAGCAGCACCACCGGAATCACCCCGATAAAAACGTAGGTGACAATCAGTCGATTACGCAGCCGCCAGAGGAGTTTCTTCTTCAGCCAGCGGAAAGCAACAATGGCAAACAACATCACCGCGTCAAAGACCAGGAACTTTACCCACCACCCGATGCTGCTGCCCCAGGCGGGGGCGACCCATCGCAGCAGCAGGGCAACAACAAACAGAACTCCAGCTAGGCCGAGGGAATACCAGGCGGCGCGCGCAATTCCGCCTTCGGGCCACAAGCCGGCCTGCCTCAACCTACGGCGCAGGAATGGATACGAGAGAGCCATTTCTGGTTACGCGGCCGGCACCAGATTATCGAAGGGCCAGATGGCACCGCCGGACACGGCGGTCGGCTGCCCACTGGCGCATTGCAAGAGATCAGACATTCAAATCTCCGGATAGAAATCAAAGAATGCTTCCAAACTTGTTTGCAGTTGCTTTTCGATCTGTTCCTTGCTGCCCTCAAGCACGTGCATAGTGACGTGAGCTTCCCGCCCATTCTTGAGCTTCACGGAAGCTTCGCCGACCTCGGCTACCTCGTCCGAAGGCAATAACCGCATGCCATAAACTAATGTTAGATTCGCCATATCAACGATTCTACCCCGCCTTCATCGGCGTCCCCTGTGATTTAAGATTTTCGCTCTTCTCATTTAGAATTGCGCGGTGCTCCGAATCCTTGCCTTCGCCCTGGGCGGCCTTGTTCTTGCACCAGCCGCCGTTGCTCAACAGAGCGCGAATCCACCTTCATCCCAGCCGCCGGTGAAGGTGAATGTGCTCAACGCTTGCGCCCCCTCCCCGGCTGACCAAAAAGAAATGGCCGCAGCCTTGGGGCGCATTCCTAAACAGCCGTTATTCGCCTCCGATTTCGAAATCTCTCGCGGACGCTCTACCCTGACTGAGACTCCGAATTTTCTTCAGACGGGACAAAGCGCGGTTGTCACCGGAGAACCCTCCGTGGCTACCTACGTTCGTATCCGCCACGAATTCCCCCTGCAGGCGTTTTTTTCCACCGTGCAATACTCCTTCAGCAACGACGGACAAAATATGGTGGAGACTCTGGTGCTGCGCGTTCGCGACCCCAAGGAACTGATGCAGGTCTCACTCGAAGACAGCGCTGCCTCAGTCACAAGTCCGGCGGATATGTTGGCGGTCGATAATCCCGCGAGTCGCATTCGTCTTGAACGATTTGGCACATCCTCAGTGGCCCTGGCTCGCTGCACTGCGTCAGAAGGGAGCGCGCCGCCTGACCAATCCGCTTACGAGCCGCTATTCCGCAGCGCTTCCCAGGTGTTGACCAACTACCGGGCGCTGCTGGGTGTTCGCAGAACCGTCCCGGAGGAACTGGCCAAGGTTGGAAGCACGAAGGCGAAGGCTGCCCCAAAATCCAAACTGCGCCGCCCCTTGAAAGAAAAAAAGTGAGGGTAATTCGATTCTTTGACCCCTCGCCTACCTCGACGTGTCCGTGGTTGAACCAGGGTCTGGCGCCCAAATCCGCGCTCTGCAACTTAATCGACAATCGGCAATCTAAACCTTGAAGCAAGAAATCTTATGAGCGAAACTCGCAACGTCGTCATCATCGGTTCCGGCTGCTCCGGACACACCGCGGCCTTATATGCTGCCCGCGCCAACCTCAAGCCGCTCGTCGTCGAAGGCCACGAACCTGGCGGACAACTATCACTCACAACCATGGTCGAGAATTTCCCCGGATTCCCCGAAGGCATTCTCGGTCCGCAGCTGGTCGAAAATATGCGCAAGCAGGCCGAACGATTCGGCGCGGAATACCGCACGGCGCATCTCACCAGCGCGGATCTCGGCCAGCGCCCGTTTCTCCTGCACCTCGGCAAACACCAAGTTCATGCACAGGCCCTCATCATCGCCAGCGGGGCTTCGGCGCGCTGGCTGGGCTTGCCCCACGAGCAGCAACTGATTGGACACGGAGTGTCATCGTGTGCCACTTGTGATGGCTTCTTTTTCTCGGGAAAGGAAATTGTGGTGGTTGGCGGCGGAGACTCGGCCATGGAAGAAGCGACCTTCCTCACCCGTTTTGCGTCGAAGGTCACCATCATTCATCGTCGTGACGCGTTCCGGGCGTCCAAAATCATGCTGGAGCGCGCTCGCGGGAATCCCAAGATTGACTTTCTGACGGACACGGTCGTGGAAGACGTCTACGATGTGCATAAAAAGGAAGTCACGGCAGTGAAATTGAGCAGTGTGAAAACCGGCAAGACGTGGGATTTTCCGACCAGCGCACTCTTTCTTGGCATCGGTCACGTGCCCAATGCGAAGATGTTCGAAGGGCAGCTCGACACCGATGCCGATGGGTATCTCAAAACTCACAATTACGTCTTCACACGGGTTCACGGAGTCTATGCCTGCGGAGACGTGCAGGACCGCCGTTATAGGCAGGCTATTACCGCTGCTGGCACCGGCTGCATGGCCGCAATGGAGGCAGAGAAATTTCTCGAAGAGCATGGCAAGTGAGTGATTCCCGCGTGACCGATTCGCCGGTGGTGTTTTGATAACAATGTCAAGGCACCGCCGTCTTACTCCATGGTCACGGCAATCTCTCTCTGTTTGTGCTAAAACCTTCTGTGATCTTCATGCGCCCTCCACGCACGGCAATGCTCATTCCGCCTGGTTCTAAGGGCGCTGCATGCTGAGAACGTTTTTTGTTCGCCTGTCCGAGAATCACTGGCTTCGTGCCTTCGCTGAGCGATCTTCGATTGGACGGCGGGTCTCGCACCGCTTCGTGGCTGGCACCGACATAGCCGATGCCATTTCCGTCACACAAGCGTTGAACCGCGCGGGCATGAGCGTCACGGTCGACAATCTTGGCGAAAACGTCCACAATCTCGATGAAGCCAGAGCCAGCGCCCAGCTCTACCACCAAATTCTTGACGCGGTTGCGGCCCAGAACCTCAATGCCAACATCAGCCTCAAGCTTACCCATATGGGGCTTGACGTGGATGAGCAACTGGCGCGCGATCTGGTTGCCGGACTCGTGGCTAAAGCGGCGTCCATGAGGCCCGGCGGGTTCGTTCGCGTCGACATGGAAGGCTCGCCTTACACTCAGCGCACACTCGACTTCGTTCACCAACTGCATCGCACGCCGGCAAGCCAAGATTCGATAGGCACGGTCATCCAGGCCTACCTGTATCGCTCGGAGAAGGACATCGAGCAGCTGCTCGCCGAAAGAATTCGGATCCGCCTGTGTAAAGGGGCTTACAAAGAATCGGCAGACATTGCTTTTCCCAAAAAATCTGATGTTGATGACAACTACATCAGGCTGATGAAGATTCTGCTCAAGAGCGGCGTCTACCACGGGCTGGCCACGCACGATGAAGACATCATCGGCCAGGCCCAGGCGTTCGCCGTCGCCGAGAAAATTTCGCGCGACTCCTTTGAGTTCCAGATGCTTTACGGGATCCGTCGCGACCTGCAAAGGCGGTTAGTGCGCGAGGGCTGGCGCATGCGGGTCTACGTTCCGTTTGGTACGGAATGGTATCCGTATCTTATGCGTCGGCTCGGTGAACGGCCTGCGAATGCGTTGTTCATTGCCAGAAATCTCCTGCGAAAATAGACCGCGGTCTGCGCCAGGAGCGAAGGCAAGGGATAGTTTATCGCGGCCCTGGAGGCGATTGCTCGCCTCGACCGCCTTCGGGACCTGCCAGGGGCAGGCGTGTAGCCCCGCGCATCATTTCCCTCTCCCGCGGTGAAAACATGCTGCGGAAGCGCGGAGAACTAATGATCTGTTCGCGCTGCTGGGGCGGCATGGCCCGCAGGTCGCGGATGGCTGTTCCTACCATGTGCCGCCGATTTGGCGGAAGCTGCTGCATCTCTCCAAAGATCTGACGCGCCTGCTGCTTCTGCTGCGGGGTCAGATGCTCCCACGTCTCCATGCGATTGAGTACGCGTTGCTGCTGCTGTGGCGGCAAGCTGGAGAAATGCTGTAGCTGCCGTTGTAACTCCTGCTGGCGGCCGGGAGGCAGACGCCGGAACTGCGGATCGCTTTGCAGAGCACGTTGTTGCTCGGTCGGAGGCAAGTCTTTGTAGCGACGCAACCAATCGCCCGCATGCCCTTGCGGCCCACGAGGTGCCGGCCCTCGGTTCTGGTAGGGATAGACTTGTCTTCGCTGCTGCGGAGGAGATTGACCGAAGTTGCCACGCAGCGCCAGACACGGCAATGGAGTCGCGACCGCCATTATCAGGCTTACCGCGGTCACCCATTCCGCGATGGAAATTGAACGCATCAAATCTTCCTTGCCAATTGCCCCGGCTCCCCACCCGCCATGCAGTCGCTGACTTCCGTATTATTCTCACCGCAGTGATCTGAGTTCTAGGTTTCCGACTTCAGTACTCGCGCCAACCTTAAGGATTTGCCACCACGTCGTGCTGTACTTCCAGATCATCGAGCAACTCGAAATCGGAATATAGCTCGTGATTTCTGTCCAAGGCCTGCAAATCGCCAACCGCTGTTCCAGGTTCTGTCATGGCAGACTGCATGTCCATGGTTGCCACCCGGTCGTCACCACCGCCATACCGGCTGCCGTTGCGAGTGAAAAACATGCCAACGCCAACTCCCAGAAGCACTGTAAGCGCCGCGGCGAGCACCGGTCTACGAAACCAATGCATCCAGCCTGAGTGGGCACGATCCATCTGTTCTCGCAGGTGCGCCTGCAAGCGGGCATCAAAGTACGGCGATGGCTCCGGCGCCTTCCACTCGTCAAGCAGCGTCATGGTCTGCCGGAACTCCTCCAGCTTCTCCGCGCATTCAGCACAGGTCTGGAGATGGCCGCTCACATCGGGCGTGGCTGCGCTCAGCCCGGCAGCCAAATCTGGCATCAAGTCGCGAATCTCATTGCAAGTCATAGCCAATTCCCCTTAAAACCGTTCGCCAGTGTTTCTTCGCAAAAGTACTACAAATGTTTTTTTGCTAAATAAACTCTTTCAACTGTTCCCGCAGCGTTTCGTATGCGCGAAATAACAGCGATTTCGTCGCTGATTCACTCAATTCCAATACTTCGGCAATCTGCCGGTAATCCATCTGCTGATACTTGTGCATCACCACCGCCAGCCTCTGGCGCTCCGGAAGTGCTTCTATTTTTCGGCGGATGCCCATCAGCCTCTCGCGCCTCACCATAGCTTGCTCGGCGGTCATCTTGCCGTCCGCCAGGTCCATGGTCATGCCGGTTGCTTCATCGGGCTCGTCCAGGCTGACCATCACCTCCGCACGTTCATGACGTGTGTCGCGGGCGTGATTCACCGCCAGATTTGTAGCGATGCGATAAAGCCAGGTAGTGAATTTTGCGCTGGCTTCGTAGCTCTCACGCGAACGATAGACCCGCAGAAAGACCTCCTGCGCAAGGTCCTCCGCTACCGCGGCGTTGCGGGCCATCCGGTACATGAAACTTACCAAGGGACGCCGATACTTCTGCACCAGGTAATTGAACGCTGCCCGGTCCCCCGCTTTAACTCGCAGCATGACCTCGGCATCGCTGCTACCCTCCGCGCCTGCCAACGCCGAGGGCAAACTAGTGGACACCGGTACCGTCATGGCCATCAGGAGGTCCCGATCCAGGGCTGCGGTACTCACATTGGGTGTAACCCCCCGAGGGGTAGAAAGTTGCACGCTTTCCCGCTCCGAAGGAGGGGCGGAAGTCCCCGGGGATGAAGGGGGTAGGGGGATTCTGGCGGGTCTGCGGTCGCTCGGCATATTTAGGGGAGCTTTTGCGGAATCTGGAAAAGCCGAACGTCGCGTAGGGATGGCACTGTTCCGAGCCCATTCTCGCCCCCGAACCGCTAGGCTAAACGTAAATCGCAAGGAACGTAGCGGAAAGGCGGCTGTCTTGAATTATTTTGCCGCATTCAGTCTTGGCCGCATGGTTTCCAGGATCAGACCGATCAACACATAGGTAGAAGCATTCGCAAGAAGAGAGCAATACAAAGAAACGCTAAAATGGAAATGAAGACTAGCAAATACGACTGGGCAAGTAAATTCTACGAGAGTCAAAATCGGGTCGGCAGAGGTCATTGCCGGAGGTGTGGTTGCGAAAGCATAAAGTGCCCAGCAGCCCGCTACGAGAAAGCCCGCACTCGCCCACATTCCAATCCGGTATTTCATGCCGCCGCTCCTGCTGTTCTCTGGTTCAATAGTCTCACCAATTCTTGCGAATTCCAAACGAACAGAACGGAAACATTGTTGGCACTTCAACTGCAGGTCACGTGCCCTCCGTTCGAAGGGCCAAAGCTCATAGCCCAGAAGAGCAGTCACGGCAGGGTGGGGGTGCGCGCTTGAGACGCATGTGTGCGCCCAAGCAGAGCACAGAATGGGTCCGCGTTGGTAAGCAAAGCGTCGCCCGCGAATTCGAGGCTGGCAATTGAGCGGTCGGCCGCATCGCAATGACCGAAACCACAGGCGTCTTTGACCACCACCGGGGTGTAACCGAGATCAGCGCCCTGCCGCACCGTAGGCTCAATGCCGATTTCCATCGCGATGCCGACGATGGCAAAGGCATCGATGCCGCAATCGCGCAACGCCATGTCCAGTGGCGTGCCTTCGAACGCCGACATGGTGATCTTGTCGAAGATGGCTTCGCTCGGCAGCGGATTCATCTCCGGAATCAGGTGGAATCCCGGCGCGTCCCGCAAGAACCAAGGCTTGACCTCGTTTGGCGACTTCACCCGTTGCCAAGCCATCGCCATGCGGAATTGCGACACTCCCATCAGTTCCTTCGGGAGTGACATATGGCGCGTGAAGAAGACCCGAATCCCCGCTTTGCGAGCGGCTGCGAGAACCTGAACGACTTTATCCGTGATGTGTTGACCATTCTCGATCTGGGTCAGGATTCCGACTTGCATGTCGTACACGACCAAAGCCAATCGTGTGGGATCACAAACGTCGTCGAGTGTTTGCGGAATATCTAGTCCGAATGCCCGCTGCATAATGAGTCACCTCACGAGATAATCGAACCTCATTTTAGCTTGGAAGGGAAGCCGGGCGAGGTCGCTGAATCGAGCCCTCGTTTTCACGCATCGAAAAAGTGATCGATGGGGTGAGGGACGGAGTGAAGGACAATGGTCTGTCTGAAGAACCTCGAAGACGAAATCTCCGTGTGGCCGCACCTATCGATTCGTCCACAACGTTTTGGAGGTCGGAAATTCTGCTGCGGAAACGCGGACGTGGGGCACATGCACACTGGCGGGGTTGTTGACATACCTTTCCCCCGCTCAATCCGCGATGTGCTGCCAAGGTCTGGCTGACGAGCACCATGGGGTTCCCAATTCCGGTTGGATCAGTTTCCGCATTCGGAACGAGGATGATCTCAAGCACGCCCTCGGACTCATGCGGCTGTCATGCCTGCGGTATGCGCTGAAGACGGCGGGTGATTCACGCGGGCTGCTGGAGCAAGAGAGTGAGGGCTTGCACCTGGAACATCGTTTCACATCGTTGTTCGAACCCGTTTGTGCCTGAAACAGCCAACGTTTTCAAGGGGCTCGTTCCCGGCGTAGCTGTCAGAGAGCATCATGACCCACTTGTGTGTAACCTGTGGAACTCAATTTCCTCCCGCTGAGCTCGCACCTGCTCACTGTCCCATCTGCGAGGACGAGCGGCAATTCGTCGGTTTACAAGGTCAGCAGTGGATCACACTGGAGCAATTGCGGCGGACGCATCGCAATACGTTGTTTCAGGAAGGAGATGGGATTTGGGGCATCTCGACCGCACCCGCCTTTGGAATTGGCCAACGGGCGCTGCTGGTCGGGACGAAATCCGGAAATATTCTGTGGGATTGCGTGAGTCTGATCGATTCCGACACGGTTGCGCTGATCGAGGCGCTGGGCGGAATTTACGCCATAGCAATTTCCCATCCTCACTACTACACTTCCATGATCGAGTGGAGTCGGGCGTTCGGTGGCGTCCCCATTTACCTACACGAAGATGATCGGGAATGGGTGCAGCGTCCTGATGTCAGCATTACATTCTGGCAAGGAGACACCTACCCTCTGGAGCATGGCCTGACCCTGATCCGGGTGGGGGGTCATTTCCCCGGCTTCCAAGTCTTGCATTCGGCTGAGGCTGAAAAGGGGCAAGGAGCGTTGTTCACCGGAGACCAACCGCAAGTCTGTCCTGACAGGCAGTACGTCAGTTTCATGTACAGCTATCCCAACTTCATCCCCCTCGACGCAGCCCGTGTGCGGAAGATCGTTTCCATGCTTAAGCCGTTTTCGTTTACCGAATTGTATGGGGCGTGGCCCAACTTTGTAGTTCACGGGAACACAAAAGAGGCCCTTCGCCGTTCGGCCGATCGTTACCTGAGGGCCATCGAAGGTTTTCCATCGATCAAACCCCGGGCAGGAGAAAAGTTGGGTGCTTAGTAATCACCGTTCGGGCATCGAAATGGCTTGCATGGTGTAGTCGACGATCAGTCGTTTTCTGAACGTTCGTATCCCTATGGCAGATGATCTAAAGCGCGTGGTTGCTTGGAAAAATCTCCCAAGAAAGGCACGGACTATTGTGCTCTCCGGCGCACCGCGGAAGGCTGGCTACTGAAAGGCACCCCCGTCGGAGTCCTGAAAGACCAGCGGCCGATGCCGGCGAACTACGAAGTCCATTGCGATGAAAACTGGCTCACGCAGCGGGTTCACGTGGAGCGCACCATCGGAAAAGACACGAAGACACTCAGCCTGAGCGTGGAGAAGTGGTCTGTGGTGCTGTTCGGGGCAGGAGGTAGCCGCAGTGCGTGGCTGTCCCGACGTTGATCTCGCGGTAACGCCTGCAACCAGCACTCTCCCCGTCAGGCGACTTGACCTTGGTATCGGCAACAGGGAGGCAGTCACCGCCGCTTGGATTAAGTTCCCCGGGCTTGAACTGCAACCCCTTTCCTAACGCTACACACGCACAGCGGAAAACATTCATCGCGACGAAAGCGATACCGGGTTCTCGGAGATCGTGGTCGATGATCTCGGTCTCGTGACCGCCTATCCCCGTGCTTGGTAGCGCATAGCTGCGTTTTAGAGAGGATCGGAACCGCCTCCGCTTAACCGCCGATGGGCTTGCTGAATTCAATGAGCGGCATCCCAAAAAACCATCCGATTTTCCCGGTAGGTTGGAATCCGTTTTTTTCGTAAAAACGAATTGCCCTGTTCA